>Ga0116127_1001697_pt1 | contig 12407 bp, 9 predicted proteins | sample June2015DPH_16_1_FD_89731 | JGI IMG/M metagenome (GOLD analysis project Ga0116127, IMG submission 89731) | Peatland microbial communities from SPRUCE experiment site at the Marcell Experimental Forest, Minnesota, USA - June2015DPH_16_100 | ecosystem: Environmental > Terrestrial > Soil > Wetlands... | reverse complement strand
GCCTCGTATCCAAGAGTCTGAACGTGAAACGATTTCCAGTCACAATTATGTGAAAGCAAGCCCTCAGAAATATAGGTGTGAGTGGTTGTTTCGACAGCAACCACTTCTTTATAGCCAATCGGTGTTATTGAAAGAACGACAGCACATTTGGAGTTTTTACCCCAAGTCGCTGTCCCATCAATTTTTGACTGTAGATTGCGCAGCAAACGCCTAGGCCTGAGCTGGCCAGCAAATCTGTATGCACAATAAGGCTGGGGGTTTCTGATCGAATAGCTATGGCACGATCCGCTAGGCTCACGGTAGTGGGATGCGCCTGTAGTATCTAATGACTTTTTTGTATTGTAACCAAAGGATTCAATTTCTGATCTAACGTAATCGGCGAGAGGGCCATCATTCTGCCCAAAACCAATCGATGATCTGCCTGATATATAACCCTCACCATCCATGAATCCTGCGATATATGCAGCCTTTGGATCACTATCCAGACACTCCCAAGGTTTCGTGAGAAAAGCAAGCTTCATGCCGATTTTAAGGTCTTTAGCCTGAATCCACCCACGTTTCTGAAATGATCGCTCGGAACCTCGTATTACAAACGAATGATCCAAGCTGCACTTTATATCCCCTCGATCAGTTGAAACAAGATAACAAAATTTTTCAATTCTTCGCGATCTGATTACTTTTGATGGCCTCAGCTTTCGTCCAGTTCTTTTACCTCCGTCAACCTTCGTTACAGAGTTTGTGGGAAATTCATCGAACCCAATCAAATCATCTCCAGTTTTAATTGAACCGGCGCTGACCCACCTGAAATCTGAAGTTAGTATTTTGGTGTCTGGTGTCACACATTCAACAATGGTGTAACCCGGTTCTGCGTGCAGAGCTTGTCTGAACTTTGTCGAAAATCTGAGCTTGTCCGCGTTTTTAACGGGATCAATCTTGGTGAGGGCAGGCACGTTTTGTGGATTTGGGTTACGCCCCGACAACTGCCCAGTCGCCGGGTATGGGCCTATCTGCGAGTGGACGCGGCCATCAGTCCCCGGCATCCATCCCTGACAGTAAGTCGAGTCAAGTTTAACGAAACCTCTCTTGTTATCACACAAGGTAAAAACCGGATCACTATAAGTCTTCGCGAGCTTGGCTACAACCTCCGCATCCATCGCCACTTTCCGCTTGCTGTTCTTAGGAACCTTATACCCCTTGTGGTGGGCATAAGCAAACATCTGCTGGCTGCTGGCCGCGTTGAAGGGCATCTCCTGCGCCCAGCGCCTCTCAACGCGCTTTGGCAGCCTTATAACGCCTTCCCCTCCGCATTTGGGGCAATCCGGGTTGGGAGCGACCAGCAGCCCGTCTGCCGGGTCCAGTCTCGCGTGCGACGAGGCCGCATATTTCACATATAACTTCGGATTCTTCCCCGGCTTCCTCTTGCGGAAACAACAATTTTTAACTTCAGCCTCCCGGTCAACCTCCAGCTCAATAAGTTTATCCGCAGCAACGTCAGCAGGTGGTTTGGTCCACCCCGTTTTAGGATGAAACGGCAGTATCTCTTTTGGGATGTATGGTTGAATGTCACGGTCGATAGCCTTCACTTTCTCAACTAGTTCCAAGTGGAGCTGGCGCAGCATGTCGGCGTTGACGGGGATGCCACGACGACACATGCGTTCAAGGATGGGCATGAGTTCCATGACCATCCGCCGGTAGCCATCAACCAGCCCGAACTTTTCTAATTCGTCCTGCGTCCACCAATAGGCTCGCAATGAGGCGTCGGCATCTGCACATCCATACCAGCCGGGATCACTTCCGCTCTTGTGCTTCCACGGGACGGGGAACCCGGCGAAATTGGCGACGTATTGAAGATTGGCAACTGACCCGGCCTCGCTGTAGTCATCCCCCGTGCCTCCCATGCGGCCCGATGAACCCGGCAAGTCAGGAAACAGGTGGTGGAACCTCCACATGGTGTCCTGAAGCTCGCCCATGATGGGAATGCCGTTATCTTCACACACCGGCTTGTCGAACATCAGAATGTTATGCCCGACCTTCACGTTAGGCAGGGCATGAATCTCGCGGACAAGTGACATCTTGGACGGGCTGGCATCCACCACAAGGGCCATCCCCTCACATGCTGACAAGTTAACCTGAGTAACCTGCTGCCTCATCTGCCCTGTGTAGTTGAGAACTTCAGGTGTTTCAAATTCACTGCGTTCAACCAGCTCGCTGTAGTTTGTCTCAACGTCGGTTGAGAGCGGGATGTCAGGGTTGGCCTTCAACTCATCCCTCATCGCCTCTAAGTGACCTTCATGGCCGTCAACGTAATAATTCAGTGAGTGAAAGTCAGGCGGGCCGTGCTGCGCCACGTCGAGGGCAAAACGAATGTCCTTCACAATCACGGGCAGGAGAGGCCACTTGCCGCGTTTGACGTGCGAGGGGTGATAGGTTCCGATGACGGGAATGGAAATGTCTGTATCAACCGGCTGATCCCATGTGTTGAGAGGCAACACTGAATCAAGAGAGTAACCACGCAGATACTCAAGATTCTGCCTATCACCCGACAACCCCGTAAGTGTTCTCAGCGCAACCGCGCCCAGTGCCAGTATCGCCTTAGGCCGATATTGCTCCACCACCCTTCGCCAATGCACTTCACAGTGGCGGATGGCCGCATACTCCCACGGCATTCCCACGAGTTCATTTTTCGGAGGTTGACATGCGCAGACATTAAAAGTGACATGCTGTTCCCGGCGCTGCCCTGCCATCCCCAGTGCCCTGTTGAGAAGCGACCCCGCCTCCGCATGCGGCCTGAACGGCAACCCGTCAATAGCCTCGTGGTGTCCAAGCGCCTCGCCCATCAGCATGAGACCACTCGCGCCTGACCCTTCAGGTTCACTGAAGCCTGTCCCAATAAATTCTAATGGGCAGCCCCTACACGAACTCGGCTTAGAAAGACGTGTCCTCACACCCGATCCCCCCACCTTTGATGCAAAATCACCGCCCCCGCTGGATTACTGGTTTACAAACAGATGCTCTGCCTCGTTCCCATTCGCGAGTGGATTCCCAGCTGCTAAACCACATAAAGTGGCTATTTGCTGTATTAGCGCCGTTAATTGCCGAATCCCGTCCCGCCGCATAAGGTGTTGGAAAATCATCAGGTCGAGGTCGCTTGATTAAAAATTTTTCGATTTTAGTTTTTTTCATTACATCTCCTAAGCCGTCACAACCTGCACAATCGGATGCGTCGATACCGAAGCAGATCGATTCGTCGAAACTGTGTTATCAAGCTGATTCGCGCACCATACATAACTGCCGTCGAATGCCAGCGACAGCGGGTTATTCCCGACCGTCCACAACGCTGTTAATGCGCCCGTCGCCGGATTCAGCTGCGACACAGTATTATCCAACTGGTTCACACACCAAACCGACCCGGACCCGTATACGAGCGACGTTGGCTGCGTGCCAACCGGATAAGTGCCCACCAATGCGCCCGTAGCAGCAACCAGCTTCGTCACAGTGTTATCACCCAGATTGGCGCACCAAATGTTAGTGCCGTCGAACGCGAGTGAGAAGGGCAGCGACCCAACGGGATAAGTACCCACAACCGTCGCAGTAGTTGGGTCGATCTTGGTAACCGTACCGTCTGTCGCATTGCCGACCCAGATAAACGTGCCGTCGAACAAAACACAAGACGGACCATTGCCGACTGACACGGTTGCAACCAATGTGCCTGCAACGCTGACTTGTACGACCGTATCAGCAAGTTGACTGGTGACCCACATATCCGTGCCGTCGAATGCGAAGTATGGCCCCTGAATGCAAAAGATGCCTAACGGAGTAGTCGGGTAAGTTGCAAATAACGACCCGTCCAGATTGGCGAGCACGATAATCGCCGATACATTCGAGCCTATCCAGATGTGCGACCCGTCAAACCCCAGCCCGTCCGGCGCGACGATCCCAAGAGCGGGGCCGAATGTTCCTAAGATTGCGCCGGTTAACGAAAACTTAGTGATAGTGCTATTGCTGGTGTTGGCCGTCCACATATCACTGCCGTCGAATTGCAGCCACGCAGGGCCACTGCCGGACGGGGCGGGGTAGATGGTTGAGAAGGCTGGCATATGTTATTAAACTCTTTCCTGTCGATCTGCGATTTTTCTCCACTGAATTATCGGCGCAATATACTCCCAGTCGAATTAGCATCACGCAACCCGCTTTTTATGTGGACAGATGCAGGATGACCACACGAACACAATGCTACGTCAGAGTTCGAGTCAGAGTCGTTGCGCGAAGCTGAATAATGCTGATCCAGCATCTCCAACGCTTTCTTCAAAACGCTGCGCAAGTCCTGCTTACCCCAGAATGTAACGGCGCTTGAGTCATCATCGCCGGGGCGATGGACAAATGGACCTTTAATGGTTGGCAGATAGCCATCACCACCGGTATACTGACCTATTGTGACCGGCAGTTCTAGATAGAATCGCAACCCTGTGAAGGTCTGCCCGTCGATTTCCTTTGAGATAATCTCGATCCGTTCCGTCATCTCTTCCGCGTATACATTCACTCTCATATTCAATCTCCAGTTAAACGAAACTAAGCAGTGACAACAAACCCGACCGGCTGCTGGCTGGACCGCGGGGCGGCAAAACCCATTGCCAGCATAACCAGTGACGGGTCAATCCCGTTAGTCCAGACCCGGCTGCTTACCGTGTCATAACAAAGCGTCCCCGCATTCGTATTAGTGAAATTTGTGGTTACACTGCCGATTGGCGTACACGATGAGCTGAATACATCGACGTAAAAAATGAAGGGTGAAAAGCTGAGATCGAGAACCCATATATTACCTGAAGGATCAGCAACCAGATTGAATGGAAAGTGTGATGATGGGATCGCAAACGGGCCTGTAACAGCAAAAGTAGACAAGTTTACCTGATAGAGATTTCCGTTAGTCGCCAGAACTGTCAGGTAGGAACTGCTGGCAATCATCTGACCTAAATTGGCTCCAACTGGAATTGTCTCAGTAACCGACCCAGACAGATTCAGTTGATATACATTGCCGGAATTTCCGTCATTAACATACAGGAAACTACCATCAACAACCGGCCCGATGGCCTGCTCTGTCGTAACCGTGTATTTGGTTGTCCAGTTGATAACCCCGGCAGTGGTCATTTGGCACGCGGCGCTGAAACCCGTCATGCTGACATCGCGGGCATCATATGCGACATACAGGTCAGTGCCGTCTGTGTCAATGCCCCGCCCCGCGATGTCAGTGTCCGTGCCTGTCGTGTCGATGAGAAACTCATTCAGCAACAACCCTGTCGCCGGGTCAATCTGCGCCAGATATGCAGTCGCTTCCTGATACCAAAGAGAACCACTGAAATAAATCAGCATGCCTGAACTGGTTGCATTCCCTGTCAGCGTGATTGTGTAGCTGTTCAACTCCGCTCCTGTAGATGGATTGAACTGCTGCAACGCCAGCGTGGTTCCGCTCTGATGCGCGGTCCATACATAAGTTCCATCGAAACAGTTACTGCCACATGCCCCGCTCGCGGCGTACTCAGTCGCTATAATTGACGGCATTTATCCTCCCCTGATTTTTCAACTCCCGTGCCGGTTTTTATCCCGGCACGGGTTATTAATGCAAGCTGACGGCCAACTAAGCGGCAGGACGAGGCTGCGCCCTTCGTACTGCGCCAACCGGGGCAGCCGCTCTTGCGGGGGCAGTGGGTGCTGCCGGGGCCGGAGCAGCTGCAACGGGACGGGTTTGAGCAACAGGGGCCGGAGCGGGTGTGGGTGGCATCTGCTGCGCTTGCTGTACCTGCTGAACGGACTGCTCAAGCGCCGGGGCCAAATCCTGTTCAACTCCCGCCTGATTCATCCTGCTGACCGGAATCCATCGCCGAATTTCATTAAACGCCCTAACCTCTTCCGTCAGCTTGGGGAAATCGGCGCTGTCGATGGTATAGCGATGCGACCCGTCCTCATTCTTCGGGAACCGCCGCATGCCGCGCAGGCGGAACGTCTCAACACCCATGACCTGCTGGCCGTCCTTCATGACCGGGTTACCCTGCTTGTCGCGTCTGGCGGCGTTCTTATCAAACTGGCGGGCAATCCAGTCAACCTCTGCCCCGACCAGCGTCCCATCGCCTGCAAGATGCTGATCCAGCGCCCGAACCTGTGCATTGTGTGTGTTCAGCATGATAGTGTCAACATCGAAGCCTTGCAAGAGCGCCTGCGCCGCCGTTGTGCCCTGCTTCGTCGGGTATGTCGTGAGAATCTCCGTCCAGCTGTAGTCGTCATGCTCCGGGTTGCTGTTATTGCACGTCGTGACTTTGATCCACGTCATGAAATACACTTTCCCGTCCTTGGCCTCGCCTTTGAACCAGCGGGCGTTCGGGTCGCTCGCGAGTGGCACAGGGGCTTCACCTTCTGATGCTGGCCAGTTCTCCGCATACTGCACACGAAATACGTAATTGTCGTGGGGAAGGGGGGACCGCTGGGCGTTAGCGTCTTTATCACCGCGATAGCCCAGTATCTCTTCCTCAAACTGCGTCATGTCTGATAGCGAGATGAACTCACGCTGTTTTGTTGTTGCCTGTTGTGGTGTCACTTTGTCTTTACCTTTCGTGGTTTGTTTTTACTTAGTCAAGTGCGTGTTGTTCAAGCCGGTCACGCTCCCGCCTGTTGCAGCCAGTTCTATTACCCTGTCTGCGATCTCGATAATTGCATCGTCTGCCATGCGGCTGCGCATGATTGTGTAGATTGTCCGGGCTTCGATGAGACGGCCTTGTTTTATCAGTTCTGTCAGGCTGTCAGTTTCGATATGCTCCGCTTTCTCCCGCTCCAGTTCCCGTATGTGCGCGTCCTTCTTTTGGAGTATCTCATTCAGGCGGTCAGGGCTCGTGCAGAATTCGTGCTCGTCAAGAAATTGTTCAATGATGTCGAGGGCGCGGGGGAGGGATATGCGGGATGCGGCAATATAGTGTTGATCGGCGTGGGAGTCCAAGTGATCTTGGAGGGTTTGATCACTATAAGGGATAAACGCAACACCAGCGCCACTCTCGCGGTCTACAGCGACGTACTCGTAATCCCCGATCCTTTGACGAATGCCTGACGCCACCCATGGTCCCGGCGTAGCCTGCTCGCACAGTTCCCGTTGTTCCTTCACGAAGGCGGCGATCTCATCGCTCATTTGCTCTCCGTCCTCTCTGGTCCGCGCTCGATCAGCACAGCCCCGCCCAGCATCCCGACGCCGTGCAGCCGTTGCTGTGCGCTTTTCAGCGCCTCGCTCATCGCCTTCACCTGTTCCCGCAGTGCAGGTAATTCCGCCAGTTCCGCCCTCACCTTTTCCAGCTTTGGGCTCAGAAGGCTGCATTAAAGAGAAAGCGAACGGGCGTTCCCCCACGGAACACCACGGGCATTCAGCTATTTGTTGCCTGAGTTGCCCGACTTCTGCCTCACGGGAGGCGCGGCCCCGTTCATAGGCTTTCGTTTCCCTCACATCCACCGATGCGCCAAACTGACTTTTCGGTGTCTCGCTCATACGCTCGCTCATCGTCGCTCCTCTCCCCCGGCCTGATTTCCTTTCATCTTCGCAATTAGTTCAGAAACTTTTTTGATGATGCACTCTTCCCCGCAGATGTCACTTACAACCAACCCTATTTCAGTATTTGGCTCTGGGTAATGATCTCGTTCAGACGCAATATCAATAACTAAGCCGCTACCCCCGCCTGACACTGCAATAAACCAGTTATTAGTTGCTTTTTTCCCAACTCCGCAGACATCACATGTCACAGTTTCAAAGCGGGCCATGTTTCACCCTTCCTTTTCACTTACTGAAACATCATACAGATGCGCGATCTGCTCATCTGAATGTTCCTCTATCAACTGCAACAGCGTCGCAACCGAACTAACGTACTTCTCCCCCTCCAGCACCAGCGGGACATAACCAGCAGGCCAGTGTGTGAATATGTCAGCCATCAGTTCCGGCGGCACGCCCAGCTTGGCAGGCCAGATTACAGTTGGCACCTGACTGTCCTTATGTGACGTGAAGTAGGCTCTCGCCCCCTGTCGTGTTACTGTCGTAACCCTCCCCTTGGCATCCTTCACCCCGACATCATAGAAGTATTTATCCATGTGAATAGTCGTATCGAACCATTGGGGGATATCCGCGATGAGGGCCTTGCCGACGATCACGGGGCCATACACCGGGTTGCCATGCTTGTCGAATGCCTTTTTCTGGTGGGCCGAGAAGAAGGCCCACGGGACGGGTAATTTGGCGAATCCGTTCTTAACATAGCGATGGGTCTGTGACTGCGCCTGTCCGTAAGTGCCCCGGCTGGCCCCCAGAAACGTCAGCTTGAGGTTGCTGCCGGTTAACAACTCAGGGGGATTCTCATGCCCCTGAAGCGGCTCCCCGCTTGAGATGCCCTTCTGCTCGCGGTCTCGCATGATGAGATGGCCTATCTCAGTTAAACCCTCGATGATGTAGCCACTCACATTCTGCCACTCATGAGGCTGCGTCAGTTTCAAATCCCCGACTGCTATTCCGTCCTCCAGCTTCGTTGGGAAATACCCCATCCCTGCCGCGATAATGCAACCCAACGGATCAGGGTGAGACGTAATATCCCACGGGATCAGCTTGCCGGAGTTGACCTGTGTTTGCACAGGTCCGCGATTGTCTCCGAAGATGCCGCGAACGGGGACGCCATAGCGAGAGTATAGATACTCTACCAACTGGCCAAGGTTGCTGGTTTTGGTTGAGCCGGATTCGCCATACAGGAGACAAGTGCGGGCCATTACAACCGCTCCTGAAGTTTCGCTGCCACTACAACGGCTGACAGGATGAAAGCCAGCCCCAGCACCAGGCAACTGACTGCGACTGATATGTGATGAGCAGTCATCGCTTCTGCCCCCTTTTCTCACCCATCCTGCATGAGCACAACTCACCTTGCTGTTGGCTTTTGCCGCAGTGCTTACACGATTTAACCGGGGGCACCTCCATCGCTCTCTGACGCATTTCGCGACTGTTCCCAGTCATATGATGCAACCTGTTCTCAAAGTCCCAGTCGCCACTGCACGACCCTGGGTGATTAACCGGCTTGGCACACCATGTAACCTCATGCCCGTTCGGGACATTTGTTTTCAGGCAGAGCCTACGAGTTAACCACCAGAAGATAATTGCGCGTCTCATTTCACCATCCTCTTGCTTTTCGCAGGTATCGTTGAGCTAATGCCCCCGGTTTGCTCCCTGGCATATTTTATTCCTCCAACGTATCTGTATTGCCAAGACCAAATGCTATTCGCTCCGCGCGATGATGGGGAGTTCTGCGTTGCCAAATGCCGCCCTCGACTATCTGTACTAACTCCGCAACCGTCCCCCCTTGGGGGTTATTGCAAACACGGTCAAACTCACAGCGAGTGGGTTTACGGCATGAGATGAGATGTTGAATGAATAGTTTGTCGAGGCCGTCTTCTAAATCGCCTTCAGGTGGATTATCCCCGCAATAATTCACTTGAAGGTCAACCAACCGGCTATTAATACGAATCTCGTCTTCTATGAACTGCTCCCGCAGCCTTCGCTGCCGTGTCTCGTTGCGATAAATTGGCTGCTCGAACACGACGACCTTATCGAGGGGGTTAACGGGGTTGCGCTGGTCCTTCATAGTTGAGGGGAACACGCCGCCTTCGTTCAACCGTGCAACCCACCGTTGAATCATCGAATCCGGCCCGACACTCTCCGTCTCCCAAATCGGCTGCTTCTTATAAGCAGCCCCCAGCAAATTGTAGGAGACATTATCGGGTTTGTAATATCGGGTAGACCACGCGACAGGGGGGAACTCTTCAGCAGTCTTGCGCGAGCGGCCCTTCGGGCCGTCATCCCCCAGGTTGACATACTGATAACACAGCCAGCTGTCCTGCCGCCATGTTTTCATCTCGTCTGTGTAGGTGTCCTCTAAGTCGGTCGATACCTCCGTCCCGTCTGGTAGCGTTAACACACGCGGACCCTTGACGAGATAGACAATCTGCGTGTAGTTAATCTCGCGGGGCTGGCTCTGATATGCGATCAACTCAGCCTGCATGTGCTCCGCGAGGGCATTCCCCCTCAACCCGGCTGGCATTGTGGGAACCCATTGTTCCATCATGTAGCGGTCGAATAACCGCTCCGCGTAGTAGGCTTCGAGGTTAACCTGAAGGCTGTTCGTGATATTCTCGCGCCGCTCGTCCGTGATTGAGTTGATCGTCTTCCAGTTGATAGCCACGACTTCGAGGGTGTGGCGGTCGCGTACTATTACGTCAGGCCGGGAGAGGGTGTGTAGCCGATGCAACTGGTCGCCGCTGGAGTACTCAACCACATCTTCACTCGACTCCTCGACGAACAGTACCTCGAACTTGTTGATGAAGGCGGGCCATGCACGGTAGTAGAAGGCCCAAAGCAAACCAGCGATAAGCGTCTCCTGTTCACTGCGTGAAAACTGGTCTAGGGTCTGGTAGACGGGCGTCTTGCGGAAGTAGTCAATCGAGAGGGCAACAGCCAGATTGGCGACGTTTTCACGAAATGCCAGATCATCCGGCCTGTCAAACGCCTCATTCGTGGAGAGCATCAGGTAGGCTAACCCCGCATGCACGGCAGTTCCGATGTCAAAGTAGATGGGCGGGAACAGGTTCACGCCGGTTCCAAGGTGATGATACGCGAGATAACGGCGACGGGGGCAGTACTGGCCGGTCTCATGACCTGACCTGTGGGTGTAGAAGTCGATTGCTTGGCTTGAGGCCGTATCAACGGCCAATGGCGTTATATCGCCCTGTGTGCGTTCCATGTTGTTTCCCCTCTCATATTCCCACTCTGGCGAAGTGGATGTGTCTGAAGGCGTTATAGACGCCAATAACAGGCAATTGCTACATTACCGCAGTCGCGTTTGGACTGCAAGGGCTTTTTTCACTTATTTTCGGGGTAAGGTTGATAGGTCGGGTTGTTCCACTTCACAACAGCCTGCATGTAGGCCTCGTCATACATTCGCCAACTAGAGCTAGTCGATCTGGGAGGCAGATCAGGGTAGTTCGCAAATTTCGGATCGCCCGCCAGCTTGCGCTTCTCCCAGTTGCGTATCGTTTGGTTGCTAACCCCAGCCTGTCTGGCCAGGCTTGAGATGGTGTATTGGAAGTACATAGCACAATATATAACAAATCAGACAAAGTAAGTCAATGACTTGATAAAACCAATTCAATTTTTTGAATCTAAAGGACTTACGCTACAAGTTTAAGTTTGACCAAGTTATCCATGTCCGGGGATTGGAGCATTGGAGTAAGGCCCATCTCGGGCCAAAAATTAGTCCAACCGCCTCCCGTTGGAGTTTCCCTTGGAATTAAGTTAAAGGAAGTCTTTTCATATACTTACTTTGGTTTGTCCAACGAGAGGGGAAATCCCTTATTGACAACCTGATACAGGTTACACGTTTACAGATTCCAAAGAACTTAAATTTGTCCAATAAGATTTTATAAAGACTTTGTCCAAGGCCCGTTTGTGACTTGTCCAATCAAAATTCAGTGTTGATAATAAGACACTTAAATTTGTCCAATGTTCACCACTTGAACACAGTTAGACAAGTTAAATCCTTTAGATTCAATAAAACTGATTTTTTGGTTAGCGCCGCCTACGGCTGGCGATCCACTGAATCAAGCAGTCCAGAAGGAACCAAAGTACTATCGCAAGCGTGACGACCCGTCGCATTTGGCTAGTTGGTAGCGCTACGCCGGTATATCCCCCGGCCCTCTTTCAGCAGCTTCCCGATAGCCATCTGCTTATTGATCCAGTTATAAAGCGAACTGCGGGGCATTTCGATACTTTCCGCCATTTTTTCGAGTTGCTTGAATGTAACTTCCGTGCCGACTGGATAAACAGCCAGCCACTCATCCATCAGCTTCGACTTCTCAGGGTTGTCAGGCTCTGCCACAGGCGTTGCACCCGTGCCCCTGTCATTCCCCGTCTTCTGCTCTTTCAGCACAAACTGGCCGTGATCCCCCAGCGTATAGTGACAGTAGATGTTCGGGAAGTCTTTGCCCATGACAGATACGATGCGGTCGTCAGTCTGCACAACACCTTTTTCCCCGTCAGGGAGTGAAAACTGGATAATAGTTCCGCTGGCTCCGATTAGTGCCTGACTGCCCAGCATCGCTTCACGATTCGATTTCAACTCCGTCGCCTTAGGTGAGTGGGTAGTCGCGATGATTGTCTTGCCCTTGTTAAGAACCTGATCGCGGAGGCGCATCGCCCAGAGTTGCTCCGCTTTATTCTGTGACTGCCCCCGGCTTGTGTTTGAGATGAAACCCTGAAGGCCCTCGATTACATAGAGGCCGATATCGGGGAACTTATCAACAACGTGCTGAATAGTTGGCTCTAACTCGATAAACCCGGCAGTACTACGGGGTAT
>Ga0116127_1001692_pt1 | contig 12433 bp, 22 predicted proteins | sample June2015DPH_16_1_FD_89731 | JGI IMG/M metagenome (GOLD analysis project Ga0116127, IMG submission 89731) | Peatland microbial communities from SPRUCE experiment site at the Marcell Experimental Forest, Minnesota, USA - June2015DPH_16_100 | ecosystem: Environmental > Terrestrial > Soil > Wetlands... | reverse complement strand
CTTGCATCTCTAAGGTCAGCAAATTCTTTAACAGGGAATCTCGGGTCAGCGGAGGGTTTGCGAATATGATGTACGAGGATGATTCCAAGGTTAGGCTTAATGGCGTAGAGTTGCTTAAGCAACATGATGCGCTCGGCTATACACGCACTATCATTTTCCCCACCCGGAGGGAATCTTGCAAACGAACCAAACGTGTCTACAACTAACACACTGCTGCTGGTTTCTTGTAACTTTTCTCCCCAAAACTCAACCTGTGCTGCCCAAGAATGCAAGGGCTTACTCTCTGGCAGTAGGATAAACAGGTTAGGGTTTGTGGTTAGTTTCGGAATCAATCTACCTTCTTGCCGAAAGCTAACTTCATTCTGTTCAGTTACATACAGAACATTAGACTTCCGGCAAGGATTGTTTAAGAACGGTTCTCCTAACGAAATACTATTCGTTATATGAAGAACCAGAGTTGACTTACCAGCCTTCGGCTCTCCCGCCACAAGATTTAAGGAACCTGCATAAACAAAGCCGGGTACATAGGAGGTAACAGGAAGTTTAGGTCTCTTAAACAAATCAGCCGCAGAGATAACCGTGTTATCCTGCCTAGCCGCGTGTTCCGCCTCAACGTACTCCCTATAGTCTAACTCAAAGTCCTCAAAGTCTAATGGACAGACGTATTCTTGCCAGTTTGGTTCCAAGGGTTCGGGATTTTCCACCTGAAAGGGTCCTCTTAGTTCAACATGCTTACAGGAACCGCATCCTGCACTTCCGATTCCTTACGCGCCTTTTTCAAAGCTTCCGCTTGCTTCTCTCCCTTGAGAACCATTTCGGCCAAATCGCGGTCAAGTGATTCGTTCACCGTTTCGAGTTCGTCAATGCGGAAGGTCTCGATTTGATGAAACAAACCATTCTTGCCGACGATGGGACGGCGAACTGTAACGATAGTCTGCTTGGTGTTCTTATCAACGTTCTCTTCAAGGACGAAGACTCGCTCTCCCGTCGTTTTCACACAATGAATTCCTGTCATTTTAAATACTCCTCTAGGTTAGATTATAATAGTAGGTAGACGTTTTGCCTGTACGCTTACGCCAATCCCTTCCATTTTGTCTCTTACAAATTATACACTGTCTTGCGTTTGTTGAAGGAATAATATAGGTAGTAGCTTTCGTCAAAAGGTGGCCTTTTCGACAATGCGTGATGGGTTTTGGTTTACTTCTATTATTGGCTTGGTCTTTTCTACTTGCCCATTTTACATTTCCAGGTTCATAGTTTCCTAAGTTATTGATACGTTCAATTGTATAATTTTTGGGTCGCTTTCCTAATTCGTCAAAAAATTCTTCAAATGACTTGAAGAGAAATTTAATTCCTTTTGCACCATAATTAGAATAGTCTTGATTTTTAGGATTAGTACAACGACACTTTGCACGAATATAAGTATTGTATTCGGGAGTGCCACCAACACTACCCATATGAGATTGTCCGTGCCGTAGATTATTGCAAGGCATCTAACTCAACCTCTTTTATTTCGGCCCATGAGTCCCCCGGTTGTCCAACTTTAAAGGATACTGGCACACTATATCCGCCCAATTCCTTCCACGGCTGACTCATTGCTGCATTCATAGCTTTAACAACTTCATGGACCTTATCTTGCGGGCACTCCACTAACAAACTGTCGTGAACTTGTGCAATGAGACGCGCAGGCCAAGGCAACGGGCTAAGAACATCAACAATTTTAAGCGCCTTGTCGGGAGACCAATGGATGCGTTCATACATAAGAGCCACCATTGAGCGAAATGACAAATCTGCCCCGGAACTCTGTGGCTTAAAGCTAAGGGCTTCTGTGTATAAACTAGTTGTCCAAAACCAGCGTTTTCTACCAAAAACTGTTGTAAGATATCCATTTATCTCTGCCTCCTTCGCCGTTCGTTCCTGCCAAGCCACTGTAAGAGGATGCGCCAGCTTCCATTTATAAAGAATATCCCGCGCTTCCTTCTCAGCAATGTCATAAGTCATTGCAAACTTACGCGCGCCTAAACCGTAGTTGGCGGCGTGGTTGGCGGCTTTGCCAAGGCGGTATTCCGGCATCTCCTTATTGATTTCCCCAATCGGTATGCCGAATATAACAGAGGTAGTCTCCTTATGTTCGTTATAACCCGGAGTAGAAAGCTTTGCGAGTCTGTCTGTGTCATTGGCGTACCATGCAGTTAATCTATTTTCGAGAGACGAGAAATCGCCCTCGACAAAGACCCATCCTTGATGACTAGGGACATAGATGTATTTTGCACTGGGATTGAGATTTTGTAAATTTGGGCCAGAACTTGAGAGTCGTCCACTATTGGTACCGTGGACAAGGAAGTTACTGTGAACGCGCCCGACTCCAACGGTTCCTTCCTTAAGGAAGGTTGTTCGCATTTCTTCGACTTGTCTAAGTCGCTTAAGGGTGTTGACGACGGGGTTCTTTGTCCTTCGATATAACTTGTCGAGGGCACCTTTGTCCGTCGTGACCTTCTTCGTCTTTGGATGGAGTTGCTTTGGGAGTGCGAGGGTTTCATATAGATATTTTTCTACTTGCTTTGGAGATGACCACGGAACCACTGTTTCAGTTCCTTCCACATGGATGAACTTAATGGGTTTTCCAGATTTGCCGACAGTACCAACGGGAGCAGGCTGACGTACTCGTATCTTTTTACTATACGGTTTGAGTCCATCTGGTAAACTAAGTTCAAGTTCAGCTACCTCCTTCGCAAGTTTCTCTCTAACATACTTTATCCTATTCCCATCACATTTGATACCAGTTTCAGTCATCAATCCGCAAATCTTAGCTAGTGGAACCTGGGTGTACTTGTACAAGTCCTCTAGCTTCTGCATTCGTAGAAGTGGTTTTAACTGAAGGAAAGCTTGAATAGTTACGTCCACATCTCGGGCATTGTATAGAGCCATGTCTTCCGAGGATAAATGCTTCCACGCTGGTTTCTGGGTGTAAATTGAGGAGATAAACTCTAAATCGTTCGCAGGTGCATCGGGGTGCAGCAAGTGGAACATTAGCATTATATCCCATACTTGCACATCCTCCCTAAACTTCACACCCGCTTTTTCTAACGTGGGAATATCGAACTGCAAACAGTTTTGTCCGACAACTTCTTCCGCTTGACCAAGAATTCTTTTAATCTGTTCAATATAAGCGCCGCGATAAGGGACAACAATGACATGGAAAGGCTTAGAAGCAAAGCCGACCATAGTAATTTGACCAGTAAATCTATTAGTTTCAATGTCGAAGGCGAGTATTCGGGGAGAGAAATCATTTAGTTCTTCCAAGGTTGGAATGAGATTGTAATTCTCCGGTGGAACTTGTAAACCCTTCGTCAAATCCGAAATGACAACTGGCATGTACTCTTGCATACGCATACAGAAGGCGGGATGCAAAGTGGGCATCACAATAGGCTTGTCGCTGCCAATAAGCGGAAGTGGTGAACCCCTCCACTTTAAAATTCCATCTCTCTTACCAGTAAGTATTCGTAAAGCCTTTTCTCCAAGTGCGTCGCAACGTTCCCAACTTCTGCTATCAAGCAAGGGCTTAACGTGCTCTCGATAGCAATGGCTAACCGCTTCTGCGCCCTCTTCTGCTGTGCAATAGACTCTTGCCGCACCGTCTGTTGGGTAAACGTTGTCGGGTGGTCGGCAGTTGATAGTGTTAACAATCGTGAGGCTCTCACGTTGTATCCCTGCCTTCCTCAAAAGGGAATTGAAAACTTTTCCACTTCCACCCACGAGTGGTTCGCCTTGTTCAGATTCCTCTTGGCCCGGTGCCTCGGCCAAAACGAGACGCTTACTCGGACCCATTAAGGGTGGAACAAATGGGTTATCGGGAAACTTCACTGCCATTGGACAACCTTGGCAGCCGGGACACTCAGAGACTTTCAATTTTATTGAATCCTCTTTGTCTCAAATACTGCTCGCTGTGGAGTTGCTTTAAGGTTTCGGTGCAGATTTTCCAGATTGGACGGTTCATTTCGCTTAGGGAACACTGGCGGAAATAGGTGGCGTTGCCGGTTATAATGTAGGATACCAGGTTTTTAACTTTGGATGCCATATCTCGAATTCCTCTTCGCCACAACCGAGAACTCTAACCGCTCACCCCGTCCCTTACACACTTTACCGCCCTCTAAGATGGTGCGGCAAGGAATAGACTTGGGAATCTCTTTAAGACTACAGTGGGCTTCAAACCTCACATCACACTTCGGGCATTTAAACTCGTAAAGTGGCAAGCTATCTCCTCCAAAGTAAATCTAGAATCTTCATACCAATTCTATAATAACAATAACAAAGCGCCGAGACTACAACGGCAAGCCACCCAAAAAAGAACATACCTATAATAGCTTCGAGGGCCATATAAGCAATCTTGTTTACCATAATGAATCAAAGGCTCCTCTAGCCGCCAAGTCCCTCATACAACCCACCCAATTGGGTCCATGTTCCTCTAACTCCGTCCAGTTCTTTATGTGACAAGCCTCATGGAAAAGGGTTAAGTCCGCTTGTCCCTTTGCAATGTTAAACCGGGGGTTAAACCGGATTACAAAATGCCCATCTTCCTTAGTAAGATAAGCTTGGTAAGAATCTCCATAGATACGGCCAATAGTAACGTCTTTAGGAAGTCTTCCGTCGAACCACATGGAGTTGTAAGTGAGGTAATCATCTTTGATTTGTTGCAAGGAAACAGGTTCTACAAACTGGTGCTTGATTCGTGGGTGAGAACTAAGATAGAACCACCCCGCTCCAATAGCCAGTGTCAACGCGAAAGTGCAGAGAAGTCTATCGAGAGTCCAACCTTTATCATTTCCGCGCATGAAACTCCTAAAGAAATAGGGGTAGTCGTCTAGGCTACCCCTTGTTATGTTCGAGTTGAGCGTTGCTTGTTAGTTAGGAAGGAGGAAAATTAAGCTGCGGCGTGAACTGAAAAGATTGAAAGAACCGTCCGTGGTTCCGTCTCACCAGTACGAATGAACGGCACGTATTCGCCAGAGGTCGCATCCTTGCGCGTCTCCGCAACAAGGGCTGCGCCAAAACGGTTGTTGTTGCTATTCGCAACACGGTTAAGATAATCGGGGACTGATTCGCCCGGAAGAACATCCACTCCAAGGGCCAACTCAAGCTTCTTAAGAGCCTGAGCACTCCATGTCATAGACTTGCCGCTCTTTGAAACGGCGGTTGGGTCAGGATAATTCCAGAAGGCTCGCCTGCCTGCAAACTCACCCTCTGCAATCGCGGCAGACACATTCAACTCTTCTACGTCATTGTACTTATTGATTCGAAGAAGCGCGCCCGGTAGCAACTGCCAAGTGTAATCCCCGGCAGGAACCGCAGCAGGCTTTTCAATCTTAACTTCATCAAGTCGCAAATCTACGAAAGGCATTTATTCTTTTCCTCCAATTTTTGTCCAAGGGAATGTTGTGTTATCTTGGGGGGCAATCGCTATACAAACCTGTTCAAAGAACGGACAAGTTTCAGGTCCTTCTTGACTTAGAATTGTAAAAATAAGTCCCTCCTCTAAATCAAAAGAGGCTTCAACATCAGTCTTTGTAGCTTCGAGTGTAGAATACGGACCCAAAATATTAATATTATTGTCCTTCAATCCATCCTGTATCACTCCAAAGTATTGCTTTTTCAACGCACTCCTCCTCTTAAAGTTTTACAGGGCCTTAACATCGGTCTTTACAGTATTAGCTGCGGCAATGACCTTGTTTAAATCTGAAACAACCTTAGAGTAGTAGAAATACACAAACGCTCCACCGCCAACCAAACCAACCACTAGACCACCAAAAAATCCAAACATAGTTTATTTTCCTCCTTTAAGGAAATTATGGGAGAGTCTACAGTGAGTGCCATCCGGCACCCCCACCCACGCGGTCCTAGGGTCGGAGGTTGCCGCGTTTTATCTGCTTGACTCTCCCAAATTTGAAGGGGAATCGTCCTGCGCCTCATCCGAGGCCCACCCGGAGCTTTTCGAAATAGGGTCAGATTCCGCCACATTTAAGTGGTCGCTCCAATGCAGTTTTGATTCCCCAAACTCGTTTACTTTCTCCCTCGGCCTACAGTTTCTTTTCCCTTGTGGGAGCTATTCCAAATCTTTGCAGCCTTAGCTTGTGCGGCCTGTTTAGAAAGACCTTCTTTGATGAACTTGTCTCGCATCTCCTCATATTCTTTAGGCACAGAGATATCCTTGACCTTTCACACAACCGTTGCGCTTTCTTTCAAACTCTAGATAATATGTTTCTAGATATTTTAATAGGTCTGGAAGACGATTGAAGACGGTAACTTCGCTGTTCTCAACCATATTAGTAGTATAGAAATCTACTATGTATCCGTTAGATACTGTACGAACATAGATACTTCTTGGAGTATCCATTTACTTTTTCACCTCTAAGCAATCCTCGTATGCCTTAACCGCCCGGTTCAAGATGTCGTTAAACGTTCCACTTCCGGTCTTCAAATCATAAATCAATTCGGCTGGAAGGAAGCTACCACCATCTTGAGCTACACTCAATCGGTTCTTAGCTAGAAATCCTCCACTAGGCTCCGTAAGCCAGTAGCGTTCTGTATAGCGACTCTTCGCATCCCGTGGGTCCTTGAGTACAGACCGCGTGCGACCAAGTAGAACAATGTCGAACATGGCAGTGGAACCCAAAAACATCTGTCCTGCCAAGTCCGGTCCGATAAGCATTTCGCCTTGTCCATTTTCCGGGTCAGGCTTATCAATTCGGAGTCCGCTGGTGCAAACTGTATGTCGTGGTTGGTCAAGAAGTTTCCTCACAAGCTTACAGGTCAACTCTCCCATCACCCCGTAATCATCCAATTCGGGCACACCCAATGCACGCTTCTGGGACTCTCCCTTTTGACGAGGCATAGATAATGCTTTTTCTTTGATAAAGGTTCGTACCATATCGCTAAGGGAATCGAGCACATCGGTGTCATATCCCTTACTAATGGTTCCTGAACAGAAGGCTTCAAAATCGTTATAGTTGCTGAGTGGCACATAATCCACCGCTTTTTGGGCTACAGACATCAAACCTTGCCCATGTCCCGTCTCACAAGCTCCTATTAGCGGCTTGGGGGCATTGGCAGCGAACGTAGTCTTCCCAAATCCCGGTTGGCTCACACAAAGAATCTTAAGCTTAAGGTTAACCGGGTCAATAAGTTCCTTCGAACTACGAATTACAAGTGCCAAGTTTTCTCCTCACATACTCCAAGGGCCAATTTCGTTCCCGCTCCCTAACCTGCTCTGCTTCTTCATCTGACAATGTAATTTGGCAAAAGAAGTCCTTTTCTTGCAACAAGATAGCGGTCATCAAACTCTTGTTCTGCGACATTCTATCAGGAGCCAGTTTGGACATTATAAGCCTTTTAGAATGTTAGATTTAGGGCTGCCCTACAGGAAAGCCAATGGTCTGACCTGCCGACAGCCCCATGTGTGTGGCATATGTTGTTAGCCAAGAACGTCGGTTGTTATGCCGTGTTCTTACACCATAAATAGGTCCAAAAATCAAGGAAAAATCACAGAGCCTCATGCTTTTTTCGTGAATTTCTGCAACATTCTCACGATTTTCTGATAGGTAGCCCTAGCCCATTCCGGGCTTTCATTAAAGACTTTGCTTAGTTCAACTTCTGTGAAACCTTCCAACTTGAAGTGTAAAAACAAATCATCAGCTTCTGAAAGCGTTTCCCTAAACCGTTGTAAATCAAGGTGCTTATTGAAGCTAACGTAGGGATGAGAGTCAATACCAGTCTCCACAGTCTCATCGTCGAAGTCCATGTTAGTCCGTTGAAGAGTTTTAGCAGTAGTAGTGTTTACAACCTTACGTGCCCACGTAGCGAAAGAGGAGTTACCGGAAAAATTTGGCAGGTCTTCCCAAATTTGTAGACAGGCATCCTGAACCAAATCATTGACGCCAAGATACATTTCTCCATCACCACGCTTGATTGTACGCTCTTGTCTACGACTGGATTCAGCGGAGATTTGAAAGTCTTTTCCTAGTAAACTAGCACAATACACCCATAAAGATGAGCCAAATATATCCTTAGTTTCGTCGGTGGGTTTCAATCGCCAAAGGACATAGGCTTCATTTAGCTTTATGGCTTTCTGTTTCATTACTTCAATTGGGGAACTACTCTGCATAAGTACTCCTTTGTGGACTCCTGTGGAACTTACTGCGGGGCGGACCCGGAGGGGTGGGTTATTTATCTGCTTTGGAACAATCCATCTTGTGAAAGCCCTTCTTTCCACACTCGGGACAGGCTAATTCCTTTTGCATTTTTAGGATGAGGTCAACGTTACCCCAACAACAGCCGTCACAGGTATGAACATGGTAGGAATGCCCAACTCCGTGCTCACAAAGGATTTCATCGTCACCATCGTCACCAATTATGTGCATTTTGGACCTCGACTTTGGTATTTGTCTGGATGTGAAACAAACTTGTCAAACTCAATGGGCATGTAGTTCGTGTACTCGACGGCAAATAGACGCTGCCAAGGATGCTTAAGTCTTCGTTGCTGCCAAGCATCTACTCTCGGACCTAGTTCAGGTGCCATTGGGTCTTGTGGTGTGAACCCATGCCAGATATTGTGCAGGTGCCCGTGGATGTTCAACTCGCATCCATCTGCAAGGCTAGTAGATGGTTCATGCGTAAGCCAGCAATTTCTAAACTTCATCCCATCACACGCAAAGCTAAACCCATGTTCCATCCACCACGTACAGGACTTTGAACGGTCATGGTTCCCGCGAATCAGCACTTTGCGACCCGGCCAGTCACAAAGCCACGGAGGTTCCTTCCCAATAAAAACATCCCCAAGGTGAATCAGTAAGTCCTCTTGTTTCAACGTGTTACGAAGATTTCGAAGGATAACCTCGGTAAAGTCTTTCGGTCTATCGCAATAAGTCGCAATGTTAGCGTGGTTAAAGTGCGTGTCAGCAATGAGATAAACCTTCATTTTACCTTCTTCAATGTAGTTGTCGTACCAGTCCTGAACGGGGATGATGTCAGGCGACTTCTCAAACCTATTAATCGTAATTAGCTTCTTCTTTCTCTACAATCTTATTGGAAAGTTGTTTCCAACCCATTAACATCTTAATGTAAGTATATACCTTACCGTCAGCGCCTAAGCCAACTATAGAATAGGTTGTTTGACCATTCATTCCTTGCCACGGAGCAATTTCAATTTGGGTTAATTTTACTCTTTCCATATCCCCCACCTCAAATGGGTCCTAATTACTAAGCCGAAAAATCTCTAATTAATCTATTAAGAGCAATACAAATCTCGTTCGCTTGGTCTTTGTCTAGGGTTCTAGCATAGATACCATACTGGTCGCCTTCTGTAAGACGAATTTTTGGAACAAGTTCCATGATATCTAATATGAGTTTATCTTTTTCGAGTGCTGTCATCTTCCCTCCGAAAAATCCGCTTATATAAAGGATGCAATTTTGGGGCCGTTCGCGCCGAAAAAAAAATGACCGCGCCTGCGCGAGTTATTGAATAATGTCTATGCCCCCGAGTTTGAGATACGGTTTTTTCGTTTCGTACTTCTCATCACGAATAGATTTTGACCATCCGTACAAACACGGGAGGTAAAAGGGGCAGCTTCCCCATGTCCAGCACTCCTCCCGATTATCCGGCCACTCACCTTCTTTGAAACACCTCTGATATTGTTCAATCTGACACGCGACAATCGAAATGTCCCTAACTGCTTTGTTTACTTGGGCTTGCGTGCGTTCAAGCTTCTGACGGTCAGGAAACTCCGGGTCGACTTGTCCCTTCGGACTTGGCCTGCGACATACATTCACGATGAAGTTTATGTCCTCTGGCTTGCGGTTGTAAATCTTGGATGCCGCCCAGACATAAAGGGTTGCTTGGTCCCGTGCAGCCCACTTTTGCGGAAGGTTGGACTTAGCAGTTCGCTGTTCAAACTTGTGGTCAATGATACCGAGTTTGCCGTCAGGCATGTTTACAACGAGGTCCATTTTGCCGGTGTAGATGTGATGCTCTGTTTTACTTTTGTAGTCGCAAATACAGATTCCACCAATGTCCTGCCCTTGTTGATAACAACTTAGACAAATCGGTGGCAACGCCACCTTAATCGTCCTCTCCACATCCAAAATCTCAAATTCCTCAAACGGATATCTCTTTCGATACCCGGCCATGATTACTTGGGCTTCGTTTTCGAGGTCTTCGTTGGGACTAGGAAGATACAATTCAACCTTCTTATAATGTTCCTCCATCAACTCATGGCATCTAGTTCCCAAATCCATTGGCTTAACTTCGCCTTTGTCGAAGGGGATGAGTTCGAGGCCAGTTCCCTCGCGGAAATGGGAGTTATATGCGAGAGTAGGGCAAGTACGAAACGAATTAGCAAGAGAATTATCTATAAGCATTCAACACTCTCCACACTCCCCGTAGGAATCTGTAACGGGTTCAGCCAACCTCTTTCTTTTCCTATAGTTGAACTAATCTCCATCACATCTTCATCGAGATACGTTACAACTCCATAGGTAGTCACCACAGGCAAGACAGGTTTCATCCTCTCGTAATTCCATCCAAGGTCAAACGTACTATCCTTCCACACCACTCTCACTAACTTGTTTAGGTAATTAAGGTCTACCATTCGTTAGAGTCTCCCTGTGCCTATCTGCGTTTAAAAGTTCGTCTAAAGTTGGATGTAATGGAGCCTCCTTAACTCTCCTTCTAACCTGCCCCTCCCTCACAAACTGACTTTTATAAACCGACCTAGTTGGCCGGGTAGCGCGGGGTTCCGTGTAAACCTCAAGGACCCATTGGGGTGGGAGTAAGGTCTTCAAATGCTCCAACTTACCCCTTAACTTTAACTTTGCCCAACCTTCAGGGAGGCCAGTTTTGAAGATGATGTTTTCCCCGAGCAGACTAGCAAGGAGTTTCTTCGCACTATCATTCCTTATTATCCCCTCTGCCGGACGTTCATCTGGTCTGTCGGTTCGGCGAAGGACTATGCGGGTGCGGCTAGGCACGCAAACCTTCCTCTCTTATATCCGTTGAAAAGCATCTTGGACAAGCAAACCTATCTTCTCGTTCTTTATTTGGGTCTTTAAGTACCACAGGTTTTTGAAATCTGTGCCTACAATTAGCACATATTTTAACGGTGGTGGGAAGTTTCATTATTCCTCCGCCCATCTCGAAAACTCTCTCGCAAGTCTAATACCAGAAACTCGCTTCGCTGAATCCACATGAGGCATGGAATTGACTTCCAAGACGTAATACTTCCCATCCTTCCCAAGCAACACGTCAACCGCGCCAAAGTCCAAGTCAATCGCCTTGACAGCGGCTATGGCAGGCTTTATGAGTTCTTTGTTATCAAGGAGTTCATCCCGTGTGTCGAACCGGAACCCAAACCTGTGGTTCCGCATGAAACCCTCGTATTCGCCCTCACCTTTAAAAACCTTCTCATAGATTGAGAGTGCTTTGTTCTGAAAGACCCATACGCGATATTCGGTTTGGGTGGGAATCCATTTCACAAAGAAATCCTTAGTCTTTGCTGCCTTACGGACCTCTTGTAGGGTCTTACAAACAACAATATCCTTACCTTTTTGGTGTTGAACATTCCGTGCAAGAACAGTTATGCCCTTGTCCATATTGACATAATCCTCAAAGTCTGTATATGGATATGGACAGAGCACCTTGTTTCTAACGAATTGAAACATCTGCCCAAGTTTGTTCCATTGGTTTACCCCCGCATTCAACGCAGGCTTCTCCCCATGATATGACATGCCCCATCGAATTGTTTTATCCCACCCGTCTGGGTCCTGAGCATCCCGCGTAACACGATGGCCCAAGCCTTCTAGGTGTTCGGTGAGAACTTTGACGGCGGTGTTTTTTGGACCACCACCTGCTAAATACAACGCTTTCAATTAACCCTCCTTGCCGTCTTCGGCATATCTATCAAAAGTCCATTACAACCTTTCTTCTCCTTCGAATTCCAGCACTTATACTTGCTTGGGTCGTCATTGATTGGAATAGTATATTCAAGCTTACACTTCTCGCACCAAGCAAATTTCTTCTTGGATTCGGGCTTGATTACAGTTACTTGGCCTGTCTTCTTGTTTGTTCGCCTGTCAAAGTCCTCTTGCCTCTCAGCAAACTTGTCATAAACCATTCTAACGGGTTCTTGATATGACCAACCCTTCATAATATTGAATTCAAAATGCTTTTCAAAGCCTTCCGGCCCGAGAATCCACGCGGAATCGTCGGCCATAATCGAGAAGTCCATATCCGGCTTAGACTTTTGAAACCACAGCCCGAATCGTTGAACCCACGGCCTACAAGCTCGATGAATGGTATTCTTCTCACTTGAGAACACAAAGAAGTTCTCATTGCTTGCAATACACATTGGGTTGCCGCTTCGAAACAACAGCATCTTGCCGGGAT
>Ga0116127_1001686_pt1 | contig 12455 bp, 8 predicted proteins | sample June2015DPH_16_1_FD_89731 | JGI IMG/M metagenome (GOLD analysis project Ga0116127, IMG submission 89731) | Peatland microbial communities from SPRUCE experiment site at the Marcell Experimental Forest, Minnesota, USA - June2015DPH_16_100 | ecosystem: Environmental > Terrestrial > Soil > Wetlands... | reverse complement strand
TTATTGCCCCGACTTTGGCGGGTTCACGATCTTCACGATGTTGCCGTTCGGAAGCTGCGTCAGCGTAGCAAGCAGAGCTTCCTGAACAGCAGGCGTCGGCGACACGCTCCCAGAGACTAATACGTTGACAAGTTGCTGCTGCGTGTTTTGGGTGTTCGCCAAAAGCTGCTGGGCAAACGCATTCTCAGGCTGCGCGGCGTTAAGCAGGCTGTTGACCCCGGTCGTCGCGGTCTGCGACGGATCATAGTGAAGGACGATAACCGTAGCATCGGGCTGAAAGTTGAACTTCTGCGCAGCTATTTGTTTCGGGGTTGTTACCGACCCCGGCATGGTGGTGGGGGGAGCGACGGCAGCGGTGTTACTGCCCCCAACCAAAGCGATCTGCTGGCTGAGCGCTGTCTGAAGAAGCTGTGTGGACGGGTCGCTCGTGCTTGTAGGGGTGCCTAGCCCAGCGAATATAAATGCGTTGGTGTTTTGCAACGTCTGCAAGTCCTGCAAGCTCTGCGAGTCGTTACCTGCCAAGTTTTGGTTCTTGACGATCCAGCCCTGCTCCGTGAACTCCTTGAGAGCGTCGGTCAAGTTTTGCCACCTTCCCCATGGGAACGGCGCTATCACCTCGTAGCCCTTGGTGTCGGTGAACGGCATGACGGAATTGGCGTGTGTGGTCTCATTTCCGCATATCATGTCGATGTACGCCTTATTCGCGTTCAGCCCCGTGTCCGGGAAGTACGCCTGCTTGGTTGCTGGATTGACCGTGCCTTGTTTGGGGTCTCCGTCGTTTTTTATCACGTAGGTCGCGTAAGGCGTACTGGGCTGGTTGCCCTGCCTCACTCCCGTTACCTGAGAGCGCAGCGAATCCACCTTCGCTTGCGCAGGCGTCGGGCCGTTTTTTGAGTTGTCCTTGTTTACACCAGGAATGGGCAAGGTCACGCTAGTACCGACAAGGTTAGTGGGGTTCGATTGGTCGTTGCTCACGCCCCCGCTGGTTCCGGTCGCGATCTGGGAGTAGGTATTGCCCCAATACTGGGAATTGCTAGGTGCCTGCGACGGGTCGGGCTGCGTCTGCGGCGGCGGATTATTCGTCCATTGGTAGATCAGGTTGGGCGCTGGAGTGAACACCTGAAGCTCCGTTTTCTGCGAGTTACCAGTGCCACGAGACTGTGCCGTGCTGACCAAAACCCTACGGCGGATCGAATCGCAGGTTACGCTCATCGTGGCAGTAGCCCCAACTTGATAGTTGATCGAGATTGACTTAATGTAGGCATACATGTCGCGGTGCGGTATGAACACCGGGAAGCCCAACTTGAGTTCCGGGCGCATCTGGGTCGTGAACGTGTAGGTGCGGTAGCCCCGGTTGGCTCGGGCGGTCTCAGCCGCCGCGTGGGCGAATAGCGTGTATTTGTCGGCATAGTCCAGAAAAGCCGCTTGGTACGAAGGCTCCTCGCGCAAGCCGAACTTCGCCAGCTTTGTGATGTCGATATACTCGCCGATTGCCTTAAGGTCCTCGCGGTACTGGATGCCGAAGGCACGCATAGCATTGCCCGTCAAGGTGGTGCGAGTTCTGCGGATCGCCGACTGGTCTTCGTTCTCCTGCTCCGTCAAAATCTCTGACAGGTGTATGACGAACGGGTTGTTCTCGGGGAAAATGGCTGTAGCCGGGTTTGTCAGGCTGTTGTGCGAGCTACCGTCCAACGTCTGCGTAGCCCCGTACAAGGACAGCCTCGGCGCGAGGTTGACCACGTCAAGGTTGTAGAGCGGCGGCTTCACGATGATCTTGCCGTCGATGTCTTGGTAAGCCTCGAAGTCTATCTTGCGCACCACCTCGCGGATCACGTCGAGGCGGTTGACGATCACGTTGTTGGTTACGTCGAGGGCGGTGATGTTCCTGAACGGAAGGTACTTCGTAATGTTGTTATAATACTCGTTGTACGTCCCCGTATCTGGGTTCGTCTTTTGCGCCTCGCTCTGACTGGAGCGCTTGCTCATGGATGCCGCGCCCTTCATTTTTGCCGGGTCTCCATACGAAGGGTCTTTCACCATCGGGAGGGTGTCGCCAAGGTTGTCCTTGTACGGACCATACACGTGGACGTCCTTCACCATGTTCCACAAGATCGCCTGCCACTTAGCCATGTAGCCCCTGGTGATGGCGTCGTAGAACGGGTTGCCCGCAGTCATCGCCGCAGACTTGAGCGAGCTTATCTGGAACATGTCGGAGCGTAAGGCATCCAAAAAAACCATGGCGATAATTTCAAAGCAGTCGCCCGACGAATATCGCGACTGGAAGATCGTTGGCTCGGCGGCTGCCTTTTCCATCGCATTGGTGGAGGGGTGAATGTTCACTTGCATCTTTTCCAGAAGGTGGAGCGAGCCATGGCATTGGATCGTGATGTCCAGAGTTTTGCCGTTGTCCACGTAGCCGATGTACGACGTGACGCCCTTGAAGACGCGGCGGTACACCGTGTCGCCGGTAGCGGACATGAAGTACGACTTGGCGTAGACCTGTATCTGCGCCATGGTCTGAATCAAGTTGTTTCCGCCCGGCATCTGGTAGAGGTACTTCTGGAAGTTCGGGACGACCAGCCCGATGGAACAGTCCGGCACCATTGCATCCGTGTCGTAGCTGGCGCTGAACGAAACGACATGGTCGTTGAAGTTGACAAGAGTCTTGTTCGCCCCCTTCGGATCGTTCACGAAAAAATTCGTCAAGTAAGGAAGTCCGTCGATGAACACGACAAGGTCGGGACAAGTTTTGATTATTTCACGTTCTTGGACCGTTTGCGAAACATTTCTAATCGTGTTCATAGCATGGAGTTCCAGAAATTGGGGTTGGGCGATAGCACGTTGTCCATCGGCACGGAGTCGTTGGCGTCTGGGCTGACCTGAGGCAAGAGGTAGCTGGCTCGGGCAGAACTCACCGCTGGGGGCACCGGGGTTGCCGGGGCTGCGGGCGCGACAAACAATTGCGGACTAAATGGGGGCGGAGGAGGGGGCGGCGGCGGCGCGAACGGAAGCGGTGTAAAAGCGACGGTGTTTGTAAGGCTCAAAGACTGCTGCATCTGCTGCACAGCAAGGGCGGTGGGCTTCCACGCGCCGTAGTCGTGCCCGTGCTTGACGTCGTTGTGTTTCGTGTCGGGCCACGGCGACCCCTTGCGGAAGCGCTCCTTCCACGCCACGAACGAAATCTGGAAGTTCATAAGAAACGGCGTCTGCGCATCCTGCGAGACGGTCAGGGAATCGAACATCCCGTACCACATAAAGTTCCCGACGATGAGTTCCACATCGGCGTGCATCTTGATGATGCGGCGGCTGAAGTCCGCACCGCCGCCCAGCGGCCCTTCTACAGGCTGCTCACCCTCAAACCAGTAGCCATTGTTCTCAAATACGACCTGAAGCTGCTCAAGGTTGCGGTAGGACTCCGTGAAGGGCTGGTACCTGTCGGTCAAGCCAAACGCAAAATACTGTCCCGCCGTCTTCCCAGTAAGGTTGATCATCAGCGAATCCTCACCCCACACCCCAATCTGCCAGCCGGAGCGTGCGAATGACTGAGCGTCAATCGTAGATCGGTTGACCACGACCTGCGACGGATTGATGAGGAAACGATACACTGCTGGCAAACCGTCGCCTTGCCCGTTGCCGCCGAGACCTCGGTTGTTGAGGCGCACGATAACGTAGTCCACATAAGGCGAGATAGCGGCAGAGATGTCGAAATCTTTGTCCGAGACGATGGGTGTGTGCGGCGGCGGCTGACCCGACGCAAACCACTGGGTCTCAAACGCCAAGCTGACGTTGGAAGGAGCCACAGGGGACGGGATGATGCGCTTCTCCCCGCGAATGGGAAGCTGCTGCGGGGACACGGTGCCCTGCGTGCCCGCATCTGGTCTGACGTCGCTGAGGTTGTCGATGCTGTTGTTCTGGGTCGCCATGTCTTATCCTTCGCTTCCTGTCGGTGGGGGCGGGGGCTGCGGGTTGCCGAAGGTTGCCTTAAGCTGCGCGATATTCTGGTTAATCTGCGTCTGGACGTTGGAGTAGTACAGTGCCGTGTATGTCTTCTCCACTTGGAACACGAAGTTGAACTTCCACTGAAACGGAGACTCCGCGTCCTGCGTCCAGCTAAGGCTTTTGAAATATCCGAGATAGGTGTTGTTCCTGTACCTCATAGCGACATACCCGCGAGTCATGACGTCGTTGTTGCGGGAGTGCTGCTGGAAGCTGGTCGCCCCGGTCTGCGGTGACCATGCGCTTGCGCTCATCTGCTCGTCGCCCGTCATCACACCATTGTAGTTCTGGTTGTAGTAGTAAACGGTGCCGTTCATTTGAAACAGCTTGAGGAACTCGACGAATGCGTCCTGCGCAGCGACGCGGAAAGCCTCAGCCGGATTCGAAAGCTCTTTCCGGGCTACGGCCTGTCCCGCTACGGTGTTCAGAGCGTCTTGGTCCCCTGTTCTGGCGGTTATGGCTACCTGCCCCGTGGAGGTCTGCGGGTCCGTGTTGAAAGTCGGCAAGAACGTATGCTTGAACCCCTGCGTCAACAGCTTGGCGACATCGTCATTGACGCCCGCCGTGCTCATGAAATCCGTCAGACCGAACTGGTTCATGAACACGCCCGTCGTCCCCGTGCCGCTGATCAGGTCCGGCTGCATGCCCCACAGGGTGATATGCATGCCGGTGCGGGACGGCGTGCGGGTGTACACGTGCTTGCTCGTGATCTCGAACGTAGCCATGGACGTGTTCAACTGAATTTCGATGGGCTGCTTGACCACCGCTTGGTCGTTCGTCGGCACCGACAAGAACTGGGTGGGGTCGTTTCTGTCGAGGTAGACCATGAACGAGACCGGCTGGACGCTCGCACGGATGCGCGGATTTCCCGTGACGAGACCCGTGTCGGCGTACCAAGCCTGCGCCCCCAGCGTGTCGTCTGGAATCTGAAGCTGGGGCTGCAATGTCTGCCGGAGGGTGTTGAGGTTCTTGTCGGACTCAGCTTGGCTTCTGGCGCTGTCCAAATAGTTGATGCCCTGCGGCCCGGTGACCGCCGCTGATTGCGGTGCGGAGTCGTCCACTGTAGCCGCATTGCTGAGCGCGTACACTGCGGACACGGAGGGGCTGCCCGCCTGCGCCGCTATAGTGGAAACGTTGTACACGAAGTTCTGTACCGGGGCGAGCGGCGGCACGCCGCCCGCAAACTGCACGGTGCCAACTGAGGTAATGTAGGCAGCGATAGACAACGGATAGTTGCCCACGAATGCCTGCAAAAGCGAGGCGAAGAAGGCGGCACCGGCTTCTATGTTCTGGTTTTCGTCCGTGGCGTCGAAGCCGAAAGAGGTGGCCGTCGCCTTGCTGATGCCCATGACGCCCACGCCGAACGGGGTAACCACAAGCGATCCGTCAGAGTAGAATTGCTGCCCGCCCGACGCGATTTGTGCGATTGCGGATAGAACAAGGCTGTCAACGCTGTACTTGGAAGCGAAGCTGACAATCTGGCTCTGCACGCCCTGCGGCAGTTGGATGGAGTATGCTGGCATGTCACCGTCCCGCCAGCGGCGAATACATATCGCTCAGGGGACTCTCACTCGCGGTCTTTCCGACAGTATTAGGCGTCTGGAAGTTTTGTTTGACATCGCCTTGAATGTACTGCGTGTTACTGTTGTCGATAGTGGTAGGACCCTGCCCCTGCCGAAGATATGGGCTATTTCCGATGTCGATGCTGGTCATGGGCGGAAGTGTTCCTGCTAAATCAGTAAAGGCTTTGGAAAGCTCCTTCGTCGCTTTCATGGCCTCGTCCATCTCGTCCTGCGATTCAAATTGCCCCCGCCCCAATTCTGGAGCCATAATTTCTTGGACATGCTTCAAATGCCCAGCGATGTCGTCAAGCTTCTTGTATTGCTCTTGGTCTACATCAGACCACTGAGTCATGGGGACATTTTTGTTCTTTTGCTCAAGCTTAATCTGTTCCTCTGAAATCTCGGCCATTTTGTCGGGGATAGCTCCAACGCCAAAGCCGAAATCCTTGGACATCTTGTCGAAACTATCCTGCCGTTCGGCTGTTTCCTCCTTCATGGTTTTCACGCCGGGGATTTTGCTGTACACCTTCTCGAAAACACCGGCGATGTATTCCAACCACGAGATGATCTTAGTGAGCCACTTCGAGAACACCGCACCGACAGCGTCCGCCACGCTCTGGGTCTGCCTGCCGATCTTGCGTGCCTTGTCGAGTTCCAGCGCAAGCTCCGTATCGGAGACACTAAATTGGTCGGCGGCATGAGTGACAACTTGGGTCAGAAGACCGTTCGTATCCTCAAGCTCCCCCGCCATCTTGGGTGTATGCCTAAGAAAATCAGCAACTTTTTCAGTATCATCACCCAAAGCGTCAAGCTGGCTGACCTGCGTGATGCCATTCTCTCTGAGCCACTTGTAGTTGGGCACTGCCCCCTTTGCCTTCCACTTGGTGAACACTTCCTTGGTGAGCGCTTGGGCATCCAGCCGGGCTTGGTCGTCGCCGCCCACCATCAGGTTTGTCGTCCTTTCGGTCATGGTCTCGGCGAACCTGCGACGCGTCTCGGCCGGGTCCATGTGGTAGATTTCGCTAAGCTGCTTCAGGAAACCAATAGCAGCGGTACTGCTCGCGCCCGGCCCGAAAGCTCCAGTTCCAGAAACAAGATCACTTACATTGATACCCCATTGCTGTGCCGCTGACCGCACCTTGGTGAGGTTTAGGGCTGCGGTACCAGCGGGGGTCACGATACCCGCCGCCCTGCCAGCAGCTTGCCCGTAAGCGTCGGAACGGGCGTTCCCTGCTGCGGTTATACTTTCACGCAAACTTTGCACCGATTGGTCAATCATTTGCGCTTGAGCTTTCGAGATTTTTCCACCGATAAGTGCGGTCTTGGTGTCCAATTCCAGCTTATCGACCTGCGTCACCGCCTTGGCGAAATCCGCCGCGCCGCCCTCGCCCAAGTTAATCGTCGGTATTTCTATGCCCGTGCCGCCTTTAGTTTTCCTGTTTATGTCCGCAACTTGACCACGGACGGCGTCAAGCTGCTTGTCCACGCCAGCATCCGTGGCCTTAATCACAGCCTTTCTGTTTTCCGTGGTTTCCTGCGTCAGCGCGTAAATGTCCTCGGAAATGCCCCCCACGTCCGGCTTGGTCTCGGTGGTGAGGAATTCCATCATGTCCTTGAGAATCTCGCTACTTACCGCGCCGGAGCGGCCAAGCTCGCGCATGATGCCCAAGGTCTGGTTGATTTCCTTGTTCATCTTATTGAAATGACCGCTCACCTCGTCGATGATCTTGAGGTACTTGGTCGTGGAGATTCCGGCAGCGTCGGTGTCCTTCTCGATCTGCGCAAGAAACTTTTCCGTGCTGTCCAAGGTCTGGGAGTATTGTTCCAGCATCTTCAAGACTTCCTGCACTCCCTCGACGTCCGTCATCCCGAGAACCCTGCCGATCCCGGTGACTATCCTCTGCACCTGACCGAACCCACCGCCAGCGAAGCCGGAGGTCAAGGCACTGACCCCCGTGGTGATCGGGCGGGCGTCCGCCAAACGTTCCTCCCCGAGCATGCTTTTGATCCCGTAGCCTCCCTCTGTCAAAGCTGCGGCGATGTCGAGGTTGCGCTGCCACGTAATACCAAGCTCGTTGAGACCGAGACCGCTAGGAGTCAAGGCGCGTCGCGTCCTCGCGAACGCATCCTCGCCGCCCAGAGTCGTGCCACCGAGGCGGTCAAGCATGGCGCTTCCGGTGAACAGCCCGCCCTTGGCGAGCTTAGCCTCCATATCCTTGTTCTGCTTGACATACTTGTCAAACACCGCGATCAACGCTTCGACCGCGATTGCAAGCCACCCCAACGGCCCGCTCAGTGCTTCCATGCCCACTTCCAACGCACCGACGCCACCTTCGATTGCGTCCACCACTCCGTCCATTACTTTGTCCATCACTCCGCCTGCCGCGCCCCCCTCAGTCGCAGCCATGCGGGCGAGGCGGGGGGCTTGGTAAGCCTCCTTCATGGCTCCCCACTGCTCCCTCAGTTCCGGCACGTACCCTTTCCTGCGCGTCGTCGTAGCGCCGCGAATGAAATCCCCAAGCTTACCGATCTCGGACTTCTTTATGGACGAGGAAAAATCCTTCCCGGCCTTAGCGGTGCGCTCAGCAAGATTGGTCAGGTCCCTCATCTCGCCTGTGGTGAGGTCCCTAGCTTCGTCACCAAACTTCGAAAGGGCCTTTTCCCAATCACCAATTTGCCTGCGAATCGCAGCAGCACCAACAGAAAAAGATTTCTGGGAGGCAAGGGCGTCTTTCATGGCTTTCACCATGTCCTCAATCTGCTCCTTGGCTTCCTTGGTGTCCTTGATGTTGCGGATTTCGTGAACGAACTTCTTAGTGAACCTGTTGATCTCGGCGAGCTTGTTTTCGACTTTGTCGAAAAGCCCAACGATGAAAGAAAGCTTTTCCTTGTCAAGATTTTTGGTGACATTCTTGGCGTGCTCGGCCATAGCTTTGAGGTGCTCCTCCGACAACCCCGCCACCCTGTTCGCCTCGCGCAGCGCCTCCATCATCCCCTCCATTTGGTTCGCTGTGCCGGGATCGAGGCCAGACGGGGGACCGCCCGCGCCTGTCGGATTCGGAGTTGTCGGGTCAGCCATTTAGTTACTCCTTGTTTTCCTTTTCAGACTCCGTGTCGTACCGCGCCGACACTTGCTCTTCGAGGATTGCCTTGTTCGCCTCGTCGATCTGCTTGCGTGCCCGCTCGAAAAGCCTGCGTTCGACTTCCGTGAGCGTGGCGCTGTCAGGGAACTGTTCCTTCAGGCGGTCTTCGATGTTCTGCGAGTGCGTCATCAACACCTTCCACAGAACCTCGACAAGCTCCTGACCCCAGCCCATGATTACATTGCGCAGCACGACCTGGCAGTCGCGCAGGGGCTTATCCTTGTCAGTGATGTCCGGCAGGAAGCGCCTCTCCGGAGGCAGCCCGCGAAGGTCGATGCCCTCGATCCAAGAGATGGCGCGGGACAGAAGCTCGACCTTGACGCGCTTCGTCCAAAGATAGCCCTTGAACTCGTCCGCCGCCTGCACCGAAAGCATCTCGTCCGATGTCGGAATATTCGCGATCTTCACGCGCAAGTCTCTGTTCTTACATTTGATTGTCAGGATTTCCTCGAATTCCTCGATGCCGAACCCCTTCAGCCCGGAGATCACCTCTTCGAGCGACTTGGGAGGCTCCGGCTGCGGATCGGGCGGGGCGACCACTTTTAACTCATCCTGTGCTTTTTCAACGCTATCCATAGTGAATGTTCCTTCTTCTGTAAAGTAGATTTGCAAACCCAAAAAGATGAAATCGCTGTTCTCTAATACTCGGGCACGGCATCTGCCTGTATTTTCAATAGGTTAAAACCAGACAAAACGGGCTGGCAGCCTGTATACTGTTAGTGGAGGAAGCTCCTATGGAATGGCTCATCAGGTTCATCGGAAAAGTGATAAGCAACATCATAGCATTCGTGGTGATTTGCATTGTCATCCTCTCTGCGCCGCTGGCCTCAATCGCGGTGGTGGTCCTGCTGGAAATCGACCCCATCTCCCGCTCTTGGGGGGACTCTAACCCCATAGGTTGGTTTGTATTCTGCCCGTTCTTCGTAGGCGTCTGGTATATGTTCATCGCGTCCATGACGCACCGTGCCAGAGCGAAGCATCTCGGCTTGACCCCCCACACTGGCATCCTTCGGTCTGCCGGACGCCACATCGGCGGGACGCTCCTGTCTTTCGCCGCTGTCCTAACCGCTATCTTCGCAGGGGAAGCCGTCCTCGGTCCGTATGCAGGAATGAGCGAGACGGCGATTGCACTATCCATCCGAGAGCTTGCCCCCGTGCTTCTGCTTGCCGCATGGAGTCCGGTGCTGATCAACCTGACGCGACACTTCATGCGACGCTACCCAAGCAAGCGGGAAATCTCTTCCGTACTTGATGGAATCAGCGGTACTTCCGAATCTTCTCCAGTTGCCGGTCGATAGGCGACTGCTCAAAGTCTTGACGGCGCGGCACAACACCGGGCTTCTGCCCTCTCCGTAACGCTTCCTGCCGTTCCCTAACCTCAGCCTCGGTAAGGACTACGGTCGTTTCCGCCGTGATGCCGGGGGCTTGCACGCCTCTCTTCATCCTTGACTCCGCGACCGCCTTCTGCTTGGCTTCCGCCTCGGCCTGCATCTGCCCTGCCCACGTTTCCATCAGGCGTTCGTGCTTGTCGCCCTCGATCATGCCTTTCAATTCGCGCTGAAGGTCTTCCAGAGAGTCGCCGGGGTGCCCCCACCCGTCATTCACGTCCGCCTTCGGCTTAACCCTGACAAGCCGCGACCAAGGCTCTAAGGAGTCGGTCTCAAGCTGACGCCCCACCCTGCGGAGGTCGCCAGCGATGGGGTCGGCGCTCTTGCCCGCCCAGGGACGCACAATAAACAAGGCATTCATGTTTTCTTCCAAGCGTTTCTTGGCCTGTTCCCTGTACGTGCATAGGCTCGCCCATACCTTCGCGTGGGTGGGGGGAGCCATGATCTTGATCTCCTTGCCATCCGGCATGCCAACAACCTTCGTGTCGAACGACGCAAGCCTTTCGCCCTTGCTGTACCACAGCGACTCCGAGGACTGCGTCGTGACGTAGGCCGGAAGGAATGGGAAGAGCGAAATGTCGTACTCGCTCATTCTGCGCGTGACTTCGACCAGACTGCGGACCTCGAACGGTTGCAGCTTTTCTATCTCGTTCGCCGTTAGGGATGTGGCATGCTGAAGAAGAAGCGCGATGTAGTCGTTGGGTTCGCGCACCCAGCGCTTGAGCATCTTGCGCTCCTGCGGATGTAGTCCTCGCACCCAGCCAACTTGCACGCCTTCAATCAGCAACGGGCGTATGCGAGCGCCGATCTCGATCAGTTCCTCGCAGTTTTCGCTGATCTCCTGCCTAATCTTTTCCAGTTCTGCGGAAGTTGGGGCGTCCTTGATCCGGCCATCGTTAAGCTGGCGCATGATGTCCATACCGAGGGACGCCTCGCGTCCTCTAGTAAACCTAGTTGACATTCTTCTTTTTGCTCCCGATGACTCCCCCGACAGGTGGCGTGGCTCCGAACTTGTTTTCATCTGGCGTCGCTTTGGTTAGCCCGCGCATCTTGGAGTTTCTCAACATCTGGCGCTCGACTTCTTTCGTTTCCTCAAGTTCCTTGCTCCCGAATTTCTGCCTCATTTCCTCTTCGACCTTGTCCATGGTCTGGTCGCGCTTCTCCTCCTCTTCCTCAAAGAGCCTCGACACGTGATTAGGCTCTGGTGCCTTAAAAAGCCCTGTGGTGGTGAAGATTCGCGGCGGCGGGAACGAACCGCGATACACAATGAAAACGCGGTGGATGACAGATTCAGGCAGCGTCTTCATGACCTTGAGCGCGTCCTCCGGTGATGTAACTTTTAGCCCGGAAACATCCGCGAGGGCATGCGCTAAAAGGGTGCAACGGCGGTCTTCCTTCTCGGGGAACTTGAGGGAAAGTTCCTCCCGCCAAGAAAGCTGGCGGAAGCGGAGAGTGTATTTGAGCAATTTGACTTCGACGGTTTCCATGTCACTGAGAGGTTGCGTAGCCTATTCAAGAGGAAATACCGTCAAGTTGCCGCCAAGGGCGGTATTATTGGTTGTTCACCGTCTCCGGTCATTCCGGGCAGACGTTTCAGGACGGGGCGCGGACCTCTAGCCGCGCTCCCTGTCCACTAGAGGAAACTTTGATCCCTTCCGACAACTTGCAAGCTATAGAGATTCACAGCCATCTTTCCCGTCTTTTCAAGCTAGACGAATTGGTCGAATACCGCGCCCTGCTCTGGGGCGGGGGTGGACGGGGGCTTTACTTCACAGACTTGGAGCGCTTAGCGGTAGTCGTCGCCATGCTCGACCAAGACCCCCGAGTCCAGTCCAGTTATGTTGTCATTAACCCGTTGAAGGGACGCCTCATCCGCGAGCGCAAGCTAATAGTGAACCCGACCGATGAGCAGGTAGAGCAGGTCATCTCCGGTCCTGGCGGGCAGACTGCGCGTGACGAAGACATTGACATGCTGCGGTGGATGTTTGTTGACGTCGATACTATCCGCGTTCCGCACCTCAAGGAAACCGACAAGGGGGAATTCGACCGCCTCCAGCACGAGTGCTCTACTAACGAGGAAAAGGCGAGAGCCAGGGTAGTGGCCCAGAAAGTGCTGAAGTTCCTCGAAGAAAAAGGATGGCCGCAGCCGATTCTTTGCGATTCGGGCAACGGATTCCACATCCTGTTCCGGGTAAATCTTCAGAACAACCCGACCAACGTCCACCACATCGCGGACTGCCTCAAGGCCTTGAAGGCGGAATTTGCAAGCGAACCTGACGCGGATATTGATGCCTCCGTGTACAATCCTGCCCGCCTCACTCGTGCCTACGGTTCTACCACGCGTAAGGGCACCGATATGCCCGAAC
>Ga0116127_1001673_pt1 | contig 12530 bp, 14 predicted proteins | sample June2015DPH_16_1_FD_89731 | JGI IMG/M metagenome (GOLD analysis project Ga0116127, IMG submission 89731) | Peatland microbial communities from SPRUCE experiment site at the Marcell Experimental Forest, Minnesota, USA - June2015DPH_16_100 | ecosystem: Environmental > Terrestrial > Soil > Wetlands... | reverse complement strand
GCCCAACAGCGTGGTTGAACCCCGCACGCCCTCGACTCTCGACTCAACCGGGGCCTACCGCTCCATCACACCCCGATGCCGGACCTTCTGGAATTCAGCTACTTGCACCACGGGCTGTTAGCCTGTCACTCGCCTCTCTTTGTCCTCGGCCAGTCAATCCGCCAGCGTTCTCCGGCCACGGGAGCCCAGAAAAGCCGCTTGTACGGCGTCTCTCGCGCATGATGGTAGAGAACGGCGGTGCGTTCGTAGAATCCTCTCGTGTGCCACGAATCGCTGAACTTGAACAAGTGGTAGTCGAGGTGGTGACAGAACTCGTGGCACAGTGTGCTCAGAAATGTCCCAAACGATGTGATTTCTTTCTTTCTCGCAGTTCGCATCCACAACCGTATCAGCGTCGTCTTGGGGTCATAGTCGCCGAACAATTCGGTTACCCATTCGCGGCCTTTAAGCGGTCGCGCTGTCAGCACCCGGACGCCGCACTTTGGGACTTGATAGAAGAGAGAGGTTTGTGAAAGGAACTCCGCACAAGCAACTCGAACCTCCGATGTCTTGCCCGTCTGCATGGCTGCTTCAATGTTTTTCGCAATCTCAGGCAGCAACTGTGCGTCCTGTGGAAGGTCAAGGGTCTTGATGCGGTCGCTCTCAAAGAATCCTGTCCGGTCTTTGCTTCGAGGAGGGGTATCGGTAAACATGGCGGACTCTTGTGCCAATTATCGCAGCACTGCCTCTGCGTAGGTGGCGCTTCGAAAAGGATGGACGGGACGGCGACGAACAAGCCGCCTACGCCGTGGTGGCGTGGCTGTAACTTGCCCTGCCCATAGGGCTGCGTGTGCTTCCGTGCGTACACCGGATGACGCCCCGGTGCTATATTAGGGAACGGGAGAATAGCACCATGGGCATAGTCAACTTTATTGCAGAAATCGACGCCGAGATTACCCGGCTTGAACATGCACGTACCTTGCTGTCAGCAGCCGCGTCACCGGCAGCGAAGAAGAGAGGCCGTCCGGCATGGGCAGTGAAAGCTGTTACCGCCAAACCGGTGAAGAAGAAGCGGAAGCTTTCGCCAGAAGGCCGGGCTAGGATTGTGGCAGCGGCCAAAGCACGTTGGGCAAAAGCGAGGGCTGCGAACAAGTAGGCGAGATAGACGCCGGGCTCAATAGGCGGTAGTCTTGCCCGACCGCCTAATGAGCCCTGCTTCACCCGCATTCGCGGCTACTCGGCCTCGGCGGCAATGAGGCCGCGCCGGTATCGCTCAAAGGCTCCCGGCGTGGTGGAGTGTTGCGAGTTTGCATCGGACAGCACCCTTCCGGCGAACTGAACGACCGACCGATTCGAGATGTGGAAGGTTGGATTCATGGTCGGCAGCGACCACTGCTCTGACACCAGAGCGTACTACTTCCTGTCATCGGGGAGCACCAGATACCAAACCAAAGACCTTTCAACTTGCTCAGATAGGAAATTGAGTTCGATTGGCAGCAACGGTTTAATCGCATCTATTTCTTTTTGCAATGAACATCTCACTTTTTCGCGAACACTCCGCTTTCTCGACAGTCGGCGTTCTATCCAGACGACCGCTGTCACTAGCACAATTAGCGTGATTACCACAGCCGTTCTTCGCAAATCCGAGAAGACAAGTGCAGCCACTAAGCCTAGAAAGATGAACAAGAGCGGTCCACCAGCGTCTTCAATGAAGCCATCGACCACATCATCAGCAGTATAAATCGATGCAATCGTCTCACGTTTAGCAACAATTTCCCTTACAACTTCTTCTTCGCGTGAAGTCAGATTCAGTTCTGAAAGCCATTGACTCACTGCCTTGTGAACGGCTTGAGAGGGTGTGACTAGTTCCAATTTAGCCATTTCGAGGATTAGCCGTTCGGTTTCTACATCGATGATTCGAATCGACATTCGTCTCTCCTAAACATGACCTCGACAGTCACCAAGTGATGTTGACTACTACTCTACACCGCATTAAAGACGCTCCTCCTAGCCCTCCGATGGGGTCAGTCCGGCCGGATGGCCTATAATCCGGGCGGGAGGAACGCAGAATGTCCATTAAGACGAAAGTTAAGAAGACTGGAGAATTCTTTCAAGCAACTACCAACGTGGGGCCAAATAAGGACATCGACCGCGATGCCTTTTCGCCCTTAGACTCGAATACCTTCTATGCTGGTCATCTCTTTCCCGGCTCTATCGATGGAAGTTCGCAATATGTTGAATTCAGTGAAGCGGTCCCCGCAGTCATCCACGGAAGCGAGTTGGAGGAAGAGACTGGCGGTGTGCTTTTGGTCAGATTCTGAACAGCAACGCACTAAGAGGACATCACCGGAATTGGCTTGCACTGGTTGAATGCCTTATACTCTTCGGACTGCGGTTTTGCCTTCATGGAGTACATTTTATGCCTACCATTCGGTTTGCGGGAAAGATTTCCCCTCCACCTCCAGTACACTTATTCTCTGATGTGATTCCGTTTTCTATATGGGAAATGCCAGATATTGGACCCGTAAAGATAACGCTGGTAATCAAGCAGTCCATCGTCCAAATTATCTGCGAGCTTGCACACTACGAGGACGCTTACCTACCTGCTCTTTTTAAACACGCTCTCGCTTTTGCACGCTGTTGCGTGGACATGGCGTCTTTTGCTACTGGCTTGGGATGCATGCTAGTTATCGATGGCGTGCAAAAGCCCGATGGAAGAGTTGAGGCATTATTGTTCACGCATCCCTATCTCGCCGATAAATGCACCGCCTATCGAATGGCAGGAACAACGGAGGGAGACAAACAGAATTTCTCTGAAATGATCAATCTAATCGCGCGAGACCCCGCCTTGTTTCTTGCGCTTAATGACCTCGTTTCTTCGTTGACAAATACCGACCTAGCCGCAATAAATTGCGGACGGGTTTTGGACGGCCTGAGAAAAATTGTGGCGCCTTCATTAGACGCAAAGAATGGATGGCCCGTGCTACGGATGATAGTAAATGCCGATGAAAAGTATATGCAGTGGGTTAGCGATCTCTCGACTAATCCACGTCACGGGGATCGTTCTTGGATAGGCTCTGCCATTGTCGAGGCGGTGACAAGAACATGGATCGTATTCAACCGATTTCTGGAATATCGGAAGCGGGGCAATCAGTCTCTACCCTTGGGAGATTTTCCTATGCTCGTCGGTTGATTCCCATAGCAATTTGGGAGTCTGGGCAAGAACAAAAAGAGCCCGGCCAAATCTCTCTGACCGGGGCTTCAGGATCCATTTCCAATACTTAAGACTCAGCGATATTTTATTCCTTCTTTTCACGCTCCTGCAGTACACCCTCAGCGTGCGAACTTTTCACGGTGAGCTCCAGCAACTGGGAAAGACGATGATTGATTTCTACCTTGATTTGGATCAGTTGTTGATAGTTTCTGTAACCAAAATATGCTGCCGCAAGTGCCGCCACTCCGGAAATAAGTGTAGGGATAGTGGAGACCATGGTTAATAGAGTATTTCCGTTCATAATGTAGTCTCTTTCTACCTTACAAGTTCGTAGGTATAGTTTGATTCAGTCTCAGCCAGTGTTGCGATTAGTGCGCCCATAGACATTCCTGCTGTAGCTCCCTGACCACCGTATGCTGCAATGATTATTTGATCTACAGGAGCAGGATCAATGAGCAGTGAACAGACGATTATTCTCGGGTTTTGCTTCGCTGCTGCTATCTGATGTGTGTTGCAGAGTATCTGGCACAACGCTGAGCCGCCCTCAGTAGCTGGAAAGTTGGCACAGTGCCACCCAACCCCATACGCAGCGGCAACGGGTGCCATCATTCCTATTAGCTCGTCAGTATAGAACGGTGTAAATATCCATCGTGCTTGCATAATTCTCCTCAGCTTAAGGGGGCATTCCCGTTGTGTATCAGCAGATGGTCGCCGATGTAGAAATTGTGGTCGTTGTCCACACCGGCATCGACGGTAATCATGACCTTGATGCCCTTGTCACCATTGAATTGCCACAGAATCCCGCACGACCTCGATACGTTTCTGTAGCCGAGTGAATTCCTCACACTTTCTCAGGTCTGCCAGAAAGCCTATCGGGGGAGGCGAGGGGCTTTCGCCTGCTGGAATGCCTATCGAAATAATCTTACGTGGAGTGAGTAGTATAGGACAGTTGGCAGCTTGGCAGAGGGGTATCCTCTTCGCCATGGCCTCCGGGGAGATGAGCGAAGCCGAGTTTGTCTCCTTCCTGAACAACAGCCTACGCCTAATGGCCGCCAATAGTGCGAACAACTCCGTTCACTACATCTGTATGGATTGGCGCCACGCGGGAGACCTCATTGCTGCCGGCAAGCAGAACTACGACGAGTTCCTGAACATGTGCGTGTGGGTCAAGGACAACGGCGGCATGGGAAGCTTCTATCGCTCCCGGCACGAGCTGGTCCTGGTCTTCCGCAAGGGCAAAGGTCCTCATCGGAACAACATCCAACTCGGCCAGTTCGGCCGGAACCGGACGAACGTCTGGGAATACCCGGGAATTCACACCCTCTCTAAGCAGGGCGAGGAAGGAAACCTTCTGGCCTTGCACCCCACGGTGAAGCCGGTGGCTATGGTCGCCGATGCCATCCTCGACTGCTCGGCGCGAGGGGAGGTAGTACTCGATGCCTTTCTTGGCTCGGGAACAACCCTCATGGCTGCCGAGAGGGTGGGGCGCATCTGCTGCGGAATTGAGATTGATCCTATCTACGTTGATGTTGCGATTCGCCGCTGGCAGAACTACACGGGCGACACAGCCGTGCACGCCCTCACGGGTAAGCACTTTGACGAAGTTGCTGCATTGAAGGAGGCAGTCAATGTCTAAAGACGAACTTCCGTACGAAGTTGGTTACGGCAAGCCCCCTCAGTTTGGAAAATTCACGAAAGGTCATTCTGGAAATCCGAAGGGTAGACCCAAGGGTTCGAAAAACTTCGCCACCGTCGTGCTGCGGGAGTGTCGCCAGCGTGTCAGGGTAAACGGCCCTCGCGGAACCCGCACGGTAACCAAGCTCGAGGCAGCCGTGATGCAAATAGGAAACCAGGCAGCGCAGGGAGAGCTGCGCGCTGCGCGGGAGCTCTTTTCCCTGGTCCAGCGGTCGGAGGATTCGGTCAATTCAGAAGCGGCGCCGCTTTCTCCCCACGAGATGGATCAGCTCGTGTTGCAAACCATTCGGCGACGCATGGAAAGCGTGAAAACTGAGCCAGCATCTACCAGCGAAACCGTATCCGAGAAGGAATAGGAATGAGCACAGCGGCACAATTGTCATTCGAGGAATACAGAGTCTTGCTCCGCAACGACTTCATGAGCTTCATAGAGCGCTCATTTTATGAACTCAACCCGCAAGCAAACTTCCTGGCCGGCCAATACATCGAACTGGTAGCTGCAGCTCTCGAGAAATGCCGCACCGGGAAGACAAAGCGGCTGATTCTCAACCTGCCCCCGCGGACCTTGAAATCACACGCCGCTAGCGTGGCGTTCCCGGCGTGGTTACTTGGGCACGATCCCTCAAAGCAGATCATCTGCGCAAGCTATGGTCAGGATCTGGCCGATAAGCACGCAAGAGACTGCCGAACCCTGATGAGCAGTTCCTTCTTTCACGGTCTCTTCCCGCGGACAGCTTTATCGCCGGAAAAGCTTTCTGTGAATGACTTTTTAACCACAGCTCAGGGATTTCGCATGTCGACCTCGGTCAACGGCGTCCTCACTGGCCGCGGCGCAGACATCATCATCCTCGACGACATCCTGAAGCCTGACGATGCGTTGTCCGAGACGCGGCGCCGGGCGGCAAACGACTGGTACTTCAACACCCTTTTGAGCCGGTTGAACAGCAAGGAGAACGGCATCATCATTATCGTCATGCAGAGACTGCGCCAGGAAGACCTGGTCGGAGAAGTAATGGAACGAGAGCACTGGGAAGTGCCTTCTCTCCCAGCTATTGCGCAGCACGATGAGTACTACCCCATCGAGGGGTCTCTCTGGAACAGCGCCTTTACGCGCAAGGCAGGAGAGGCCTTGCACCCGGAACGTGACTCGGTTGCGACCTACGAGGCGATCCGTGAAACCGTTGGTGAGTACAACTTTCAGAGCCAATATCAGCAGAGCCCGGTGCCGCTTGAGGGCGGGCTGATTAAGAGGGAATGGCTCCAATACTACGAGCCAGAAGAAAAGCCGGCGCGCTTTGCATACATCCTGCAAAGCTGGGATACGGCCAACAAGGTAGGCGAGATGAATGATTTCAGTGTCTGCACCACCTGGGGAATCTACGACAAGCACTTCTACCTGCTCCATGTGTACCGAAAGAGGCGGACGTATCCAGAGCTCAAGCGCGCCGTCGCCGAGCTGTGGAAGAAGTTCAATCCGAGCAAACTGCGGTGCGAAGAGCAAGATACGTGTCAGCCGTTCCAACCGGAGTACGGGCGGAACGGCGTACTCACGGGGTGCCCTCTACAAAATCCTGCAGAACCGAATCTATCTGGGTGAGATCCCGCACAAGGGGCAATCGTATCCGGGAGAGCACTCGCCCATTGTCGATCGGGAACTGTGGGATAGAGTAAGGAAACTGATGAGCGAAAACGTCCGTTCCCGCCGCCATGGCATCAACGCCAGCGCCCCCAGTCTCCTTCGCGGCTTGCTCTACGACGAAGACGGGAACCGCTTCACTCCGTCCCATGCGGTTAAACGAGGGAAGCGGTACCGGTACTACATATCGCAGAGGGTCATCAAGGATGCAGCCACGCCCTTGCTCCAGCCCGGCAGAATCCCGGCGCGAGAGCTGGAAAAAGTAGTCTTAAACGAGCTGAAAAGCTTCTTCTCATCTGCGGATCAGGTCGTCAGCGCACTAGCTCTGCCCGACGATGATCTTGTGATGACCCAAAAGCTGATTGAGTCTGCTGCATGGTACGCAAAGCGTCTGGATGAGAATTCGAATTCGAGTCTTAGTGAAATGTTCGAAACGATCGTGGCCCGTATCATTGTCCATCAAGAATCGGTCGAAATTCAACTCGATAGGGCCAAATTGTGCGCGCAGCTTCTCGGGTCTCACCACACCGATCCTCAGGCGCAGAACGCAACGAAGGACCTCAACCAGGAGCCAATCACCTTGACGATTGAGACAAAACTGAAGCGTTGCGGGGGCGAAATGCGACTGGTCATTCCGTCGCAGTCAGCGGACCGGGCTCCGGGCAATGCGGTGCCAGCATTGGTTAAGGCCATTGGCCGCGCGCACGAGTGGGTGCGATCGATCGTTGCTGGAGAATACAAGGATCAACGGGCGATCGCCGCAGCGACCGGCCTCAATGAGCGCTACGTCAGCCGGATCATCCAGAGCGCGTTCCTGGCGCCTGAGATCGTGGAAGCAATCGTCAAAGGTCGGCAGACACCAGAGATCACGTTTGCGGTACTACTCGACGAAGTCCCGCTCAGCTGGACAGAGCAGAACGCGAGATTATCAATGGTCGATGAGAAATAGACATCCCGCTGCGCGAGTGGACTTTCAAGTTCTCAGCACCAGTCTCTCTCGTCGTAACGTTTACAAAAACCATTGAGCAATCCAAGAGAATCTAATGGCTGGCTAGACCTTCCTCAAATCTTCGGCGATCAGGGCGAATTCATCTAGTGCGGCTTGCAGATCCTCTACGATCTCGGCGGCGATTACGTCGGGAGCGGGAAGATTGGCGGCGTCCTCCAGGCTGTCGTCCTTGAGCCAGAAAATATCCAGGCTGGCTTTGTCGCGTTTGACCAGGTCGTCGTAGTCAAAGGCGTGGAAGCGCTCCTCTCCTTGCGCTTGTGGCGATTTTCGGCGTGGTAGCACGCTACAAAATCATCCAGGTTCTCACGGCGCAATGGGTTTGTCTTCAGTGTGAAGTGCTCGTTGGTGCGGAAGTCGTAGATCCACAGCTTCTTGGTCCAGGGCTTCTCGCTGGCAATGCGGCGGTCGAAAAAGAGCACATTCGACTTGACCCCCTGCGCGTAGAAGATGCCCGTGGGCAGGCGCAGCAGCGTGTGCACATCGCAATCGTGTAACAGGCGCCGGCGAATCAGCTCGCCCGCGCCGCCCTCAAAGAGCACGTTGTCCGGCACCACCACCGCGGCGCGGCCGTCGATCTTCAATATCGAGCGCACGTGCTGCACAAAGTTGAGCTGCTTGTTGCTTGTCGTCGCCCAGAAGTCTTCGCGGACAATCGTCAGCGTCTCGCGTTGCTCGTCGCCGTCCTCGCCAATCACGGTGATGCTGGACTTCTTGCCGAAAGGGGGATTGGTGAGCACCATTTCATATTCAACCGAGCCTTTGCTGCTGAGCGCATCGCGCACGACGACTGACTCTTCGCCACCCGTACCATGCAAAAACAAATTCATGGCACAAAGCCGCGCGGCTCCGTCTACGATCTCAATTCCGGAGAGCGCCTTTTCCTTAAGGAAGCGCTTCTGGTCCTTGTCCAGCGTGTAGTGGTTGCTGATGTAGTCGTGTACGGCAAGCAGAAAGCCGCCCGTCCCGCAGGCAGGGTCATGGATAAGCTGTCCCGGCTCGGGACGCATCACATCCACAATGGCCTGAATCAGCGCACGCGGGGTGAAGTACTGGCCGGCGCCGCCCTTCACGTCGGCGGCGTTCTTTTCGAGCAGCCCTTCGTAGGCGTCGCCTTTCACGTCCACGCCCAGTGTGGTCCACTGCTCGCGGCCGATCAGATCGCTGATCAGCCGCTTCAGCTTGGCAGGGTCCTGGATGCGGTTCTGCGCCTTGCGGAAGATGGTGCCCAACATGCCGGGCTTCTTGCCCAGTTCGACAAGGATGTGACGGTAGTGCGTGTCCAGATCGTCGCCGTCGAGCCGCTCAAGACTTTGCCAGTCCAGCGCGCGGGGAATCAGCGCGGTGCGGTCCGGGAACAGCTTCTGCCGCTCGTCGGCCATCTTGAGGAAGAGCAGAAAGGTGAGCTGCTCGATGTAGTCCTGATACGACAGGCCGTCATCGCGCAGGATATTGCAGTAGTTCCAGAGCTTTTGGACGATGGCGTTGCTGGTCATTGGGTCACGTAATCCAATCCGGGCTGGCCGCCCTGGCACTTGGGGCATTTCCGCTCAAAGATGTCGCTGCCGTTGGCTCCGTAGACCTGGCCACAGATCACGCAACCAAGCTGATAAACGGACTGGCCCTTGTCTGTGCCGGGTAGGTGGGTGTTGCGAATGACAACCTGACTGTTGCGGTTCACATAGCCGGGCTGGGTAGTCTTGCCTTTAAGCATGCGCTGGCTCCTTCCGGCTGCGGCGGGCCGGTCTTTGCGTGACAGATGTGCTGCGTTCGGTGCGAATGCGTTCGAGCAATATGGAGGCGGGTTCATCGGTTGGGTCCTGGGGGACGAGTTGGCCTGTGAATGCACTCCTCAGTACGGATTGGCGGAGATGTGACGCTCGGTCCATCTGCTGGAAAACGATGCCTTCGAGATGGTCGATTACCGTTAGCATTTTTGAAAGCTCAGAGAATATCCGCTCTTGTTCCGCTTCCGGGGGCAAACTAACCAGAAGTCCTGACAAGATGGTGAGGTTCAGGAACGGCCTCGTGCTTCCCTTGCATAGATCCTCTAACTGGGCAGCAACCGTTCCGCTACCCTTAAGATTCACGACGACCCACTCTGCGATCCCCGACAACGGAAGGGTCCTGATTCGCATCAGGTTCGTAGACATAATCAGACGGCCTTGATCCGCGCCAATTACGCATGCTTCGCCAACTGTACCTGACCTCGATACAACGATGTCGTTTGGGTTGATTTCGTAACGTTGCAGTTCGGACGCCTTTGATTCGTCGAGAAAGAACCAGTTGCCTCGCACGAATCCGGCTTTAGTAATGTTCGGAATCCCAACTACCGGTATACCGAGTTCCCGATGGTCGGACTTTCCAATCAGCGTCCCAAACGGGCCGGTCACCATCCCGTTGTTTGCGACCGTGAGCTGTTCTATCGTCGACCAGGCCCACCCCTCAGGCAGCTCAGACCGGTTGGAGGTGTCGGGGGCGGAGGGTTCTTTGTACTTCTGTTTCCAGTGGTCATCTTTGTGAGGCTTGCCAGAGGCTTGCATCTTGGCAAGGGGATCGGCTTCCCAGCGGGCACGGCGCTCGCGGAGGATGCGCTGGAGCAGCTTGTCTGCCGGTTCGTAGTCGCGACCTTCCTTGCGGGCGAGTTCGGCTTCAGTGGGAACCAGGCGCCCCTCGCAGGCAGCCTTGAGGACCGAGGCGCGGTACCGCTTCAGATTGGCCTGCGCCCGCTTCAGAGCAGCCGTCGCCGCATCCAGCCGCGTGAACTGCTTCTCGATCTCGGCAACGATCCGAGGCTGCTCGTTGCTAGGAGCGAGGACAAACGGATGCTCCTTGAGTTGTTGAGATGAAACGGCACTGAAAGTCGACCCGGTGGCAACAGAGGCCAGTCGTTGCTCAGTCGCTCTTATCTGGTACAGCACGAATCTCGTCTCTACCCCATTCAAGGGGCGCAATGCGGCCAAGCCTCGGCCGATACAGCAGGTTTCACTCGCCAAATTTGTCGGCCCGACGGGCGCCCGAACGGAGATAAGAACATCCCCGGCGATTGCAGTTTTCGTGGGTTCAGTACACCATTTTCTCGGCGTTGGGAAGAGATCATTGAACTCAGCTTTTCCTTGATAGAAAGGGAGTCCAATGCCCTCTTCGTTGTACGTCTCTCCAGGGGGTGATTGTCCAGAGATGACAGCGCAACATTCTTCCAAAGTGCAGATTGCCCACCCCTTCGGCAGTTCGCTCATGCCGCCAGCACCTCATTGAGTTCGTTAAGCAGCGGGAGGAAGCGGTCTCCGAAGATTTGTTGAGCGCGGCCGAGACCACCCCAGCGGGAGAAGGGATCAAGTTCGAGGTCTTCCGGCTCTACCGCGAGCGAAGATGCGATGTGGTCGCGGATGGCTTCAAGCCAGCGAAGCTGATCCGGGCGGAACTCTGTGCCGGCGCTCTGCTGCTGCTGGAGCCATGCGGCAAAGCGAGACTCGGCCTCGGCACGGCGGGGCATGAGTTGGTCCTTTTGCTTGAGGGCGAAGCGGACGAGGTTGACCAGGTCGGCGGCTACCTCAGTTCGACTGCCGTGGACGTGCGCGGCATCGATACGCTCATAGGCGCGCCAGAGCTGATCGGGGCTGAGGTGCGGGCTGCCGTCGATTGGCTTCTCAATAAGGTTGGCCAGCGCCTTGACCTGCTTGAGCGACAGGCCCACGGCGTAGGGCTTGCTATAGAGGATTTGCAGCACTTCGATCTCGTCCCGGTGGTCGCGGAGGAACTGCTCAAAAGTTTGCACCATGCGCACGGCTCGTTCGCGAACCACTTCCGCGGGGCCGGCTTCAAGGAGTTGGTCTTGGTTGACCGTGTCGATGATCTGCTCGTAACTTTTCTTGATTCCAAGGATGAGGTTGCGCAGGGCAGGATTGGCGGCCAGCGGTTTGGCGGCCTGATTGAGAAGCAACTTTCGGGCCTGCGTGAGTTCCTCCTCATTTGGCTCAACGTCGGAAGGAAGGTGGACGGCGGCCCGGGCGGCCTCGATATGCCGGTCGGGGTCAAGTGCCTGGACGATGTCGCCGGCGATGCTGGCGAGCGACTGTCCTTTGGCGGTTTCGGTAAGCGCGGTGCGGTCGTTGGGTGTAAGCTCGCGGTCGAGGCGGGCGAGGCGCGCGGCGATAGAACTGAGCACGTCGGGCTCGCGGTTGCCGAAGGTAACCAATTCGAAGAGCTTTTCCAGGCTGACGTTGCGCTTGCGTTCGAGCGGTTGCGTGTCCTGCATCTTCTCCGGCTCAAGGCCCACGGCGTCAATGATGACGAAGTGGTCCTTAGATCGGCCGTCCGGGGTTACGTTTTGCAATTCGGTTGGGGTGACGATGCGGGCGCCGCGGCCTTTCATTTGCTCGAACATGGTGCGGCTCTTGACGGCCCGCATGAAAAAGACAATTTCGAGCGGGCGAATGTCGGTCCCGGTGGCGATCATGTCAACGGTGACGGCGATGCGGGGATTGTAGGCGGTGCGGAACTGGCTCAGGAGGTCTTCAGGCTTGATGTTTGAGGAGACCCATTCATCCACCTCGTACTCGTTGCCGTCCTTATCGGTCTTCTTAACGCGAACCTTGGCGGCTCCGGTGCGGTAGGTAATCTTCTGGGCGAAGTCGTTACCTTTGCCGAACTCTTCACGGAGGATTTTAACGATATCCTCGGCGTGACTGTCGTCTTTGGCGAAGATGAGGGTCTTGGGCACCTCGGTGCGGCCGGGAAAGATGTCGGTGAAGAGGCGGTCGCGGAAGGCGCGGATGATGGTGCGGATCTGGTCGGGGGCGACGACGCGCCGGTCGAGATCGTCGGCATCGTAAGGAATGTCCTGGTCGGCCAGCTCCCAGCGAATCTTGCGCGTTTGGCGGTCGCGGTAGTCCACCTGAAAGCCGGCGTTGATGACGCTGCCGTGCTCGGAGATGAGGGTGCGGATGGTGTAGAGTTCGAAATCGACGTTGACGCCATCGGCGACCGCCCGCTCGAAG
>Ga0116127_1001667_pt1 | contig 12578 bp, 13 predicted proteins | sample June2015DPH_16_1_FD_89731 | JGI IMG/M metagenome (GOLD analysis project Ga0116127, IMG submission 89731) | Peatland microbial communities from SPRUCE experiment site at the Marcell Experimental Forest, Minnesota, USA - June2015DPH_16_100 | ecosystem: Environmental > Terrestrial > Soil > Wetlands... | reverse complement strand
CCGCGCATGTCGCATTGCTTTTCGTATTCGGCGGGCGAAAACAGATTGTCCCGCGCGCGGTGACAAACGTCCCGACACTCAAACTCGCGGACAATTCCAGCGAATGGCTGGCGCTGAACGACCCCACGCTTTTTGTGCTGCCGCATCAGAAAGATTTTGCGTCCGCCATCTGGCTGCAAACGGCCGCTTTGAAACAACCATCGTTCCGTTGGACCGAACCGCCGCGCTGGCTGCCATTGTCTGCGGATGAATTGGGAATGGCGTTTAATCAATTCATGCAGACCAATCATTTCGCGGGCTTTGAACTTCAATTAAAACCGCCGCTTAAACTCAGCGCGCCCGGGTTGCCGATCGAACCTGCGCTCGCGCAAAATTCCACGTTGCGCGTCGAAGGCGAACTGGCACAACGACAGTTGCCTTCACAAATCAACCTGACGAACTGGCCGTATGCGGACGTGATTGCGCCAAGCAAAGTGCAGGTGCTTGTGGACGCGGCGGGCAATGTTGTTTCAACCGTTTTGCTCCCTCCCGACAGCGGTTTTACCGCCGCCGATCAGTATGAAAAAGCCGACCAGCGCGCGCTCGAACTCGCCCGCGCCGCGCGTTTCGCGCCGTCATCGCGCCTGACCGTTGGCCGGCTGATTTTCAACTGGCACACGGTGCCGCCACCCGCGACGAACGCGCCGGCCAATCCCTAGCATGAGCATTCCCGCGCTGATTGTGATTTACGTGGCCCTGCTGCTCGGCGCGCTGTGCGGTCTGGGGATCTATTCCGAAATGCGCCGCCGACGCTTCGGCCCCACGCACACGGAGGACAGGATTTTTCGCTGCCAGAATTGCGGTTACGTTTATACGGACGACGCGGACGTGGATCGCTCGCGTTGTGTGCAGTGCGGCAAACTGAACGAGCCGATTGTGTTTTAGAAGTTGGTCAATGGTCAGTGGTCAGTAGTCAGTGGTCAGTTGTTATTCACCCTTGTGATCGCGTCCAATTGATTTCAAATAAGAATTCAGTTGCGGAGCAAGATTATCCACCAGCGGCTTGAGCTTTTTCACATCGGCGGGTGTGAGAAGATTCCTTTTGAAAGCACGTCGGAGGAAATGTTGCGTTTCGTTCAGCGAACCTCGTGCAATCTTCACAAAACGCTGATTGTCCTGGAAATTGTGACGGCCTGTCCCTTCGGCAATGTTCGCACCGATGCTGTCGGCGCTGCGCACGATTTGTTTGCCGACCGTATCTTTGGCAAACGCGTTCCATCGGAGCACGATTTTCCAAACTTCATCAGCTAATTCCTCCGACAACTTGTAAACCCGAAGATTTTCAAAATTTGTTCTGCCCATAATCCGCAATGCTACTAACCACCAACCACCAACTGCTGACTAGCTTCCCGTCTTCAATTCCACCACGTCGTGCGGGGCGGCTTCACGCATTCCGGCGGGGCTGACGCGGATGTAACGCGCCCTGTCACGGAGTTGCGTGAGGTTTGCCGCGCCGAGATAACCCATGCCGGATTGGATGCCGCCGATGAGCTGCGCCAGCACGCGATCCACCGAGCCGCACGCTTCCTTGAGCGCCTCGATGCCTTCGGCGGCGACCTTTTGCGTGGGATTCGCCGGCTGGCCGTAACGCGCCGCCGAGCCGGCCTTCATTGCCCCGAAGCTGCCCATGCCGCGATATTGCTTGTAAAATTTGCCGCCGATTTCCATGACGTCGCCGGGCGCTTCGTTGCAACCGGCAAAAATGCCGCCGCAAATCACTGCCTGTGAAAGCGTCAGCGCCTTCACAATGTCGCCGGATTTCACAATCCCGCCGTCGGCAAGAATGGAAACTTTTTTCTTCGCCGCCGCGCGCGAACAAACGTAAAGCGCAGTCATCTGCGGAATGCCAACCCCGGCGACGATGCGCGTGGTGCAAATCGAACCCGGCCCCTGTCCCACTTTGATGGCGTTCGCACCGCACTCAGCGAGATACTCGACGCCCGCCGCGCCCGTAACGTTGCCGGCGATGATGGGCAATTTGGGAAACGCATCGCGCAACACGCGCACGGTGTCGCCCACGCCCTGGCTGTGGCCATGCGCGGTGGAAACCGCCACGACGTCCACGCCGCGTTCCACGAGCGCGCCGACGTGGCTCAGAATGCGTTCGCGGTCGAGTTCGCCAAAGGCGTTGCGCGTGGCCGAGACCGCCGCGCCACAAATGAGATGGAAGTGCGCGTCGCGCGCCGGTTTGAACTGCGCGTTGCGTTCCTGCGTGATGCGCTCGATGTCGCTCATCGTGAACAGGCCGCGCAGGTTGTCCTTGTCATCCACGACGAGCAGTTTGTGAATGCCAAGATGTTCGTTGAAAAATTTGTCGGCGCGCGCGATGGGGTCCTTGCCGAGTTCCTTTTGGGTGATGGTGTGAACCTGTGCGCGGGGCGTGAGGGCGTCGGCGACTTTACGCTTGGCGTAGCGCGGCTTGACCACGTGGCCGGAAAGCAGGCCGACGAGTTTGCCCTTGTCATCCACGACGGGAAAGGTGCTGAAGCCGAATTTTTTCTGCTCAATCAAAGCCAGCACGTCACCGATGAGCTGGTCGGGGGCAACCTGGATCGGCTCCTGAATCAGACCGTGAACGTGGTTTTTGACGCGGCTGACCTCGGAAAGCTGCTGGCGTTCCGGCATGTTGTAATGGATGAGGCCGAGGCCGCCGTTGGCCGCCATCGCGATGGCCATGCGCGACTCGGTCACCGTGTCCATGTCGGATGAAATGACCGGGATGTTGAGGCGCAGATTTTCCGCGAGCTGGGTGTCGAGTTGCGTGTCGCGCGGGAGAATCTCCGAATAAAGCGTCGCCAGCGTGATGTCGTCGAAGGTCAGGGCGAGCTTGTTGTTCGCGGGGAAAAATTGATCCGCCGGCTGGTAGAACGGATCGTCGAAACCGGAATTGCGCGTGGCTGCCATGTCGGAAAATGAAGCATGACTGCCGGCTTTGGCAAGATAATTTCTGAATTCAGGTCTGCGGCTTGGTTGGCGGGACCCGCACGCCCAGCCGCTTCGAAGGGTCGGATTCAACCGCCTTTCCGCTGAGGAGATCGTTGATCACGTCAATCAATTGACCGGGCGTGCAACTCGATTTCAGCAAGGCTCTTTCCGCGCCGATTGCCGCCGCTTCCTGCGCCAGTCGGGTCATGTGGGCATTGGAAAGGATGATCACCGGGGTATCCTTCAGGGCGGGAGTGGAACGGATGTATTTAAGGACATCAACCCCGTTGAGTTTGGGCATCATCAGGTCCAGCACGACGACGTCGGGTCTCACCGCGGACAGCATCCTCACCGCCACCAAACCATCTTCCGCCACCTCGACGTCGAATCCCTCGCGCACAAGTTTCGCGCGATACACCTGCACCACCACCGTGTCATCCTCAACGAGAAATATAGTTGTCATGGCCGAATTCATCCGCCGCCGAACCCTTCCCCCCCCGAAGCGTTCACAACGCTAAATCGGTCACTCAAGGTTGGAAAGAAAAAAAGTGGTTGTGGCGGCGAACCATGCCGCCGGGGTGATCCATTATCTCTGATGGTCGTTTCCCATCCTTCTGCTTCAGTGAAAACTGGTCACCAACCAGAAACCACCAACGGCCATGGCCGCAACGGCGCAAGTGCTCATCAAACCGCGATAAATTTTCGCGCCGCTGGCGTTGCACCGTTTGGCCAGCAAACCGATGCCGGAGGAAAACATGGCCATGGATACCACCGTGCCCGCGCCGAACGCCACCAGATAGGCGACGGCCTGCACCTTGGTCGGAAAAGCGAGAATCGGCAACACGCCGATGAAATGCGAACTGCCAGCCAACCCATGCAGGATGCCGATGCCAAAGGCGACGTGTGAATGATGATGAGCCTCGTCCCGCGTCGCGGGATGTGCGGAATGCTGACCGTGAGTGTGAATATGCACGTGCCGTTGGCCGTCGTGGTCGTGTTCATGGACATGGATGTTGCTCTTGAGCGCCTTGCGCAAGGCCCACAGGCCGATGCCAAACAGCATCACACCCACCAGACGTTCGCCCCAAGATGACAGCAGGTCCACCGGCAACAGACCGCGCAACCAAAGCGTCAGCAATCCCACCACCGCCACGCCCGCCGAATGGCCCAGACCCCAACGCACCCCCGGCACCCAGGCACGCTCCGGTCGGCGGACCGCCAGCGGCGCAATGGCCGTTAGATGGTCTGGTCCCGACCACACGTGGATGATACCCGCGATCAATCCGGTAATTGCTGCAATCATAAATCTACTTCCGGCGAAGCTGCCTGAATCCCACTCCCAGCGCAAAGAAAACTTCGCCCGTTTTATCCTGCCATTTCAGTATTCAATCTGCAAACGAACACGACCACACGCCAATTGACAAAAATCAGCCCTTTTCTGCCGTCGCCGGATGGTGTCGGCGGCGATGACGCGGCGGATGCACTACGCTATATGGTGGCGACGAAGTCGCGGGCGGTCATACAACGGAAGTTGAGAGGGCTGTGATTAACAAAAGCACCTGGCCGCTCTTGATTCCACTTTTGTGGTTAAACAAATGTGGTGGTAGGTGGTCAGATACACCAAATCATTTTCGTCCAGCGCATGGAACCACTGCACGCGCTCCCTGGGTTTTATCTTCCTGAGTTTGAACAATGGACAGTCCGCGGGGTTGCTGTGGTCAAAGGGGCAGGCCTCAGAGAGTGCCAAAAGATTGGCTCGCAGTTCATTTCTTCGCGCCTGAGTTCTTGCGCTCATGACCATGGCAACGATTCAGTTATTCCAGGGTGACGGTCACCCGACGCACCCCGGTATGCGCCGTGCGAAGGGAATTGTCAACGGTTGGTGAGGTGCGGATTTCAATTGGCGGCGGACGGCATTTTTATCCCGCCAGCCACCGGTATGCCAGCTGGCAAGAACTTGCCGGCGTAATCCCGCACCGGGAATGCACTCTCCATGTTAATCTGACCCTACAAAACTTTGTCCCACGTGGGACAAAGTTTTGTAAGTGGGTCTGCGAGTAAAATTAACGAAGTGGTGGTTAAATCCGCGTCAATTCGCGTCCCTACTGCTCAATCCGGATAGCCGTTCGGATGCTTTTTGTGCCACGCCCACGCGGTGGCCACGATGTCCTCCAGCTTGGGGAATTTCGGCTTCCAGCCCAGTTCGCGAACCGCCTTTTCGGCGGACGCCACCAGTTTCGGCGGGTCGCCGGGCCGGCGCGGTTTTTCAACCGCGGGAATTTTTTTGCCGGTGACTTTTTCGCAGGCCTGGATGACCTGCCGGACCGAATAACCGTCACCGTTGCCTAGATTGTAAAAGCCGGTCTTGCCCGGTTGCAAACCGAGGATGTGCGCCTGCGCAAGGTCCTTGATGTGGATGTAATCGCGGATGCACGTGCCGTCGGGCGTCGGGTAATCCGTGCCGAAAATCTCGCACTGCGGCTTCCGCCCCAGCGCGACGAAAAGCACGTTCGGAATGAGGTGCGTCTCAATACGATGATGCTCGCCAAATTTTTCGCTCGCGCCCGCGGCGTTGAAATAGCGGAACGCGATGAAGTCCAGCCCGTAAATCTCCCGATACCACAGGAGAATTTTCTCGAACATCAGCTTCGCTTCACCGTAGGGATTGATCGGACGTTGAGGCAAATCCTCGGTCATCGGCATGCGGTCGGGCGGACCGTAGGTCGCGCAGGTGGAACTGAAAACGAACTTCTTCACGCCGCATTCGATGGCGGCGTCGGCGAATTTGAGCGCGTTGACGACGTTGTTGTGGAAATACTTTTTCGGGTTCGTCATGGATTCGCCAACGAGCGCGCTCGCTGCGAAATGCATGATGGCATCGGGCTTGGTAGATTTGACGGCGTTGAGGATGTCGCCTTCCTGCTCGGGTTTGCCCAGAACAAATTTTGCGCGCGAATCCACCGCCGAGCGATGGCCTTCGGTGAGATTGTCATAAACCGTGACTCGATGGCCGGCGTTGAGCAGCTCTTCCGTGCAGATGGAGCCGATGTAACCCGCGCCGCCGGTGACAAAGACGTTCATGCGTTAACTATGAAAGGAGCCTGCCGCAGTGCAAAGTTCAAAATGACACAAGTAAATTTGCGGGTGCCCGGAAAGCGTGCGGACGGTTTCGACGCGAGTGATCAACCATTGGCCGTCGATTTTCTTCAACGTGAATTTCATCTGCTGCACGAACTGGTCGCGTTCGCCGGAAACATTCGCCTGCACGGTGAGATCGGCCACGGCGGATTGTTTGTCCGGCGCAACGGCTATGTTTATGTCGGGGAATTTGACCTGCACACCGCCGGCCCGCGAACGGGCCATCAGGGCTGCCTGGGTGATTTCTTCACAATCCAAGGAATTGCGCTGGCCAAGTTCGGGTAATTCCACGTTCAGCTCGACATTGGTGGAAAAGAATCCAGCCACATTTCGCGCGGCAGCCAGTCGCGCCAGGTCACTTTCACTGGACGCAGAGGAAGCGGTGCGGGCCAGTTCCACCAGGCGCTGGCGAATGACTTTTTCCGGGCTGGGAAACAGAACCGTCCACAGCCAGATGCCCAGCGCCGCCAATGCGGCAACCAACACGATGCGGAAAACGATTTTCATAAGATGGCTTTGCCAATAATCTGGCTGCGCTGCGCCCCGCCTTTCATGTGATCTTCCCAAGGCATGGAGCGATTGTCGCCAACGACGAAATATTCGTCCGGGCCGAGTTTCCTGGGCGGCAGATTCCAGTTGCAGGGCAATTTCTCGTAAGGTTCATCCAGTGCTTCACTGTTGATCACCACGCGGCCGTCCACAAAAGCGACGGTTTCACCCGGCAGGCCGATGATGCGTTTCAGCAACATGACGTGTGGCGGTTCCAGCCAGTTGGCGGTCTGATGAATGCCAGCAGGGGTGTTGGTTTCCGCGCGGGAAAACCGAATGCCCACCACGTCGCCCCGTTGAGGCTCGTGCCACAGGTAGGCGAACCGGTTCACGAAATGGATCGAACGGTCCGGGTACGTCGGCAACATGCTGATGCCTTCAACCTGGATGTGCAACAGGATGAATTTGAAAACGATGGAGCACGTGACGATCAAAACGGCAATCCGCACCAGTGTTGCCTTGGGATTGCGTCCGATCACCGCGATGCGCACCCACCGGGGCAATCGCGGCTGCTTCCAGCCGGCATCCGATTGTCCCGTCTTGTCTTGCGCCATCATGCCCTGAAGTTTCGCGCATCCTGCCAGCGGCGCAAGCGCAGACTGTCACACTGCCTTTGCCTTTTCGGCACGTCTTGTCACCACCAGCTGCGTTCGGGTTTAACCGGATAGGCAGACCTGGGAGCGCCGACGTCCCGGCGGGTTGGAATTTTCGGTCTGCACGCAGCGAGCCGGCGGGACGCCAGCGCTCCCAGGCGGCGGAAGAATTCTTGCCACGATTGGTCAGCACTGTTCTCCGGCCATGATGTCAGCATCCTTGAGGGCAAATGAAAAGGGTTCGAGCGGCAGGGGTTGATCGTGATTCAGAAATTCTTCGCAAACCCGGAAGAAGTCCGATTTCGTGGTGACGCGGCGAATTTGATGCAGGAATTGTCCGTTTGGTTCAACACCCATACCGAGATAATTCATGTATTTTTTCATTTTCGCCACCCGCGCCGATTCGCGCACGTCCGGTGAACAAGCCGCTTCGTAGAGCGCGCGCACGTATTCCAGCACCTCGAGTCCGCGGGGGATGAAAACGGCTTCGCCGCGCTGATACTGGCAGATTTGCTGGAACAGCCAGGGATTGCGAATGGCGCCGCGTCCGATCATCAGCCCGCGCGCGCCGGTGATTTTCAGAACTTCGGCCGCGTTCCGGGCGGAATGCACATTGCCATTGGCCAGCACCGGACAGGGCATTTCCGCAACGGCACGCGTGATGTATTCGTAATGCACTTTTCCGTGATACATCTCGCGAACCGTGCGGCCGTGGACGACCAGCAGGTCCAGCGAGTGCTTCGCAAAAACCGGCAACAGTTCATCGAAAACTTCGGGCGAATCGAATCCAATGCGTGTTTTGACCGTGAATTTGATCTTCACCGCGTCCCGCAGCGCGCCGAGAATGGCATCCACCCGCCGCGGTTCACGCAGCAGTCCGCCACCGGCGCATTTGCGGCAAACCACCGGCGCCGGACAACCCAGATTCAGGTCCACCGCCGCAATCGGATACTGCTGCAACTCGCGCGCCGTGCGCACGAGCGACGGAATATCGTTGCCGATCATCTGGGCGATGACCGGTTTGCCCGTCGGGTTTTCGGTGATGGATTTAAGAATGCGTTTTTGCAGGGTTGAAGTGGCGTGGACGCGGAAATATTCCGTGACATAAACGTCCGCACCGCCGTAAACCGCCATCAATTTCCAGAACGGCAAATCCGTCACCTCCTGCATCGGCGCCAGCGCCAGCACCGGCGCCGGATTGGTAAACAGCGCTTCAAATTGATTGTGACAATCCACAATGCAAACTACCTGAATTGCAGATGCTGCTGCAATCTTTCCCGGGTTTCGGGCGATAATGGCGCCTGCCGGTAAACCGGCCCGCTCAACGGCTCGGCGCTGTGGGAACGTTTCGCGCGCTCCAGCCAGTGGCGGTCGAGCGGCTCGTCCAGCAAATCGGGCCGGTTGGCCGCCACGGTGGTTTCCTCCTTCAAGCCCGACGGATGGCCCACGCCCACGAAGAATCCGCCCAGCAGCAGCGCCGCCCGGGCCATCGTGCTGCGCGTAAACGTGGCCAGTGCGCACGGACGCTGCGGGTCAAGCCGGCGGAACAAACCGGCAAACAACGGCACCGTCCACATCGCGGGATTTTTCTTCAGCGAATACGGGTCGAACAAAATGGCGTGGGGGACAGACAATGTAGCACAGGCGTCCCGCCTGTCATCAAACGTTGTTACGTTCCGTTCTCTTTGTGCAGGCGGGACGCCTGCGCTACGTTCAAGCCATGCCGGAAAATCGCCGGGTTCCAACGTCCATTCGACCTGAAGCAAATCATCGCTGAATTTCACAGAACGATTTTTTACAAGTTCGGCCAGCGCGGATTCGTAGCCGGCGACATAACCCAGTTCCGCGCCGTGTTCGAGCGCAAACGCCGCCGCGTCGCTGGTGTGATCGAAGCTGATGAGATGGAGTTGCGCCGGTTTTCCCTTCAAACCTTCCCGAATGAGCCGGATGGCCGTGAGCGCGTTGGCCGCCGCACCGAGACCGACATCCCAAATTACAAATTCACCGGACGTTTCCCGCACGCGCTCCGGCAGGCGCAGTTGCCGGACATAGAGCGCCTCGGCTTCCGCCGCCGGGCCGATGCCCGGATGAAATGTCTCGTCTTCGGCCAGCGAATGGATGGAACACGCGCCGTTGCGCAGGCGGACAAGACGGTAGCTGGTTGGCACGACAGAATCTTGCAATACTGGCAGCGAACGAAAAGCAAAACCGGCAACCCGCTGCTGCGGATTGCCGGCGCGAAAGCTGCGTCGTTTATAGTTGGGCCATCGCCTTGTCCATCGCGGCGAAAAGCTGGCTCATCGTGGCTTCGGTTTCATCGCCCATGTTCGAGACACGGAAGGTTGTGCCCTTGATTTTCCCGTAACCGCCGTCAATGAGGAAGCCTTGGTCTTTGACCAGCTTCTGCAACTTGGGCACGTCCACGACGCGCCCGCCGGGCTTCGCGCCATTGCTCACACAAGTCAACGTGAGCGACTCGAAGCCTTTGTCCGGGAACAGCGTGAAGCCGTGCCTGGCCGCCCAGTCGCGGGTCATCTGGTTTGTCTTGCGATGACGCGCGTAACGCGCCTCCAGACCTTCGGCGAAAATGTCCTCGAGCTTGGAAGCGAGGGCAAAAACGTGGCCGATGCTCGGCGTGCTCGGCGTCATGCTTAGCTCGGCATTTTTCTGGAATTCGACAAAGTCGAAATAATAACCGCGGTCTTTTGCGGTGGCTGCCTTTGCCAGCGCTGCCTTCGAGCAGGTGAAAATCGCCGTGCCGGGCGGCAGGGCGAACGCCTTTTGCGTGCCGGCCAGCATCACGTCAATGCCCATCGCGTCAAACTCCAGTTTGACCGCCGTCAGCGAACTGACGGTGTCCACGATGAACATCACGTCGGGATACTTCTTCTTGAGCGCGGCGATTTCGGCTACCGGACTCATCACGCCGGTCGAAGTTTCGTTGTGAATCACCGTCAGCGCGTCAAACTGGCCGGTGGCAAGTTTTTTGTCCACGGCCTCGGCGCGGATCGGCGAACCCCATGGCACTTGCAGCGCCTCGGCGTCCTTGCCGCAACGCTTCGACACGTCGAACCATTTGTCCGAGAACGCACCGTTCATGCAGTTCAGGACTTTCCTGGAAACCAGATTGCGAATCGCGCCTTCCATCACGCCCCAGGCGGACGAGGTGGAGATGTAAACCTGCTGCTTCGTGTAAAGCAGTTGCTGGAGTTGCGGCTGGATTTTCGCGTAAAGGTCTTTGAAACCCTGTCCGCGATGACCGATCATCGGCGAGCAAAACGCCTTGAACGTTTTTTCGCTCACCTCAATCGGCCCCGGTATGTGTAATTTGACGTGTGCCATAAATTAATCGTGAAATTTTTCACAAGGTGGAGGGGATGGCAAGCCATGTTTTGCCAAACACACCGCATTATTTGCGTCCGTCGCCCGGGCGGCGCCTTTTTATTTCACATACCCGTTTGCGCGAAACCATTCGACGGCGTCGGCGAACGCTTGCCGGGGCGGCGTCTGCGGCAATTGCAGCACGCGAATCGCCTTGGCCGGATTGAACCACATTTTGTACTGGGCCATGCGCACGCCCGCCAGCGGCGTCCGGGGCGGTTTGCCGGTGAAAAAGGAAATCATTTCGTCCACGTGTGCCACGGCCAGCGCCACCCGGTAGGGAATTTTCCATTTCGGCGCGCGAACGCCGGTTATTTCCTCCAACGCCGCCAATGTTTCCCGCATGGTCCAGTTGCCCTCTTTGTTGCCCAAAATGTAACGTTCGCCAATGTCTCCCCTTTCCGCCGCGAGAATGTGCCCGGCAGCCACGTCGCGGACGTGAACCCAATTCAATCCGGTGTCAAGATACGCCGGCAATTTGCGATTCAGAAAATCCACGATCACCTGGCCGGTCGGCGTCGGTTTCACATCGCGCGGGCCGACGGGCGCGGTGGGATTGACGATGACGATGGGCAGCCCATTGCGCGCCAGCTTTGTGGCCAGAAGTTCAGCCTGCCATTTTGAGCATTTGTAGTGATTCGTCAGTTGCTCGTTGGAAATCGCGTCCAGTTCCGTTGACGGGACAAGCCGGCCATCCACGATTTTGGGCAGACCGACGCAGCCAACGGTGCTGGTATGGACAATGCGTTGGCAGCCGACTTTGCCCGCGGCCTCGAGAACGTTGCGCGTGCCTTCGATATTCACCGCATACATCGGTTTGTAATCGCGCAACCACAAATGATAACTCGCCGCGACATGAAAACACCAGGCGCAACCTTCCATCTCCCGTTCCAGCAATTTGCGGTCGAGCACGTCGCCGGTCACGCGCTCGAATTCGACTCCGGCCAGCCCGCGTTTATCGCTGTTCGGCCGCAGCAGCGCCTTCACGTGATGCCCCCGCGCAACCAGCTCGTGAACGAGGTTCGAGCCGATGAAGCCGGAAGCGCCGGTGACAAAAGCTTTCATAATGCCGCGGAAGATTCTGACACATTTTTACAACAATGCACCGGAAGATTCCATAAAAAATTTCGCGACCCCCGCTTGACTTGAGGCGGCAGCTTGGAAAAACTGCCTGTGTCGTATGCCGGTCAAAAGCAGTGCCAGAAAAAAATCGAGTCGCGCCAGCCAGCACGACCTCGACATCAAAATCGAATTCATGAAGGGGTTGGTCCGCCGCGATCCCGATTACGTGGACGCGCTGCAATTGTTGGGCGACCACTACACGCAACGCGGTTGCTACGCCGAGGGCCTCAAGGTGGATGAACGTCTCGCGCGACTTGAACCGCGCAGCCCGCTGGTTTTTTACAATCTCGCTTGCAGCTGCTCGCTCATGGGGCAATTCGCCCGCGCCGCGCTCGCGCTGGAAAAGGCGTTGCAACTCGGCTACCGCGACTTCCGCTGGCTGGCCAGGGACCCCGACCTCCGCAAGCTGCGCCAGCAACCCCTTTACCGCGACATCGAGGCAAAAATCCGCCGGATGAAGGTCAAGGTCGGCTGAGACACGAATTTCACGAATTTTCACGAATAAAATTCAAAGCCAAATCCGTGCAATCCGTGTCTAAAACAATCTGTGTTCCATGAACGTCACCGTCCGCGGCCGCACGCAACCTTGCCGCACCGTCGCCTTCGACCGCGCGCGCAACGCTGTTCTGCTCATCGAACAACGGCTGCTGCCGCATGAGTTCAAAATCGTCGCCACGAAAAATTTCCGCGAAACCGCCGCCGCCATCCACGACATAGTTGTGCGTGGCGCGCCCGCCATCGCCGCCACCGCCGCTTATGGACTGGCCCAGGGCGCGCTCGCCTTTCGCGGGCGCGACCGGCGAAAATTTTCCCGGCACCTCGAAACTGTTT
>Ga0116127_1001660_pt1 | contig 12628 bp, 8 predicted proteins | sample June2015DPH_16_1_FD_89731 | JGI IMG/M metagenome (GOLD analysis project Ga0116127, IMG submission 89731) | Peatland microbial communities from SPRUCE experiment site at the Marcell Experimental Forest, Minnesota, USA - June2015DPH_16_100 | ecosystem: Environmental > Terrestrial > Soil > Wetlands... | reverse complement strand
TCGAACGATCAATCCCGTCCAGGGTTTGTACGAAAATCTCCGGATCGTGGTATCGTGTGTACACGTTTATCCTCCTTGTGAAGACTTCTCTCTATTCCTTAGCTTCGGAGTGCGCAGGATCCTCCGGGTTCTCTGTTCAGCCTCGTTCGCGAGTCGCTTCGCCTTGCTTCCACCCCAGCTCCCTAGAATGAAGCAGAGCGAAGCCAGCACACATATTTGCGCGCTCGCCGAAGACGATACCGCGGCGTTAATGCGGTGTTCGTGAAATGCTGTGATAAGCTGAAATTCACTGGCCTTCGCCAGCGAGGACTGCGGGTAATTGGTCAAGGCCACGGTACGGGCGCCCCTCCGCCGCGCAGACTGAATGGCTTCAACGACGGAGGCCGTCTGGCCCGTATGACTGATGCCCACTACCACATCACTCGGCCCCGCATTTTCGGTAGCGAAGATTTGGGTAAAGGGATCCACCACGGCGACGGCTGTGAAGCCCAAGTTCAAGAGGACGTCTGCTGCGCGGCGGGCAGCCAGGCCGGACCCACCGAAGCCCAGCAGAAGTACTCTTCGGCTGCGCTCGATCAGCTTGGCGACGCGCGTCAGCACTCGAACGTCGAGTAGCCGCTCGGTGTCAGCCAGGCTCTGCCGATGGTATTCGAAGACTCTTCGCACAATGGTCTGCGGGCTTGCGCCTTCACCAAATTCCTCCAAGCTAACTCCGTCACTATTTGCCAACGACGCCGCCAGGTCTAATTGAAATTCCTTGTAGCCGTCGTACCCCAAATCGCGGCAGAGCCTGTACACTGTGGCGGCGCTGGCCTCACAAGCGTCCGCAAGCCTTTCGATCGAGAGGTTCCGGGCTCGAAAAGGCGACTTGAGCACGAAGCGCCCAATCTTTTTCATCGCGGATGGTCCGCTCTGAATCCTGGCGCGAAGCCTGGCAAAGCAAGAGCCTGTTGCGTTAATCACCGTATTGGCCTGTCTCCTTTGCTGCAGAGTGTTTTTCCTGGGCACAGGGTATTTTCATTGGACAGCGACATTACCAAAAATAATTTCAGAGTTCAACCCCCTTTTGGCTCATGCCAAAAAGTCAATCATAGAAAGACGACCCTGTTCCTGCGTCACCGTCAGACACGAGCGTTTCGTATCTGTCAGCGCGCATGAGTATATCCGCCCGCGCCCCTGTTTCCCATAACAGCACAAGATAGGGGGCTTCATGCATGCGTCAGTCACGTTATTGGCTTGTTTTCAGTCATGCAGAGTGCCTTGCCAATGCCGCAGGTGTTTCCATTCAAGAAGTACGCTACCAAAACTATTTTCATAACTCAACAGATTTTTCATTCGTGCTTAAGAATTGACTGCCCAAGAGCTAGGATAATGTCTGCGCCACCTTCAGACACATGCCCCGCAGTAAGGAGCGTTGCGTATAAGGGCGCACCAGCCGCCACACAAACTCAGGGTCCGCCAGGGAATAACTGTTACAACCGCTGCGTGCCACCGCCCCTGCCGGACGCAGGAATCCACGTCATTCCCGTCCTGCCTTGCGGGAGGAATCCACCACTGCTGGATCTCCGCTTTCGAGGGAGTGACGTGTTTGTTGTCCATATCACCCCCTCAAATCCACCTGGACTCCCGCCTGCGCGGGGGAATCGATGCTATCCAGAAATTCAAAGAATTCAGGAGCCGAATCTAATAGTTTAAGCGCCTATGGGCATTCCCAACAGCGAGTTTGTCTTGGATCAGGCCCGTGGAGAAGAAGATTTTGTATGCCTATAGTCTTAGTGAAAAAAAGTTTCTGGGATGCGAATTTTTATCTTGACATTGCGCCCATAGGGTGTTAAACACTCCATCCGAGTTACATTGTGTGACGATTTTATCCCTTTCATGCGTCGGGCTGGAGTCGTTTGCGAGGTCTTGGTGCAGCAGCAGCGGTGCTGGCGGATTCCAGTGGAAGCCGGAGAAGCGCGAAGGGCTCTCTGCTACAGAGAGCTCGCAAACGAATGAGAAGTAAGGTTCGGTTCGCGAGCTTGGCCGCAGACCACAGCGGCAAAGCAGGCGCCCCTGCGTGCACATTTAGAAGGGCGGTCGGCGATGGATTTCAAATCGACAAGGAGGACGCTTATGAAAGGCAAGGAAAGACTTTTTCTTGTAACCGTACTTTGTGTGTTTACCTTTCTCTCGTGGATGGCGGCGGATGCCATGGCTCAGACGAGCACCGGGTTGGTCCTCGGTGTGGTGACAGATCAGTCAGGAGCCGCTATTCCCGGCGCTGATGTCGCACTCCAATCGACAACAACTGGCGTAAAGCGCACGACTCAGTCTCTGCAGGCTGGGAATTTCGAGTTTCCATTTGTACCGCCTGACATTTACCAACTCGCAGTAACAAAGGCGGGTTTTAGGCCCGTTACCATCAATAACGTCGTCGTGCGAGTCAACGAGACGAACACCCAGAACGTTCAGTTGAGCCTTGGCACAGTAACGCAGGAAGTCACAGTTACTGCGCAAGTGGCGAAGGTTGATTCGACCACGGCGACTCTTGGGGCCGTTACCGGCTATACCCAGATTACTACTCTCCCCATTCTGGGCCGGAGTTTCATGGCTTTGGCGACGCTTTCCGCAGGGACGGTTGCCAATTATCCGGGAAGCTGGGCTGGCACTTTCTCAGGCGACCGGGCGGATATGGCGGTCAGCATCTCGGGCTCCCAGGATTTCTTCACCACCAACCTGATCGACGGAGTACCGACCAAGAGTCCGGAGTACGGCGGCATTGGATACCAGTTACCCCTGGAGATGATCTCTGAATTTAACATCCAGCGTGGCTACTACTCCGCCAAGTACCCGGGGCCTGGAGTAGTCAACGTGGCGAGCCGCTCGGGAAAGAATCAGATTCACGGCGTTGCTTGGGAAACTTTCCGAAACAACGTGTTGGACGCTCGCAGCTTTTTCGATACGAACCTACCGCCCCTGCGGCAGAACCACTTCGGTGGGGCGTTCGGAGGAGCGATTAAGAAGGATAAACTCTTCTATTTCGGTAACGTCCAATTCGTCCGGGACGTGGTCGGCTATACGGAGCGCGGATCTGTGCCCACGGCCTCCGAGCTAACGGGCGACCTCTCGGATATCCCCGGTATCTCCCTCCACAATCCTTTCACCGGGGCAGCTATATCAGATGTTATTCCACAGGGCAGTTTCGATCCGTTTGCCACGAAGTACATCGCCTTTGGAACCAGGATATTCCCACCCGCCAATTTGCCGGGTCCGATTGGAACCATCAACCGTAGCGTCTCAAGTGATCAGTTGGAGACCGATAATTACTACGACGGCCGCGTGGATTACGACAGAAGCGAGAAAGACACTTTCTTCGGGCGATTTGGATATGGGAATTCCGCCAAAGTCGATGCCGCGCTCGGCGCCTACACCACAGCATCCCCTTACAATGCCAGGAACGCGACTTTCTCCTGGACGCATATCTTCGGCCCCACTTTGATCAACGAATTTCACGCGGGCTTAGATCGCGTGAACAACCGGCCGGTACAGCCCTGGGGGCCGGGCGTGGGCAGTGAAAACTTCAACTCGGAAGAGGGCTTGGTTGGGCCTAACACCTATGGGCCCTGCGATGCCCCCGTGAGCGTTAGTCTCAGTGGCATAGGCGGCTACGGGGAATTCCTTTGCGACATTACGCTCAGCAACGATTATGCCTACAATGATTCTGTGGTGTACGTGAGAGGAAAGCACTCCCTTTCATTTGGAGGCGACCTCACTCGTTTTGAAATCACCGACCCCATATTTAATGGTCAGCCAGGGCAATTGGTTTATACCGGCCAATATTCGGGGAATGCCTGGGCTGATTTCCTGTTGGGGTATGTGGAGAATGCCAACGCCCTCACCAAGACGGCGATCCCGTATCGCCGGTCATGGCAGATGGGGTTGTATGTCGAAGACAAATACCAGGCGACCAAAAATCTGACTATCAACGTTGGCCTGCGCTATGAACTGCCTCAAGCTGCCTCCGACAAAGAGAATAACTTGGCCGCTTTCGTTCCGCTGGCGGCCGGCTTCGCCCCCAACACCCCCTACACCTTCGAGTATGCCAAGGCGACGTCGGATGAGACGATCGTCGGCCAGCCTGTTTCTCCCCCTGTAAACGGCCGGGCGATCGTAAAGACCAACTTCCATGATTTTGCACCACGTGTGGGCCTGTCTTGGTTGCCCTTCGGAAAACCCAAATGGGCTGTCCGTGCCAGCTTTGGGATTTTCTACGACACCTTGATATTTGACGAAGACGTCTTCAACAGCCTCGGTTTCCCCGTTGTAGCCCCGTACTCTGTAACAGGCACTTCGAGCACCCCGATCAGCACCGCGAACCAGTTTGGGGTTGCAGGCCCGTCGCTCGGAGGCTATATGCTGAATGAAGATCCCAATCGAAGTGACCCGTACTTGGAGCAGTGGACGCTGAGCGTCCAGCGGCAGCTTCCCGGTTCGGCCTTGCTTTCCGTGGCCTATCTGGGAAATCGCGGAAACCATATGTTCATCCGAACTCAATACAACGTTGCCCACCCGGGCACAACGCCTCTCGCCGACCGCCTCCCGTTCCCCACTCTGGGGGCAATCCTGAACGACAAATCAGAAGCCCAATCGGATTACAACGCGCTCCAAGTCGATCTGGAGAAGAGGTATAGTCATAATCTCACCTTCCGTCTGGGCTATACCTACTCGAATGCGATGGATGACTCCCAGGCGCAGCAAAATAGCTGTATGGTGCCGTGGGACGTTCAACTCGGTTGGCAACGGAGCGGTTTTAACCTCAAGCACAACTTTGTGTTCAGCCACACCTACCTACTACCTTTTGGCGCGGGCCAGCGTTATCTGGGCTCCGTGCACGGCGCGGTAAACAAACTGGTGAGTGGCTGGCAATCCGTTGGCATTCTCACTGCTCAGACCGGGTTCCCCTATACGATTGGGTCCCTCGACTTGAGCAATACCAACACGGGGTTTTTTGGTGGCGCTCGCCCCAACCGGACCTGTAGCGGAAGGCTGAGCAACCCGTCCATCAACGAATGGTTCGATACGAGTTGCTTCTCAGTAGCCCCACCTAACACCTTGGGGAATTCCGGAAACGGATTCCTCGACATGCCCGGCACATTCACCTGGGACCTTTCGGCGATCAAGGATACTAAGTTGAGCGAAAGAGTCACTCTGCAGTTCAGAGCCGAGTTGTTTAATGCTTTCAACAGGGTGAACTTCGGCGCTCCCAATGCCACTGTGACCGAACCTGTCTCATCGAATCCACTCTTGGGCACGATTAACAGTGCTGGAGCCGGAAGAGAAATCCAAGCTGTTTTTCGGTTTTTGTGGTGAGAAGCCGTAAGCTTCAGTGTAAGGCAGCCGTTTGGTTCGATGGTGCGTAACGATTGCTTGAAAACGGGGGGATAAGGAATGAAGGCCGAGCGAGGGCTTCCTTATCCCCTCCCTTTTTCAGGTCGTCGTAAGAATTGCCGGGAAGCTGAGCCGGGAAAACTGACGGGAACAGAAATCCGCGAGTTCCGCAATCCTCTCCCTAGTGGAACCCGGCAAGCTGCTGGTCGAGAACCGCGTAATCCCTACCTGCTGCCAGTCGAGCCTGGAAGGCGTGAAGGGTAGAACACATTGGGGCTCCGTGCTTCTCAATGCATGGCTGTTGCCACCTGCCTCAGTCACTTCAGGAGGCCAAGATGCCCACTTTATTTTCCCATGGTCCCTCTGCATCCTGGTGAACAATCCCGGGACCATTTTGCGCAAACCTCCCGTCGAATACCCCGACGAATACAGCACTATGTTTTGCAAATATCACGAGGACTCAGCCGAAACGTGTCCAAGCAGGTTGATTCCCCGAAATCCCCCTTCCTGGGGAGGCATCTATGAATCGTCGCGATTTCGTGAAGTCGGGGCTGATATCTTTGGCCTCTGTGAGCTCCTTGGGTCCCTCAGCGTTTAGTGGTGTTCAGACTCAGAGATCCTATGTTGAAGGTCAGAAGATCGTTCTCAGCAACAAGTATCTCGAGTGGGAATTGACGATGGCGGGAGGAGCCGTTCATAGCACCAGCCTGCATAATAAGCTCAGCGATCGGGTCTTTGCGTTGAGTGATAGTCGAGAAATCCTACTTACTTTCTCTGAAGCTAAAGGGCGGGTTGAAATCCCCTGGTGGAATGTCAAGGTTGGGCCAGACCCGGACAACACTCCTCCCAACCAGGAGCGGGGCCATCTTGGCGGCTATCATTTGGAGGAATACCGCGAGGATGCTGACTGGGGGAAGACCCAGAATTTACTGCTGCGCGGTGTGGACCGGACCAATATTCCCCCCATTTTCAAAGGTTATGCCTGGTTTCGGCAACCGTTCGAGTTGCCGAGGGAGGCCTCCGGGGAAGCGCTCACTTTCTGCCTGGGGGGCTATACGCAGGAAGACTGGAATGAATACTGGGTCTACGTTAACGGCTCAGAGATTGGCCACTGGACGAAGTCCGGCCGCTGGCGCGAACCCGAGCAACTCACGCTCCATCCCGGTTCCCCCGGCTACGCCAAACTGAGGTTTGGCGGCGACAAGAAGAATTTGCTGGCGATTCGTACCTACCAATGCGACAAGTCCTTTGAGGGGCTGCCTGAGGAAATTCTCGATCGCTTCATTTTCGAAGGACGGCTTTCCGACCAATTCATCGCCATCGGCCAGCCTTACCGGCATGTCTCCGATTTCAAGTTGCGCACTTGGCACAAGGAGGAAAGCGGAGATCGGTCGTCAAAGTGTGTTTTTGATCTGGCGAACGATGAAGAGCAGCTCCAGCTCACGCTGCGTTACGAACTGGATGGATTCACGAGGCGAAAGTGGTTTGAGGTGAAGAACGTTGCGGGAACCGAGCGGCTGTTGCTGGACGTTGACCTGGATGACTTTCGGCTTGATGCGCCCATGCGCGAAGGCGACTACGGCCAACCCTTGCTCGTCGCCGGCGAACTGTTTTGCGCGGTCGAACATCCGGCGGGTGTCAATCAAGGCATGGCGGGACGGGTTCGGCTCAGGCATTTTCCGGGCAGAAAGCTGCCCGCAGGAGCCAGCATGACGAGCAAGGTAGCGATCGTCGGTGTGACGCCTCAGGGCGAAGGGACCGAGCAGTTCCTGGAATACATTCGATCGCGCTGCCCGCGGAAGAAGCTCCTCAGCATCTATGACCCGCTGGGCTACAACGGGTTTCCCGACAGCCCCTGCTGGGCCTTGGACGATCGAGAAATGCTGGGCACGATGGACCTTCTCGAAAAATGGCAGAAGCAAGGGGTGAAGTTCGACTATTACGTCCCCGACGTTGGCTGGCAGGACCGGACTGGCGACATGACGCAGTTCTGGCCCCAGTGCTTCCCCAACGGCCCCGATCAAGTTATCAAAAGAGCCAATGAGCTGGGGATGAAGTGGGGGCTCTGGTTCTGTGCCACCCATGGGGACTGGAGCATCGGAAATAACCCCCGAGTGGAGCCGAGCCGAACCGTTGTTCCCGGGGGTGAGTGGCCTCAATACAAGTATCGCGACGGGTTTCCGGAGGACGATTGGCGGCGGCAACTTTGCCTGGCCTCGGAGCCTTACTTCAGCATGTTCCGCGACGGCCTGCTTCAACACATCAAACGTTACAATCTCCGATTCTACAAAGTCGACAACTCCGCGTACTACTGCAACAGCACGGAACATAACCATCTGCCCGGAAAATATTCCACGGAAGCCAACTTCGACGCCCTCATCGAAGTTGCCAAGGCGACGCGTGAAGCGAGCCCGGATTTCTATATCATGTGGTACTGGGGGGTGCGCTCACCCTTCTTTCTTTTTTACGGGGATTCAATCTTCGAAAGGAGGATCACACTGGAAGCCGCGAGCACGGGCGACTATCCCGCCCTTTTCTTCCGCGACGCAGTGACCTTGGCCTTGGATCAAGCAGCCCAGTTCTCCGAGTTCATCCCCCCGATGAGCCGAGACAGTCTCGGAATCTGGATTACGGACACTTGGTGGGCCAACTCGATGCGAAAGGAACGCTGGCGCGAGGCTGCGGTTATGGACCTCGGCCGTGGGAACTTGTTGTTCCCCCAGATCTGGGGCGATCTGTACTCATTCGATGACCGCGACGTCGCCTTTCTGGCGTGGATTCAAAACCTGGCAAAACAGAATGAGACAATCCTCTATCGCCAGAAACGCATCCTCGGCGATCCCTGGAAGAATGAAGTTTACGGATGCGCATATTTCCAGGGTGGCCATGGGCTCATTTTCATGAATAACGTTGATTTTCAGGCCCGGAAGGTGCGTCTGAGTCTCGATGAAAGCATGGGCCTGAAAGCGCCTGCGGGCACCCGATTGCATTTGATCGGGCACTTTCCTGACCACGCAGAACTGGTCAGGGACGGAGGGGCATCTCTTGCAAGCGGGCAGACTCTTGAGGCCTGGCTGCGGCCGTTTGAAGTGGCCCTGTGGGAGATCTTGCCGGAGGGAGCGTCGGGCAGTAAGAGCGAAGCACTCGGTAGACGAAGGCTTCCGGATGAGAAGCCGGACGCCGAAAGTCACCGGCTGGAGCTTGAAACCGAGCCGGTGGGACCGGGGATGGAAGTCTACTTTGCTGAACCTGATTCGCATTTCCGCTCCGCCGCGAATCGTCCGACGCTGGAGGAGTTCAAGAGTCGCGGTTACCAGAAGCGGATTATTGCCCGGCGAGCTAAACTGCCTGACTTGGGAGGACGCCCGCACGTTTTGGCTATCGTCCTTCACCTGCGCAAGGGTGGAAAGTGGTGGCGCTATCGCCAGCCTGCCGATCTTATCCAGGTTTCTGCGAAGGTTGGTGAGCAAACTCTACACTTAGAGGCAGTGCCGAGTTTTCGCCAGACAGAAAACAACCAGTGGGCTCCCTGGCTGGTGTTCAAAATCCGCACCAATTCGGCATGGTCCGGCAAGGATTTTCGATTTGCCCTTAACGCCTACTTGCCGCCGGAGGTGGACTGCCAGGACGAAGGCTGGCTAGTGCCTGAGTGGTGGATCTAAGCACGATTCGCTCATCCTTCACAGGAGGTTTTCCAACTGTGGTCACGGCCCGGTGGTACAATCGTGGCTCGCGAACCGCGTTTGAGCACAGACCGATGTTGGATTTGTTATGGCCGGAGGTAGCGCAGAAGTGAAAAAATGGGACTGGTATTATCGCTTGGAGGAATATGTCACTATGATCTCTTCGTCCCAAACTAAATTTATCGCCCGAGTATTCTCACCTTACGCGTTACTCCTTTGGGTTTTGATGGCTACTCAAGCCACCAAGGCGAAGTCGGTAACATCTATTCCGGTTGCAAACGCGAGCAAGTCCGAAGCCTCGATTGTAGTTGGTGAAACAGCAGGAGACCTAAGCAGGTATGCCGCGACGGAGCTCCAGAAGTATCTGCGCGTTTTGTCTGGTGTTCAGGTACAAATCCTCAACGAATCACAGGTCTCGTCGCGGCCTCCTAGGGAGTCTTTGATTCTTATCGGCGGGCCGGACACCAATAAGGCCGTTCGCACCGCTGCCCAAGCAAGATTCGTTGAATTCGGCGGCCTCAAGCCTGAGGGGTTTGTCATCAAGACAGGATTATTGAAAAGCCATCCGACCGTTATCGTAGGCGGCAACGATGACGCGTCTAACCTCTACGGCGTTTACGATCTCATCGAACATTTGGGTGTCACCTTCCAGTTAACGGGAGATATTATCCCTCCCAAGGCCGATATCCTGGTAATCCCCGCGCTCGATCTGCGCAAAGAACCAGCTTTCCCCCGGCGGGGCTTTTTGTTGCAGTCGGGCGGCTTCATCAACTTGTCCGTATTTTCTTACCCCGACTATGTTAAGTTCCTCGACCAGATGGCCAAGATGAAATGCAACTATCTGCAATTCTGGTGGTTTTCGTACGAGCCATGGTTGAAATACTCTTACAAAGGTGAGCCCATGTGGATGGGGGACGTGTCAACCAAGGATAGCGGGTACTTCACTTGGGCACGCTCAGGAGGAGGATCGCACACGACTGACGACGTTTCCATCGGAAAGGAACAATTCAAAGGCCGGAGATTGGCACCCCAGGAATTTCAGACCGTCCAGAGCCCGGAGGAAGCCTTCACCGTTGCCGGGGATCTTCTTCGCAAGGTCATCCGGCACGCGCGAGAGAGAGGAATAAAGGTATGGCCGGCGGTCGAGTTGGCCTCCTTACCTCCCAACCTCGCGCGTTACTGCGAGCGAGTGGGGGAACTGCCGTTTCATCCCATCTTCGGGACCTTTGTTCATCCCCTCGATCCTGTCAATCGCGAGATACAAGTGAACCGCTTCAAGGCACTCCTAGAAACCTACCCGGAGGCGGAGGGTTACTTTTTTGTGTTCGCGGAGATGTATCCTGAGCTCAATAACGAGAAACATCACGCCTTCTTTGTCGAGCAGCGGCCGGCCTTTCATGAGTTGCGCGACCTGCGGTGGCCGTGGATGATTGATATTGAGCAAGGATCCGATCGAGTGGTCGACTCGAACATTGGGTTTACTGATCTCTTCAAGTTCCTGATGACGAAACGTGATGAAATCGCTCCCAAAGTCAAGATGGGGATGTTGGGTATCGGGCGGGGCTACACCTTACCCCTGCTCGATAAGATGTTGCCCAAAGACGTTCCCTTTACAGATATGGAATCGAGCGGAGTCTGGACTCCCGCCGGCGTCCCCATGGAGGATTTCGGGGGAATGGGGGAGCGGGAAAGAACGCTCGAACCACGTGTGGACGACGACATCAACATGATGGGCATGCAGTTCAGCGTCAAGCAATACAGCGCAAAGGACCGGATTTTCGTGGATGGGGTGAAATACGGCCTGTCGGGTTTTGCCGGCCAACTCAATCGCGCTCGGGGAACAGAGACCAATAGCCGCTTCTTAGCGGAAGCCGCCTGGGCGCCCCAGATGACCGCCGAGGAGTTCTACAAGAACTATTCCACGCGCCTGTTTGGTGAGCGCGCGGGGGCGGATATGTACAACGCCTACATGGCGCTCGAGGAGAATGAGGCATGGCTGGGATATTACAATTACGACTACAGCACCATGAATTGCTGCGGCGCGCTGGAGGAGGTCAGTCGTGCTTACGAATACTCCCGACAGGATAATCCCTTTGACGGGCCGGCGGGTGCGGGCTGGCAGGCTTTCATCTCCAAATCGCCCGATGTCATCAGCCGCTTTGAGGGTTCAATCCGGCTGCTGAATAAAGCCCTCGAGAGCATGCGCGCTGCCATGCCCAATGTTGCGCCACAAGGGAAATACGAATTGGGCTACATGATCAACCGGACAGAGTCGTACCGGGACTATATCCAATCACTGAATACGATTCGCCAAGCCTACCTCGATTTCGACCAGGCATTCAAGAACAGAACGCAAGTACCGTACGAGCAATTCGTCGCCAATCTGGAAAAGAGTCTAGGCGGATTTGACTTGGCCAACGAGCAAGTGCAGGCCGCAACCAGACACTATGCGGATATCATGGACCATCCTTCGGACCTTGGGGTTCTGTATCACTTGAACGCCCGCGCGGTTCTGGGTTTCGATCTGGCGCGTCGGTGGATGCGCAACGTGGTGAATTTTCACCAAGGAAAGTCGTACCTGGACCACGTTCCTTTCGAGAGGCTCTTTTCGCCGGATCTTCACATTGGCACGACAAGGTGAGGCTAGGGTTGCCGGGCACGGTGTGGTGTGGCAGCGGTGCAGAGCCTTCAGCGTCGGCCTCGAGTGTGACTCTGTTCGCAATCGTCTCCCTAGTGGAACCCGGCAAGCTGCTGGTCTACGACTGTGTAATCCCTACCCGCTGCCAGGCGAGCCTGGCAGGCATCAAGGGTAGAAGATATTGGGGCTTCATGCTTTTCAATGCATGGCTGTTGTTACCTGCCCTATTCACTTCAGGAGGTCAAGATGACTTTATTTTCCCATAGTCCCTCTGCACTTTTCGCGATTTCCAGAACTCAATTGAATAAGCAATCGGCCGACACGCGATTCTCATATCGGATTGCGAGGTTTGCCATTTTATTCGCCTGTTGCGGACTGCTGAATGCAGCCCTGAAGGCTTCTCCGCCTGGAAGCACACAGGTGATGATTGCCAGCAAAGGTGAAGCGGCGGCGTTGATCGCAGTGGGTGACAACGCCAGCCCCTCGGATCGATTTGTTGCCGGGGAACTCCAGCGGTACATAGAAATGCTCTCCGGGGCGAAGCTGGAGATCGTCTCCTCGCGCGAGGTGAGCCGGCAGGCGAAGTGGAAGAGCCTTTTGTTGGTAGGCAGCCCCGAGAGCAACGAACTCGTGCGCCAGGCGGCCAATCGTCGGCAGGTGAACTTCGAGGGATTGAAGCCGGAAGGCTACATCTTGCGCCGCCTCAGCCTTGAGGGACGCCCCTCGCTGGTCGTGGGGGGTAACGACGAGGCGGGCACGATGTACGCGGCTTACGATCTGCTGGAGCGGCTGGGATTCGTCTTTTTGCTGACCAAAGACATTCTTCCGCAGAAGCGGGTTGAGGTTGCCCTGCCCTCTCTTGATGAGCGCGTGGAGCCGGCCTTTCGGCGACGCGGCGTGCACGTCGACAACTGCTATCCCAACCAGACGATGTGGT
>Ga0116127_1001655_pt1 | contig 12655 bp, 9 predicted proteins | sample June2015DPH_16_1_FD_89731 | JGI IMG/M metagenome (GOLD analysis project Ga0116127, IMG submission 89731) | Peatland microbial communities from SPRUCE experiment site at the Marcell Experimental Forest, Minnesota, USA - June2015DPH_16_100 | ecosystem: Environmental > Terrestrial > Soil > Wetlands... | reverse complement strand
TTGCAATCGGGTGATTTGCTCAATGCCGCTGGGCGTGAGCATCGCGCCGCGCCGGGTAAAGGTTAAAAGCTGGCCGACCTTCTCCTCCAAACTCATCTTCGCTATTGTTTTACTGACAAAAGCATCTCTTTTCGCATCGCTGTTCTTTGACATTTTTTTCTCCTGTTTTTTTACGCTGTTTTTTTACGCTGGTTGTTCATGATTCCCATTTACCGCGGTTATCCGGCCCTGTCCAGAATTCGCGTTCTTTCTTCCACCCCTGTTCGTCAATTTTCAAATCTTTTGTCTTCCACCCGGCTTTAATCCGCCTCGTCAAATCATCGAAGCCTTTATTCCAGGAAAGTCCATCGGGAACCGTAACGTTCATGCTCCCGGCGGCATTCGCATATCTCAGGCAGGATTCAATGGTAAGCCCCCGGACAAACGCCGAAAGGAATCCTGCGATTGCCGAATCGCCTGACCCCAGTGCTCCCACAAACTTTTCCTCCTGATAAACCGGGAACCAGAGTTCGCGATTGGCCCAGTTGTCCAGGTTGGAACATCCCGCCGCCCCCAGCTTCTTCAGCCGGTCTTTGTCAGCGGTCCGGATATACAATCCCCGGTGCCCGCATTTGACCATTGCTATTGCCGTTCCCAACTTAATCAAATCGCTCCCGAGGGTGGAAATCTCTTTGACCGTCATATGGTCAAGCACGCTTTCCTTGGGGCCGAGCTTCGCCTTCTTTTCAAGGAATTTTTCCTTGTAAAGGAAGTAAAATATTTCCTCCGCACTGGGCACCATGATGTCCGACAGCGGAACCCAGTCTTTAAGGATTGCCTTCCAGTCAACCTTGCCGGCGGGACTGTTTACATCAGGTAGTGAAAGATCCAGTGCGGTGGTGGTCCCCAATTCCTTGGTTTTTTTGAGGATTTTTGTCAACTCGGCACCCGTGTTGTCGTAAATCTTTTTCATCCAGGGCGGATACCCGAAGAGCATCAATTTTGACCTGCCGACAAGATCGAAATCCATGTCGTCATAACCAAAAGTGTCGTTTGCCCCGCAATGATGCAGATAAAAACGGTCAATTCCAGGGATGCATATCGCGACGGTATAAGAAGTTGATTCTCCTTTGACCATATGAATACCCTTGAAATGGCCTTCGTGCTCTTCATACCAGCGGAGAATCTGTTTGCCGAAATCATCATCGCCGATTTTGCCGATGAGTTCGGTTTTTACGCCCAACCGCCGGATGGAGACCCCGGCGTTGGTGACCGGGCCGCCTCCGACGACAACGCAGTTGCCCATATTTATCATTTTGCCCGGCACAAGAACGTCTGTCATCTTGTCCACTTTTCCCTCGATGGTAAAGGCAGGTATCAAGTCAAGGCAGGTATGACCGGCGGCTACAATTTCAAGATTTTTCTTATTCACGACTTTAGGTTCCATAGGATAATTTTCCCGGCACGTTATCGAAGTTACAACTTGTCCGTCAATGTTTTTTACTTTTTGCCCCGAACAATTTTGACGACGGCGTCAAAGGCTGGCTTGGGTTGGCAGTGACGGTCGAACAACATGGGATAGTCGGTCCTGCCCCTGATGGGCAGGTAGTTGCGCCACGACTGGCCATCGTGGACGGCCCAAAACGTCACCCGGCTGAACTTGTCCCGGTGCTTGCGAAAGAGCGAAAACAATTCAGCATACCGATTGGCCAGGGAGTTTTGAGCGGAGTCCGGCAGGGCATCGGGATAGGGATTGTGCTTCTTCTGCGTTTCGGCATCAAAGGAGGAAATGTCCACTGCCTTGGCATCGACAGGATAAAAAGGGAGTGCGCTTACGTCCATCTCCGTAACCATCAGCTTGACGCCCAATTTGGAAAGAGCCTGGATGTAGGACTCAATCACCTCAATACGCGGATAGTCCTGGAACCAGTGTCCTTGTATGCCAACGCCGTCCAAGCGGACGCCTTTTGACTGCAGATTCTTGATGAGCCGGATGATGCCTTCGCCTTTGGGTTGAATCTCGAAATCGTAGTCATTGTAATTAAGCTGGGCGCCGGGGTCGGCTTGGCGGGCGTATTCAAAGGCCTTGAGCACGTAGTCTTCGCCGATGATATCCAGCCATTTGCATTTTCTGAAACCGCCGTCGGCCATAATGGCTTCGTTGACGACGTCCCAGCCATGGATTCGGCCCTTGTAGCGCCCCATCACGGTGAAGATGTGTTCCCTCATTCGTTCCAGCAATGCCTCGCGACCCAAGGGTTTGCCCGATTCATCCTGAAACACCCAATCCGGCGTCTGATGAAACCAGACAAAGGTGTGACCAATGATGTGCATTTTGTGCTTTTCACCAAACGCCACATAACGGTCCGCCGCTTCGAAATTATATTTGTCCGGTTCCGGATGGACCTCTTCCCACTTTAGAATATTTTCCGGCGTGATGCTGTTGAAATGTTTTTCCACAAGGGCCATGGCGTCCGGTTCATTGCCGGAAATCTGATCCAGACTGAGGGCGGCCCCAATATAAAAGTCATCCTTGAAAACGTCTTTCAAGGCAGGCTGGCCGGCGCGTTCGGCGTTGATTGCGGCAACGGTTTTGTCTGGTGTGTTAATCATTGTTCTCCAATTTGACCCTTCGCGCGTCAGTCGGGAGATGACTTGCTCGAGCATCGAACAAAAAGCCCCTGCTGTGTCACTTGTGGTGCGTTCATGTGCGTCCTTTTCTACGAAAAACAGGGGGCGAGGACAAGGCAAAATTATCAACTGTTTGATGGCGGCCATGCGTCCTTCCCGTTCACAAAAAACGCGTGCCACCCCTTCTTTGCGACAGACGCCATCGGCATCCACCACTTTCCGGGCTTTTTCCCTGCCGGACGCAAATCATCTGCACGGTTTTTTTCGAGTGTCATGCGCGACAACAAGTCTTTAACCCGCTTGGCGGCTGGCAACGCCGGGTTCTTGTAAATCGGCGGGCGGGTGGCGGACTTTTTCATCATGTTGTTGTTTTACAAAAACTGGCCGGACACGATTCTAACGTGCTCTGAAAAGAGGCGCGGTATTTCAATCGCAATCTGATGCAGGAATGGACGATGCTGCGATTCACATGGGGAATCCTCTAATTCAGAAGCTTCCGGTCCTGCATACTGCCCTTCAGCGAAACAACCGGTCAGTTTGTTTTCGCCGGACGGTTTTGTTCCCTGCCGTTGCAATAGCTTTCGGGCGGACCGAGATAGCTGGGCTTCACTCCGCCGAGGTCCACAACAAGTTTCTGCAACACGATACCGGGATCAACCATCCAGAATTTCAGCGTGTGATAACCGGGTTTCATCAACGTATGTGACGTGTGACCATAGCGGGCGTTGTCTTCGACGGATTTCTCCCAGTCCCGGTTTCCGTTCTGGGCGCTGTATTTTTGCGGAACCAGCGTGACCACCTGCGGCGCCTCATCGTCAAAGGACACCGCATATTGAAGTCCCCGACCCGGAACGAAATTCAAGGTTGGGGCCATGATGGCGGCAACATCAACTTTCCCCGTGCTGAACAAATACATCTGGTATTCGAGGCCGGGGGAATCCTTTCCCGGTATGGCGCTGGGCGCGTCCACGGGCGCCTCGGCCCTCATGCCGGACAAGGTCCGGCCGTAATCGTCAATCTTGATCCAGCGATTGGCGCCGGTGTCGGTTTTCTTGGTATAGTGTTCCGCCTCGATGGAAACGAAACCTTCACCTTCCGCAAAACCTTGCAGGGAATCGCGCGTCACCTCCGTTGGATTGAAAGCATTTACTTTTACAGTAACGTTCACACCGGTCCCGGCGAGTGTCACCGTGCCGCTGGCCGCGCCCCGGGGAACCTTGCTCCAATCCACGCTGACCCACAGGCGTTTGTCCTTTTCGAGCGCGCCCTTGTTTTCGCTGAGCACAATCCAGGGATCGCTGGCCGTGGCAGTGAATTCAAAGGACGTTTTTCCCTTGTTGAACACGTCAAGGTAACGGTGCTGCCGGTTGAACACGTCGAACTTCGGCAGAATCGCATCACCTGGGTCGCCGGGCCAGGCGGAGTTGGAACCTTCCACGGCAATGCCCATCGCCGCCACTTCCGGCACTTCAATCTCGATGAGCTTGATGGCGTTCAAGCTGTTATGGGGAGGGTCCCGCCAGGTGGTATAACCAAGGTGCGACTGGTCCATGAAGTGGTTCCATTTGCCATGGGCAAACGTCTGATTGAAATAATTCATCAAATTTGTGTCTGTTTGGAAGAGCTTCCGGGTTTCTGCGGCCATGTCGTTGGCGCTGGCCCGGCCCTGTCGGGCGTACAACGCGTTCTTTGCCGCGGCGAGGTACAGTTCGTTCACCAGCGCGCTGGCCTTGGTCGGAAACAGCACCAATTCGTAGAACGCATCCTGTCTGGCTTCGGGCAACTGGCTGTAAATTTTCGCCGCCTTGGCGGCGATGGCATTGAAGTCCGCCACCACATTTTCCGCTTCTTGATAATTGACCAGGCTGTAGGTGTTTGGCTCAAGCAACTCGGGTTTGCGGCGGCCGTTGTATTTGGTGTATTTGGCCATGATGTCGGCGATGTCTGTGGCGTACGCCGGCCCAAATTCCCGCTCCGCCCACAGCCGGGTGAATTCACCAAGGTTGTCATTGGTCCATTTGTCCGTGTTCCAGGCCAGGTTCATGAAATATTCGAGGGGGAACTCATAACCCTTGAAATGGCCGACGTTCACTATCCAGATCCGGTCGGCCCCATATTGCTTGGCGAATGACATTTGGTCCCAGACTTTGGCAATCGGGCTGGTGTTGATCCATTGGTAGCTCCGCGGCCCGCCATGGTAGTCGAAGTGATAATAGACTCCGGCGCCGCCGCTGCGCTTGCGCTCTTCGGCGGTCGGCAGGCGGCGGACGTTGCCCCAATTGTCCTCGGCCCACAGGAGTGTCACGTCATCAGGGACGCGCATGCCCGCGTTGTAAAAATCCTGCACTTCCTTGTAGAGGCACCAGAGTTGCGGCACTTTGGTCACGTCGGGATTGACTTCTTCGGCAATGATTTTCCGTTGAACGGCCACGATTTTTCCCAGCAACGCCATGTTCGCTTCCGGCCCGCCTTCGGCCATCGGCGTATCATTCGCGCCACGCAGACCGATGGTGATGAGGCTTTCATAATCCTTGTTCCGCCGGATGCCTGCCCGCCAGAAATTTTCAAGGACGTCCGGATTTTTGGCGTAATTCCAGGTTCCCAACGTTTTCAAATAGCGCCGGTCCCATTCCTTTTGTGCCCGGAGCATCGGCTCCTGATGGGAAGTACCCATGACGACGCCATATTCATCCGCGAGCCGGGGGTTTCCCGGATCGTCTTCGTTGAAAGCGTTGTTCCACATGGCCGGCCAGAGGTAGTTGCCCTTCAGGCGCAGAATCAACTCGAACAGCTTGGTGTAGAACTGGTGATTGTAATTGGCAACGCCCGGAGGTATCGGCGGGTTGGTGCTGGGCGGGACCAGGCCGAATTTATCGGTGATCCAATTGCTCAGGTCCGGCGCTTCGTCATTCAAAAAAATGCCGCGGTATTTGACCGCGGGCGGCCCTTGAGCATATTTGCCCGGCTTCACAAAAAGCGCGTCTTTATGTTCGGGGGTGACGTCGGCCCACCAATACCAGGGTGACACGCCCATCTGTTCGGACAAATCATAGATGCCGTAAATGGTTCCCCGCTTGTCGCTGCCCACGATGACCAATCCGCTGACGACGCCGGGCAAAGGTTCCGGCACGACTTGAATCAGGAACGCTTCCCATTTGCCAGCGATTTCCGAAACATCAATTTTCTTTTCGCGAATCAGTTGGTCAATGATTCGACTCTTCCCGATGGTGCCGACGACGATCACATTTTCTCCAAGGTTTTCCCCCCCGTGAGAGATCACCGGAGAATGACTTGTGACGCGGGCAACGTCGGCTTTCAAATCGCTGGCCGCGCGAATAACGCCAGCGAGGTCGCTGGAATCCACATAGATTGTCGCAACCGCATTGCCTTGGACGATGGGAAAACTGCCCCGGCTCGGAACATCTTCGACGTATCTCTCCTGGCCGAGGGCGAGGCTGTCGCGAGGAGCAACCAACACGGCAACGAGCAGCAGCGTGAGGACTTTACCCATCGTAACGATTGGTGATTTCATAAAAGCATTCAGTTTTATTGTGGCATCCAGACCCGGAACTCACCGCTACAGTGCAACAGGGCCAGAAAATACAACATGCCGTTGTAATAACGCCATTGGCCGGCCGGGACCGGCGTGTTCCACAGGGCCTCCGCAAATTGTTTTGCGCGTGGATGCGTGGCCGCGAGGCTGGCCACGGCGTTCATGGCCACCAATCCTGTCGAGTGGTCATCGTTAAGTGGGTTGCCGTTCAGCGTGAACCGGTCGCTGTAATTGGTCATACCTTTGGATTCAAAAAACGCCTGCAAATGATCACTCAACTGCCTTTCCCGGACATCCTGCGCCCACCACGCCCAGTCCACGGACCAATTCATTGCGGTGCGCCACGAATCGTATTGGAAATTGGCGCTGTTCGTGTTCCACGGCGCGGCCCACGGTGTGCCGTCAAAAGTGGCGTAGTCCGGGGTGAGGCCCGTGCTGGCGTTCGCATCGCGTTGGAAGAAATCGCGACTCGCCGCCGCTGCCTGCGCCCAGAATTCACGATCCGCCTTTGGTCCGCATCGCGCCCACAATTCATAGAAAGCCGGAAGATGGTAGGAGGGATCGGTGTGGCTCCAATTTCCAAAGTTCGGGCTGAAGCGGACCATTTTGGATTCGGGATCAAAAATGGCCCCGACCGTCATTGGGCCGGTGACGGTTGGCCCCGTGATTAACGCTCGATGTCTCATGTTGGTGAGAAGACGGTCAGCCTCGGCCCGATAATTGTAAATGCCGGCCCCGTTCCCCCAACGCCCCGCCGCGAAATAAAGTGACGTCACAAAATATTCCTCGCCATCCGGCGCGGGCATTTCGTCATTGGCCACGCCGTTGGTCGTCATGGACCACGAGAAGTATCCGTAAACGGGATGGTTCGAAGACGCGTGATACATGCAGGTCCTGGCCCAGTTCCACAGCGCGTCGAACTCGGTCTTCTGGTTCAATTGCACGGCAATCATCATGCCGTAGGACATGCCTTCGGAACGCACGTCCTTGTTGCCGGGGTCATAGATATAAGCCAGTGCTCCGTTGGTATTGGTGCCGGCGGGGTAATACACCGCCTGTGTGCCCGGGTCGCCGTGAAACAACTGCCGGAAGGCGGCATTGATTTTGGCGGATACCTCCTGCGGTGCGTGACCGGCTTCAGCGAACAAGTTGCGGTGCTCGCCGGTGACGACGGCGGCGTGCATCCGGGAGGAAGCGCCGCCCGCCACCGCACAAAGCACCAGCGCGCCAGCAAGGGCGTTAAGCCTCCGGTTCATGGCAGGCTCCTGAATGAAAATGTGTCCGTGCTCATCATGTTCGTTTCTTAATTACTTGTTCGTTTCTTAATTACTATCGGCGCGGCACTCAAACCAGTCAAAATCCACCGGGACGCTGTTTGCCGTCCGTTGCGGAGGCGTAGAGTCCCAGGTGAACGCCGCTGAAATTATAGCTGCCGGAGCCAGACTGAAATGTGCGCATGAGCATAAAACCGGGGAAACTCAGTTTGATGGCGGCGCTGAAACGGTTTCAAAATACCTTGTCGCAAATTCCAGGAACACCGGCCAGTTCGGCGCGTCCGTATGTCCGCCGTTGTGCTGGCGAAAAGCAACGTCGCCGTCAATCAAGGTGGTTCCCATCGGCGGAAAATTCGTCGTGCCCAAATCTTTTTTGCCCAGCAGCGTATAGACCGGACCGGCGGCAGCGGCGGCCATGAACATGCCTTTGGCATCCACCCAACCGTCACCTTGCGTTGCGCCTCCGCTGATGAACACCGGACGCGGCGCGCACAGCGCGATCAACTCATGCGCGTCCACCGGCAGATCGTTCCAATTCTGCGGGCCGGCGTATTTGATAAAGTTGCCGGCCATCCAATGATATTCGCCACTGCCGGCGACGTTTTCCACGGTCTCGCCCCAGTTGCGGCGATGCAATTTCGCGCCGCCTTCGCCGGAGGAACTGACATAAGCGATGGCGAAACGCGGGTCATACGCCATCGCGACGAGGGCGGCTTTGCCGTAGCGCGAATGACCTTCAAGCCCCACCCGCTTTGCGTCCACGACTTTGTCGGTTTCAAAATAATCCAGCGCGCGGCTTGCGCCCCAGGCCCACGCGCGCAACGCGCCCCAATCATCCGGCTTGCGCGGCTGACCCCGGTTCATCAGGCCGATGATGCCCTGCGTCAAGCCCGCACCGTTGTCGGCCTGAACGCTGTTCGGAGTGATGACGGCATAGCCCCAGCCCTTGGCGAGGACTTGCTGCTGCCAGGTCGGGCCGCTGTTGCCGCCAAATCCGCCGCCGAAACCGCCACGCGCCAAACCATTGGTTCCGCCGGGAGCATTCGTGCCACGAAATCTTCCAAAGCCGCCGAAGTTGAAACCGAATTGCATCATCACCGGCACCGGGCCGGTCGCGTTGGCCGGAGTGCTCAACGTCACTTGAATGTCCACGCTGATGTTCGTGTCCGAAGAATTGTCAACATGACCGACGAGTTTTTTGGTGATGACCGGTACCGTGCCGTTGGTTTCCGTCGTCGTGCTGGTTACTTCCCAATTTACTTTCGGCAGGTTCGCGGGAGCGCGTCCGTAAATTTCCCGGTCAAAATCCTCCACGATCTCCGGGCGCCGTTGCTTCCACCACATTTCTGCCGTCGTGACTTTTTCGCCGTTCTTCAACACCAGCGCATCCGGCAGATTCGGAAAGGGATTTGCCCTGGCCTCATCATAATTGGCGTAAAACGGTGAATTGGTATTGTTGCCGTCCTTGCCGCGGCGGATGGACGTGATGTGCAGCAAATCCATCATGTGCCGATGATCCTGTTCCGTGGCGGCATTATTTCCACCGCCAAAACTTGGAGCGGAAGCCACCGGCGCGTTGGTGGCCGCAGCAGCGGTCACCGTGGCAAAAACGGAACCTGCCAGCAAACAACCCGATACCAACAAACATTTTCGGCGATGTTTATTTGGCGTCATACTCAAACCAGTCGAAATCCGCAGGCCCTGTGCATTTTTCGCCGTTGCCGGTTGCATACATACCAAAATACACGCCGGTAAAGCACATCCCGTAGTCGAAACCTATCGCTTCAACGGACAAATCCTTGGTCGGGGCTGTGCCGAGGCTCACGGGTTTGCCGCCTTTCGATTGACAGAAAAATTCATATGACAATGGCGCCGCCTTTACCGTCAAAACAACCGGCCCATTCTGAATCTCAGTGTATTTAACAGGCTCAACTAATTTGCCCTTGAAAACTTTCCTGAATAAGACCTGCCGTTTGCCGTCCTTCAGCGTAACTGCGATATCGTAATGATGTCTGTCATTTCCGCGGACGACAAGCCCTGCTTCCTCATTCTCGCTATTGGGTTTAAACTCAACCAGCGTCGAAGCAACGCAATTAAAATCCGTCTGCCTTCGTCCAACAAAAGCAGGCGAATCCTGGCTGCTCATATTTACATCCGAACCATGCAGACGCAGAAAGCCGGGGCGTTCGGTTAAAGAGTATTCGCTTTCTACAGGATTCCTGAGATAGTTCCACTGCAATGCGAGAGTTTTGCTTTTAAAGTCATCTTTTGCAGGCGGTTTCGGCCAGGTATACTGCGGTAATTTCGGTGCGCGCATGGTCAATTCTATGGGCTTGTTTTCATTGACTACCGGCCAGACTTCCTTATTGAAGGCAACCGGCGCAAGGAATGTCTCCCTGCCGATATGATGATATCTGCCGCCCTGCGGCCGAACTCCCAGACAGACCAGCCACCACCCGTCAGGCGTATCAACCAAATCTGCGTGGCCGGTAACCTGAATGGGATGATTTGTAAGGAAACGATGAGTCAGGATGGGATTATTCGGGTCAGACTCAAACGGCCCCCAGGGCGAATCGCTGCGGGCAACGGTTACCCTGTGGTCATAGCTGGTCCCGCCTTCTGAAACCATCAGATAATATTTGCCGTTGATTTTATACAAATGCGGCCCTTCCACCCACACACCGCCTGCGCCACCCCATATTTTTTTCAGCGGCTCTGTGAGTTTGCCTGTTTTAATATCAATCTCTGCCTGGGCAATGTATCCGTCGCCCTGACCTTCGTGCCGGGTGTAATACACTTTGCCGTCGTCATCGAATAAAAGCGAAGGATCCATGCCGTTGCTATCCACCCAGATCGGCTCTGACCACGGACCGGCGGGATTGGTGGCGGTCACAAAAAAATTGCCGCCTTTGTCCACCAGCGTGGTAATCATGTAAAACACGCCGCTGTGATAGCGCAGCGTCGGCGCGTAGATGCCGCCGGAAGCACGGGCGTGGTCGAGGTTCAACTGGCTTTTGCGCGCCAAGCAGTAGCCGATCTGCTGCCAGTGAACCAAATCTTTGCTGTGAAAAATGGGGACGCCGGGAAAATACTCGAACGAGCTGTTGACCAGATAATAGTCGTCGCCGACACGGCAAATACTCGGATCCGGATAAAAACCGGAGATGATGGGGTTTTGAAAGGTTTTGACGGGTTCGGCGGAATGACCGGTCGGCAGGAGTCCCGCCAGGGCGAACAACACCACGACCAACTTGGGGGTTTTGATCATAATCATATTTATATTTACCTTGATGATTTTATAATGTTGAACGGGTTGCGCAAATGGTAAATGGTGTTGGTGAAACTTCACTTCGTCGTATTATCTCACGGGCTGATTGGGCAAAAGCCAGTGTCGTTGGCTGAAAATAACGCGATCCAGACCGGCGGCAACGGGACCACCCTTGCCGGCAACACCTGCCGCACGTGGTATGATGGCATCAGCTACGCCAAAGTGGATACTTTCCAAATCCGGAAAGTTTACTCCAGCGGGCCATCGGCCATCACGCTCGTATGGAATTCGCCGCCACCAGAGATGTCGTTGACGACGCCGACTTACACGGTGCAGAAAACCACTTCTTTGAATCCTCCGGTAACGTGGACCACGATGGCGACCGGCATACCGGCCACGTCCAAGGCATACACCACCACCAAGGTTGACAATTCCGCCAGCGGGAGCATGGCGTTTTATCGCGTCACCTGGCCGTAATCCGGCGTCGGTTGATTGGCCGCCGGGACGCAAGGGCCAGTGGCGATGCTCATGGCGGAGACCAGATACAGAACTCGCCGCTGCAATGCAGCAGGGCCATCATATACAGCAAACCTTCGTAATAACGCTCAAGGCCGTCCGGAACCGGCATGTTCCACAACGCCTCGACGAATTCCTTCGAACGCGGATTCGTTGCCGCAAGACTGGCCACCGCATTCACCGCCACCAACCCCTGCGCATGCCGGGCATCCAGCTGCCGGCCGTCGAGGGTGAACTGGCATCCGTAATTCGTCATCCCTTTTGATTCGAAAAACGCCTGCAACCGGTCGCTTAGTTCCCGCTCCCGGACATCCTTGCCCCACCAGGACCAATCCACCGACCAGTTCCCCGCTGTGCGAAACGCGTCGAACCGGAAATTGACCACGCCCCGGTTCCAGGCGTTGCTGGCCACCGTTCCGTCAAAATTCGCATAGTCCGGGGTCAGCCCAGTGACCGGATGGGCCGTGCGCGAAAAGAAATCGCGGCTGGCCGCGGCGGCCCCCATCCAGAAATCCCGGTCTGCCGCCGGACCCCATCGCGCCCACAATTCATAAAATGCCGGCACCTGATAGGAGGGATCGGTGAACTGCGGACGCTCGGAACTCGGCGAGAAAACGACCATTTTATGTCCGGCATCGAACAGCGGCCCGGCGGTCACAGTAGTAACACTGTTGGTCCCGCGCCGGGACGAGAAAATCTGGCCTTTGATTGGCGCGCGATGCCGCAGGTCGGTCAGCAACCGGTCGGCCTCGGCCTTGTAGTTGTAAATTCCCGTGCCGCTGCCCCAGCGGTTCGCGGCAAAGTAAAGCGCCATGACATAATAGGACTCGCCATCCGGCGCCACGAATTCACTCATGACCGTGCCGTTCGTCCGCGCCTGCCACGAAAAAAAACCGTACGACGGGTGCACGGGCGAGCCATGATACAGGTACGTCTTTGACCAGTTCCAAATCGCGTCAAACTCGGCCTTCCGGTTCATTTGCACCGCGATCATCATGCCGTAGGACAGGCCTTCGGTGCGCACGTCGTTGTGGGCGATGTCCGTGACATAGGCGAGCGCGCCGTTGATGACATTGGTCCCGGCGGGAAAATAAACCGCCTGCGTCCCCGGGTCGCCGTGAAACAATTGCTGGAAAGCGGCATTGATTTTATTCGTCACTTCTTCGGGTAAATGTCCGGCCTCGACGAACAGATTGCGGTATTGGCCGGTGGCGAAGGCCCCGGAACCGTTGGCATTGCTCCGGGCAAAGCCAAAATGCCGGTCGGCAAAATTGAGAAACTGCTCCCAATCATACTCGTTCTGGCCATGCGTGCCTTTTCGATTGTGGTAACCGATGAAATCGCCAACGGGGGTTTCCACCGGCGGCCAATCGTTCACACTTAGACCGGTTTCACCAAAAAGTTGATAAACCGGCCCGGCGGCCTTGGCGGCGA
>Ga0116127_1001654_pt1 | contig 12658 bp, 16 predicted proteins | sample June2015DPH_16_1_FD_89731 | JGI IMG/M metagenome (GOLD analysis project Ga0116127, IMG submission 89731) | Peatland microbial communities from SPRUCE experiment site at the Marcell Experimental Forest, Minnesota, USA - June2015DPH_16_100 | ecosystem: Environmental > Terrestrial > Soil > Wetlands... | reverse complement strand
GTCATAAATGAACAGTATAAAAATAAAGACATCAAGCCCAATGTTTATGGGAAACATATATCTACAGACGAGGCTTTTATCTTACTGGACATGCCCAAAAAAGAGGGTATGTATCACGGATCTGCATTTGACTTCCGATGTCGTAGAGATATATGTCGTATGAGCGGAGAAATTATAGTACAAAGAGAACTTGAGAAAGATGCATCTGACAAATTTGTAGAAATCGGTTGCATAGTTAAAAAAATACATCAACACCCAGAAAGTATAATGGCAAGTGTTCCTGGAAAACAATATAAAAAAGGAGAACTGGTGTCTCATATTCATTTCATTTGTCCTAACAAAGATTATAATGACACAATAAAAATAGCAAAATTTTTGAGAGAATACTAAAAGAATTATTACCAAACGGATTTATAGGAAAATTATGACATCTGCACTACCAAAATATCTGTATCACAGGACCAATCATTTTAAAGACGTAGAAAGCATACTTGAGAAAAGGGCAATAATTCCTTCAATACAACTTAAGAAAAAGGAGACTAAATGCGGTTCTAGATCTTTTGATTTTGTATCCATGACAGAAGGAAAATGTGTAAAATCAGGCGGAAAGTTACAAATAGTTTTTGATGCAGAAAAGATCACAAAAAAGAATGAAATACTCAATCTTTGGGAAAAAATAAGAGAAACAGATCCCAAAAGTATTTTTCTTCGTGAATTAGAATGGAGAAGTTGTAATTCAGTAAAATTTGAAAAAGATGACATCAAGGAAATAGTGTTATACAAAAATTTTATGACATCAATAGCGCCTCACTTTGAAAAATTGCCAACTCATAAAAGAGAGATGACAATACAAGAAAATGGGATTAAAGACATAGGAAAGAAATACAATATACCAATCCGCATAGTTTCCATAGAGTCTAACGAATGCGACGAAAGGGAAAGAAAACAAGAATTAATAGAAAAGATGAAACAGTAGAAAAACAAAAACAAGAAAAAAGATAAAATAAGAAATATATAACCAAAAAGGACAAGCAAATATGAAAACAATTATTATCCCAGACCTTCACAATAGATTTAACTTTGTAGAACTTGCACTATTATCTCCAGCTCTTCAACCATACGATCATGTCGTATTTTTGGGTGACTACTTCGATGATTTTTACGATACCCCACAAGACGCTGCAAATTCAGCAACGTGGCTTAAACAATCTCTACATAAACCAAATAGAATCCACCTAATTGGAACACACGACATGTGGTACAGATTTCCAGACAACCCGTTTGTCTTCGCAAGCGGAGATACAGAACAAAAAGCAAACGCAATAAATCATATCCTTACAGCAAAGGACTGGGAAATGGTAATACCTTATTATTATGAGCAAGATTTCCTAATGACACATGCTGGAGTTCATCCTTACATAATTGGGCAATATGCCCTCAAACACAAGAGGACCTTTGGTAAATATATTTTAGATAACAATCTTCAATTAAGTACTCAAGAAATTATTGACAGAATTATTAAACCTGCAACTGAAGAAGGGTTGGAAGATGTCAAAAATAATGTTATGAACAGTTGGTTTGAAGCAGGATTTGTCAGATTTGGTATACAAAAAGTTGGAGGAATAACATGGTTGGATTGGCGAGAAGAATTCCAACCAATTCCAGATCTCAATCAGATAGTTGGTCATAGTGAACTGAGAACTCCAGAACAAAAAAGTACACATAACAGCAAGAACTATTGCCTAGATACAAAAAATCGGCATATAGGCATATTAGAAGATGGAGAACTTACATGCATGAAAACGATAGAAGTATTGGAAGCTATTAAAGGAGAATAATTTTCAAAATTGCTAACTGGACAATAAGCCCTGAATTAGATTCTACACTAGGCAATTAAAATGAAAAGAATATGACAAAACAAGTATTACCAACACTGTCATTTAATGCCACAGTTATTCTGTTATAGTGAGCTATATAGTCAAGAAAACTGTTAACTTTGTTAACACATATTAGCAGAAAATATTAATAAGGTACAAAATTAACAATACGGACACAACTCAATTATGTCAATTCCACTAATGTATCGAGAAGAATTCTCAAGACCATGTATCATAAGTGAAGACGACGTGGCAGAAACCATTATAGTTATCAGGACTCAAAGAATTCATCATCCTGGCAACGATGATATTTCCTATAATTGTCATCTTAGCAAGAATTTATGGAATCAGATTCATCATATAATATATCCATATTATAAGAAATATGGTTATGTTCCTTCTTATGAAGAGCTTGATAAAATATTGAACGATGAAAATTATTCTGGATATAAGATAGATGATGGAAAGGGGAACAAGGTATACAATCCAGACTATGATAATTATCATAAATTAGGAGCAACAGCTCAGCAGATTGAAAGAGTTTATTTCAAGGCCTGGAAATCTTATTTGAAAGGAATAAAAGATTATTGGGCAAATCCTGATAAAGATTATACCGGGAAACCAAGAGAACCTAATTACAAAAAGAAAGATGGAGAATTTCTTCTCATATTTACCAATAAGCAAATTAAGTTCAGAGAGACAAAAAAAGGTAATGTATGGATGTATTTTCCTAAGAATAAAGGAAAAGGTCTGAAAGGTAAAGATGGTAAACCATTGAAGATATTATTGGGAAATACCAACAATCTAGATAGTTATCTCATCAATAGAGTTATATGGAACAAATTCGATATTGTCAGAATAGTTCCAAAAGGAACAGGGTATTGGATTGAAATAGTTTATGATCAGGAGGTATTAAAGAACACAAAAGAGACATATCAATTAAATGAAAATATAATTATAAACATTGATACAGGAGTAGAAAACCTAATCGCGGTAACGGATAATATTGGATCTCAACCGATTATTATAAAGAGTGAGATATGGAAAGCTGAAAATCAATGGTATAATAAGAGAACGTACGAACTGAATAAAGTATATGATAGACAGATCATCGGATGTCAAATAAAAAAAGATAAGAAAGGAAACATCAGATATATTACCAACAAAACTGAAGGGAACAATAAGAAACTACAGATAGTTACAGAGAATAGAAATAATTTTGCATTAGACTCTGAGCACAAAGTCAGTAGATTTCTTATAGAAAGAGCGCTAGATATCAAAGCTGGAACCGTAGCATTCAATAAGAATCCTGGTTGGAAACAGAAAGTAAATATAGGAAAAAGGAACAATCAGAACTTTGTCCAGATTCCTCATAGTAAGATAATAGAAAAGACTCTATACAAAGGTGAAGAAGTAGGAGTCAAAGTTTTTGACCATAGAGAAGATCATACATCGAAATGTTCTTTTCTTGCTTCTGAAAGTATTGAACATCACAATGTGTATATGGGAAAGAGAATACATAGAGGATTGTTTAAATGTTCGAAAGGAATAGATATTTCTACATATGTTGGATGCAAGAAAGAAAGAGTTCTGAATACTATCAATGCAGATGTTCAGGGAGGATATAACGGATTGAGAAATGTAAACCCAAGATTTAATGTACTAGACATAATGGAGGGGATAGCGGTACATGGGCTTGTGCCTAAAAGATTAAACGTCTCAGACTTGATGACAAAAAGCTATAAACAGCTTAAGCTGTCTATCAAGATCTGAGTTAATGGTAAAACGAGTTGTCGATTAAAAAATCGAGACATTAATTATATAGAACAGCTAAAGCTGTTATGTCATTAGTTTAATTAATATCTTTGAAATAGAATTGTTAACAATGTTAAGAATTAATATCATTTGTATGAACAACAGAAGTTGTCATATAGATATTAACATTGTTAACAGTTTTAATAGCCTAGAAGACATAAATAAGGCAGATATTACAAAATTGTTTTCTCGCCATGACATAGTCGTCTCAGACGTAGACATAGAAAAAGAGAACAACTCTGCAAATGTGTATATAGAGGTTAATGCAATTGGCATATATACCATAGACTGGATTGAAACGATAATTAAAAAGCTTAGAAATATTCAAGATGAATTAATAAAAGAGGGGCTTATTGACGATATATCTCTATATGATCTATATCAAGGTATTTGGAGAATATCTGTCAATTTTAAGACTAGGCAATAAGAGGAGTAAACAATATATGATAAGAAAAGACATATGTGACTGTATTAATTCTGAAGACAAGGAACCGCTCATGTTAGCTCTTAATGAGTCAATTCGACGTGAAGAAGAACAAATAATAAAATTCAAGACTGATGAAGATAAAGTAAGAAAACTTATTCATAGTGAAAAAGATAAGTCTGCTTTTTATGATATTATAAACTTATCAGATAAAGTCCAAAGACTCCACGAATATACGATTAATTACTATAATAGAGCAAAAACAAAACTTGAAAATACAAAATTATGCGACAATAATGTTTAGAGAAAGACATAGTCATATGAGATGATTTAGTTAACAACATGTAGAAAACTGACAAGTCAAAACAACTTTACAAAAGAAGAACATTATGACAAAATCCATAATTTCAACTCCACTATTTGACAAAAATGATTATATCGGAATAAACGGTGTCGGTATCAAGCAATTAACTCATCAGCATTTTGAGGAATGGTTCAAATATATTGTAACAGAATACAAACCTCCAAAGCCTCCAAGAGTATGTCTCTTCATACCATGTTCCGCTATCAAGCCATATTACGGATCACCAATTCACAAAATCATTAATAAAGCTATAGCTCAATATGAAGACAGTATTCATAAGATTGTTATATCAAATGCTGGTATAATACCCTACGAATTTTCAAATTACTATCCATTCAACTCATATGACTGGAATCCTAAACTAGAAACTGAAGAAATAAAAAAGATATATATAGAAATAACTGTAAACCGTCTCATTTCATTTATTAATAAACACTCAACAAAATATGTAGGTTTCATAAGCTATTTTAGACCAGATGCAGAAGATCTAATTGCCTTAAAGATAGCATCTGAGGCTACTGGAACAAACATAATTCATATAGATGCTAATATTAAGGACTGTGACAAAGAATTATCAAATACTTCTGATCCTGATTTAGTATTAACAATTGATCATAATTTGGACAAATTAAAGAATACGATAGGAAACATAATAGAAAACGTACAACCACTAAAACTATCACAATCAAGCATAGAAATAGGCAGAGGTAATAATATGCCAAAAATGATACACCAACTAACAGAAATAAAATTAGATATAAATTCTGAAGACATAATTAAAGACGCTACTACACTGATATCGGATACTCTCAACAAGGTATGGCCAGAAACATACCTAGCAGATCTAGATGTTGACGATTATATAGAGTTGGTAGCAGACATATGGATAAGACACTATATAGACTCTGATAAAACCAAAGAATCAATTGACAAAATAAAAAAGGCTGGTCCTCCGGAAGGTCTCAAAACATATCTTGTCTTCAATTTATTTGATGATGAAGACAACTTAATAATTGACTACTCAGAAATGTCTACTACACCCATCTTTAGGATATACTTACCGACAAAAGATCTATGGGATACATACGCATACAATACGCGTTCCAACAAATTTGAGTCCTTAGAGATAATAGAACCTGCATACGTACAAGAGATCAAAGAAGGTATGTCATTACCAGAGAAAATGAATCTGGATGAGATAATATTGCAGGCATATGGATTTCACAATATGCTTCTTGGCATGACGGCAAAAAAGATTCGTTTATATACAACGCAACCTCCAGACAAAATAAAAAAATGGAACAACAAAGGTATAATACCGAGAGGAATATATTTCACAGATAATATGGCAAGAACTGAGCACTATTGGCAAGACGGAGATATCATTGTAGACTATAAACTACCAGAAAATGACATAGTTGTTACATCAGAATTTGGTGGTGCCAAAGAATATGTAACCATAAATGATATACCCATAAACTAGAATATGATTTACAGACAAACTGAAACAAAGAAACCGTTTAAAATATATGAAAATAAAATAGGTGATAAAATATGGTACTGACAGATAAAGAACAAGAAGAATTGCTAAAGTTAATAGGAGAGAGATTGGACCAGATCAAAGATGCGATACCTTACATAGATACTGCAGATGAAGCTAAGCAATTTGTCATTGGGTCAATTGGAACATTGAGATATTTCGCAAAGAAGCTACTACATACAGACGCATACAATATCATTGATAGACATATAAACTCAGAAACAAACGTAATAAAGGCAATGATAGAAAGACTTAGACTCATACAGTAGAATAACATTACGCATTATCACTACAAACCAAGAGACACTTAATATGAATAACACTACAAGATACAAACATAGGTTACGAGATACCATTTTAGCAGATTCAGAGGCTGCAGAAATGGCAAAGATGGAATGTCTAATACCTGATTTTTCTGGAGTGGCGGATAGTAATTCAGAACATATAGCTATGAATATGGAATATGCTGCGAGAAGGACAAGGGAAATTAGCACTCAAATGGTTACTGCTAAAGAAGAAAATATATCAAGATTGTGGCATGAAAGACATTGTTTCATCGGCAAATTGGCCAAAAATATAAAAGACATGGAGTCCATAGAGACTGAGATACCATAAGGAGAAAAATAATGAGTAAAGTAACACTACTAGAGTTTTATGCAGACTGGTGCTCCGCATGCAAGGCTCAAGATCCTATTTTAGCAGAATTGGAAAGAGATATCGGGCACAAAGTGGACATTATCAAAATAAGTCTGGCCGAAAATAAAGATTTATTTGATGAATTTAAGATAAACGCTACACCGACAATGTTCATCACAAAAGATAATAATATTCTCAAAACGTTTGTCGGTACAACTAGTAAGAATGAACTAGAATCTGCAATAAATGGTGCATATAGATGAAACAGTAGGACATCATTCCTTTTTGCACGTAAATACAAACATGCCTTATGGCTAAAGGTATAGGTGTTGGCAAAATATTAGATGCTCACACAGATCCAGTACGTACAGACAGAATGGTATGCATGTGAGATCCAGAAATAATAAGACTCTTCTTTTTATCAAGCACGAATATCCAAGAAGATCTTGCGACTTTAAAGATTTAAGAAGATGTATGACTGGAGATATATAGGAAACATAAAGATTTAAGAAGACGTATGACTGGAGATATATAGGAAACATAAAGATGTCAACAAAATTAAATGGTTATACCCTTCCAGATGAGACAATAAACTTAATGAGGTCTATTCTGAGTAAAAGCATACAGGAAGGTGTCGAATCTGGATTCACGTTATGTTCTGACCAAAAGAACAACTTACAGGCTAGAAACATATGTTCAGGAGAGTCTTGTGCCATAAGTGTCAAAGAAAAATGTGACAAGCAAGAAAAGTTTGCTGGATCATATCACACTCACCCACGATCATATTCGACGGCAAGTGCAGGTGATTTAATCTATTGTGGAGCTATTCCTAATGTTTGCATAGGAGGAGAAGACAACAAAATAAAGTGTTATACTTGGAAACATAATCGCACGACTGAAGAGAGGTACAATGAGCTAGTAGACAAATTAAACAAGGGAATAAAACAAATAGACGATCCTGTACATGAAAAGACTTTTGAGTGTATGAAAGGATTTGGGTACATCGTGCATACAGAAAAGATTGTAAGAGAAAATGATAAGAAAGTTGATATACTATTTTCACTTATAAAAATGGCAGAACAAGAAAAGATTCCAGAGGACAAAATAGATAGCATGAAAGAATCAATGAAACATCTTTTAGGCAGAAGAAAGAAGGTTGTAAGTGAAATGAATAAAAATTCGGCAGAACTGATACCAAGCTATTATAAAGAGAAGATATTAGAGTAGTCAACTACCGCCCCCTGAAGGGGGCGGCTTGCCAGCAATGACAAGGGCAACAGTTGATTAGAGGGCATCTGATGATGCTCCTTTGAGAGCATCAGATGAAGACGCAGACGTTAGAAGAAAGAAATACATACACACCTACGAATTCCCCACAAGTCCGTGGCAACTGTGATTCAGTATTAAACAAAGATCCAAGAAGACAGGAAACTGTCTTCAGGTCTTAGTGTACAGAGTTCAAAAACATCTTCTAACTCTTCGATGTGGACCAACTCAGAAATGTGAAATACGGAACCTGAGGGTCTCTGTATACCTTTCTCTTTAGCTATCTGAAGAGAAATAATTAAGAGAATACGAGCGCAGATTCGTCAACTCTGCAATAAAGTCATAGACAAAAGAAAAATTTGAGAATACATATAAGGCGATTATGTTTGGTGATTACTGTTGACAAAGAAGCAGAGTAGAAGCCAGAAAACAGACTTCAGAAAAGATATGCAGGGAATGAGTTATGCTCAGAAGCTTGAGTATATAATGATGTCAGACTCGGAAAGAACTAAATATCTCAAATCTCCAAATATAATCGCGCAGAAAGAAAAATTAATAGAAAAAGAAAAAATCCAATCGTCAGTACAGAAAGATGTACCTATCAAAATAACAAAAGAAGGTCAGGTACGTGTCCCAGTATTGAATATGAGAGGTAAACCTCTGATGCCTACATCACCAAGAAAAGCAAGATTTCTTCTAAAAGAAGGAAAAGCAAAAGTTGTCCAGAGATGTCCTTTTACAATACAGCTCAAATATGCCACTGGAGAAAATAAACAACCTATCAAATTAGCATTAGACCCAGGATACAAAAGCGTTGGATTTTCAGCAATAACAGATAAAAGAGAGTTAATATCTGGAGAAGTGACTCTTAGGACTGATGTAAAAGAGAAGATTGCTGAAAAGAGTATGTATAGAAAAGGTAGGAGATCTCGAAATACCAGATATAGAGAACCTAGATGGAAAAACAGGGGTATTCCTAAAGGATGGTTGGCACCATCAGTTGAGCATAAATTAGAATCTAACATTAGACTGATAAATAAACTGTCTCATCTTCTACCAATAACCAGCGTAAGAGTTGAAATCTCTCCATTTGATACTCAAAAAATGCAGAATCCTGAAATATCTGGAATAGAATACCAACAAGGAGAATTGCAGGGATATGAAGTTAAAGAATATTTACTGGAAAAATGGGGAAGAAAGTGTGCATATTGTAAGGTAGAAAATGTTCCTTTTGAGGTTGAACATATTATCTCGAGAAGAAGAGGTGGAACAGACAGAGTGTCAAATCTAACGATAGCATGTCATAAATGTAATCGAAAGAAAGGTACTATGTCTGCTGCAGAGTTTGGTCATCCAGAAGTCCAAATCCAAGCAAGGAAATCGTTGAAAGCTGCTGCATTTATGAATATTGTCCGGAGTAAATTAGTAGATAGAATCAAAAAAGAATTTCCTGACTATTATTGTGATAGCACTTATGGTTATATTACAAAGTGTAACAGAATAAAACTTGGACTGGAGAAGACTCATGCTAATGACGCATTTGTAATAGCTGGCGGTAGAAACCAGATAAGATCGAAACATCATAATGTTGTGCAAATTAGAAGAAATAACAGATCTCTACAATTGAACAAAAAAGGATCTAAACCATCGATAAGAAGGAAGAGATATAAATATTCTCCTGGAGATTTGGTTAAAAGAATATCATCGTTACAGACAACTGCATGGGGAGAAGGTGTAGGTAAAAAGGTTAGATCAGCGGTATATGTAATAAAAGGAGTGTTCAATTATGGAGAATGGATAAGACTGAAGAATCCTATTCCAGTAAATAACAGCAAATTGCTGTCAGAAAAGGATACCAGTATAAATGCGAGTGATGTGAAAATATGTAAGTATGGGAGTGGATTACTTTTTGGATTAGAGAAATCTGGTAATAAAGTAGAGAATAGAGATAAGGTAGAGAAAAAAGATAAAGTTAAGAAGTTGAACAAGAAAGAGCAAAAGATTATAGATATGAAGGCACAAAGAGGGATAGATGGAGGAGAAATGGTTATAGTAGAAAAAAAGAAATCGAGTAAGAAAGAAAAAATTAAGAATGATAAATCAAAGCAGCTAGATGTAGATAGTGCGTGGGGATAAATATAACATTTGTTAGATGTTCCTTCGGGACTCCCCCGCGTGAACGTGGTGGTCTCCATTCCCAGCATAGCCGGAATCATTACATTGAGAGTGTCAAATATGACAAATGAAGATAAAAGTGTCAATAATAAGATAGATAGTTGTATATGTAACGCAGTAAACATAATAGAAGATCTAACAGAATTCTACATTGCGGCAGGGATGATAGAACAAAAATCCTACAAGGCAAAAGAGCATTATTATGATTCTGCAAAGAGACTAACTGAAAAAATTACCAACCAGATCGCAAACAAACCATCCTTTGATACAAAAATACCAGATATATACTCTGAAAAACTTAGAGATGCCAAAAAATATTTAACGTCGTGTAAAGATGGAATTAAATCTGATTGTGTATTCTCTCTAGAAATGATGAGGCAAGTGCTACACGAGAGTCCTCATGCAAGAGAAAAATTCTTGTGCAATCCAGCGCCAAATGTTAGACCGAACATATCTCGTTCTAAAATAATAAGAGCAGAAATGAGAGGAGACATAATATCAAAATCAGAATTATCTGGAGAATTATATGGTAGGAGCAGCAAAATTGGGGATAGTATCCAAAGCTTGCTACAATCAATACATGAGGCAACATTTATATCTGAAGGTATTTTAAGAGGAGACAAGTTTATAGATGAAAGTTATCATCCTTTCAAACGATATATCCCAGAAGAATATATAGAAAAATGTAAAGAACATAAGGCACCAATAACTAAATTTACAGATTATATAAATCGTTAAGAAGATATCTAGGCCAATTAAAAGAGAGCTAAGATAGGAGATACATACATGACACTAGACCATGAGACAAGAACAATATTGTTTGAAAAATTAAAGTTAACAAAGGAAGATATAGATAAATATGAGAAAGGCACATTATCGCTAAGTGGATATGACGAGTACAAATTGAGATCCGGAAAATTGTCGAGAAAAATTAGCAGAGAACTTACTGAAAGCGTCTCACCTCTTTTGGATAGATGTGATATATTTGATGCTAATAAACATATGTTAGAAATAGCTCATGAAATTGGTGAACAACATAGAAAAAGAAATCTTACATCTGACGATGACATTGACTTAATGGCAAAATTACAAGAATATAACACTTCTGGTAGATTGATATGCGAATGTAAAAATGTGATTTCGAGAACAAGATAGTTACCAGGAAGCAAGAGACAAATTTGTCAATAAACATATGATAAAGACATAGAGAAATCAATAATACATATATAACACTAAAAGACGAGGAATATATGACAACATCTAAAAGCAAAATCGATCTCAATATAAGAAATCTGAAAGAAGTCGTAGGGAAATGCGATTTCAAAGGTACCGCCAGTACATTCTCACAAACATTACGAGAACTGATAGAAAGCTACAATGATATGAAAATTAACGGAGATGAATATAGTCAATACATGGGCAGAGCTACAAAAATGCTTGACGAAAGTAAGTGCGAATGTACCAAAAAGATATAAAAAGAAAACTGATAATCTATATTTATCAGCTATATAGAATTAGCTAAAATTATCAGATAAAACTAGGAGAAATGACAAACTATGCAAGAGTCAAGAAGATATAGAATTACTAAAGAAGAATTATCTCTTTTGGAGTCCCTTAACCAATATGAAAGAAGATATATGTTATGCAAGCCTCTAGGTGACGCTATAAAAGACGAGGAAGATGCTGTCCCAACATATGAAGACCTGAGGGCATCTCTATACACTTATTTGCCAGAAACCAGCATAAACGAGATAATAAACCCAATAATATTAGACGAAAGAAGACATAAAGAAGTATTATCAAAGCTGTCATCTAGAATGGGATGCAAGAAGAGATAAATATGAAAAATGACATTGAACAGTTTGAAGAATTAGATAATAATCTATTGATAATTAAAAAACTGTGCGAAGATATAAAAGCTAGATATGAAAAAGTACCAATGTCATGGGACATATGGGAAGAAGACTACAAACTAAACGAAGAAAAAGGAGTAGCAATAGAAAATTACAATCCTAGCAAAACTCCATTTATACATGTGCTGAAAGAACTAGGTCTGGAAGGGCACAATTTTGGGAAACATACGTTCTTCTCTTTCAAAGAACTTTTTAGCTTCTACCCGAAAATACCTGAAATTCTTCTAGCTTTAGAAGAACATAGAACAAGATTACGAAAAAAGATAGATGAAGAATTAAGTAAAATAGTAAAAGAAGAACGTGAAACCACAATGCAAGCTATAATTCAGTTTGCAAGGTCGTAAAACAAAGTTTCAATGAGGTAAATTATGGCAGGTTCACTAACAGAACTAGGAGCAATGATAAAAAAGGGATTTAAAGAACATGAAAAACTTTCAATTGGAATCATAGATAAATCCAGAAAAATGTTAACAGATACAAGAGAATCTGTAGAAAACTGTGACCCTAGATCAGTAAGTAAAATATCTGATACTGGTACATATATCAAAACACACTCAGACGACATGCTGAAAGAATATTTCGAATTTTCTTCATATCTATCAACATTAAAGAAAAAATTTGAAGACGAATGTGTCTGTAAAAAAAGAT
>Ga0116127_1001651_pt1 | contig 12664 bp, 9 predicted proteins | sample June2015DPH_16_1_FD_89731 | JGI IMG/M metagenome (GOLD analysis project Ga0116127, IMG submission 89731) | Peatland microbial communities from SPRUCE experiment site at the Marcell Experimental Forest, Minnesota, USA - June2015DPH_16_100 | ecosystem: Environmental > Terrestrial > Soil > Wetlands... | reverse complement strand
TGGCGGCTTAGGCGCTGCCGATATTCAAGATTCGAACAACATCGGCTATTACTCCTACGAGTTCCCAGTCGATGCCCTTGAGCTTCCCGCATCTCGTGCAGAGGAACTCCGGTTCTACCGTCTGGCGTATGATCGCGATCCAATCGTCGGTCGTGCAATCGACATGCACACGGAACTCCCAGTCAGCAAGATGACGGCAGAGAAGCCGAAGTGCTCCTCCGAAGAGTACGCGGACTACGTGTACGACGATTTCCAGCGGTTCATGAACCGCACCCGTCTGTTCCAAGTCATCATCGACGCAGCCCGTGAATACTGGTGCATCGGCGAGACCTTCCTGTTCATCGAGGACCCCGAAGAAATTGAGCCCTGCAAAGCGGCTAAGAAGATTTTGGAGAAGGAAGGCAAGCGTGGGGGCGACGGCTCGGAGCCGGGTGTGGAATCTGGCTGGCAGCCGCCGATGGGTGGCACGGCTGACCGCATCCTTGAATACTTACAGCCCGAGAAGCGGTCCAGTTGGATCAAGAAGCGTGCTTCGGTCTTTGATGAACTCAAGACTGCGGGCATTCCAATCGATCTCCAAATCGAGGATACCGCCAAGGAAATCGGCAAGGTTGCAGCCAAGATCGAGCAGGTTCGAAAGGAACTGAACAAAAAAGCTCGCAAGTTTGCAAGAGTCATCGGTATTGCTCCGAAGAAACTTGCTAAGATGGTTTTGGCATCGGAGACCAACGAGAAGTTGTCGAAGCTCATCCGTAACGAGAAGGGCGACGATCAGTACCCAATTCAAATCTTGGCCGAAATGTCCAAGGTTGCTCAGCCCCCCGCTGGTGGGGCTCCCACTGCTCCCGCTGCGGAACCACCTGCTGGTGACGCTGGTGGCGGTACGCCTCCGGGCGCGGATGCTGCCGATCCCGCTGCTGGCGGTGATCCTGCCGCTCCGGGTGCCGAGGGTGCTCCTCTCGGCGAAGGCGGTCTGGGTGATGTAGACATGGGCGGTGGAGCGGGTGGTGGAGTACCGACTGGTGGTGGCGGGGGTGGTCCGATTACGCCTGCTGACGCAGCCCCGAGCGTCAAGGACGCTATCGCGATGGGTGCTACGATCTCAGCCCAGCGTGAGTTGATGGAGATGAAGCACCTTCTCAAGTTACTCGAAAAGAAGAAGGAATTGCTGGAAGAATTGAAGGAAATCCGCGAGAAGAAACGCGAAGAATTGGAGCTTTTCAGTCACATTGAGAACAAGGATTACGAAGGGCCTGACCGCATTCAGATTCTTCCACCTGAGCAGATCGAGATCACCAACGAAGGCACGATGGTGGACGGCCCGACGATCTACTACAAACCACCTGAGGCTCAGAAGCAAGCCTACATGGACGATCCAGATGTCCCGAATCAAGTGAAGGACGTGATCCAGACGGAAGGCAAGATTCCGCTGAACAACGACCCATTCCAAGGCTCCTACGTCATTCACTTCGCCCGCAAGAAGAGCGGCTACGAACTGCATGGCCGCAGCATCCTGCAACGCTGCATCCGCACGGTCATCTATCGTGAGAAGCTCCGTCAGGTGCAGAGCACGTTGGCGTCCCGCAACATGACGCCGAAACGATTGATCGTGGCTCCAGACATTCCTGCGTCCGAAGTCATCGCTCTGCGTGCACACATCGACGAAGCTATCGCCGATCCTGACTACTCCGTGGTCGTGAATTACGAGTGCCGTTGGGATGAAATTGGTTCTGAGGGCCGTTTGCTCTCGCTCGACGCTGAGTGGCAGCACACAAACTCCGACTTGGCTATTGGTCTGGGACTATCGCCTGAAATCCTCATCGGTGAGGGTATGTACAGCGGCAATCACGTGCAACTGCAATTGATGGAGACTTCATACGCCCAGTTCCGCGACCTCCTGACCTATGTCATCGAACAAGAAATTTTCCGGCCCTACGCCATGAAGAAGGGCTATTACGAGATGGACAAATACGGGCGTCCCCGTTGGATATATCCGAAGATCACGTTCAGTCGCATGGCACTGCGCGACCAAGGCGACATCTACGATATGCTGTTCAATTTATATTCAAAAGGGAGTCTCCCAGTCGATATCATTTACGAGTTCTTGGATATCGATCCTGAAGACGCCCAGCGTGAACTCGAAGACAATCTGTTCACCGTAAAAGATTCGAAATTTAACGAAATGTTGAGCAATATTTACAATAGTGTCGGTGACTGGTTGATGACCAATACTGACTTGGGCAAGCGCATCACCAAGGGTCTTGACTTGAATGCGGTGGAAGCTGAAGGTGAGGACGAGGGACCCGAGGGTTCTGGCGAGGGTATGGGATAACAGCCTGTGGTATAATGGGGTATGGGCAAAGCGATTGATTTAACGGGGCGCACCTTCGGAAGCCTCTACGTCATTTCCAAAGCGGACAGCAAAACGTACACGTACTCAAACGGCAAATGCACGGTAGCCTATTGGAATTGTCGTTGCAGTGGCGGGGGGAGATTATGCAAAGGCGCAAAAATGAATCCCGTCACCAGTGGGCATCTTTTAAGCGGTCACGCCATCAGTTGCGGCTGCAAAAGAGCGTTCAAAAGTACCAGTCCCGTTACTTGGTTGTACGGTTCATATCGAGGCAAAGCCAAAGTTGCTCACCGCTCTTTCGAAATTTCCAAAGAAGCCTTCGCCAGCCTAGTTTCCCAGAACTGCGACTATTGCGGTCGCCCGCCATCACAAAAAGTGACCTCGGTGCTTCCAGCACACCCAGAATTCGTGTACAACGGCATCGACAGGATTGATAACGCCAAAGGATACGTCGATGGAAACGTTGTGCCGTGTTGCGGCCCGTGTAACGATATGAAATGCGATAAATCTCGTGAAGAATTCCTACGGTTGATTGCGGCGGTCTACCACCATACTCATGACCTGCCTGAATCCAACGTCCACCTTTGCGGACCCGAGTTTGCGGTGAACAAAGAATAAAAACGGCTATTCCCCGTATTACATAGAGGGATAAACCGCCTTGCTTACCACATTAGACACGCAGTCTTGGGCGAAAGAATTAGTAACGGGAAATGCCCAATTTGTTGAGGTTTTGGCGGGCTCACCGCCCGAGGGGACGATCTATATCGTCTCGAACGTCAGGGCCGACAACAGCTTCGTCATTCTGAAGTCCGACCCCGTGCCGCCCTCACCCGGCCCCGGGTCCTCGTTTGGGGCTGCCCCGCCTGTTAGCGTTCCTGTCGCCACGTATCCGTTCCCCCAAAAGAATCTCGATTTTGATCCCGCCATAGCCTATGACTCGAACAGTGGGCTGCTCCACATTGTTGGGACGCAGAATAACTCAATCGACCCCAATTTGTCGGACTTCATCAAGTTCACCTTCGACACGAATACGAATACCTTCACAGAACCCCCCGTCATCCTGACAACAGCCAGTCGAGTCCGCGATGGGTACGACATAGTAGTGCTTGAGGGTGGGCATTGCCTCATTGCCGTATCGGTGCTTGATACCACAGGGTATCTCGGCGAAAATCTGCTCGCGTTTGAACTGGACACCAGCGACAACTACGTCCCGGGCTCACTACACATCGTCGCATCGTCGCCTGACCGTTCGGGCGATACGTTCAGTGCCGTGAGCTTAGTCACCCCAGATGGGCTGAGCATCGAGCTTTACTACGGAGCGCACCCAAAGCTTTACAACTTCAAAGATCAGTTCTTCACGATCAATCTCACCCACCGCATATCGGGAACGTGGGACGCCGCACCGACTAATCTCTTCACGTTCACATCCCGCTACGCGGACGACAGCCTGACCGTCATATCCGATTTGTTTGGCAACCGCTACTTGAGTTGGTCATTCTGGACACAGAGCAACCATCCCGAGGGGATCATCGGGAACGTGATGCTTGGAACACTGCAAGCGGGAAACCCATGGCTCTTTAACCCCATCTACGGCACCTCGGTTAACGGTTCGATTGTTCAGGCAACCCTGTCGGTCACGCGATTCGGTCTCGTAAGCTTGGCATATTTGCTGGAGCCATTCAATTTAGTGACTCCAATCCCCGCGATGGGGACCTTTCCCGCATACCCACTCTTCGTGGCGACCGTCACTCCGACATTGGGCACCACAAATACCGCAGGGTGGTACAACCAGCAAGTCTTCACGTGGCTACGCGGGACAAACGTACCTCTCGACGATGCGAGCACGTGGGCGTTTGTGGGGGAGGCGTCGAAGCTCATTTCGGTTACCAACGAAGCACAAACGATCCCAGCCTCGGGAGTGGTTCAGGTAACGCATTTCGACGACACTCCTTTCTCGAACTACTGGGAAAACGTGGAGGTCATTTACTCACAGACGGGTGTGCCGTTGGTCGAGGTCGCCACAGCGCCCGCTCGCGGACAGTATCAAGTTGAGCCTACCAACGGACGGTACATATTCAATCTGCTGGATGTCGGTGCTGGCGTCTTAATCAGCTACAGCTACGTGGGTACGATTATTCCTGTGTACGTCTCGCTGTTCAACGTTCCGCCCATCGTCGGACTGGTGCCGCCTCTGCCTCTGTGCGGCCCGCCGCTGATCGTATACCGCGACACAGGATCACCGCTTGGTCAGCCCCTCACACTGAGCGCAGCGGGGACTGTAGACCCAGATCAGGATAACATCGAGTATTGGTGGTCGGATAACGATACGACGGGGTTCGTGACGCTAACCCCCAGCGGTCTCTGGGACCCCAGCGATACTTCCGTTCTTTCTGTTAACCCATTGATTGGTGGGGCAGAAGCAACTTTCAACGTGGGCGTTGCAGCGGTAGACCTTTACCCCGATCTCATCACACAGCGTCACCCACCGCTTAACGTATCGGCATATCAGGTGTTGCTCGGCACCCCACAGGTGCCACAGATGGTTGAGTTTACGGTGAGCAACACCCCTGTCGGCAACCCGCCCACTAACACTCCAACCCTGCCGTTGGCGGTAGGTGAAGAGGTCATGACTTGGGATATCATGAGTTGCAGCCCTCCGTCGCCCATTCAATCCCTGAACGATCAAGTGTGGTACGTGATCGCATCGACATCCACGAGTTTCACCGCCGTGCCGCTCTGCGGCATGAGTGGCAGCCCGCCATCGCCTCCACCACCGTCGCCCCCGCTCTCCCCCGTCACTACGGAACTGGCTTCGGCGGCAAACTATGCCGTGCTCGCTTACAGTGGGATCACGAACACAGGCAATACTGTCATCACTGGTGGAGACATTGGCTCTTCGCCGACTCCAACCATCACGGGGTTCCCTCCCGGAATTGTGGTTCCACCCGCTATCGTTGATAACGCCGACGCTGGTGCGGCTCGAACGGATGCCCAAATCGCGTACAACTATTACTCCACGTTGCCAGCGGGCACAATCACCCCGACTGTGGCTACACATACGTTCACCCCGGGCACGTACACCGCATTGAGCACCATGAATTTCACGGGCGGCACCGTGACCTTGGATGGTGCGGGGGTTTATATTTTCCAAGTTGGTACGGGGTTGAATGTTACCACTGCTCCAACGACGTTTGTTCTTATCAATGGGGCAACCGCCGATGACGTGATCTTTGTAGTGGGTAGTGCGGCCTCCTTCGACGCTAACCAAGCCACGGGCAGCTTCGTGGGAACCATCATTGCTCAAGCTGGGGTTTCGTTCGTAGGCGGCACGCTGACGGGCAGGGCAATCGCAACAGTCGGTCCCGTCACCTTCGCCGCAGCCGAGATTATCAACGTGCCTGCGAGCGCCCAACCCCCAAGTCCCGCCATTGATTTGTGCAGCGGGTATGCGATCCCGCAGTACCAGTTTGCCGTGATTACGGTGGTGGTGCCGTTCAATGAGCCTCCGACGATCACGTTCCCCTATCCAGTATGGGAGGATGTCGGCTCGCCGCCCATACCAAACACCCTTGCGATCCCCGCCTCGGTTACTCGGAATACTCAGATCACAATCACGCCGTTTGCGATCACCGACCCTCTGATTCAATTCCCCGTGGAATACGGTGGTATCAGCGACCCAGATGATGTCGTCACCTATGCATGGTCGCAAGTATCAGGCACCCCAGTCACCATCGTCGGGGCTTCGAACTTGCCGACGTTCACGTTCAACACGAACGGCGTGGCGATACAAGGCGAGGACCTCGTATTTGAGCTTACGCTGTGCGATGGGATCAACCCCTGTGCTGTGGCTGACTTCACGATTCCAGTTGCGGGGTACAACTACACGCAAGGTCAAGACACCCTCCAGTTGTCGCGGTCGGTCTTCTCGGGCAATATCTCCCAGCGCAATGAGGCGGGAACGTGGGGAACCGTGGATATCTCCATTCTTTACAACGATCTCCAAGCCATTAAGCGGAATTCGGTGAATGACGGCACCGACCGTTACATCGTGATCTCGTCCCTTTCGGTGCTCGTGTACGGTGGCACCTACTTGAGCAGCGAGGACCCCATGGTTTTGTTGCGGAAGCTACTCACCCCAAACCAAACGCTGATCATAGATGCCGTTCACACCGAGGATGACTACACATTGGTGCTCGACGCTGCGGGCAACGTCTTCCGCTACAGTACCGCCACATTTATTTACACGGATAATCCCGACACGATGCTCCAGTTGAGCAGTGTTTCATCATTCACGTATAATCGCATCCTCTGCACCTACAGTTTCGCAGGTCAACGTGTTCTGATGTTCGGCGGACCCGATGGCGTCCTACTTCTACAGGTCTCGAATAGCACCTTGCAGGTGACGGGGACCTTGGAGATCAGCTCCGAGTCAAACTTGTTATACGGAGCTAACAACGTGCAGTTCATCCGCACCGCAGGCGTCGAAAGCCTGCGCTCGGGCCAAATCCTGATCGGCACCATCGCGGATGGACAGACGTATGAGACCCTCATCAGCCTAGCTCAAGGAGTCATCATTGGCACATGGAATGCTTCTAAGTTGAAGAATCAATTCGTGAACACTGGCGAAATCCTGTTCAACCCCAACAGTCCGTACAGCGGCTTCCCGCTGCCGCCCGCCAATGTCACCACTACTACCTCGCTCAATGCACAGGGGGCTACGCTGATCACCATCAGTTGGGTGCAGCAACGTCCCGATCTCGTCCAGTCGTACAATGTTCAGTATTCCGTAGACGGGACCAACTACTCCCTACTGCAATTTGTTGGTGCTGGCACGATCCAGAGCATCACCGTGCAGTTGGCACCTCGGACGTACTGGTTCCGTGTTCAGGCGTTCTCACTGGACGGCACCTCAAATTATTCGCAGTCTGTGACCATAACCATCTAAAACCCTTGGTATTATACTAAGGGGTACCATGGAATCAGCTACGCAATTGACGGAATCCGTCTTACTCGTCAGTAAAACCGAAATCCAAAAGAACCTAGATTTCTTGGCGTCGTTTGAAGCCCTCGGGTCTCCATTTGTCGCAGTTCAATTCCTCGATGGAAAGCCTGAGTTCTACCGTTCAAGCGCCAATGGATTTGCCCACACCAAGAATTTTCAGGTCGAAGAGGTTTTCGTTGACCTGCAACATTTCATCAAATATCTGAAAATACTGCCAAGTGCTTTTGAAATGAGCGTAGCGCCGAATGGCACCCTGCAACTATACGCTAAAGGCTCCTCTGTTGGCTATCAGACATTCTTCGTTCACACCACCTCAAAGTCGCAAGCGGGCTTCCAACGGTACATTCTCGGGGGGCGGAATACGGACTTCCTAGCCCACACGTTCGCGGGTCTTGATGTGAGGCACATAGAGACAAAATACATGTCGGGGAATCCTACGTTTTCAAACGGGAAGGTTTTGATCCCATTAACCTTGGGCACCGTTATCTGGAGTGCTGAATTTCTTCCGTTGACATGCGAATACAGCCCCAAGTTCTCGTTTCTGAAGCTTGTCAGCGGGCGGGCGTCGGTTTTTGACATGCACCTCACTGATAATGGCTACTGGACCGCAACGGTTGACGGATTGACCGTTCACCTGAAGGGACAAGGCCCTGACACTCGCATGTTCCGCCGTCAGACCCTTCCCGGCACTGAAATTTGCAAGTTTACCGCCGATGCCTTGCTCGGGGGTTTAAGTGGGGCCGCTAGTTTTATTGGGGGTACGGATTTTGTGACCGTAGACCCGAAATCTGGTATCACAATCCGAGACGAGTTCGGACTTCCTGCCCAGTGGACTTTAGACGAAGGGTTGAGCTGGCAGAAATTCAGCATCAGCGGGGCTCAGGCGAAGTTGGTCGCCAACACCCTTAAGCAGTCTCAAGACGAGTACGTCGTGCTTTCTGACGTGCCGACCGATACCGCTCCGTTGTTACGGTTCACCCGAGGTAATTTTGCCGTCAATATTCCTCTGTAACCAGTATTAAGCATCAATGGAGGCTATATGAACGCTGATAATTTCTCAGAAGCAGACGACACTTTTGATCCAGACGGCACCCTTCCTGCCGAGTTTAACGCAGATGAGGGGGAACTGGACATCACATTTGACGACGCACCGGAGCAGGTGAAGCCGACCATCGCCAAAGCACCAAAGGCACCAAAGGTAGCAAGAGCGAAGCGGGAGCCACAAGTAGTGGCTGTCAAGCACGCGAATGCGCCTAAACCAAAAGTAACGAGGAAACCAACCGTGGCAAAAGCAGCTATCGCAACCGCAAAGAGCAAGCACCGCGTGGAAACCGTTGACGGCAACAAGCTTCCCCAATATCTGGACAAGCTTGTGAACGACGATGGTTACACCCTGATCTCCGTGACGGGTTCATCGAGCATCATGGGCGCATTCGCTGTCGTATCCGTCAAAGTCGGCTAATAGGCCATAATGGATGCGGCACTAAGCTCCCGTATTGCTTCCGTCCGATCCACTGTTGACCGCCTCAACCAACAGCTTGACTATGAGTCTCAGACTATAGTCCGGCTTGGTGGGCGCATCAAACAGCTAGAGGACGAGAAGACCCAGCTTGTCAAAGCTGTTGGTATCATTGATCGCTGTATCCAAATCATCAGCGCCAACGGCATCGGCAAGATCGAGAGCATCGTGAGTGATGGTCTCCGCAGGGTCTTTGACGACCCGACCTTAACCCTCGTGGTTGAGAAGAAGTCGGGTGCAAGGGGCCATACCTATAGTCTGCTGGTCAGTAAGGACGGCGGCGAGCCCTACAACCCAATGAATTCCTATGGCGGCGGCGTAGTGAACGTCATCGGCTTCCTGCTCCGTCTAATCCTTATCAAACGATTCAAGCTCGCCAAGCTGATAATTCTTGACGAGCAATTCAACAACGTGTCCGCCGACTACCTGCCCACCGTCTCGGCTTTGCTTAAGACGTTGACCGATAAGCACGGATACACTATACTAGCAGTGACCCATCAACCCATTCTCGCGGACGCCGCCGACTCGATTTTTCAGGTTCTTTGCGGCACATGCGGGTCGGGGGACAAGTGCATGTGCCCGAAGAAGGGCGGTAAACCCCCAACTCTACATAAAGTCGAGGGATTGGAGCTGGAAACGCTGAAGAGCTTCCTCCATGAACGATCCACTGCTGAAGAAGGTCAAACTCAAGTCGCCTGAAGACATCATAGCGAGGGCTCGGGACATTATCTCCCGCCACCGCCGTCGCTTCCTCTCGCGAAACCTTCGCCCCTGTCCCGAGAACTGCAACATGGCGGATACGATGGGCCGTAAGGTCGTTGGCTGCTCAGGTTGCGAATCCCATGACCCGAACAAGTGCCTTCGACCCGACAAATTCAAGCCCATGTATTCCAAGGAGGAGCTTGCGGCTCAGTTCGCCGCCGAGCTTCGTGACCCGGGGGTCCTTCTCAGGGACTACCGAGATGTGGTAGTATTCTTTTGGGTGCTTGGTGCGTTCGACGAAGAAAAACGAGTAGATGAGGAGATTGTAGCCAATGTGGAGACAAGGGGACAAAGAGCCATTTCTAATCCTAGTTCTGATTCCAGTTCTGTGCCTGTCGATAGTGGTGCTGGCGACGGTGGTCTGGACGCAGAACCAAATTATAACAAAGCAGGGAGCAATTACTCATCTGTTGATGCAGGACAACATGTCATACATGGCACGAGTGGCGGAAGACGAACGAGTCTATCACCGACTCGACCAAGCCCTTCAAACCTGTCAGGCCAAGCTAAGGGGGCGGAATAGTCTCGAAGGTAAGCACTCGCCCAAGCCCTGATGGAATTGGTTAAGAACATCCCGTTGCTCATGGAGAAGGTGGACGCCCTCTATGAGGATGCGTTCAAACGCGGGAAACCCTTCACCAAACTGGGTATCACTCGGGACAAGATTATCTCCGAGCGCGGCTGGAATCCCGCCGCTAGTTTTATTGACGCTAACTTTGATCGGATACTGACCGAACTCAAGATCGCATACATCCCCAAGATCATGGTTCCCGGGCCGATGTTCGTGTTTCCCATCATGGACACGGAGGGGGAGTATAACTACGCCCAGACCAAGCCCCTTGAAGGCAGCGTATACTACAAGGAGGGCAGGAAATACTACAGGCTGGGCATCGAGCCTATTGGCCCGCAATGGTTGGGAAACAGCCTACACACCATCCGAACCATCGTTGAAACAGGGATTGCAGGGTTGGTCGAGGGTCCGTTCGATCTTTTGGCGTGCCGTCTTCTTGTCCCTGAATTCCCCATGTTATGTCCCCTGACAAAGAAAATTGGCAAAGAACACCAAGCCTACCTCAGGATGCTCGGCATTCGTACTCTTTACTTCATGTACGATAATGAAATAGATGGCGGGTTCGCCGCCGCACGTAATCAATCGCGGGACCTTCGTACTGTGATGAATTGCCAAAATCTCCCTTGCCCCGCCGCCGACCCTAGCAAGGCCCTTGAAAACTACAACACCGCCCAGCAACTTAAAACCCTACTAAAGGGTTTGCTTTAATTCGCATTTGGTATTATTCTAGTGTGAGGGGGACGATGATGGCAACGTCTAGGAAGAAGTCGGCAAAACGGAAAGCGAACTTCGCAGAGAAGCAGAAAGAGATGTGCAGGCTGTTCAACGATCATGACGCCTGCCTGATTGATGACTTACGTCGCGAGTTCGATGCCCTCCTCATGGTGCCCCTGACGCCTAGAGACATCAAGCTGACGTTTGAGAAGGCCGTGGTAAAGGTCGCCGCTACCCGTAGTTTGCCAATACGCAGCGGGTTCGGGGCAGATGCAAAGTTAGTGTGCCCGGGCTGCAACCATGATCCTCATAAATCTAATTGTGTTGCGCCAGTGATTGACGCTGCGGGCAATGTGGATTGGTGCCAATGTGGGACACATTTCGTGCGGTTGGTCTCGGCGGCTGAGAAAGCACTGACAGAAGCACGGGCGAAGTTGAATTTGGCGATTGTCTACATGACGCAAGAGGCCGCGTTCGGTCTGTATATTACGTTCCCACCCGAAGTTCAACATCTGGCTGATAAAAGGATCGGGGACCTGACAGCGGCGGAGTGCAATCGGTTGGCTAAAGCTGGCATGAAAGCCCACCACAAAGCATTGGGGTTGTGATGGTGTTAAGTTTCGACAAACCGAAGAAGCTTCGTTCAGCGGACGAGCACGCCGAGATGTACTCGTCCGATGCTTACGTGGACGGCACTTACGTCCCCAACATGTCCGAGAAGGACAAGCTGAAGTGGAAGGCGAAACATATCAGCGGCGATGATCCGCGCATCGAGATTCGCAAGACCGTATCGGGCGTTGATCCGACCCTTGCGAAAAAATACGCGAATCGAGGCTACACGTGTGCTGGAACCTGCTCCGCACAAGTTCTCGTCATCGTCCGCAAAACAGGCGTCGTAATGTCAGGCAATGGTCGTATGGTGTTTGACAACAAGACATGGGATGAACTGGGGCAAGCCGTGGTAGAGGCCCAGAGATTACTAACAATGTGCGGATTACCCGTACCGAAACGAGGAGGTAGCCGTGGGCGTTGATACGCACAAAGTCGAAGTCGTTGGCGTCAGTCTGGAGCCGCACCCAGACCCGGAAACCACCGCCCTGTCCATCGTGCGGGTCTACAATTTCGTGGTCGTGGTGAGGACGGAGGACTGGCAGGGTGTGACCAAGGCCGCATACGTGCAACCCGACTCCGTGCTGCCCGACAAGCCTGAGTACCGCTTCATGAAGGAAACGATGAATATCCGCAAGGAGCGGGATGACATCGAGAAGTTGTATGCTGAAAAGCAAATTTCTCTCGATGAGAAAGACTGCCGTCTAGAGGCCCTTGAAGATAAAATCGCCGCCAACACCAAGTACCTGCGTGTGGGCGTGAAAAAGCTTCGTGGCGTCATGAGCATGGGGATGCTGCTCCCCGCCCCTGAGGGCACGGAAATCGGTCAGGATGTTGCGGAACTGATGGAAATCGGCCACTACGAGCCTCCGACAATGGATGAGATGGAAGCCAGCCGCAGGCACGCTGGACTCGACGTGGCATCGCCGCCAGCAGGAGTCTACGCCCCCTCCTATGACGTGGAATCGGTGTACAAATACGCTGGTTTGTTCGAACCGGGCGAGTTGGTCTACGTGACCGAGAAGATCGACGGCCAGAATGCCCGCTTTGTCGCTACGGCGGGAAACAACGAGAGCTACGTCGAGCGCACCGAAAGCGGGCGCGTGCTAATGTGCACCAACGTGGACATGCACG
>Ga0116127_1001649_pt1 | contig 12682 bp, 18 predicted proteins | sample June2015DPH_16_1_FD_89731 | JGI IMG/M metagenome (GOLD analysis project Ga0116127, IMG submission 89731) | Peatland microbial communities from SPRUCE experiment site at the Marcell Experimental Forest, Minnesota, USA - June2015DPH_16_100 | ecosystem: Environmental > Terrestrial > Soil > Wetlands... | reverse complement strand
GCCTCGCCAGCAAGGTCCACAGCTTGCTCATCCTTGGATCCCCAGCCTCGCGAAGTTCTCAGGCGTCCGGTGCGTCGGGCAGAGGTATCCGTGCCGGCGATCCATGTTCTCCACCCCGCAGCCAGGGATCGGGCAGGGCTTCGGTGGGGACGCCGCGCGCTGCCGCCCGGGCTCGAGCGAACCGCCCGTCTTACGTGGCGATGCCAGCTTCGGCGGGCGGAAGAGCTGCGGAGGCGGCGGGTGGAGGAACTGCTCCTTGAGCAGTGCAAGCTTCAGCTGACCGACCGCGCCGTCGCGCTCCGCGAGCGCACTGTGAAGATCGAAACCGAATTGGGTGACCAGCCTCTTGAGCTCAGCGTCGGTGGGCGATGCCTTCTTGCCCTCCGGTTTCGGAGGCTCGCGCCGGAAGAACGCCTCCATCGCGGCGACCTGCGCTTCGGCAAGCTCCAGGTCGCGCTTGCCGACCAGCGCGGCGAGGTCTTGCCCGAACTTGGCGACCAGCTCCTTGAGCTTCTGGTCCGGGTCGGCGGGCGGGGTAGGGGTAGGGGATACCTGCGGGGTCTCGGTCATCGGTCTTACCTCCTGAGCTGCGAGCAGCTCTAGCACGAGCGAGAAACGACGTACAACGAAAAGGAACCTACTCCTGCTCCTCCCCGAGGAGGAAGCTCGCCGCGCGCAGCGCGCCGGCGCGGTCAGCTCCGGGCAAGCCTAGTATCTGACGAACCAGGCGTAGATAGCCATCCGCCGGCTCACGCTCCGCGGCGAGCCCGGCCTTGAGCTCCAGCAGGTACCCGAGATTCTGGGTGGCGCGAACCTCGGGTGAGATGCTTGGGTCCCCGGGCCGGGTGAGGAGCTCGGCGAGCTCCGGGGCGGGGCGGAGGGTCTCGATCTGGATCATCGGCAGGCCTTCTTAGCCGCTTTGGCCAGCATATCATTTATCACCCTGAACACGTACTCACTTTGGTCTTCAGCCAGATCCCCAAGTGCAAGCTCAAGCGCGGTTGAAAGCGCGGGGTCACAGACCTCGTAGTACTCCTGTTTGACTTCCTCAAGAGCGTCTTGGGCTTCGGTCAAAGCATCAACTGCCTGTGACAACCTTTGAACCCAAGCTTGTCGCGCCTTGATCTCTTTTTTGTTGTAGGTCTTCATGTGTTTTACCTCTCTCTCTGGCGACGACCGCCAGTGACTAACGGGAACGACGCTTTGCGAGCTGCTTCAGCCCCTCGAACAGGGCCGCCTGCGTGTGCTCCTTGTCCTTGAGCGCCTCGATCACCAGCTCATCCACTGTGTTCCGCGCAACAAGCCGGTGGACGATGATCCGCTTGGCGGTAGACCCCTGGCGACGTAGCCGCCCGAGGAGCTGCATGTCCAGCTCCAAATTCCAGCTGGAGCTGTACCAGCAGAGGTGCGACGCGCCGCCCTGCTGCAGGTTCAACCCGTGCGCGGCGGACTGCGGGTGCACGCAGAAGACCGGGAGCTTACCTGCGTTCCAGAGCTGCACGAGCTCATCCGCCCGCTTTGGCGAGACTCCGCCGCTCAGGTGCGGCACGTCGCCGAGCTTCTCGCGGATCCTCTCGAGGTCGTGGCGGAAGTCAAACGCCACGAGGAGCGGCGCGCCTTGCAGCTCCTCCACCAGATCGACCAACGCATCGGTCTTCTCGTGATGCAGGTGGATGACCTCCTTGACCGAGGCCGGCGGCTTCAGCAGCTCCTTGACCTCTGCGTCGATGTACACCCCGCCAGAGCAGATCTGGCGGCACTTGGTGGAGGCCGCGGCGGCGTTCGCCGCGACCACAATCTGCGCGTCAATCTCGGCGAGAAGCGTGTCCTCCATCTTGTCGTAGATCTTCCGCACCTTGGGCGGCAGGTCGATCAGGATGGTGTTCTCGACGAGCTCCGGCAGCTCCATGTAATCCCCCGCGGCCATGCGGAGGCAGAGCGGCGCGATGCGTTCATAGATCCGCTGCTCCGCGCCGGGCTGCGGGGCCCAGGTAAAGCCGTCGTAGCCCAATGTGAAGTACTGCATCCGGTAGTGGGTGATCCACCGCCCTAGAGCGTTGCCAGTGTCCAAGGCGTACATCTGACCAAACAGGTCGAGCAATCCGTTCGCCGCGGGCGAGCCCGTGAGGCCCCAGCGCCGCTTGAAGGTCGGCAGCAGATGCTTGATCGCGCGGAAGCGGTTGGTGGAGACATTCTTCATTTTGGACAGCTCATCAAACACCACGAGGTCAAAGCCCAGGGATCGCCAACGCTTGAGGTCCGGGACCACCTTGGTCCGGCCGCTGGCCACCTTGGTCTTCGTGGTCCCGGCAAGCCAATCCAGCGACTCGTAGTTCGTGATGTAGATGTCGGCTTCCTCGTGCAGCTGCTCCTCCTTGTCATGACCGTGGAGCACGCGATAGGTCAAGCCGTTGAAGTCTGTCCAGCGCTTGATCTCCGCAGGCCACACTGAGGTCGCGACACGAAGCGGCGCCAAGACTAATGTCTTCTGCACGAGGCCCTTGGCCTTCAGGATCTTGATCGCCGCGAGGACCGTGGCCGTCTTGCCCAAACCCAAATCTAGAAGAAGCCCAGCGCAGGCGTGCTCGAGGAGGAACTTCACCGCGCGACGCTGATAGGCGTGAGGTTTCCAGGGTTCTGGGGGTCTTACGAAGATGTCCGAGTCAACTGTATCTAGGTCGCCACGCAAGCGCCGCCTCCAGGTGTTTTACTACATCTTCAACGTTGTCGCACACCGCTGTAGGATACCCAAGCTCGTTGAGCTCCTTGAGGTGGTAGAGCTGCTTCGCGCTTAGCTCGCCTCCAGGAGCTTTGAACTCTATAAAATACGCCCGACCTTGCGGTAGGAGAAAACAGCGATCCGGCCACCCAGTCTCTCCGCCCCTCGGGGCCGCGAGCTTAATGCTCCGAACGCCGAGCCGCAGGGCGAGCCTGACCGCCTTGCGCTCGATGGTGGACTCGCGGGTGGCGCTCATGGCCAGCTCAGGTATTCGTCAAGCATCCAAGACTTATCAGGCAGCACCGGCTTCTCCTCGATGACCTCAACGGTGATGCGCACGCGCTTGCCGTAGAGCCCGGTCAGCCACGCTTGGCACCAGACCAGCTTAATCGGCTCACGTGAGATGACGAGGTAAGCGTCCTGCGAGCGCAGCTCGTTCTCACGCCCAAGCTCGCCCTCGAAGATCCGAGTCTCACTCATCCGAACCTCCAAGCAATCCAAAACGCCTCCTCCCACGCTGCGCGCAGCGACCGCCATCCTTCAGATACCGGATCGCCCAGCTGAAGTCACCTGTCCCTGCGCGCATGACATCTTCTCCTGGTGTGAGTGAAATGGCTTGGCGATGTCTCGCCAGTCCACAATGGAAAATGTAGGGCTCCGGACCGCGTCGCCGTGCCGAATGCTCTCCTTGGCGACCCCGGCGAGGAACTCGGCGACGCAAGGCAAAACGGAATCGCAAATGTCGATTTCTGAGGCCGCCCTGAACTCGTCAGGGTACGTCGTGAGCCGCATCAGCTCGCGCATCGTGACCCAGCGCTCGCCGCCAGGGTGCAGCTTGTGGCCGCCGCGAAGCACTGTGCCTGACGGTCCGTCCCACCGAAGACGCTGCACGAAGGTGCTTGGGCGTGGGCAGCCTGCAGGCCACCCGCCCGGAGGCTCAGCCGCCGCGAGCTGCCCGAACGTGGGCACGCGCTTGAGCAGGTAGCGCCAGCGGTCATCGCGATTCCACGCCCCGGTCGGGATCTCCCAGTGCTGGAAGGGGCCTCCGACCAAACGGTCCTGGAGCGGTCGGTCGACGAGGTCACCGATCGCGTCGCGCACCGTGCTCACCCTGGTAGGAGCGGGGGCTTGCGGCAGGGCGAGCTGGACCTTGTGCGCAAGGAAGTGGAAGCGCTGCCGGCGGCAGGGCGCGCCGTGCAGGAGCGCGTCGGTGAGGAGCCAGGTTACTGAATACCCAGCCTTCAGCCACCTGTCTCGATACATCTCGTAGCGAGCTCGGCCGTAGGTGTAAGCGTTCTGGACTGATTCACAGATGAAGATCTGCGGGCGCAAAGCCAGCGCGGCCTGATGCGTAGACTCAGTCAGCTCCAGCAACGGATCCTTCAGACGATCTGCGACGGTCTTGCCACGACGCCCAACCTGATCGGGGTTAGTTCGTCGGCTGTATGAACTCGCGTCGGAAAATGGAACACATGGCGGGTTCGCATAAACTAGGAGAACCTTCCCGGCATACTTTGAGATTGGCCACTCAGAGGGTCTGCAGATCGGCCGAGCAATTCCTTGAAAGTTCAGATCGAAGGTGCGACGACCTAAGGCTATCTCTTCCCACTGCTCAACCACAGCGAAATGTTTCAACATGCCCAAAGTCTGGCCGCCGCCGTAGATATTGATTCCAAGTGCTTTGAGTTTGAACCTTTGGTTGGGTTTGAACATTAGTAGTTCTCCAGGTAGTTTGCCGCAGCTCGAAGAATCTCAGGGCTGCGCCTCGCTGATCCCTGGCCCGAAGACCTCGACCTGACATCTGACCTCATCCTCATCCTCCATCTCACGCTCTCCCTAGGGTGAACTGGGTAAACATTGGTTCGGCGCCGACCGCCTGGCCCACAGCCTCATACGCCGCCTTGAGCTTCACCGCATCCCGACGCTCGTAGAGCGCCTGCAGGACGTCGTGGTCCTCCTGGGACACCGCGACGATCTTGACCATCAGGATGTCCTCCGCCCAGAGCTCGACGAAGATCGCCCGAGGCGGCGGCGCGACCACGGTCCGGAAGTCCTTGCCGCCGTTGTGGCGAAAGGTTCGCGCCGCGCGCTTCCCGTCGAGCTCCGCCTGCAGATTGCTGATCGGGCCGTAGGTCCGGATGTTGACGCGCATGCGGAGCTCCTTAGAACAACAGCTTGGCCGAGGTGAACCCCGCCGCGTGCGGGTGGCCGCCTCCGCCGTGGCGCTTGGCGATGACCGAGACGTCAAGCCCGCCCTCCGCCGAGCGGAGCGAGTAGGTGAACAGCCCGTCAGCGCGCTGCGACCAGCCCACCGCGAACGGATGGCCCTGGCAGAGGGCGGAGCTCGACGTTGGCCTCGCCGAGGGCCCGCGCGCAGACCCAGCGCAGAACCCATCTCTGCAGGAGGCGTGATACAGAACCAAGGTTTTGCTCATGGCTCCAAACCCTCCTTCTCGCAGAACCAGGAGGCGAGGACCAGCTTGCCCTCGCTTCCCTCCTCGTACACCTCGCTGTCGTCGTCGATCACGCTCTTGGGGACCCAGACCTCGCGGCCGTCCTCGAGCTCGACCAAGAGGGCCTTGAGGGTCTCCTTCTTGCCTTTCGCGTGCGGGAAGGACTCGGTGTCAGACATGTGAGGTCTCCGCTTACGTCGCTTGCGCCTAGTACGCGCACTGCCCGCCGCCGTTCGCCGCGTTCGCCTTCCTGAACCAGCACCATTTGCAGTACTGGTTCGGCCGGGCCGGAAAGATCGTGTCCACCAGCATCGCGCTCGTCCGCTTCACCCAGAGCGCCTTGAGCCGCGGCACGTCAGCCGGAGTGTACTCGGGCTCCTGGCCGTCCGGCGGGTGGAAGACCCCGGCGTCGAGGAAGGCCAACCGCACCTTGACCTTCTTGACCTTCGGGAACTTGAGCAGCGCGGCGAGCGCGTACAGCTCCAGCTGGAACATGTACTTCTCGACGTTCTCCGAGTCCTCGCGATACTTGCCTGTCTTCCAATCCCAGATCACAAGCGTGTCCTTGCCCTCGGTGAACGCCACGTCTGTCTTCACACGCAGCCACGCGTTGTTCCAATCATCCCACGTGGTCTCCGCCCAGCCCTGGGCCGGGCTCTTGAAGGTCCAGGTCTCCTCCACCACGACGCCGTCGTGGTTCTTCTTGGCGTACCGCTTACGGAGCATCTTGAACTCCTCCGCGAAGCGCTCGAGCTCAGGCGGCAGCGGCGAGGCCGGGATGAGGCCCTTCACGTACTGCTCGGCGGCCTCGCCGATCTTCGCGCCGCGCTCCATCTGCGGGCTCGACGGCTCCTTGAGCTTGTCGATGAACGACAGCCGCGCCTTCAACGGGCACTGAGCGTGTTTGTCCCAACGGCTGAATGACCACGCGGTCAGGACCTTGAGCTTCTTAACGGGCATTAGCGCGTACTCCTTGGGGCGTTATGCCCGTTGACTCGCGGAAGAGACTGGTTCAGCTTAGCTAGGCGCTTCGCGTACCGATGTCGTTGAGCTCGCGTGGGTGGCGGGAAGTTCTTCCAGACCTCATGCTCCTTCTGGTGGCAGCTCTTGCACAAAGTCTCGCTGTTCTCAGCTGAGTTATCGCCTCGATCGCGGTTTCGATGATGTACCAGCAAGAAGCGCTTGCTTGCGCAGCGTTCACAGGCTTTCTTCTTGTGCTTGCGATATGCGCCGCAGTCGTGGTTTGGTGCGCTAGGATCCCAGCTGTGGTGGGTTGGACCTGACCCCTGCCCGTTGCCGGTACCGACACCTGGTTGCTTGATCCGCCCATGCGCTACAGCCCAGTCATAGGCCCGCTTGCTCAGAACCTCCCGAGTCCAGACCTTGGCTTTGCAAGCCGCGCTGCAGTACTTAGCACAATGGCCTGTCGGCTGAAAGACCTTTTGGCAAACAACGCAAGGCTTTGGTTTGATCACTCGCATCGCAGATACCTCGACCAGCTACCCTACCTTGTGCGTGTAAGAATGTAAACTTCTTTTCTTACTCGCACTCCTTCATCGTCGTCCAGCTCTCACCAACTTCGCCGTCAGAGACAACAGGCACGTCCAAGCCGCCTGAGGCGTGCATACACTCGCGCAGGACCGCCATGGTCTCCCGCCACGACGTCTTCGGCGCAGAGACCAGGAGCTCATCGTGCACCGAGGCCAAGAGCTTCCCTGGCGTGCCAGCTGCGTGGAAGGCAATCATGGCATCTTTTGTCTGATCAGCGGCCGATGGTTGCACCAAATAGTTCAACATTTTGTAAGCGAACGTTCGGATCTTCCCGTCCACGATCTTCGGCGGCTCCACATAGTACTCACGACCGCCGATCGTGTGGATCGGCTCATTCACTGCTGCGCGCCGATTCAGGTCCGCGATGAGCGCCTTGACCCCAGGCAACGCGCCGAGATAGGCCGCCTTCAGACGCTTGGCCTCGTCATAGGCGCAGCCCAGGCCCAAGGCAAGCTTGGTCAAGCCACTTCCGTAGAGGATGGAGAAGCCGATCGTCTTGGCATCCTTGCGGGTGATGGGAATCCCGGTGGTCTTCGTAATCAGGTCCGCGGCGAACTGGTGCAGGTCCAGACGCGGATTTGCCTGGTAGGCAGCCATCATCGGACCGTTCTCGAAGTGCGCGAGGATCCGCAACTCCTGCGAGGAGAAGTCTCGGCCAAGAAGCAGGTCGTGCGGGAAAGGCAACACATACCGCCGAACCTGCGGAAGCTTTGGCAGGCCTTTGAACGGCGCAGCCGGGAGCTTAAGCTTTCGCTGCTCCAGCGCGGTGACCTCGTGCTTGAACCCCGGCTTGAAGGTCAGCGGGATGTTCTGAAAGTTCGGTGTTGAGGACAGCCGACCGGAGCGCGTGCCGCCGCCGGTGCCTCGTACCTGGTTCCAAGAGGTGAAGATAAGACCCTGCGAGGTCTCAGCGGTCTGCAGCCAGGGTTCCATGAAGGTATGCAGGCAGGTCCCGAGCTGCGTCCGGTAGGTCAGCGTCGCGAGGAGCTGCAGATCGGTCACACCGAGGAGCAGCGACTCCTTTGCTGTGCTGACCTTGCCGGTCGCGGTCTTCGGCATCTTATCCGGATCGCAGACCCCCGCAGTAACCATCGCCTCAACCAGCTGAGCACCGCTGTCCAGATTCAGCTCGGGACCCGCGCGCAGCCGCTTCAGGCACCAGGCATCGAGCCGCGCGCGCCAGTCAGTGTAGCTTGCGACGTCCGCGCGCAGCTGCGCTAGGTCCACCGGCAGCCCGCGACGCTCAGCCTCAAGGAGGATCGGCATCAGCCGCCGCTCCCGGTTGTATGCGTCGAGCATGCCGCGCGCGACGGTCCGCGGGTAGAGCAGCTCGAAGAGCTTCACCGTCCGATTCGTGTCGCCGCACGCGTACCTGCCGACGAGGTCGCCGGGCGCATACGGGAGGTACTTCATGAAGTACGTCGGCGAGCTCTCGCTCTTTGAGATCTTCACGCCGGGCACCGGCTGATGCGCGAGGAGCCAGTCGCAGACCTCGTCCTTCTCCTCCGGCGGCATGTTGAGGAGCCGCTCTGCCGCGGGCTTCAGGGCGAGCTTGGGCTGGTGCGGGTCATCGAGGAACAAAAGGTACATGGTATCCTCGACCTTGTCCCACGGCAGCGGCGCGAGGCCGAAGAACGTCTCCGCCTCGTCCACGTCAAACTTGGCGTTCTGGCAGAGCAGGCCGTGGGTCCGTGCGTACCGCCACGCCTTCGCGAGCGCCTTGCTCGCCTGGGCGAACGTGCAGCTGTTCGCCGACGCGTGGCCCCAGGCGTAGTACCTGGGCGCCTCACCGGGGTACTGGATGGCGACGCCGCAGGGCTTGGGCGGGTACGCCGGGCGCTGCTCGATCGCGTCTGACTCGAAGTCCACACAGACTGGGCGGGGGAGATTCACGAGAGCTCCTCGGACGGGATGATCAGCCGCGCCTTGAGCGCGTCTCGCTCTGAGCGTAGGCTCTCGTTCAGCTGATCAGCCTCGGTAAGACTCTCCCGAAGAGTCTTGACCTTCGCTTGCTCAACCTCCAGCTCTTCACGCACCTTCGCTCTATCTACCTCCATCACACCCAGAATCCCCTGGTGCTTGAGGTGCTGCGCCGCAAGCCTTTTGCCCACCTCCTCCGCGCTGACCATCTCAAGCTCAGCCGCGGCCTCGCGCACCAGCTTGTCCGGCACACGCTCCAGGTTCCGCATCATCTCATGACCATCCTCGCGGTCGCCGAAGACGCAAGTCAACCGCTCAGCGGCCTCAGCCAGGCTAGGCGCCACCGTACACCCGGTAGAGCCGCACGGCGTCTGCGCGACGCGGTTCAGGCGCATGGCCATTGCCACAAAGATGGGCATCTGATATTCTCCGAGAAAGGAAGCCGGTTCACTCTGGAACCGGCAAGGTCACGTCTGGGTTCGCGCGGTTGACCCCGTGACGTCTTGGGGCGGAGCCGGGAGATGGCGCAACCGGCCGCGCGGATCTTGCTAGTACCGGCTCTGGCCGCCCTTGCTCGGAGGCTGGCGGGACTGCTTCTCCTGCTTGCCCTTGGCCGGAGCAGTCTCCTCACCGCCGAGCTGGTACGGGAACTCGATGAGCTCCTTGGCCTCCTTGGCGCGAGCGCTGATCGCCGCGAGCAGCTCGTTGGGCACCGTGCCGAGCGCCGAGAAGCTCACGCTGATCTGCTTCTTGGGGTCCGGGGCGACCTTCACGAGGGTGAAGACGCCGAACGGGGGCCGCTTGAGCGCCGCCGCGAGCTGCTTCACGTACTGTGCGAAGCCCTTGAGGCCGGTCGGCGAGAGGCCGAAGTAGCCGACCTGCGCGGTCTGGTAGTGCTCCGGTGCCTCGATGGGAATGAACTTCCCATCCTTGCCGAACTCGCCCGCGCTGATCATCGCGATGCGCCGCCGGTTGGAGCACGCCTTGCCCTTGCCCTTGTCCGCGCTGCCCCACTCGTTCTGCGGACAGCCCTTGCAGGTCTCGTGCTTCGCGGTGCCGGCCTCGACGACCAGCTTGTGGGGGGCCAGCTTCAGCTCGTCGCGGCCGAATGCGTAGCACGACGGGCTCTCCGGGTTGTCCGCGTCGAAGTCGCCCTCGTAGAACTTGTTTTCCAGGATGTGGTCGAGGATGACCACCCCCATCTGCCCGCCCGGGAGCGCGGCGCCCTGCCAGGTGAGCACGCCCGCGCGCGTGCTGAAGAACTGCCCGCCGCCGGCGTTCGCCTCCATGTCCGCCGCGAGCTTGGCCGCATTGGCCAGCTCCTGATCCCAGTTCGCGAGCGCCTCGGTCTTAGCTTCCACCTTTTCCTTCGCCATGCTGTGGTGCCTCGTCGTACGGGGTAACCCGTCACGTGTCACTGCGCCGGAGGCCGCCGGCGCGCGGTGTTCAGATCTTGTTAATGCTGACGCCGACAGTGTTGAACTTGCTCACGCCGGGGATCTCCTTGCCCTCATCCCACATGTCGCGAATCGCGGCGTCGCTGAGCCGCTTCTGAAGGAGATCGAAGCGATTCGTCTTTTTCACGAACGCGAAGAGCTTGTCCTGGTCGTCGATGCGCGGCTGCTCCTTGCAGACCACAGTCACCCTCGCGAGCTTCCCCGTGACGCCGGAGGCCTCCGACTTCGGAAGCTCGTTGATGATCTTGTCCTTGAGCTGCGTCTCCTGCGCCTTCAGCTCGTCCACCAGCTTCTGCACCTCGTACCGCTTCTGCTGGGTGGTGTAGAGCAGATCCGCGCACGCCCCGAGCTTCGCCGGGACCTTGAAGATCTCGATCTTGGCCATTTGTCTCTTCTCCTAAGTGCGACCGTAGCACGCCGCGGCCGCGAGGTACATCTGTGAAATGCCTTTAGACATTCCACCCCAGCTTCCGCAGCTGGTCCAGAAACCCGCCCGGGACATCCGGCGCGTCGAACACCTCCTGATCAAGCGAGCTGAGCCCACCATCCAGGAGGTCCGCCGCCCACGCCCAGACCGCCTCATCCGCCCTCACAACCAAGTTAAGGCGCTCCGAGCCCTCCCCGAAGTACTCCTCCAGCTCATCACGAGCTTGCCGCGCCGCCTCCAGCGCCCAGCGCGCCTCCGGTCCGAGCCCGTCAAACCGCTCTGCGAGCTCCACACTTGCCTCGAGAAATGTCATCGCGACTTCTCCTGGCTCTCACTGAACACCACGCCCTGCGCGCGGAGCTTGTCTGCGCCGCTCTGGTACAGCGCGGTGCCCTCCGGAAGCCAAGTTCCCGGCCAGGTGATCCCCGCCGCCTCGCACGCCTGCCGTGCCCGCTCCTGCCTCGTGTCGAACCCCTCACTTGTCGCCAGCTCTGCCGTCATGGTCTTGCCTCCTCGCGCTCCGACGCGCGTCGCCAGGTCCCGCCGACGGGCGGGGCCTGGCAGCTCGGGTCGGAGCTACTAGCCCTCCGCGCTCGGCACGACGTTCTCGAGCGCCTCGCAGAAGTCGTACACCGCCGAGACCTCGAGCGCGGTCTGGAGGTCCAGCTCCACGGGGTAGCTCACCGGCGCCTCGAGGTCCACGCTCACCGCGTCGAACGAGGTCTTGTCGCTGAGCTCCTCGAGCCAGCTCATGACCGCCTGCCCGCGGTCGCCCTCCTGCCACTTTTCGCTCTTGTCCTGCGCCTGACTGTCCTGATCATCGTGGATCCCCTCGAGGAACTCCGCGGCCTCCTCGCAGACCGAGTTGAGCTTCTCGAGGCGGGCGTCCACGTTGTCCCGCAGGGCGACGAACGCCTCCTCATCCTTCACCTCCTGCGGCTCCTTGCAGAACTCCTGGAAGTCGTCGACCAGCTGCCGCAGCGAGTCCTGGTAGGAGGAGAGCTGCTTCTCCTCCGCCTTACTGAGCTTTCCGAGCGCCATGGGCCTTGCTCCTGTGGTGGGTGGGTCTTACGAGAGGTCTGCGCGGTCGCGCAGGCCGAGGAAGATAGGGAAGCGCGGTGCCGTCTTGACCCCGATGCAAAACGACTTGTACTTCACGAGCCGCCCCGGGAGCCTAGCCCTAAGCGCCCAGAGCTCCGCGCGAGTCGCGTCATCGAAGCCGCTGCCGATGCTGAACTCCACCCCTGTCTTGCAGTCCCGCACGCGCAGCGCGCCGAGGGTGTCGAGCGCCACCATGTGCTCCTGGTGGCTAGAGCGCTTGGTGTGCCCCAGGGCGTCAGTGGTCGCGGCGTTGGCGTTGTGGTACTTGGGTTCCACGCCGAGGATCTCAGCCTCGGAATCTTGGAATCGCTTAAGTTTATAGATCAAGCCCTCCTTGAAGGTCGCGCGGGCCGGTTTGTAGACCCCAGCGGGGTTCCTGATCATCACGCCCTCGAATCCTGAGCTGAGAGCCTCCTCTTCATAGGCAAGGAGCTCCGCGACTGAGTGAATGTCGCGGTGAAGAACCAGACAAACTCGCTTCGCAGGGTCGCAGCGTCGACCTGCATCCATCAATCGTCGCTCGAAAGACATCTCAGGACGTGTGCGATCATCGAACACATTGTACACCACATCCGGCTCACCATCCTCAGACATGACCCCAGAGCTGGTCCTGCGAAAGACATCTGTCGCAGCGGTCGGCCCGCAGATCAACTCTCCGTCTAGGCCCTCAAGACCAAAGCTTCCGAAGAGCCTCTGTGTAAAGCAATTCCTAATCTCCTTCATGTTGCGGCTCAGAAGCTTCCCGCCTTGCACCACAGCTCTGATCCCGTCAAGCTTAGGCGAAGCTAACAGCGGGAACTTAAGATCCTTGGTAAGGTCGGGGATCTTCGACGGCGCGAGCATGGGGTTCAAGGCTTTTCTCCGTGGTGCACCAGCACCAGCAACGCGATCGGATCGATCGGTCGGTTCTTCGCGAGCGCCGTCGCGCTCGAGCGTCGCCTGCTGGACGCAGGCCTTCAGGTAGCTCTCCGCGAGGAGCTCGCTCTCCCGCGGCAAGGCCTTGGCCAGGCTTTGGATGGTGAAGCACCTGCGCTCAGCGCCATCCATCCAGATC
>Ga0116127_1001647_pt1 | contig 12704 bp, 10 predicted proteins | sample June2015DPH_16_1_FD_89731 | JGI IMG/M metagenome (GOLD analysis project Ga0116127, IMG submission 89731) | Peatland microbial communities from SPRUCE experiment site at the Marcell Experimental Forest, Minnesota, USA - June2015DPH_16_100 | ecosystem: Environmental > Terrestrial > Soil > Wetlands... | reverse complement strand
TTTTGTTGTTAAGTCTTTTCTGCTGCGGTCTCAGCGCCTGGATTAATACGGACCTCGGCCCGCGTTCCCGTGTGGCCTACAAGAAATTGCTTTTCCAGCTCCGGGCTGAACTGGTGAACGCCCAACTGCCGGAAGGCCGGTTCATTTATGATTTTCCGGGCTACATTTTTTACACGGAAAAAAATCGCAGCGGCAATTTGCAAGGCGTAATGATCTTCAAGCTCGAAAATGAGACCAACGTGGAAACAACTTTGCGCGCGCCGCGGGGTCAGTTCGAAACCGACATGACGAACAAACAACTGATTTTGCACTTATTCGACGCTCGCAGCGTGACGTTAACCGGACCACGTGTGGGGATCACCGCATCCCCGGAAATAACATTGAATTTCGACCTGAACACGGCGACGAACCAGCCGGGCAAACCCAAAATCAGCGACATGACGTTCTGGCAGTTGCGGGACGAACTGCGCGATTTGGAGCGACGAATCGGCCTGCCGCCAGAGGCCACCTTGACCTCCGATGAATTGCGCGCCCAAGCCCGTGAATTAGCCAGACAGCGAAACGATTTGACCGAGCCGATTCGTGTGGAGATGAACCGGGAGATCTCGTTTTCGTTTGCGTGTTTTGGCTTCACGCTCGTCGGGATTCCGCTCGGCATTCGCATGCACCGGCGCGAGACGAACGTTGGCGTCGCCATCGCGCTTTTGCTCGTGCTGGTTTATTACAGCTTCATCATTGCCGGCGAACAGTTGTCCGCCCGGCCGGAGCTGGTGCCGCATTTGATTCTCTGGCTGCCGAATTTTATCTTTCAAGCCGTCGGCGCCGTGCTGCTGTGGCGCGCCAATCGCGGAATTTGAAAATTACCCTGCCTTGCGCCGGTAAATTTTATGCATCGCCGCCTGGTCAACCGGCTTGACAAGCAGTTCGTCAATGTTCACGTGCGGCGGACGGCTGGCAACCCAGACCAAAATTTCCGCGATGTCTTCCGCCGTCAGGGGATTTATGCCTTCGTAAACTTTTTCCGCGCGCACAGCGTCGCCTTTGAAACGCACGAGCGAAAAATCCGTTTTTACCAGGCCCGGGTCAACCGTGCTGACCCGAATGCCCGTGCCGTTCAATTCGAATCGCAGCACGCGGGTGATTTGCAATTCACCCGCCTTGGCGGCGCAATACGCGGCGGCGCCTTCGTAAGCCGCGTGGCTGGCATTGGAACCGATGTTGATGATGCTCGCGCCCGCGTCGTGCGGCATCAACGGCAGCGCCGCGCGCGTCACGCGCAACACGCCAAGCACGTTCGTTTGCAGCATCGTTTCCCAATCCGCGTCCTTGCCCTCGGCGACGCTGTCCTGGCCGTGCGCGCCGCCGGCGTTGTTGATCAAAACGTGCAAATCCTTTTGTCCGCCCATTTTCCCCCGCGCCCAGACGACGAACGTTTCCACGCTCGGCGTTTTGGTCACGTCCAAAACGTGAAAATGCGCCTCCGGTGCGCCAGCCTGGCGCGCCTCGGCGGCGACCCTTTCCAGACGGTCGGTGCGGCGCGCGCCGAGCAAAAGTTTTGCGCCTTCCACGCCGAACGCCCGTGCCGCCGCCGCGCCAAATCCACTCGACGCGCCGGTGATTAAAACCCATTTGTCATTCAACAGCGTTTTCATGGCTTAATGAATTTATGCAGACTAATCATGTGTTCTTTCGTCATCCTTGCTTCAAAGTTTGAATTTATTCGACAGTTTGTCGAATAAAAAACCAGCGATCAGGACGCACGGGCAGCCGATGACGACCGCGACAACACCCGAAAGAGCGAACCTTGTGAAAAAACGAATGCCTCCAACTGGCGCGGTTGCATGGGAAGAAGATTTAAGCTGTTATAAATTTCAGCCCGCCTTTGTTACCTTTCGGTACGGAAGCCTTTGTCCTCGCTGTAGTTCAAGCGAAGATGGCCAAAAGTGGCGATCAGCAAATGCGTGACCGGAACCGCTTTTAAGGTAGCGCTCGAAGTGTTGCGCTTGCTCAAAAGTTTCGAACGCAACATATATTTTCAGCTTCCATGGTACAAACTTCGCGGTGTGATCGCATCGGCCCGCATTGTGTTCGGCGACGCGATGCTTTAGGTCAGAGGGGTGTCCGATGTAGCGATTTTCAGGACGGCTGATGCTTTCAATGATATAGGTGTAAAACATCATGCAAATTGCCCAGGCTGGCCTGCCATCCGTAGCTCGGAACTTATGGCGAAAAGTCCTCCTTCGCCAAGGCTACGGAGGATGGTGGAGCCGACAGGAATCGAACCTGCGACCTTCTCATTGCGAACGAGACGCTCTACCAACTGAGCTACGACCCCATCCACGTCAGCCGCAAATAGCTTCGCCAAAATGATCGCCGCGCGCAACCGTTAAGTAAGCCGGGCGCCCTTCGACACCGCCCCCGGAGCGCCGGCCTCCGGCCCGGCGGGTGTTGCGATTCCAGCAGAAACGCGCCGGATCGGAAATCGGCGCTCCGCTGTTGCCATCAAAGTCAGGGGCAATGGCGCAGCGCCCGACATAACCGGTCATGGAAGTCGGTGTTGGCAATTCCTGTCGCCCTTGCTATTTTCCGGGCGCATGTCCGACACGGCTGTTGTGGCCCAAACGCCCTCGAAGGCAAGAGTGTTTCTCCGCCGGTTGATCACCACGGTGATTCTCTGGACGGTGATTCTCGTGGCTTTGTTCTCCAGCAACCGGTTGATTTCCGGCGGCGTTTTCATTCTCATCATGATATTTCTCGCGACGGCCGGGCTGGCGGAATTTTACGGACTCGTTGAAAGGCGCAATCTGGTCTGCTTCAAATGGTGCGGTCTGCTCGGGGGTGTGTTGCTCATGGTGGGCACGTTTTTGCATGTGACCGGACATCTCGGCATTTACGATTCGCCGTCGCGCGCGAACGATTTTGAAACGGGTTTCCTCATCCTGTTCGTGCTCGGTTTGTGCGTGCGGCAATTTGTTTCGCGCAGCAACACGGCGGGCATTCTGGCGGTCTCCACGACCTTGTTTGGCCTGATGTATGTGCCGTGGCTGTTGAACTTCATCCAGAAAATCAATTTTTTCCCGGGCGTGGACGGCAAGTTCTACGTCCTTTACTTCGTCCTGGTGACGAAATTCAGCGACACCGGCGCGTATGCCGTCGGCTCGCTCATCGGCCGACATAAAATGATTCCACGCATCAGCCCCGGCAAAACGTGGGAGGGCTTTGGGGGCGCGATTTTTCTTTCGACCGTGGCGAGCCTCGTCTTTGTGCATTTTTTTGGCGATAAAATGGCGGGCATGAACTGGCGGCACGCGCTGGTGCTGGGTGTTTTGCTGGGTTTGACGGCGGTGATCGGTGACTTGATTGAATCGCTCTTCAAACGCGAGGCGGGCGTGAAAGATTCCAGCGGACTGTTTCCCGGCATCGGGGGCATTCTCGACTTGCTGGACAGTTTGCTGTTCAATGCGCCCATCATGTATCTCTATTTGCGGCATATTCTCACGCATCCGTGAGGGGATTTACGATATACGATATACGATTTACGCCCGTGTCGGCAGACCATGATGATTAACATTCAACGACTGAACCGCTATGACTCGTGAAGAAATGAAATCTCGGACAAAGGAGTATGCGAATCGCATCGTCCGCGTTTGTGCAGCGCTGCCGAATAATTGGGTCGCGCAAACATTGGGCAAGCAACTTCTCCGCAGCGGAACTTCTGTGGGGGCGAACTATCGCGCCGTCTGCCGCGCCAAATCCAACTCGGATTTCATCAACAAGCTTCGTATTGTCGAGGAGGAATGTGACGAGTCGCTTTTTTGGATGGAACTGCTGGTGGACAACAATCTTATCAAGCGGTCCCGACTTGGTGGCCTGATGAGAGAGGCCGATGAAATTTTGGCCATCATTGTTTGCTCGGCGAAAACCGCGCGAACATCATCTGGTCGCGTCAATCGTCTATCGTAAATCGTAAATGAAAAACGTTGTTTTACTCGGTTCGACCGGCTCCATCGGCACCAGCACCGTCAAGGTGGTCGAGGATTTGCCGGACCGCATCCGGCTGGTCGGTCTGGCCGCCGGGAACAACGCCGAACGGTTGCTCGAACAGGCGCGCAAACACCGGCCGGAGGCCATTTCAATCAGCCATCCCGAAAAAGCCCGTGATTTGGCCAAATTCTCCGGCCCGGGGACGCAGGTTTATTCGGGCGACGAAGGTTTGATCAAACTCGCCACGCTGCCGTCGGCGGACATCGTGCTCATCGCCATCGTCGGCACGGCGGGATTGAAGCCCGCGCTCGCCGCGATTCGCGCGGGCAAGGACATTGCCATCGCGTCGAAGGAAATTCTGGTGATGGCCGGCGAAATTGTGATGAGCGAGGCACGCAAACACGGCGTTCGCGTGCTCGCCGTGGACAGCGAACACTCGGCGATCTTTCAGTGTCTCGACGGCAAGCCGTCCAATTCCGTCCGCAAACTCTGGCTCACGGCGCCCGGCGGACCGTTTCGCAACACGCCGAAGGAGGAATTTCCCAACATCACCGTAGAGCGCGCGCTCAAACATCCGTCATGGGTCATGGGTCGAAAAATCACCATTGATTCGGCGACGTTGTTCAACAAGGGACTGGAAATGATTGAAGCGCGCTGGCTGTTCGACATCGGCATCGAGCGCGTGGGCGTGCTGGTGCATCCGCAAAGCATCGTTCATTCGATGGTGGAATTTGTGGATGGAGCGTTGCTGGCGCAACTTTCCACGCCGGACATGTGCCTGCCGATTCAATACGCGCTGACGTATCCTGACCGCGCGCCGAGTGAGCGCGTGCAGACCAATTTTGCAAAGCTTGGCAGCCTGACGTTTGAGGAGCCGGATGCGGAACGGTTTCCGGCGCTGAAACTCGCGCGCCGGGCAGGGGAGGTGGGCGGCACGCTGCCGGCGGTGTTGAACGCGGCGAACGAGGTGGCGGTCGAAGCGTTCGTGAACCGCAAAATCAATTTCCCGCAAATCACGGAAATTGTGCGCCGCACGATGGAGACACACAAAGTTGTGTTGCATCCGACACTGGAACAAATTTTGGAAGCCGACGCCTGGGCGCGGCGCGAGGCGGCCAGATAATAAATTCGTCCTCGTCCTCGTCCTCGTAATCGAAAACAAGAATCGAGGACGAGGACGAAGAACGAGGACGATTGCGCAGCAGGTGGCGAAATAAACGGCGTTTCCCTCAACGATTTGAGGCTTCGGCGGTGCAGACTATCCTTGTATTAGGCGGCATATTCCAGATTAGGGTTTTAGATTTGCTGGAGGGGCGTCATTCGTTGCATGTCCGTATAGCTCAGGTTCTAATACTGTCCCGTCCATCAGGACTATGCATGTCATGTGATTCAGATAAGCGTTAACGTTGCCAAATACGATCCTGTAATGGAAATCAAACCGATATCGGTCATCATCTGGTCTGACTGCACGAAGGAGAATATAATCAACGTTATAACTTCCTGAAACTCCTTTGGAAGTAAGCCACTTCCTTGCTATTTTGAGCGCCTTCATTTGAGAAACAGGAGGCTCTGCCTTTTCCGGGTTCCACTTTGGCAATCGCTGGAGACGATTGTACGGAAGCCACCACTGATTCGTACCTCCACCCCAGTCCATATCAGTTTGGTACAATAGCAACCTAGCCTCTTCTCCATGAACACTGTGCTCCCCGACAAAAGACAACATTCCAAAGCACACAGCGATGATCAAAGATTTCATATCGTATTCCTTCCAATCGCCGAAGCCGCCTGACAGATAATGGACTGTGTGCCATAATCGCTGGACAGCCCATCCTGTTTCATGTGCCAACCCTATTTCGGTCGTCCGTGGCTGTCCAGAATGATTTTGATTCAACGCTCGCCCTCCCCATGAATCTCGTAGCCGTGGACGTCAGTCCGCGCCAAAATAATTCGGGGCAGAGACTTTCAAACCGGGAAATTTGCGCCGACTCACGTCGGCGGCTACGGCTCAGGGGTTTAACGCGCGACGTCCCATGAACCGGAACGCTGAACTCCGATTCGGCGTGATTCAGCTTGAGAAAGTTTCGCGCCAGGTCGGAGACCGGGCTCCAATACCACGATGGATGACCCCAATGCGCGCCCGATTTTAGGATTGGAGGCTTCCCATAAACCTCGTAGCCGTGGACGTCAGTCCGCGCCAAAATAATTCGGGGCAGAGACTTTCAAACCGGGAAATTTGCGCCGACTCACGTCGGCGGCTACGGTTCAGGGGTTTAATGCGCGCCCGCACCCTGAACTGCAAGATAGGCGGGCAGTCCTTCCACCTTCGCGGCGCGACGGTGGCTGCCCGCCGCGAATGCCCAACGGCGGCGCGCACGGAGTGATGCGCCCTACCTTCCCCAAGTTCAGGGCCTTGCGTTCCGTGATTGCGGGCGAAGTTTTCCCTGATATAATCACAATGTCCCTGCGTTGGGGGGCTGATTTTTTAGCATGACCATTTTGAATGTCATTTACGTAATTGCCGCCGTGCTGGTGTTGTTCGGCGCGGCCATTTTCATCCATGAATTCGGCCATTTCTGGGTCGCGCGGAAGCTGGGCATGAAGGTCGAGGAATTCGCCGTCGGTTTTGGCCCGAAAATCCACAGTTGGCAGCGCGATGGCATTGAATACTCGATCCGTTGGATTCCGGCCGGCGGTTTTGTGAAACTGCCCCAAATGGTTACCGCCGAGGCGCTCGAAGGGCAGTCGGTGGAAGAAGTTCCGCCGGCGCCACCCGGGCACAAAACTCTCGTTGCCTTTGCCGGGCCGTTCATGAATGTGGTTTTTGCGTTCGCCATCGCCACGGTGATTTATTTTGTCGGCCTGCCCATTCCGGTGAATCCGGCCATCATCGGCTATGTCGAACCGGGGTCGGCGGAAGCCAAACTCGGCATTCAAGAGGGCGATCGCATCGTGTCGGTGAATGGCGAGAAGGTGAAATCTTGGCAGGACGTGGTGACGAGCACGTGGTTTGCACGCACGAACGTGCTGCCGGTGGTCATTGAACATGACGGCAAGGAAATCACGTATCAACTCAAGGCAACGGCCGATAACGCCATCGGCCTGAAGCTGCTCAATCTCGATCCGCGCGACCATCCCCAAGTATTAGAAGTTGTTTCCGACAGCGCGGCGGAAAGAGCCGGCCTGAAGCAGGGCGACCACATCATTTCATTAGCTGGTGTGCCCATTGCCAGCCGCGAACAACTGGTTGACATTATTCACAAGCGCGGCGGACAACCCACCGAAATGCGGGTTGATCGCGGTGCGCAAAAAGTGGCGCTTAGCATCACGCCGACGGTTGATCCAATAACCAAAAACGGGAGAATCGGCATCATATTCGATCCGGATTCGACACAGGTTTACATCGTTCAGAAGCCGGGGCCGACGCCGTGGGAACAAGTGCGCAACGAGACAGACAAGATTTTCACGATCATCGGCGCGCTCATTCATACGCGGGAAACGGGCGTGGGCGCAAAAGATTTGTCCGGGCCGGTCGGCATCTTCGCCATTCTCGCCAATGCGGTAAATAGTGATTATCGCCTGGCTTTGAGTTTTCTGGTGCTGCTCAACATCAATCTCGCGATCATCAATTTGCTGCCGATTCCCGTGCTTGACGGCGGACACATTTTGATGGCGATCATTGAGAAAATCCGCCGCCGGCCTTTGAGCATCAAATTCGTGGAATACACCACGACCGGTTTCGCGGTGTTGTTGATTTCATTCATGCTTTACGTGACGTTTTTCGACATCAAGCGGTTTTCACTGTTCCGCGCGATGTTCAAAACCGACGTGCAAATCCAGCAATCGGCGCAGCCCGCTGTATCTGTGCCGACAAAATAATTTCCTCATGCGTTACTGCGAATCCCCGTTTTTCCATCACCGGCGAAAGACCCGCGAGGTCGTCATCGGCGATCCGGCGCACGGCGGGGTCATCATCGGGGGCGCCCATCCCGTCGTGAAGCAGTCCATGCTCACCTGTGACACGATGGACACCGCCGAATCGGTGAAGCAGACGCTCGATCTCGTTGCCGTCGGCTGTCAGATCGTCCGCATCACCGCGCCGACGGTGAAGGACGCGGCGAATTTGCAGAACATCGTGGCGGAACTGCATAAACGCGGCTGTTTCGTGCCGATTGTGGCGGACATCCATTTCAAGCCCGAAGCCGCAATGGAAGCGGTGAAGTGGGTCGAGGTTGTGCGGGTCAATCCCGGCAATTATGCCGACTCAAAAAAATTTGCGACCAAGGAATACACGGATGAGCAATACACCGCCGAGTTGAAGCGCATTGAGGAAAAATTCACGCCGCTGGTGCTGGAATGCATCCGCCGGAAACGCTGCCTGCGCATCGGCACCAACCACGGCTCATTGAGCGACCGCATCATGAACCGCTACGGCGACACGCCGCTGGGCATGGTCGAGAGCGCGCTGGAATTCGCCCGCATCTGCCGCAAACACAATTTCCACAACTTCAAGTTCTCGATGAAGGCATCCAATCCCAAGGTGATGATCGAGTGCTACCGCCTGCTGGTCGCGCGGCTGGAACAGGAAGGGCCGGACTGGAACTACCCGATTCATCTCGGCGTCACCGAAGCTGGCGAGGGCGAGGATGGGCGCATCAAGAGCGCCATTGGCATCGGCTCGCTGCTGTGCGACGGTTTGGGCGACACGATTCGTGTCTCGCTCACGGAAGATTCGCCGCGCGAGATAGAGATTTGCACCGATTTGCTGGCGCAGATTCCCCAACTGTCGAATTCCGAACTCCGAATTCCGAACTCCGAATTTCCATTTGACCCGTTCCATTTTGAACGTCGTGAAACACCGGAAATTGAACTGGCCGACGGCGTGAAATGCGGCGGCGAACAACTTATCCGCGTGGTAATCACCCGCGCCACGTGGGACAAGGTCGCGCACAAGATCCGCCCGAAGGATGATGTGAAACCGGAGGCGGTCTATGAAGACCTGAACGTCGCGGAAATTGACCCAACAAAAGATTTCGAAATCAACTGCGAAACCCAACTTGTCACCGTGAAGGATGGTGTAAACCTGCCGGCCATCACCGCGTTTCGTCTGCTCGCCGCGAAGTTGAAACGCCTTGGCCGGAACAATCCGATTCTGCTGAAGGATTGTTTGAATCCTGTTGTAGTGTCGAGCCTGCGGCTCGATTCCTCGGCGCACAGCGCCGACGCTACACCTCTTGAGCCGAAAATCGCTTTGCTCCGCGCGTCCGTGGTCATCGGCTCGCTGCTGGCGGATGGCATTGGCGACGCGATTTTGATTCGTGGCGAAGCCGGTGGCGGGCAGTCATTGCGGCTGGCCTACAACATTTTACAGGCGGCGGGCTGTCGTTCGTTCAAGACCGATTACGTGGCGTGCCCGTCGTGCGGGCGCACGTTGTTCAACCTGCAGACGGTGACGGCGCGCATCAAGGCGCGCACGGAACATCTCAAGGGCGTGAAGATTGCCATCATGGGCTGCATCGTGAACGGACCGGGCGAAATGGCGGACGCGGATTTCGGCTACGTGGGCGGCGCGCCCGGCAAGATCAACCTCTACGTTGGCAAGACGCCCATCAAATTCAACATCCCTGAAGCCGAGGCCGTGGACCGGCTGGTGGACCTCATCAAGGAACACAAAAAGTGGGTGGAGCCGGAAGCTCAAGGACAATCTGCTTTGCAGACTGTCGTTTAGTCTGAACTGATAAAAGTCTTGATGCCAGGAGCGATGTCTCCGCTACTGGATCCTGTTTTTTGGATGATGACGCCCCAGTGTCCGACCAACGCGCCGCCCCATGCGATCTCCACTTCATCTGCGTAATTAAAGATGACCATCGAAGAATCAAACTTTCCAAGAGAGGTTGAGTTTACCAAAGCATTCCATGTTGCGCGGTGCTCCGTTTCATTCCATAGCGACCATTTCTTTGGACCTGGCAAGCGTCCATTAAGTGGTAAAGTGTTGGAACAAACGCGTGCGATTTCGCGCAGTTCAGCAGAAGAAATGGTTGATTTGATTCCGTGACGGGAATCCGATTTGAAAAATCTTGGCGGGGGCGACGACTAATCCCGACACCGAAAAGAGCAGGGAAAGAGCCAGCATGGAAAATGCAAGGCGACGATTCCTTCCCTTGACCAAAGTTACAACGCAAATGACAAACAGGGCTATGGTAGAAAATAGAATTATTAAAACGGGCACAATTTGAGCTGGCAACATACCGATCGACAGAGGCATTCCCAATCGGCCTCCAATATACGATATGGCGAAGAACGAGAATGTGGCGGCAAACACTATGCCGCAAAGAATTTTGCAGCAACGCTTCGCGCTTAAGATTGATGATAACCTCAATCTATTCGAAGATGCGGATTGCAAACCAACTGGTGACAGGGGTTGCTTATCAATAACACACTCGGTTGCTTCATCCGGATGCTCCTTTCCGCAATAGGTGCATGTTTTCATAGCGACGCAGGTCAAGAGCATCATAGGTAGCAACCTTCATTTCGCAAGCTTGGTTTGAAGGTCAGAGCCATCGGCTGCGGCGCGATGAGAAAGCGCCAGAGGACTGGCGCACTCCATGACGCTTCGCGCGATTTGTGAGTCGCTGGCAAACGCTCTGCGTCTTGGACTGCGGCGGCCCTCCGCCGCTTTATCAGCCGGGCAATTTCGGGCACTAATGAGATTGCCCGCCAATCCGTTCCACGTCCGCCAAATCCTGCGGGCGGCCGGTGGCCAGTTTGTTCCGCACCAGCAGTTCCTTGCTGATGACCCACACCGGCAGGCCGTCGAGGTTCGTTTCAATTTTGGTTTTCCACGCTTCCTCGAAGAAAACCGCCGTGACGGAAGTCAGCAGGTCAATCCGATTGGGAGCGCGGCCCAGTTGAATGACGGTTTCAGGTTTGCGGAAATCGTCCGGCTTGAATTCTGGAAATCCAAAATCATTGACAGCGGCGGCAACGAGCGCGGCGTTTTCCGGCGAAGTTTCGATGAGTAAGTCAATGTCCTCCGTAAAACGAAGCAGGCCGTGATAGGCAACGGCATGTCCGCCTACCAACAGAAACTTAATCTTCCTGGAGTTTAATAACGCGAGAAACTCTCTCAAGTCTTTGCTTAATTTCATCGGGGTAAGCGGAGGCGATTAAATCGCAGAGTATTTCCAGCCGTTGTTCCGGTGTGAATGATTGATAAGATTCGCGATCTGCCTTGTCGGCTTCAGCAAAGGAGCTAAAGATGCGAGCCACTTTTTCCACGCGCATAGTTTATCACATTAAGCGTGGGTCGCACAGGAAATTTTCAATGTGAAATCATTTTTGGTCCTTGTGTCGGTGATAAAGTTGAAGCAGTTTCGCAATCTGCACAAAACCAGCGCCATCGCTGCGGTTCGGATTTGTAAATTCTTCAGGAATGGTTGTTTTCAGAGTTCCCGTGAAGCACTTCATGCAGTGTATTAAGCATGGTCTCGGCGGTGTAGGGCTTGGGGATAAAATGTTGGATGCCGGCGTTCTTTGCCATGGCCAGGCCACCGTCGGAGGCCAGGCCGGTTGAACTGACGATCCTGACTTCCGAATTGATGGCTTTAAGGGCAACAATGGTGGCCGGGCCATCCATGATGGGCATGGCCATGTCAGTGATGACCACGTCAATTTCCTTCTGCCGGGGCGCGTAAAGAGAGACGGCTTCAGCGCCATCAGCCGCGAGCAGGACGCGGTAGCCAAAACGGGTCAGCACTTTTTGCGCAAGGTTGCGGATAGGCTCCTCGTCATCCACGACCAGCACCAGTTCATCATGGCCGCGCGGCAGTTTGGATTGTTCGATTTCCGCGTCATCTTCGTCATCCAGCGTGGTGTTGGCTGGAAAATAGACTTTGAATGCCGTGCCCTTGCCCGGCGTGCTGTGATAATTGATGAAACCGCCGTGACTCTTGACGATGGCCAAAGTGGTGGACAGGCCCAGACCGGTGCCTTTGCCGAGGGCTTTGGTGGTAAAGAAAGGATCGAATATCTTGTCCTGTATCGCCTTCGGAATTCCCGTGCCGGTGTCCTCCACTTTGATGCACACGTACGGACCGGGCCGGACTTCCAGATTCATGCCGGCATAGACTTCATCGAACATCACATTTTCCATGTGGATGGCCAGGGCGCCGCCTTTGGGCATGGCGTCGCGCGCGTTGACGCAGAGATTCAACAGGGCCTGGTGGATTTGGGTCGGGTCGCCGATAATGGTCCAGAGGTCGTCAGGTGAATGGAATTCAAACTTCACTGATTTGGGGAAGGTTTCATGGACAATCTGTTTGATTTCGCGGACGACGTGAGCGGGATAAACCAGGGTGCGCTCGCCGGTGACCCCGCGTCCGAAAGCCAGCACTTGTTTCACGAGGCTCGCACCGCGCTGGACGTTGGTTTCCAGAACGCGCAGCAATTGTTGCCCGTCATCATCGGTGATTTTTTCCTTTAACACCTGCACCGCGACGAGGAGTGGTGTCAGCACGTTGTTAAGGTCGTGGGCGATGCCGCCCGCCAGGGTGCCAATACTTTCCATGCGTTGAGAACGCAGGAACTGGGTTTCGAGTTTTTTCTTTTCGGTGATGTCGCTGAAAAGAAAAAGCAGGTGCGGTTCGTCGCCCCGGACAAAGAGACTGAATTGACAGACCAGCCAGATTTCCTTGCCAAAGGTGCTGACGAAATGGGGTTCACAC
>Ga0116127_1001643_pt1 | contig 12726 bp, 6 predicted proteins | sample June2015DPH_16_1_FD_89731 | JGI IMG/M metagenome (GOLD analysis project Ga0116127, IMG submission 89731) | Peatland microbial communities from SPRUCE experiment site at the Marcell Experimental Forest, Minnesota, USA - June2015DPH_16_100 | ecosystem: Environmental > Terrestrial > Soil > Wetlands... | reverse complement strand
TTTGAGAGCAAGATGAAACAGGTGCTGCACGTCTACAAGCAAATCGAGGTCTGGCACAAGCTGGGCGCTCCCTCGGAGTTGATGGCGGTGCTGTCTTACGATGAGAAGCCGGGGATGCAGGCCATCGAGAACACGGCTCCCGACCTGCCGCCCGTCCCTGGCCAGTACGCCGGCCTGGGGCGCGATCATGAATACATCCGCCATGGCACCCTGTGCTTGTTGGCGGGCATCGATCTCTGGAACGGCGAGATTCTGGGCCTGGTGCGGGAGCGCCACCGCAGTGCCGAGTTCATCGAATTTCTGCGCTTGGCCGACGCCCATTACCCGGCCTCGGCGCGCATCCGCATGGTCCTGGACAATCACTCCGCCCACCTTTCGCGAGAGACCCGGGCCTATCTGGCCACGGTACCGAACCGTTTTGAATTCATCTTCACGCCCACCCATGGCTCCTGGCTGAACCTGATCGAATCGTTCTTTGGCAAGATGGCCAAGACCCTGCTGCGCGGGATACGCGTGAAGTCCAAAGAAGAGCTCAAAACACGCATCGAGATGTACCTGCGTGAGGTGAACGAAGAACCGGTCGTCTTCCGATGGAAGTACAGGCTGGAAACGCTCTCGGTGGTTTAGACGCATTGATACGTTAGTTAGGAATCAATCTACTAGGACACTACCGACGGCCAAGTTGGGTTGCGGCAGAACATCGGCATATGCTACGCTCATCGCCGGAATTTGAGGCGCAAAGCGGTGGCGGATCGTTACGGAAGGAGGAGCGCCGAAACCTCTGGAATGCTTCGAACCAAACGCCTATTGGCGATTTCCACTCTGCTCATACTGGGCGCTTCCGGCGCAGCGGTCGAGTGGCCTGCTTACAATGTTGTCCTGATTACCATCGATACGCTTCGTCCCGATCACCTGGGGTGTTACGGCTACTCCTCGATTCAGACCCCCTATATCGACCGGCTTGCCGGGTCGGGCGCGCGCTTCACCCAAGCCTATACACCGGCTCCCATCACCTTGCCGGCGCACACCTCGCTCCTGACCGGAATGTTCCCGCTCGCGACTGGCATGCACGATTTCATGGGTAATCGAGTACCTCCGGGAACCGGCACGCTGGCCAGAATTCTGCACGACCACGGCTATTCCACTGCAGCTTTTATTGGCGCGCCCGTGCTGGACTCGCGTTTCGGCCTGAACCAGGGCTTTGATACTTATTTCGATCATTTCGAGCTTGCGGGCAGGGAAGAAGTGCACCTGGATGCCATGAAGCGGTCTGGCGACCAGGTGGTGGATGAGGCACAGAAATGGTTGAACCACCATCCGCCCCAGCCCGTGTTTCTATGGGTTCACCTTTACGACCCCCACAGCCCGTACCGCCCCCCGGAGCCCTATGCGGAGCGTTACCGAGGCCGTCCTTATGACGGAGAAATCGCATTTGCCGATGCCCAGGTCGGGCGTCTCATGACTACGCTGACCCAACAGGGGCTCCTGGAAAAGTCTCTGGTGGTGCTGGCAAGCGATCACGGTGAGAGTCTCGGGGAGCATGGCGAGAAAACGCACGGTTTCTTTATCTATAACGCCACTCTCCATGTCGTCTGCATCATAAAAGTCCCGGGCGAGGCTCCGCGGGTGATTACTGACGAGGTCTCGCTAGTGGATATCATGCCCACAGTTTTGCAGTCTCTCAGAATTCCCATCCCTGCCAGCGTGCAAGGACGAAGCTTGCTGAGCTTGGTGGCGGGCCGCGCGGGGGAGGGTGCGTCGAACCTTTATGCGGAGAGTTATCCTCCGTTGCTGCACTTTGGGTGGAATTCGCTGCGCAGCCTCCAGTCCCGCGGCTGGAAATATATCGAGACAACGCGCCCGGAACTCTACGACACGCGCACTGACCCCAAGGAATCAAAAAACCTCTTCCCCACTCACCAGGCCCTGGCGCAGGACATGAGCAACCGCCTGCGCACGCTGGTCAGCCGCTACACGCCAACGATCGGCGCAGCAGCACCTGAAAATGCCGAGGCTGATCCCACGCTTCTGAAGAGCCTCCGCTCCCTGGGGTACGTGGCCGTGTCCACGGGAACCATCACGGACGCGAGCGGGAGGGCGCTGCCCGACCCCAAGGATCGCATTCAGGTTTATGAACTGGTATCCGCAGCGCTCACCGACGAGGAGCAAAAGCATTACGCGGAGTCGCTCCGCAAGCTCCAAGAAGCGGAAAAAACCGGGCCCCATTCACGCACCATTCGCTTCCTCATGGCGAGTGAGTACTTTCACTTGAATGACTTCCCTCACGCCGCTGTGTATTACCAGTCCGTTCTCGATTTGGACCCCAAGAACTCCGTGGCTGCCTATTACTTGGGGCTTTCGCGGTTAGAGACCGATGATTTGGAGGCTGCGGAGCGGGCCTTTCAGCATGCGCTCGAACTCGACCCGGCAAGCTTCGCAGCGGCCTTTAATCTGGGAGTCGTGTATTCCCGCCGCCAACAGGCGCAGCCCGCCATTCAGGCTTTCGAGCAGGCCATCAAAATCCTTCCCAACTATGCAGAGGCACACGAGGCCCTGGGAGAACTTTACCTCTATCTGAACCGCTCGCAGGAGGCGGCGCGCGAACTGGAAAGAGCTGTGGCCATTGCTCCCCATATGGCCAAAGCCCATTCCCAATTGGCGCGAGCCTATTCAGCATTGGGGCTTCAGGATAAGGCCCAACAGGAATTGGAACGCGCCAAGGCCAGGCAGTAAGCAGTGGGCAGAAGGCACAACGCAAGCTTCCTGCCGACTGGTAGATAATGTTAGGAGGCGTTATCCGACTGCGGCGCAGCGGAGCTGAAAACTAGATCCCGGATTTCAGATTCCAAGGCTCGATAGACTCCCGATCATGCGCCTCCGTCATTTCGGGTCACTCAGGAATAGGGCGGCCTGGTAATAGTGAGGATTCCATATCCAGATTCCGACGACAAAGCGTCGCGGGTAGGCGGAATCTCCCTGCGGAATTTCGCTTGACATGGCGGAAAAAGGGAGTTAGTTTCGCGCCGGTAGTCGATTACAAACCGGAAAAAGACCTCTTTTCTGGCAAGCGTCGGGTGGGTATCTCATGGAGGTACACAAATGGATAAAAACTCAAGGGGCGCTTGGCGGAGCCGTGCCTGTTACTGGCTGCTGTCGTCGCTCTTAATAATGGGACTCTGTGCATTTTATTCATCCTCGACTTGGGCGCAGGTCACGTCCGGCTCGTTGACGGGCGTGGTTTCGGATCCCACCGGAGCGGTGATTCCGGGCGCCAAGGTCGTGTTAACGGACGCGAACAAGGGCTATAACTATCCCACGACAACCGATGCCGTGGGGCGGTACCTCATCACGAACCTTTCCCCCAGCACTTACATCATTTCTGTGGAGGCAAGGGGATTCAAAACTTACAGACAGCAGGGCATTGTCGTCGACGTCGGCACGAGAGTCGCGATTGATGTCCGCCTGGAACTGGGAACAACGGCTCAGATGGTGGAGGTGACCGGCGCCGCTCCGGTCCTTTCCACTCAGGATGCTGTGACGGGCCAGGAAGTCGACCGAGCCATGATCAATGACCTTCCTCTCGTGGATCGGGATGTTCTCGACCTGGCGTTTTTGGCTCCAGGGGTGATTCAGGTGCCGGGCGGCACGTATGGTCTGGGCACTGGCCTCAACTTCGTTTCCAACGGCGGGCGCAACGACACGGCGGAGATCCTGGTGGACGGCGTTGCGGCCACCACTTACGAGCCGAACACCAACATCAATACGGTCCTCTACGAGCCTTCCGTGGAAGCCGTGCAGGAATTCAAGATCGTGCAGAACAACTTCACGGCGGAGGAAGGCTTCTCGGGCAACACCTACATCAACATGGTGCTGCGCTCGGGAACCAACAACTTCCACGGCGACGTTTACGAATTCCTGCGCAACGACAAGCTGGATGCCAACAACTGGTTCAGCAACGCCTCCGGGGGCAAGCTTCCTCCCCTGCGGCGCAATCAGTTTGGCGGCACCATCGGCGGACCCATTAGAAAGGACAAGACCTTCTTCTTCTTTGACTATGACGGCACTCGCGAGCACTACGGGCAGACCCACAACGAGGCTGTTCCCAGCGCCGCGGAGAGGACAGGGGACTTCAGCGAACTGTGTGGAGGAGACGGACCCAGGGGTCCCGCCCCCGGCGCAACGTTCGACGCCAACGGGATGTGCTCCGATCCCAAGGGCCAGATCTGGGATCCCTATTCCGGAGTCTACTCGAACGGAAACACATACGGCGCGGGCAGTAGTGCGGGCCAATACTGGGGGCGCGCCCTGCAAAACTTCGTCCCATTCAACCGACTGGACCTCTACCAGAGTCCCGGGAGCCTCCCGAGTCCCGGGGTCACCGGGCTCAATGGCACGCCTTTCCAACTCGCGGCCGTACCCGGCAACCTGATTGACCCTGTGGCGCTGAAAATGATGCAGTACTATCCCCAGCCCACCCCCCTCCTGCCCGGCAGCCCGGGCTATAACCCCTACAACAACTGGTCCGGCTCAGGCATTGGACATAGCGCCGGCAACCAGTTCGACGTCCGGATCGATCAACGGTTCACTGATAAGACCGCCTTCAATGCCCGCTTCTCGCGCGGCTGGGGTAACTGGGACGACTGGAACTGCTTCGGGAACGCGCTGGATCCGTGCACGCAAGGCCCCGGGACGTCGGCCACTAACTCGGCAGCGTTGAGCCTGAACCACACCTTTAGCCCCAACACCCTCCTCAATTTCTCGGCGGGTTTCAGTCGGAACATCCCGTTTACCCATGGAGTCGCCAAGGACTTCCCGAAATTCAATCCCATCACCACACTCGGCCTTCCTTCTTACCTCGCCACAGATAACGGACCGATCTCTTCGCCAGCGGCGCTGATCTACGGCGGATACGCGCAAGCGGTGGGCGGGAATTCGAGCATCGGCGCTCAGGCCTGGTCCGTGTATAAGAATGGCAACCAAGTCTACCACCTGCTCTCCACCCTCACCCACATGCACGGCCGGCACGAACTCAAGTTCGGCGGTGAGTTCCGCGTAAACGAGATGAACTGGTTCCAGGACGGGACTCCAGGCAGTTTAGAGATTTATGACTATTTGGACACAGGCCAAATACTCTACGACCCGACCAGCGACGGATCCCACCCGATCGGCGGCGACGCCATGGCCAGCTTCCTTACCGGTGTAGGAAATCCCTGGCAGTGGGGCCAGTATGAAATCTCTCCGCACTTTAGCACTACGAACTTTCGCTGGGGCGGGTTCACTCAGGACAACTGGCGCGCCACCGACAAGCTTACGGTCAACCTCGGCCTGCGCTATGATCTGGAGATACCGCGCACCGAGCGATACGACCGCGGGTCCTGGTTCGATCCCACGCAGACAATCAACATCCATCCCAACCCGATCGACGCCGCGTCGTGGCCCTCAAACCTTCCCATGCCCGATCTGAGCCATCCGACGGGTGGGTTGGTGTTCATGAACAAGAACCAGCGCCATCCCGTGGACACCTACTACAAGGACTGGGGGCCACGTCTGGGCCTCTCCTACCGGCTCCGCGACAAGCTTGTTTTGCGTACCGGGTACGGCTTGTTCTACAACCCCACGGAGTTTGGCACCACGGGAGCGGGACCGTTTGGAAACGAAGGCTTCGATGCGACCACGAACTGGCTCACCACCAGGAACAACGACGGCGTAACGCCTTGGGGACGCCTCAGCAATCCCTTCCCGGATGGCTTGTTGTATCCGACGGGACCGTCGCTGGGCAATCTCACCAACCTGGGCCTCCCCGTTAATGAACCGACTCGTAATGAAAACGTCCCGCCCTACACACAGACCTGGAGCGCGGGCTTGCAATACCAACTACCGGGGAGCTGGCTGATCGACGCCAACTACGTCGGCACCAAGGGCACACACTTGTACTACCTTGGGGGCGGTGGCCAGCAGTACTTCGGGCCCTGGGTTCAAAAGGAAGCCACCGACCCGACCCTGGTCGCGGCGCTCGGCACGTACGTTCCCAATCCCTACCACGGGGTCATTAACTCACCGGGTTGTGGGATATGCGGCCCGACGATTACGGCCGACAATCTTCTAAAGAGGTACCCGCAGTTCAACGGGGTTACTTTTACCATGCCCCCGGTGGCGAACTCCATCTATAACGCCTTTCAATTGAAGGTTGAGAAACGCCTCTCGAATGGGCTGTCGATGCTGATCACCTACACGAACTCCAAATCCATTGACGACGCGTCCATTGGCACCAATACGGGTTGGATAGGTGGGTTTGCTAAGCTTCGAGATCCCAACAATCTGAAGCTGGAGCGCTCGCTTTCCGAGTGGGACATTCCACAACTGTTCCAAATCGCCTATCTCTACCAACTCCCCTTCGGAAAAGGCAAGAAGTGGGGCACGAGTTGGAATCCCGTTGTAAACGCCTTCCTGGGTGGCTGGCAGACCAATGGCATGTGGCGGTTTGACAACGGCCAGCCGATCTCTATCAGCGCCGCCGGCACGGTGGTCCCGGACAGTTATGGAGGTGGGACGCCCAACCAGACGGGCACGCTGAAAGTGAATCCCAAATCGCAGTGGTTTACGAACGGCTACTTTGCCAATGCGAGCGACGTGCTGTCGATCCCTCCCAATTACACCATCGGCAATGCGCCGCGCATGGAGCCCAACACGCGAGTGCCGGGAACCCATAACGCAACTCTCTCTGTGTTCAAGGATTTCTCCTTAAACAAGATGCGCGAAGGTTCCAGGCTGCAGTTCCGGGCGGAAGCCTTCAATGCCCTCAACCACCCGCAATTTGGCAACATCGCATCCCAATTCAACTCGGGTGGTTTCGGGGATGTCCAGAGCCAGGTCAATGTACCTCGTCAAGTTCAGGTGGCTCTGAAGCTCATTTTCTGAGGCTGTGCGGCAGTGGTTTCAAGGGAGGGGCCTCTCGCCCCTCCTCTCTTGTCTACACCGCAGGGGCACTGAGGATAAAGGCGGAGGTGAGCGATGGATGCTTCTCTGCGACTCTCCGTCTCTGCGGTAAAATCGGAACCATGTCTAATCGCAATAGCATCCTGGCTGCCGGCCTCATTCTCGTTTTTTCGTTTTCGCCACTGCTGGGTCAGGACGCCCAGGTCCCGCGTAGCGTGCTCCAGCAGGCCGCTTCGGATTTCCAGGCAGGCAGGGTAAGTGAAGCCGAGCAGGCCCTTCGCGCGGCCCTCAAGCAAGCTCCCCGCGATCCGGCCGGTTTAGGCTTACTGGGCGTGGTTCTGGACGCGCAGAACCAATTCGAGGAGGCGGAGAAGGCTTATCAGCAGGCCTTGGCGCTGGCCCCGCGCTCTCCCGCGCTGCTGAACAACCTCGGGAATCATTACATGGCGCAAGGCAAGACCGACCAGGCGCGCGCAGCTTATCTGAAAGTAGTGGCCATCGACCCCCGCCACGCGAATGCCAACCTGCAGTTGGCCCAGCTTAGTGTCGCTGTCAAGCAGGGCGCCGCCGCGCTCAAATATCTCAACCAACTAGCGGCTGAAGAGCAAGCGTCGCCACCCGTGGCTATTCTTCGCGCGCGAGCGCTGAAACTGACCGGCCAGGGAGCGGCGGCTGCCAAAGTCCTCGCTGAAGTCGAGAAAAACGCCGGGAACGACCCGCGTATTGCGTTCCCCATCGGTCTAGCCTTTGCGGAGGGGCAGCGCTTTGACGACGCTGAAAAGGCTTTTACCCGCGCATTGGATGCGGACCCCACCAATTTCGATATCTTGTATAACCTGGGGCTTGCGGCGCAGCACGCCGGCCACTGGGAGCGCGCTCAGGACATGTATCGAATTGCGCTTCGGCAGCGGCCCAATGATGCCGATTGCCTTTTCAACCTGGCGAGCATCTACACGCATAACGGCCACTCGGACGAAGCGATTGTGCCGCTGATGCAAGCCCATAAGGCGGCTCCCGAGCGGCCGGAGATTCTCCTCGCCCTTGCCCAAGCCAGCCAGGAGATAGGTTTTTACGGCGACGCCGCCACCGCACTCGACCAGTACCTGAAGTTGAAACCCCACGATGACATCGCACGGCGCGAGCGCGGGTTCTGTCTGATTCGCACGATGAACCTGGATCAAGGTCTCGAGGATCTCCGCTGGTACACACAAAAGCATCCCAAGGATGCACGCGCGTGGTACGAGCTCGCCATCGGCGAGACAGTGGGCGAGCCGGACAAGGCGTTTCAACACCTCGGCCAGGCCCTGGCTGAGGATCCCAAATTCAATGCGGCCCGCTACGCCCGCGCTATGCTCTATTACGATAAGGGCAGGACGGAAGAGTCCATTGCCGATCTGAAGCTTGGGCTTTTGGCGCAGCCCGACAACTTCCGGGCTCTCGATGTCCTCGGTCAGGATTACATGCGCGTGGGAAAATTCCAGGAAGCTGCCGAGGTACTCGCGCAGGCCTTCAAACTCGCACCCAAAGATCCCAAGATCCTCACCCACTATGGTCACGTGCTCGCGCGTCTGGGTCGGAAGGAGGAAGCCGAGAAGGTCATCGCCGATTTTCGGGCTCTCAGCCCGGAAGAGGCGGGACACCGGCCCAATGCGGGACTGTTCGAATACCTCAATCTCCCGCCCGAGCAGCAACTCGCGCAGTACATGGATCATCTCCAGAGGAACATCACCACCCGGCCCAATGACCCCGGCCTGCGCATGCAGCTAGGCGAAAGGCTCCTCCAGCAAGGGAAGACCCATGAGGCGATAGAGGCCTTTCGAGCGGTGCTGAAACTTACAACCAATCCCCAGACGCTCGCTACCTGCGGAAAGGAGCTCGTCGACTACGGACAGTACGCGGCGTCGCGGGAGTTCCTGGAACCCGCTCTCGCCGCCAACCCCACTGCCGCCGACCTGCGCTTGGACCTGGCCATCGCGGTTTTCCACTCCGGCACCGCCGAGGAGGCACTCAAGGTTCTGGACGGAACTCCTCCCGACCAGCGCAAAGGCGATTACTTCCTGTTGCGGGCCCAGATTCTGGATGCCATGAAAAAGTACGAAGAAGCCGTCCAAGCTCTGAATTGGGGATTCGCCACCGCACCAACGCGAGCTGACCTCTATTTCGAGGCCGCTCTATTCCTGTTCAAACATGAGCAGTATAAGCAAGCCATCCGTTTTCTCGAGCAAGCCAATCAGGCCATCCGCGACGTACCGGAACTGCTACTGCTCCAGGCCATCGCTTACGAAATGGTCCGCTTCCACGACGATGCGTTGCACATCCTCGCCCGGATCGAGTCACGTTGGCCCGAGTGGGCCCTCCCTCATATGGTTCACGGCATCACGCTCGCCATCCGTTTGCGCTCGGCGGAGGCCAAGCCGGTGCTCGAGAACGCCATCGCCTTGGGGGCGGACAACGGCATCACCAATTATTATTTGGCCTTGGTCATCGTGAACAGCACACCCGAGCGAGTCGAGGAAGCTTACGACGCCATTTCCAAGGCGCTACGCATGACCCCTGACGATGTCTACGTCCAGTCTTTGGCGGGGAAGATTGACTACATGCGCAAGGACTATCCCTCCGCGTTGAATCACCTGACCGCTGCCCTGCGCCTGTGGCCCGAAATGATCGAGGCGCATGAAACCCTGGCTGGGGTCTATAGGGCCATGGGGGAAAAGGACAAATCCGTTGCTGCGTTAAAGGAAATCGTTCGGATCAAGCAGGAAAACCCCACGGCCGATCAGAATCCGCCCTTCCCGGCTCGCGACTTGCTCTTCACCGTACACAGCCCCACGCCGTAGCAGCCCTTCATCGCCGCCGCGCCAGCGGAAACTGGAAAATCGAAACTGGAAAATCGAAAATCGAAACCAAAACCTCGCCCTTTGAGAACAGTGCAAAGAGAAATTACCCCACTTTGGGGAGAAAAGAAAGTGGTTTTGCGCCAGACCCCGCGTGCTGTGACGCGGTTCGGCGGGCTGAGCGTGTTCATCGAGTTTCTGGGGAAGATTGGATCCACGCAGCAGGTGGAGTATCCGCACGAGGTGGCGCGACAAAACTACGGGGCATCCTCCACGGTGTCCCGGTAAGGCTGTTGCGACTCATACAACTTGATTCTGGTCTTCAGGCCTTCCATAAGCTGCCCGCGATGCTGCTGAGCAGCCAGGTCCAACGCCTTGCGTCCGATTGTGATCGCCTCAGGGAATCTTCCAACCTCTGCGTGGGCTGCCGCCGGGGTATCGAGGTAGACGGGATTCCGCGCGCCCGAAAGTTGCGCCGCCCGCTCGGCGAATTTCACCGCCTCCGCGCCATTGCGATCAGAAGCGTTGGGGCTCGCCGCCAGTGCGTGGGCGGCCTCGTTCATGGCCGGCAGGAAATTTGGGTCAACTCGCAGAGCCTCTCGCCACTGGGCAAGCGCCTCCTGCGCGCGTCCCTGCGAGTAATACAACGATGCGCCTAGTATTACTATGTTAAGTGGTTGTTGCATTTCTCCTCCAGAAGACTTAGCATGGGCGCATGAAGCCTATTGCATGGAACGCCAAGCTTTGGAAAGCAAGCGTGACGCAATTTCATGAGTTTCTGAGTCCCCTGATTGCGGAGCTCGGTCGGAGCGAGCGCCGGGTGGCGGCGGCCCGCTATATTGAAGGATTGCTGATACCGGGTCAACGGAAGTCGATTGGTCCGATGGCGGAGCGACTGGGCGTGGACGGGCAAAGCCTGCAACAATTTGTTACCGACAGTCCCTGGAGTGAGGAAGCGCTGTGGAGGGCAATTCGCCAGGAGATCATTCCCCACCTGGAGCCGCTGGAAGCCTGGGTGGTGGACGAGACCGGTTGGGTGAAACAAGGCGCACACTCGGTGGGGGTCGCGCCTCAGTATTGTGGGGCGGTCGGTAAACGCGCCAACTGCCAAGTGAGCGTGGAAGTGGTGGTCAGTGACGGATGGATCGCGGCGCCGGTGGGCGGGCGGCTGTATCTGCCAGGGAGTTGGATCCAGGACCGGAAACGTTGTGCGGCGGCCGGGGTTCCCGAGGAAGTAAGCATGGCCACCAAGCCCGAGTTGGGGCTGGAGATCCTGGGTCAGGCGCAGGCCGACGGAGTGCCCCCGGCGCCGATCTTGGGGGATAGCGTTTATGGGAACAACACCGCCTTTCGGGCCGGAGTGCGGCAACTGGGGATGGAGTTTTTCCTGCAAGTCGAGGGCGACTCGCTGAAGGGATGGGACCACGAGGTCCGCACCGAGGTGCAGCGGGTGCGGCGCCATGTGCATCCTGACGAACCTGCGCCCGAGACCCTGGCGGAGCTGACGCGTCGCATTCCCGCGTCGGAATGGAAGAACGCCTCCTGGGTAACGGCGGGAGGAAAAACCCGGCGCACGCGTTTGGCTTGGCGACCGGTATTTCTACACCATGAGCTGTGTCGCACCGGGGGCGAACTGGAAAAAGTCTGGCTCGTGGTGGACTGGCCGGGGGGCGATCCCGAACCTTATCACTACTATCTCGCTCACCTGCACCGGCCGCCGACGAAAGCTCAGTGCCTGAAACTGAGCCGCTCCCGCTGGCACATCGAACAATACTACCAGCGCTCTAAGGATGATTTGGGGCTCGATCATTTCGAAGGGCGCTTTTGGCGAGGCTTCCACCATCATCTCGTTCTCTCGGCCATCGCTTACCTATTTATTCTCACGGCTTATTTGCGCCGTAAAAAAAACTTCTGGTGTGACGTGGGAACAGATTCTCCGCGCGATCCAGCCCTGGCTGGTGAGATCGAACGGACGTTGTCCTTCCTGCGAAACGAAATTCAAGCGATTTTGTGACGACACTACATAACATAGTAATACTAGGTAAAGCTCAACCGGTACTCGCGGGGGCAGAATGGTAGTGGTAAGCGACACGTTCTGCCCCCAAAACTGCCCCCAAGGTGCAACTTGTTGCAGGAAGGATTCTGTAACCCATTGAAAAGGTGGTACGCCCGGGGTGATTCGAACACCCGACCCCTTGCTTCGTAGGCAAGTGCTCTATCCAGCTGAGCTACGGGCGCACAGCGCAGGTGACAGGAGGGTTGCAGTGTCTCAAATGGCGGGTCAATGTCAACAACCCTCCAAACACACCTTGACCTGTGTCCATTGTGCAACGAGGCGGTCGCTGTGTCAATCCAGGATTAGCCCCAGCACAGAAAAACCCGAAGAGGAGCACCGTCCCCGATCAAGAACCTCAGGGCCGGTTCTGCCCCGCCCTGCCGCCTCGGTGGCGCACGTTTTTCGACAACTTCCTAACGCTGGCCGCTACCAACTGCCTACTCAGAACCGCCCGGCTAAAGGCGGCCGCTACACCGAGCGGCAAAGGGGGTTTCCGCATTCTGCTAAACAGGGCAGTATTGCTCTGAGGGTTGTGGTATAGTCGGCAAGAAACCGGAGGGGATGAATCAGCATGCCAATCGTGGAGCAGATTGAAAAGGACTTGGTTGCCGCCATGAAAGCGAGGGAAGAGCTAAGGCTCTCCGTCCTCCGCATGGCGAAAGCAGCCCTGATGTATAAGAAGGTTGAACTCGGCAAGCCCGTGGGAGATCCCGAGGCCCTGGCGGTTCTCCGCACGCTCATCAAGCAGCGGCGTGATTCCGTGGAGCAGTTCCGCAAGGGCGGGCGCGACGACCTGGCGGACAAGGAAGAAGCCGAGATCAAGATCATTGAGAGTTACTTGCCGGCGGGCGCAAGCGAGGAAGAAATTGACGCCGCGGTGGCTGCTGCCATCCAGGAGAC
>Ga0116127_1001639_pt1 | contig 12754 bp, 24 predicted proteins | sample June2015DPH_16_1_FD_89731 | JGI IMG/M metagenome (GOLD analysis project Ga0116127, IMG submission 89731) | Peatland microbial communities from SPRUCE experiment site at the Marcell Experimental Forest, Minnesota, USA - June2015DPH_16_100 | ecosystem: Environmental > Terrestrial > Soil > Wetlands... | reverse complement strand
GGGCTGGGGGTGTAGGTGCGCGGATGCAGGTGTGTGGGTGTGTGGGTGGGGGCGCGCTCCCGCACTCCCCAACCCCCGGTCCGGCTCCGGGCAGATGCGGAGACGCGGGAGGCGGGAGTTGTCCGTGTCTATGTCTTAGGGCGACTGTTACTTTTTCGGCGGGCAATTCTCGTGGTGAGCTTGTGCCACCAACTGCGTTTTTCCTTGATGGCAATCAAGTGGTCGCCGAAGGCTTCTTGGTAGATCTTCTGTGCTCCAGCAACTCCGATGATGTCGGCGTTGACAAGATTTTCCAGTCGAGATCTGACACGTTTTTTGCCCGAGGTGCGCAGGAGTTCGAGTGTAAAGCAGTTCATGACTTGCCCATTGAGGCGGCGAGCATCTTTTGGAGGGCTTGGCGAGGGGCTGGTCCGAAGTCGCGTGTTGCTCTGGTCAAGATTGCCTTTGCCGTGCGTTCGGGATCGGCGATAGCTGGCAGGTTGTCGCGATCTCGGTGAGTGGCGCGTAGGTCGTCTTTGCGAGTTCTTCCCAGATGGATTGTCATGTGAAGTCCGGGGCCGTGAGGTCGTGTTGTCATCTCCGTTTTCCTTTGGGTGTGGGTTTTGCTTCTACCTTTACGTTTCTCTGGTGTTAGTACCCTCGGCAGGTGCCGTTGGGGGCGCAGGTGAAGCCGTTGTAGGGAACACAGTTGGAAGCGTAGGGGGTGCAAGGGTTCGTGCATACTGCCACTTCGCAACAAACTCCATTGGTGCAGTAGGAGCTGTGACAGTCACTGTTGTGTATGCAGGTTGTTCCTAGAGGTAGGTTGGGTGGGAGATCTGAAGTACCGGTGTCCCTCTTGAGAATGGGGGTCGTGTCGGCGTTCGGAGTAGTTACGTCCGTGGTGGTGTCAAATGTGAGATCTGGCGAAAGGTCGATAAGCAGATCTGCCGAGGAGTCGGGCATGAGGAGATCGGTGGGCAGCTCCGGTGAGCTGTCGAGCGGTGGGGTCAGGAGATCGGCCGGTTGTTTGGCGAGATCGACAAGGATAGTGTCGGTTGTGGCATCTTTGGGATAGGTGGATCCATCTGAGAGAGGTGCTGGTCCCCGACGAATAGGGTTTGGGCTTGGGCTTGACGAACATCCGACGAGAAGAAAAGTGAGGAGGAGTGGCAGTTTCACAGTAGCGTTTGGCATGCTCAAAATTTACTCTTTGGCACAGCAATAGTCAACGTGAAAAAAGCACTTTTTGGTAAAAAAGTGTCTTTTACACAGGATTTCAACCATTTAGAAACGTGGGTAGATGTAGTTTAGTCCCTGTTCTCCTCGGGGTTCGACAGCTGTTGTTGCTTGTAGAACACTTCTTCCTCCTTGTTTTTTTCGCTGGCGATCTTTTCGGCAGCTTGGAGGGCATCGGTATTTTCTTTGGGTATCGATAGGACGTATGTGGCAATTTCGTTGGATGTGAAGGGTTTGTCGTAGTCGAAATGGTGTGCTAGTGTGTCGGGGCTCTCGTGGTCGAGTGCTACCAGCACACCTTCCCATTTGAGGTTGTGTTTTCTGACGATGGCTTTGCGGCGGGGACATGAAAACTGGAAACCGGCTTGTCTTAGTTTTATCAGGTCCCAACCATACTGATTTCCAAGGGGGCCAACATCATAGGGGATGTGGGGGTTCAAGAAGATGTAGGCTTCACCTGACTCGGTGATGGTGGCCAGATCGAGGAGTTCCTTGGTGGCGTGCAGAATGATGAATTGGAAGTGGTGACCGTCCCCGTGATTCAGTAGAGAGTATTTGCGGCCAGCTTCGGAGAGGGAGTAGACGACTGTTACGGTGGGATCTTGGATGATAGTGGCGTTGGTTGGGATTATGGTGGTCATTGGATGTTCTTTCTGCGGTCACCTGGCCGTGTTGGTTGTGCTGGCACCTGCCAGCCAATTTTCTTTGAGGTTACTGTTTGTCCTTAGTGATCTGCTTTGGGAAGTTGTGGAGGAGACTTAGTTGAGTGTCGATCCATCCGACAGCGTCAGGGATCTTGTCGACAACCGTGATGATTGCTTCCATCTTGTCTCGGCGGTGGAGGACAAATGCGGGGCTGTGGAGCGAGTCGGTAGCTTCGACATATCGGTCGTCGTCGTCGTCTACGTGCCAGCGGAGCGTGGTCTTGCCGTTTACGAGGTGGTTCTGGATGGTGGGGCCGAGGCGCTTTGCTCGGAGGGCCGTCAGTAGTTTCGTCATGGGTTTCAGCATACCGGCTGCCTTTCTGTGGGGGCCAGATCGAGTTGCACGTCATCGCAGGGTACGATGGCGGTTCGACCTGTCTTGGGGAAGTTGACGGTGACACTTCCAGCTTCGTGAATGTCTGTGACCCAACCCACATCTCCAGGGTCGGCAAGATGGCATCCATTGAAGTCTGGAAAGGGTGGTTGGCAGTCGAGCGATCTTAGAGCCTTTACTCTGTTGCCGAGTTGGAACACTACAGGTGGCACTTCAGGTGTGAGGGCACCACAGGCGACAGCTATCAAGAACGTTACCGACATGCAGAGTGTGCCTAGTAGAAAGAAGACAATGGTTAGGGGAATAAAGATGAACGTTTTGGCCAGAGTTATTGCCAGTCCGATTAGGCCGATGCCCAAATAGGCGAAGATTCCCATTGCAATGGCGATCAGAAACCTGAATACCTTTCTCAGGTTGGTCAATAGGAAGTGGATCATGAGTTTCGCTCCTTGAGTTTGTCTTTGAGCCACTGTTTGTCGGATTTCTCTTGTTCCTTAATCTCGTCGAGTGCAGACGTGTCGATGGTGTTCTCGAAGGCGTCGCGTATGAGTTGGGCGAGGACATCAGGGGGTAGGGCATCGACTTCCCAGGAGGAGTTGCCAAACTTTTCGATGTATGCCTTGGCGCGCGGATCGGAGATTTTGGCAGGGTTGGGGGGAGGATCGTATACTACGACCTGGTCCACGGTGAGGGCGATCTTAGTGACGGTGAGGTCGGAGCATCCGAACTCGATCAGGCGAGTTTCGATGTCGCGGACCATGTCTTCGCCGGATGGATCGTGATCTCCGAGGTAGAAGATCGTTGCCGGTTTGCTGCCATCGTCGCTGGCGCGAACGACACGTTCTGCCGATTCGTACATGGCGCTGGCGCTGCTGTAGCCGTTGTTGACCATGAGGGGCACGTGGAATTCGCGGGCGAGGGGCGTGAGGACGCCCGCGAGGGCCTGCTTCTCCACCCACAGCTCGGCGTAGGTAGGCTGGCTGTTCCAGCGGGGTAGGCGGTAGGCGTAGAGTGCCGACTGGACGAGGGCTTCGATATCGGGCCATTCCGACGGTATGTCGGGAATGCGACCACGGTCTTCGATGGCTGTCCAGTCGACGAGACCAGCGTAGCGGGCGTCGGTGAGTAGGGCCGTGAGTTTCTTGTATTCGGTTGGGATGTTGGGTATGAGGTCGCGGCTGACGAATTGGTAGTAGAGCTGGCGGGCGGTCAGTCGCAGGCCCTGTTTTTGGTATTCGGCGACGATCTCAATCATCTTTGAGATCTTGTTTAGCGAGTCCGGTCGGAAGTTGATGGCGCGGAATTTTTTTCTCATCGTGCGACTTTTCGCTGGGCAATCGATTGCGTCGATAGAACGAATCGTCGACTGTTCAGCATCCTGATGAACTTCTTGAGCTTCTCTCGGTGCTGAGGACGCATTGGCTCGAAAGTCAGCACGACATTTCCGTCGAAAATGAGTGCGCTTGGAGCCTGTTCGTCCTCCTCCAGCTCCCCCGGCACCCATCGTTGCACCGACAGGTCGTAAGCCCATCCCCATCGACGGAATTTCGACTTGGTTTTCATGCTTGACCTCTTCCTCCTTGCCTGAATGGAACACATTTTCTAACGTCGGGAACGAAGAGTCAAGTAGAAAAATGTCAAGGGAAGGTGGTATCCTTGCAACTCTTCGATTCTACTTGGATTTTCTGCCCTGTTCGAGTCGGAGGGTCAGACGTGGAAGGGTTTGACGGTGACAGGGATGCCGACAGCGCGGATGAGATCTGCCATGCGTTGGCGACCGGCGGAGTTCCAGGAGTGGATCAGCACGCGCTTGGGGTAGTGGGAGTGTTCGAGGTGGAGATTGATGAAGAGGGCGACTTCGGTGCCATCGCCGGGCTTGGCGACGAGGGCGCGGTTTTCATGCTCGCCTAGGTCGTGGTCGAGGCACACGAGATCGTAAGGGGCGTTGTCGCGAAGGGCGGAGATGGTTTGCGCGGCCGTGTAGACGTGTAGAAGAGAGAGACCGTGCAAGATACGGTCGAATTCGCGGTGTCGGTTTTCGTCGTCGTCGAGGATCAGTACGCGGGTCATGGGTGGATTTTACTTGCTTGTTGCTGATTTGACCACTGTCGTCTGAATAGAGACACCTGTTAGTCGTAATCTTTCACTTCATGCCCGTGAGCTTCTAACCAGTTCCGTTGTTCGGGTGTGATGGATCTAAGACAGCACCAGGCATCATGGGCTCGTCGTTTTTCCTTCACAGCTTCGGTTGCGCTGCTATAGACGCGAGCCCAGCCACCCTTTTCGAGGTTTTTAACCTTCACGTGTAGCACGTAGTGGGCATAGCGATCATGTCCACTGGATGGACATGTCAAAAATTCCCCCGAAGGTGATAGCCAGCCTGCCGTTGATTCTGTTGGTTGACACAATAGAGTCTTCGACCAATCAAGTTGGTCCCAATCGGTTGAAAGCTCGTCGATTTCAACGATATCGTAATCGCCTATCGTTTGGAACGGTCCATTGAAGTCATGCAGGACGCCGTGTCTGTCGCGCCAGTACCACCAACCACCATGGATAGCACCTTTTTTTCCTAAGCCGTTGGTACATGGACATGTTTACAGGTTATGGAGCAAGGAGAGCAGCCCAGTCGATTTTGAGGCAGAGGAATCGGCGGTGAATTGAGATGCCTTTGTTGCGCTGTTGGTCGAGTAGAGGTTTAAGGCATGCGCGGGCTTCACGGCGGGAGGTTTTGTGGACCGAGTTGAGTAGCTTGAGGGTGCGGACTATGATTTTGGATTCAAGCACGAGGGACTTGTTTTGGGCGATGAATTTGGTGTCTTGCCAGATAGCCTCGATGGGTTCTTCATTGGGCTGGATGATCTTGACGGCGAGTTCCTTGCCGGAGCGCTTGCACAAGATCTGACAAGGGTGTCCGTTGGTCGGGACCGTGTACTCTTCGACATCGTCCTTGAGGATTTTTCGAGAGGCGATAACCTTAATGGCTCGTTTAAGGGTGATATCGAGGTCGGCTTGTTGGCCTCGAAGGCAATGAAGACAGTTGGCTCTCCATGGAATAGGGGGTGCAATCTGTCTGGGATTGTAGATGATCCCCATTCCTTGGCCAGTTCCGTCGGTGAGAAGCAAGATCTCTTCGAGTGAATAGGGTAGGGTGAAGACGAGTGGTTTGCCTTCTACTCGTCCACTTCTTCCATTGCCAGAATCCATAGAACGGCGGCCTCGGGGTTCACATTTGCAGTTGCATCGAGGAGTTTTTTCTGGTCGGGCGAGAGATGCTCGACGATTTCGAGAAAGACTTCGTAGGGTACGCCGAAGTGGCGCTCGAATTCATTTTCGTCGTTGGCCCAGTTGGCTTCGTAGCCAGGGGCGGGGCGGATGAATTCGAGCGCTTGCTTGGCAGCTCCCAGGAATCCCAGGAGATCCATTGGGCGATTACTCTGGGGTCTGGCCGGTACGGCCAGCAAGAGCAGCGGCTACTTCGGGGGTAAATCCGCCTCCGGGAGGCAGAACCACGGTAGCGACGCCGGGTTCGACGAATGGCTGTGGCGGTCCACCTTGGACGTGTTCGAGTCCCACGGGTTCGCCAGGAGGGACGACCGAAGTGCCTCCGTTGGGGTTGATGACTTTGGTGCCTTGTGGAGTAATGATGACGTTGGTCACACCGGGGGTGACATTGGGACCGTTCGGATCGTTGGCGACACTGCCGGGGTTTGGTTGTGAAATCGTGGTAGGTGGGGGAAGTTGGGGCATGCCAGTTGGAGCAGCAAAGGCAGGGGGAGCTTGTGGAATCGGTGCAACGATGGGTGCCGGGGGAGCTGGAGGAGCCGGAGGGGCGGCAGGAGTGGCGCCGTTTTCATAGGCGGAATGAATTACATGGTGAAGCATGTAGGTGGTGAGGCTGAACAACCTCTGGGTAGCCGCTTGAAGGGAGTAGAGGGTCGACGCGTTTTGGAAATCGTTTTGGAGAAGAGGGATTTCCCGTTGTGCGAAGTCGACGAGTTCTCGGAGGTACTTTTGGCTCATTTCATTTCTCCTGGGGGGTTTGTTTCTTCGATGCTTCTGGTTGCATCAAATCTCGGAAGCGGGATGCAAATTCTCGGGCTCTTTGCTCCATGGTGGCAATGACTGGGTCATTTGACAGCAAGGAGGGTGGATCGCTCATGCGATCTTTTGAGGTTTTGAATAGGGGATGTTGTGGTTGGTTGTTTTCCGGAACAAGCAAGTCGGAATTGTCGGCTGCTGGCGGTTTGGCTACAATCTGTTTCTGGTTCGATTCATTGGGGGGTGGTAGTGCGTTTTTCATACCGATACCATGGGAGATCAAGTTTGGTTTGGCTCCCATGGAGACAGCTTTTTTCTTTTCGTAGGCCGAGAGCATTTCGGCAAAGAGGGGTTTCTGACCCTCGTTGAGGTTATTGAGGAAGTCGAGTTGTTGTTTCTCGCTGAGGTTTTCGAGCAGGGTGCCCATGAGGATGAACGAAGGATCTTCGACCGGCATGAGGTTTTGGCCTGAGATGCGGTTGATGATGACGGGGACAAGAGCGTCGAGCTTGGCCATTACGTCTTGTTTCATTGCAAGGGCGACTTCGTCCTTCTTCTCGGCTAGACGTCGGCTATGCGCCTGATCCATCGTGTCCTGCAATAGCACCATGAAGTCGACTTGCTGTTGCGCGAATTTTTCGTTCATCTCGGCGAGGCGCTGGTTCTCGCGTTGGAGCGTGCCGGTCATGTAGCTTGAGCTGACCGTCATGGTTTTCATGATGTTCTCGCTGTGTCGCATGAGCTGCGAAACGAGGCCCTTTTCGGTAGGGGGCTCGGAAGGATTCAGATCGCGCTCGAAGTCTTCGTTGGAACCGGCGACACGGAAGACCTTGCGAGGGAAGTAGTCGAGATCTTCTGGAAAGAAGGCATAGAGGGCGTAGTTTTGGATGCCTGAGGCGAGGTCGTCGGCATCCTTTTGAGCCGCTTCGCAGATTTCATTGACCAGGGGTTCGATTTCCAGGGAGCCTGGATCCAGCTTCACTGCGAAGGTGGCTACGTCGCCTTGCGGCTTACGCTCGACGCTCAAGTGGCGGAGTGTAATTTTGCTGGCGCGACCGTGAAGCTCGTCGGGGAGAACGACTTGTTTGCGAAGCCATTGATCGATTTGTGGTGCGATCATGCCCTTGCCGTCTGTGTGCATTGCCGGGAAAGCTACCCCTTATGATGCACGTTCGTCAAGGAACAAATTCACACTTGACTCTTCATACTTTCAGTTTGTTGTTTAGGACTTGACTCGACGGCTGGGTGGGTTTTTGGTGCAACCGTCGACTCTGTCACAAGGTGCCAAGTTGACGGTTACTTGATTCCGGTTGCGCGGCCAAGCTTGTTGCCCACGGTTCGGTAGGCGCGCTGGACCTGGGCGTATTCCTTCTTGGCTTTTGAGTTGGCGGGTTTGCCGAAAGCTGCTTTGCCTGCCTTGTGGTAGGCCCGTTTGAGGGTGACGTATTCGGCGCGGAGTTCGCGCACGATGGCTGGGGATGCTTTCCTGTGGGATTTGGTCGATTTGCGGGGCATGGTTGTTCTCCTTTGTGTATCAGCCCCTAGGGGGCTACGGAAAATGTGAGTTTACCGTATCATGACGTTTTGGGGTAGGCCGTTTGTTCGGTGAAAGTTGGGGTTTTCGTTGGGGTCGGTTGGAGGGGTGGTCGGGGTGATGATAGGAAGGTTGGGGATCGCGTGATCGTTGAGGTCAGCTTTGGGAGATTGAGGAGTGGAAGGGGAGGCATATCGTTTGTCGAGGTGTTGACTACTATCGCCGGAGTGGCTGACGAGTGGTGCTGAAGACGTACCTACGGACACACCGTTCGAGCCGACGGTATCGAGGTGAGATGGACGTTGTTGTTCACCATTGGAGTTGACGAGGGTAGCCGATGAGGGGCTGACGGAGACACCGTTCGATCCGATGGCATCGAGGTGGGCGGGGCGCTGCTGTTCGCCGTTGGAATTCACGAGGGGAGCCGAAGACGTGCTGACGGAGATGCCTTTGGAGCCGACGGTATCGAGGTGGGCTGGACGTTGTTCTTCGCCATCGGAGTTGGCGAGGGCAGCTGAGGCGAGGGTGGCTGGTCGTTGGGTCTGATCTGCTCCGGTGAGGACGGGTGGGTAGCATTGGTCGGCGACAGCTACCAATCCTGGGTTGTTGTGGGTGGAGCCGGGAGCGGGGGCTTGTCCAATGGGCGGTAGTGGGGGAAGGTTATGTGGATTCATTCGGTCATCTTTCGGTGGTGGGCTGGAAGCTTTCAGGAGTCGGGAAGCAGATGATGCCGTGTTTGACTTTCCACTTGGGCATGGTCAGAAAGCCAGATCGTCGTCTGGATCTGATTCGGCGATGGTGAGGGGCGACATGGTTTCGAGCATCTCGGGTGAGAGCTTGAACCAGGTCAAGGTGATATTACGTTGAGCTGGGGCTTTCTTACCATTTTCACGCATGAACTTGGCTATCTTGACGAAGGCTTCATCGGACAGGAAGTTAGTAAGAGTCGAGATCTTCTTATGTTCCTCGCAGTACACAAGTTGAGTGAGTTTCCCTGTTGTAATAGGTCCCTTTTTGGCAGATCTCAATTCGAGTACAGGTTGCCAGAAAGCTTCGTTGGGGCAGTTTTCGGCTGAGCAGGGCATAGGTCAGTCCCAGGCACCTTCGGAGATGGCATCGGAGATGATGTCTTCGAGGGAGCGCTCTTCGATTTCCGAGGCGGGAAGTTGCGCGTGGTCGGCCGGTTTGATGAGTTGACCTCTGTCGTCGAGTCCGAGCCGCCACAGGACTAAGGATTCGCCGTCCTCGCCTTTGGAGATCGAGCCTCCGTAGATGTATTCGAGGTCGGTAAACACCTCGTGCAGGGGAGGGCAGTTTTTCGAGGCCAGGGTGGATAGAGCGATCTTGAGCGGAGGTGGAAACGGTGAGATAGAGCGTGCGAGTTGAATGAGTTTGCTTTCTTCCAGCGACGAGTGAAAGAGGTGCCACCAGAGGCGGCCGATGGCTTTCTGGTGGGCGGCGCCGTAGATGATGTGCTCGGCGATGGATTTACGGGTGTACTCGATGCCGTCTTCGGTCAAGGTGCAGGTGAGTGGACATCCGATTTTTTCGCCTCTGAGAATTCTGATGGCGTTTACGCAGTGGCCGAGGTTTCCACAATGCTGGGGAGAATCAGCCTCGTTGTCGGAGTATGGCCCTTGCGGGAAATCGTTTGAGTCGCCAGTGTTCTCGACGCCTTTGGCTTCGAGTTTTTCGATGACCTGTGCGGCACAATCCTCGCAGATCATATCGGCGTTGTAAGCGAAAGCATCGACGACGGGTACGAGGTCTAACCAGCTGGATGTCATGTTGGGACTCCGATCAGCCGTAGCGAGCGGCGCGTTTTTCAGCCATTGCAACTTCTTTGGCGGCTAGTGGGGATTTGCGGTATTGCCACAGCACAAGGCCAGGGTGGTATTCGTAGTGGGCGAGATCTACAAAGTCTCCGGCCCGGCCGTGGATGACGTGGTCGCCGAGCCAGATACCTCCGCGTTTGCGTACTTCTTCGCCGACAATGCGGTACATCTCTTTGTCGAGTTGGCCGTTTTTGTCTTTGAGGATGAGGTGGAAGGCGCGGCCGACTTGGTGCCAATCGAGTTTGCCGGGTGTGATGGCTGTGCGGGTTGGGGAGATCTTCTTAGCTTCCTCTTCGCTGCGGTAGGTTTCGCCGAGGAGGGCTGGAATTCCGTTGGCGCGAGCCCAGATCAAGATGCCTTTCACGAACGCTGCCGTCGAGGGCTCCAGCAGGGCGAGATTTTTCTTCTCTTGTCCCTTTTGGTAGGCGTTCATGGTGAATTCAGGGGTCATCCCTGGAACGTCTGGTTTGAGGAGCAGGTCGTAAACGAGATCCATGTTGGATTCTCCTGGGCTGGCTGTTTCAGAGGTTCAATGCAGCGTCGAGGGCATCGGAGAGATGTCGGTAGTATTCCTCGTCGCTGGGCGTTGGGTTGACCACCTGGAGTTCCTCGAAGGTGATGAGCTTAGTGGGCAGGCATGAGTTACCAGGCGCTGTGACGTCATCGTCGCTGTCGTCAACAACGAGGTTTGTTTGGTTAGTCGATGTCGTCATTGGTTACGTTTTCGAGTACCTTGCGGCGAGCGTCGTCGAGGGTATTGACGGCTTTCTGGACCAATGGGGTTTCGGGCTGATCTTTTGCCTTGCTGATGTATCGTTGGGACTCCGAGATTAGTTCGGAGAGCCATCTTGCGCGTTGTTTGTTGTTCATCATGGTCTATTGATCGACTGATTTGAGGCCGAAGGTTCCGACGGAGACTTCATTGGCAATAGGGTGACATATGACGCGAACGTCATAGTCGGCTAAGAATCTGCCATTGGGATCTTCTTCTCCGTTTCCATTTTCGACTCGCGAGAGTGTGAAGCGGCCTGGCTCGTCTGGCCAGTGGCGGAATTGATTCGCCTTGAGGCTGTAGCGGTCGTAGACGAAGTCGGCGAAGTCTTTTCGGGTAGGTTTGGCATTCGATTGAATGGTGGCCGACCAGGAGTCGATGCTTCTGGATTCGCCAGATGCTCCATTTTCGCTGTCCCAATTTGAAACTTCTTTGTCGGCGTGGAAGATGATTTCGTATTTCATGGTGTCTACCTTTTGGGAAGAGCAGTCGTCAGATGGGTCGTGAGATGATTCGTCCTGAGGGAGCTTTGGTGAAGTGATAAGCATGTGGGCCGAGCGTTTGGTGGGTCGAGCGAGTGTTGGCGGGTATTGAGCGCCACCAGGGCGAGGTGATGAACAGCAGACCGAGGCCGGTGGCTACTGCCATGCTTCCCAACAAGATCTTGCCGGTCTTGGTCATGGGAGGTGTCGATTCGTCGCCGACGCTGGGTTCGGCCGAGCTTCTAGCCCAGTTGCGCCTTGATTTCTTGAAGATGAGGTCGTGTGCCATGGGGAGGATCTTTCAGCTTGTGGCGAGGATGAAATCCTCGATGGGCAAAAGACCTTCGAGGCCGGTGTCTCGCATGGTGGTCTTGGCTTCGGTTAGGAACTTGTCTGCTCGCCATTCTTGGAAATAGAATTCAGATCCATCGCTCAATTTGATGGAGACGGAAGGTAAGCTGTTGTCGATTTCACAGGATCCACCAGCTTCTCGTTCGGAGCTGGCTCGTTTTCGGTAATCTTGGGCGATTGCCTTGGATGATGCGCCCCGCGTTTTGCGGATTTTCTTTGGCATGTAGTTACTCCCAATTGGGGTGACGTTCGGCAATCGAGTCCCAGTCACTTATGGAAACAGTGTCGGTCTTGCGCCGGTAGATGAGCGTGGCGGCGTAGGTGTCGCCTGCGTTTAAGTATTCGTAGGGGGGAGAGAAGCTGGATCCAGAGGCAGGTCCGAGGGCCTCGACGCCGTGGGTGCCGATGATGGCGTCCATGGCGTGCAGGGCGACGGTGACACGCCACATGTGCGAACCATACGGATCGCTGTGCATGCTACGGACGTACCCAGCCGTGCGGGGGACGCTAGCTTCGACGATGGTTGAGAGGATCTCGCCATCGTCAGCGGCATGTCCAATGGCTCGAACGAGCTTGGCTTGCTCGGCGGTCAGTCGAAGCTCTTCTTGCAGTCGGCGTGAGCTGGGCATGCGCATGCTGGATTATCCTTGCTTGGCGAGGGCTGTGATGTAGTCGCGCTCGGTTGAGATCAGGCGAGAGCGAGCGTCGTGCCTGTCGCCTTTGGTCCAGCCCACTGCGCGGCGACCTTCGATGAAGAAGATGTGCCAGGCTTTCTTTTCCTTGGGATCTGGCATCGCAGCAAAGGGAGAGCCAGCGATGTGGAGGACGCGGGTGCCGTCGATATTCGCCCACCTTGCTGCTCCGGTGTGGAGAAGGGGAGTTGAATCGGGCAATGTTGACGACACGACGTGCATGGTTATAGAGGTGTCCCTATAGACGTGTGTCGATGATAGCTCGAATCTACTTTCTGTGAGCTTCTTTTTTTGCTTGCGCCACAGCGCGCGAGATGCCGATGGCTCGGGCCTGGGCGAGAGGGTACTTGCCGGTTTCTATCTCCTCGGGGATGTACTTGTCGGCGAGGGCGCGGGCACGCGGGCTGAGCTTGGGATAGCGGCGTTTCTTGGCTGGTGTCTTCTTGGAAGGTGATTTTCGGGCTGGTGATTTTCGGGCCATGTGAAGTCCTCCTCGGTTGTGGTGGCGGAAGGCATCTTCGAGGTGTTTGGCTTGGTCGTGGGCTCGGCTATAGCCGTAACCTCTGCGCATGCGTTCGGCTTCTTGGCATTCGTGGAAAGCGATGAATGGCCACTCGTCCTTATGGATCTCGGCGTCGATCCAGATTTCCTTGCGAGAGATGAATCGAAAGCGGAAGCCGTTTCCACCTTGGGAGAAGTCCGAGTCGAAGTTGTTGCGGACATAGGTGCCGTCTACAAGGGCGATCTTGAGGCCATGGGGGCAAGCCTCGCCGATGAACTTTTTCCAGGTTTCG
>Ga0116127_1001635_pt1 | contig 12778 bp, 10 predicted proteins | sample June2015DPH_16_1_FD_89731 | JGI IMG/M metagenome (GOLD analysis project Ga0116127, IMG submission 89731) | Peatland microbial communities from SPRUCE experiment site at the Marcell Experimental Forest, Minnesota, USA - June2015DPH_16_100 | ecosystem: Environmental > Terrestrial > Soil > Wetlands... | reverse complement strand
GGTTTTTCTCCGGCAGTTCGTTTGACGCCTTGATCATTTCATCCAGCAACTTTTGGAATTCGGCCAGGCCGGTGGAGGGAATGATGATGGCGTTCCGACGCCCTCCGGCATCTTCAGAGATGCGGAGAAACCGGCCGCGCGGGTTTTCCTTGAGTATGAATGCAATCGTCTTGCGCTCAATTTGCACCTGTCCGGATTTAAGGGTGTCCTCTTGAACCGGCGGACGGGGTTGCCTTTGAGGCAGGCCTTTGAAAGGCGAAGGTCGTTCGTTTGAGATCATAAGTTCGTTCCTGAGATTCGCTGAAGTATAAACCTTATGGCGAATCGTTGGCAATGATTTCAAGAACATGAAATTCCCCGGATTTGGTTTCCTTGAGTAACAAGGATGGTGCGAAGTGAAGGCGATGAAGATCATGGGAGAGGACGACAAGGTTTGAAGCGGATGCGGCAAATTTGACGCCATGTTTCTGCCGCTCCTCCAGGGCTTATGTCCGTTTGACATTAAAATCCCACGGCTGAAGCCGTGGGCTACCATCGGTCGCCTCTCCGAGGCTTTGCCCCCGTGTTGGAGCATTCAATCTGGCTTTGCGAGAATCCGTGTTCATCCGTGTCCATCCGTGGTTTAATTCTGCGTTCTTACCGCAAATTTCCTTTTCTTCACCCGTTTTCTGGTTATCCTACTGCGCTCGGATTCGCAATTTAAAATTCGACAGTGCGATTACGATTAAGATTACGATTAGGAAACACGGATGGACGCAGCGCATATTCGCAATTTCAGCATCATCGCCCATATTGACCATGGGAAGACGACGCTTTCCGACCGCCTGTTGCATCGCACCGGCACCATTGCCACCCGCGACATGGAGGCGCAATTGCTCGATTCGATGGATCTTGAGAAGGAACGCGGCATTACCATCAAGGCGCATCCGGTCACGATGCTCTACAAAGCCAGGAACGGCGAGACTTACGAGCTGAACCTGATTGATACGCCGGGGCACGTGGATTTTTCCTACGAAGTGTCGCGCAGCTTGAGCGCGTGCGAAGGCGCGCTGCTCATCGTGGACGCGGCGCAGGGCGTCGAGGCGCAAACGGTCGCCAACGTGCACCTGGCAATGAAGCAGAATCTCACCATCATCCCCATCATCAACAAAATTGACCTGCCGCATGCGAATGTTCCGGAGACCCGGCAACAGCTTGAGGACATTCTGGCCATTCCGGGCGACACGGCGATTCTGGCCAGCGCCAAAGAGGGGATTGGCATTGATGAAATTCTGGAGGCGATCATCGAGCGCATTCCGGCGCCGAAGCCGACCGGCGCACCGTCGGTGCAGGCGCTGGGCTTCGATTCCTATTTTGACACTTACAAGGGCGTCGTCACGCACGTGCGCGTGTTCAACGGCGAGTTGAAGGCGGGAATGCAGGTCAAGCTGCTGCACTCCGGCAAAACGGTCGAGGTGAAGGAGGTGGGCAGCTTCAATCCCAAGCCTTACGTGCGCGAGAAATTGGAAGTGGGCGAGACGGGTTATTTCACCGCGAACATCAAAAGCCCCAAGGAAGTAAAGATGGGCGACACGGTGACGGATTCACGGAATCCCTCGCCGGTGCTGGCGGGGTTCAAGGAGATTCATCCGATGGTGTTCAGCGGGATTTATCCCATCAACACCGGCGATTACGAGCATCTCAAGGCGAACATGGGCAAGTTGCAGCTCAACGACTCGGCGTTTGTTTATCAGTCGGAAACGTCGGTCGCGCTCGGCTTCGGTTTTCGTTGCGGGTTTCTCGGCTTGTTGCACCTGGAAATTGTGCAGGAACGGTTGCGCCGCGAATACGGCATGGACATCATCGCGACGTATCCGAGCGTGGTGTATCGCGTGACGATGAGCGACGGCGTCGTGAAGCAAATTGACAACCCGGCGTTTTTGCCGGAACCGAATTATATCCTGAAAATCGAGGAGCCGATGGTCAAAGCCTTTGTGATTTGTCCGAACGAAAATATCGGCGACATGATGGCGTTGATTACCGAGAAGCGCGGCGCGGTGGACCAGACGGAAACGCTGGACGCGCGGCGGGTCATGCTTACGAGCCTGTTGCCGTTAAATGAGATTTTGATAGATTTCCATGACCGCATCAAAAGCCTGACGCGCGGTTACGGTTCGATGGATTACGAACACGCCGATTATCGGGAGTCCGACATGGTGAAGCTTGATTTGCTCGTCAACGGCGAGTCTGTGGACGCGTTTTCGTGCATCGTGCATCGCGACAAGGCGGAGGGCCGGGGGCGCTCTCTCGCGGCCAAGCTCAAGGAAGTCATTCCGCACCAGCAATATCAGGTCGCCATCCAGGCGGCCATCGGCGGAAAAATTGTCGCGCGCGAAACGGTCAGCGCCTTCCGCAAGGATGTGACGGCGAAATGTTACGGCGGCGACATCACGCGCAAACGCAAGTTGCTGGAAAAGCAAAAGGAAGGCAAAAAACGCATGAAAGCGTTCGGCACGGTGAATATCCCGCAGGAAGCATTCATTGAGGTGCTCAAGGCATGAAAACGAGTCGAGGGTCGAGCCGTCTTCGCTCCGCTTCGCCGCGCCAAGAGGTCGAAAGACGGGGGCAGGGGAGCGGCCAGCGGCCCAATTTGTTTTGACTCTCAACTCTCAACTCTCAACCATCAACTATGTTTTTACGCTGGTTTTTTTCCTCAACCGTTCGCGAGGCATGCGCGATGCGGAAGCACGTGTACCATTTGCTGTGCGCGCAACGCGACGTCCTCTCGCCACCGGCGATTGGCGGAGTGACCCTGGCGATGAATCAGTTGCAGGCGGCCATCGCGGAGGGAGCGAACACAGGGAAAATTCGGATCAAGATGGACGAGCTGGACTTCGCCGCCAACAAGTGGCTCAAGCCGTATCCAAACGCCCTGTGGCGCGAATATGTTGAAGTCATTCTCGTGGCGGTGGCCGTGGCGATGGCCATTCGCACGTTTTTCCTGCAACCGTTCAAAATCCCCACCGGCTCGATGCAACCGACGCTGTTTGGCGTGACATCCGTGCCTGACTTCAGCCGAATTTCCTTCAGTGCGGAGGATAAAACCAAAATTCAGGCCCAGTTGAATGAACAGTTGAAGTTGCGGAAGACCCTGACCTTGCCGACCGGCTGGGAACGGGTTCGAGAATGGTTTGAAGGAATTTCCTACCTGCATGTTGTCGCGCAAAACGACGGCGAACTGCAGGCCATTGATCCACCGGTCCGTTTTTTGATCTTTAACATCAAGCAGACCCTTTGGATCGGCGGCCAGCCGCAAACGATCTGGTTTCCGCCGGATTACGGCGAGCAGTCTTTGCAAGCGCGCGCGGGATTGCGAACACACACCGACTTTGGCGAAGGCCAGTTATGCCACAAAGGCGCTGACGTTGTGAACCTCCGGGTCAGCGCGGGAGACCATTTGTTTGTGGACCGGCTCACTTACAATTTCCGCAGACCACAACGCGGCGAGATTGCCGTCTTTCAAACCGAAGGCATTCAACATCCCGCGATGCCGCAGGATCAATTTTACATCAAGCGGCTGGTCGCATTGCCCGGCGACCGTGTTCAGATTGGCGACGACCGGCATTTGATCATCAATGGCCGGCGCCTCGACGCCTCGACGCCGCATTTTGAGAATGTTTATTCCTTCGACCCGAAGCTGCCGCCGCGCAAAAGCGAGTTCTCCGGGCATGTGAATGGGACGGTCGCGGAGAAATACAACATTTATCCGGGACTCAGCCTCGCGCCATTGTTCCCGGATGAACAAACTGTCTTCACCAACGGCAACGACACTTACATGGTCATGGGCGACAACACAACCGACAGCTTTGACTCCCGTGTATGGGGACCGTTTCCGGCAAGAAACGTCATCGGGAAGTCTTTCTTCGTTTATTGGCCCATCACCAAACGGTTCGGTTGGGGGAACCAATGAACGGAGGAAGCGAAAAAGGAAGTCAAAAACGCGTGAAATCCGCCGGCAACGTGTACATTTTGCCGGAGGCGTTCATCGAAGTGTTGAAGGCGTGAAAACCAGTCGAGCGTCGAGCGTCGAAAGTCGGGGGCGGAGCCGGTGTTCCCGGCCAGCCTCGTTTTTTAACTCTCGACCTTCGACTCTCGACCCTCGATTTATCCCATGATACTACGCTGGTTCATTTCCAGGACCGTGCGGGAGGCCGCCGCCGCGCGGAAACACGTGTTCCACATTCTCTGCGCGCAGCGCGATCTGCTCACGCCGCAGGCCGTCGAAAACATGACCCGCGCGCTGGCGGCCGTGCAGGACGCGGTCCGCTCCGGCGCGAAGGACGAGGCGCTGAAAAAGGAAATGGAACGGCTGGAGCAGGCGGCCAATAAATGGCTCCGACCGTATTCGCACCCGGCCTGGCGCGAGAACGTCGAGGTGTTGCTCGTGGCTATAACCGTGGTGGTGGCCATCTGGACATTTTTTCTGAAAACATTCAAAATCCCCACCGGCTCGATGCAGCCGACGCTGTTCGGTGTCACGTCAAGAAATTTGCTGAACGATTCCAGTTTCCAGAAGCCAACGGGCTGGGAGCAGGTCAAAGAATGGTTTGAAGGCATCTCGTATGTTCATGTCGTCGCGGACACTGACGGCGAATTGCAGGCGGTCGAGCCACCGGTCCACTTTTTGATTTTCAACATCAAGCAAACGATCTGGATTGGCGGCCAGTCACAGACGATCTGGTTTCCGCCCGATTACGGAGAGCAAAGTTTGCAGATGCGCGCCGGATTGCGGACCCGCGTGGATTTTGGCGAAGGACAAAAATATCAAAAGGGCCAGGACGTGGTGAAAATTCAAGTTGTTGCGGGCGATCATCTGTTTGTGGACCGGCTTACGTACAATTTCCGCAAACCGCAACGCGGGGAAATCGTCGTCTTCGCAACCGCGGGAATCCCGGAAGAACGCCGGGAACCTTTCCGGGTTCCGGGTGACCAGTTTTACATCAAGCGCCTCGTGGGGCTGGGCGGCGAGACGCTCTCGCTGGCCCCGGATTACGAAGTGGTGGGTGCATCGCAATTCGGCGGTGGAGGTGTGCCGGTCGGACATCTCCTGGTAAACGGCCAACCGCTGTCCGCGTCCACTCCGCATTTCGAAAACCTCTACTCATTTCCGGGCGTGCCGCCGGGAACCAAGACCATCCCATACCAGGAAAACCGGTACTACGGTCATGCGCTGATCCGGGAACTGGGGCCGGGTCGTGAATTTCAAGTGGCCACCAATCATCTTTTTGTCATGGGCGACAATACGATGAACAGTCTGGACTCGCGATTTTGGGGCGATTTCCCGGCAGCGAGTTGCATCGGCAAATCCTTTTTTGTTTACTGGCCCATCACCCAACGGTTCGGTTGGGGAAATCAATAACCCGCGCAAGGCAAAATGAACGCCGCAAACAGCGAAACGGTTTTAATCACCGGCGCGTCGTCGGGAATCGGGCTGGAATTGGCGCGGTGCTTTGCGGCGGACAGATGCCGTCTGGTGTTGCTCGCCCGCAACACCGAAGCATTGGAAACGCTGGCCAAAGAATTGCGTCAGGCGCACAAAATTGAAGCCCTCGTTTTGACCGCCGATCTTTCCCTGCCCGAAACTCCGGAGCGCATCTTCAAGGAATTGCAGGGCAGGGGAGTCAGGGTGGACGTTTTGGTCAACAACGCCGGATTTGGCGCGAACGGCGCGTTTGCCGGGGTGCCGCTCCAGCGACAGCTCGAAATGATTCAAGTCAACGTCACCGCGCTCACGAACCTGACGGGGTTGTTTCTTCCGGGCATGATCGAACGCCGGCACGGCGGCGTGCTCAACGTCGGGTCGCTAGCCGGATTCCAGCCTGGCCCCGGTATGGCGGTTTATTACGCCACCAAAGCCTACGTGCTTTCATTCACCGAGGCACTGGCGGAAGAACTCGCCGGCGCCGGATTGACGGTGACGGCGCTTTGTCCCGGTCCAACCACAACCAATTTCGGCAACGTCTCGCACGGCCAAAAAATGCGGCGGCTTAATACGCCCAAAATGCCGGCGGCAGCCGTTGCGCGCCACGGCCATCGTGCGTTTCGCAAGGGAAGATTGCTGGCCATTCCCGGCTGGCAATACCATGTTCTCGTTTTTCTGGTTCGAATCATGCACCCGTTGGTGCGTGCGTAAAATGGCCGGGTTATTCAACCGCACAAAGGAACCGGTTTAAATATAGCAGTTCATATTGTCATCGGCGCACAAAAGTTCATGCGGAAATCCGGCGGATATCTCGTCTTCTTGCCAAGCGCCAGAGGACTGGCGCACTCCAAGACGCTTCGCGTATTTCAGGGATCATCGTGTCGCGCACAGCGTCTTGGCCTGCGGCGGCCCTCCGCCGCTTTTCTCAGAGGCATATCAAACTGTGCCAATGTTAACTGGAACTGCTATTGGACTGATCTGGTAGAGAATTACTTTTGCAACCCAGTGTTTGCCGGCCACCGCAAAACGTTCACTTGCAGAAATTTTGCAGGTATGGTCAAAATCTTGAAAAGAATCAGACCGCAATTTTGCGGCATAATAACAGGTTAGGCGTCATTTCAACCATGAGCAGCATTGCGCGCAGCTATTTACTCGTCGTCGTGCTCGCAGGTTTGTGTTCTTGTGTCCACAGGCCACCTAAACCCGTTGAAATAGAAGACTGGAAGGCGTTCGTTTACGTTGCTGCTGTTCATAATGAGCCTCTTGATGGCGAGCCTCGTCCAAACACATGGGATCATGTCCGCGGCATCCTCAACGGAGCTGGCATTCGGAATTTTATGGAGTCATCTTCAGGTGTGGCTTCGATTTCTGTTGAGCCTGACCGAAGTCGTGAGGCCGTTGAATTGTTACGCAAAGATGCGGCGGCGAGAGGCTATTGGATGGAAATAGCCAGGCTATTCCGATGACGCCTAATTTTGGATCGACAGGCCACACTCCGCGCATGGATAGTTCCGCCTTCATTCGCTCGCGTCCGGGACTGCTCCTTTTATCGGCCGCCTTGATGGTGGCCGCAGTCATCGCCTGGTTTGTGCTTGGCCCAATGAAGGCACGCAGGGAGGCACGCGATTTTGCCGGTCAACTCCAGGCGGCCATCACCCAACAGCAGGCGCATAAAGTGGAAAAGTTGCTGGAACGCGTCCGCACGGAAAAGCGTTTGTTAAATGCGGGCAGTGTCAAGGTGGCGGTCGCCGCCGCCGGGACTTTTTTGCTCAAGGAGCACGCCTTGTTAAAGAATTATGAAGCCGCCTTTGCCAATATTCCCCAAAAAATCACGGGTGATCCTGATGCGGCTCAATTGGCCGGCATTGCCGGCCAGCTTGCCACGGTGCGCAAGGCCTTGAATGCACTGGCCCCGGACTTAAAAACAGAAAACGAGCCGGGCTTTCAGGCTTTGGAGACGCAGTGGCAGAAATTCCTGTCCCAGAGCAGCACGGCCGCCAACAACCTCCTTGAGCAGTGGATTGCCACCGCTGAAAAGCAGTGCAACGCATTGGATTATCGGTCGCCTCTGGAAAAATCCGCCGCCCCAATGACCGCACTCGCCGGGCTGGTGCGGAAAATCAACGATTACGAGTCTGAATTTACAAATCAATTAAGCCTTCGTGGCGACCTCCTGGAACGTTCGATCGCCGTGCGCGCCCGGCTGGCAGCCTGTGATCGGGAGCTTGAAAAACTCGACGACGGCATGGCGGCATTACGCCGAGCCGGCACGGTCAGGGAATTTTCCGAGGGCATCAACCTGATTGCTTCCTCGGAATTTTCCAATTCGCCTCCGGCGGCCGCTGCTTCAGCCGTGCAATCCCTCAAGGTGAGCGATGAAACCACCCTCCGCATTCTCTTGGGAGCGACCAATGCGGGCACCTGGGCCTGCCTGGGGAGGGAAACCGGGCGTTTTGTCCCGGAAACGGTGATGCCCGCCGAGCGGTTGATTCTCCAGCAACTCAATAATGACCCCGCCATCAGTTCGAACCACCGGCGTTATCATCTTTGGCTGGATCCGGATGGAACGCAAACCCTGGACTGGATTACCGTTGGGCCATTTTACAACACGCTTGGTTGGAAGCGGATCAAGGCCTGGTCGCCATCCAGGTTTTCGACCATCGTTCAGTTTCAGGATCGGGATTATGGTTTCTTTGATGGTCAATACCGGCTGTCCCCGACCCAGCTTGTCTATCGCCTTGAAGCTCTTGGCAACCTGCAAGAAACCGCCGCATTTTATTCTGTCGGTCTGGAGAAGGTATTATCGGGCAATAATTCCTACGCCATCCCGCTGCTCGACGTTCTGGATTCAATCAAGGATTCGCGCGCAGGCTCGCCGCTGTTCCGGGCCTGGCTTTTTCTGCGCCTGACGGATCTGATGAAACTCCAGCCGGCTGCCTGGGGACTCGACTTCTGCCCGGCCGCCCGCGCGGATCAGGTTCAAATTGAAAAAATCACCGGCGGACCGTTGGACAGTGGCGATTGGTTTGTTTCCTCGAGAGTCAATTCCTACGGCGAAAAGTTGGAGCAGTTTTTTGACTCTAAAAAATCAGTTTCCTACGCGAAGCAGGCTGCGGGTTTGTTCGCGCTGGAGCGCGCCGCTGCGCAATCCGGCCTCCGGTATGCCGGCTTCGTCGGTTTGGACGGCAAACCAAACTTTGTCGGGAGTTCCGCCCCGGAAGAGATTTGGGGTTACAATTCCAGTCACAGCCAGCCCGTGTTGCTGGCCATGAAGGCTGGTGCGAGCTCATTTCAGGAGCCGGCCATGCCGCTCTCGCCGCTCTTCGCCCTCGAAAGGCCGCGCAAGGAGTTCCTGGCCAATGTGGGTGTCAATCCGGAGGATCCGTGTTTCAGGGATGTGTTGCCGCCCCTTTTTCGAATCTCAACCCGAATACAACCCTGAGCACTTAAGCGGTTTGGGAAACCGCGAAAGGAATTTAAGTGTGTGAGTTTGTTTCTGTTTTAGGCTTGTTCTAAGTGCAAATTGGCTTAGCTAAAAAGTTAAAAACAATACAAACGCTTGATATTTTGATCTATTTGAGTAAACGTAAAACTTAACTGGTAGAACTGGGTATGTTTGAGCTGGATAATTCGTGGAGATTTCAATTGTGTTAACATTATAACCAGAAAAACCTCCAAGGCTTTTATTTGCCGTCCAGATCCAACAATTTACAGCAACCTTGTCCGTCATGTGGCCATTCTCAAAGCCCGTAGCACCGGGTGATAGTTCCCATGTTGAAGCAATTACATTACTTGTTGCTAATGCAAACGGGGCAAGAAATCCTACCGATAACTGTTCGGCTGTTGCTTGGGTTTTATTAAACACCTTTAATTGCAATTGTCTGGATTCTTTAAGAGATATAACATTATCGTTTGTAATCAGTATGCCATTAACATAAAGTTCAAACTCTGGCATGCTAGGACCGATACTACTTAACGCATTTGTAAGCGATTTTGTGTTTGCTTCAACCCATCCAGTCAAAATATCAAGCCGCTCTGTTAAAGGCGTATTCGTATTGCTACTTTTTGCCAATATAATCCAAGAGGCCAAGGCGTTTTTATCATTTTGAGATTCGATCTGCGCCTTGTCGCGCTCCTGTATTAGTTCGGAGATGCGGGTGTCTCTTTCTTGAATTTTTCCAGTTAAAGTTGCGAATTGCAATTGATACGACTGAATCAATGATGAATTTGTTTGGAATGCTGTTGTTAGCGACCTTTGAAAAAACTCTTTATCGCTTTTCAGTGTTGTAATTTGCGAGTCTTTTTCACATCCCTTGGAATATAAAATAGCGATAGCGAAGATGCATGATACGAATAGGAATGTTGAATGTTTCACAGCGGAAGGAATCTCACCCCATAAATGCTTTCCGAGCGTGGAACGACCCAGTAATTCCCAAAAACTATCCCACACCAACCTAGCGTGTTGTTTGAAACCTTTTGGATTTTTCCCCGTGTCTGGCTTGGGAGATTCTGTTTCTGGCTGCATACCGACAAATCATCCGCAAACGCACTAGATGCGTCAAACGCCTTATTACATGTCTGAAGGGGGGATAATTCCGTAGAAGAAAGCCTCTAAGGACGCGCTGCGCGCCGCTTCACACGGTCGCACAAGGGCAGGGTATGGTTGCTTGATTATCAACAATTTATACATGTATTCGGCTGCTAGTTACAAGCTTCTATCCGTTAATTGACAACATCTTACACATGTTTTCAGCTTTCAAATCCGAGCTACCACGCCGTTTACCAGCAACCCCACCCAACTTTAAGTTATCCTATTAGTGGACACAAGAAATACAAACATAACTTTATTATGCTGAATATCAACGGCTTAAACTCGGTTTAAAACAGTGCCCCGTTTTTAAATATAGTCATACAATGTTTGTTATATTTAATTTAAGTATAATCCTGTTGACGCCGCGCCAACCGTCCGCTTTATTAGGCGACGATGAAAGTTCATTTACTCATCATGCTTGTTCTGGGAGGCCTTGGACTGGCGATGCCTGCCTTGGCGATGGATCGGTGGGAAGCGCTTTCCATGATTGAAAGCGGCAACGACGATCACGCCATCGGGTCGGTTGGGGAAATTTCCCGCTTTCAAATCCGGCCCGAGCTTTGGCCGGGCGGAAATCCGCACAATCCGCAGCAGGCGCTGACCGCCGCACAAAAAACCATGATTCCACGGCTGGATAGATTTCAACGCATGCACAACCGCCAGCCAACGGACTTTGAATTTTACGTCCTGTGGAACGCGCCGTGGGTGGTGGATCATCCGAGCGCCGTCGTCAAGGAACGCGCCCAGCGGTTCGTAAATCTAGTCCAGAGCTGATTTTTTCAGCGATCTCGTAAATCTTCAGGTACTCATCAACGGTTTGATTCCAGGAAAAATCCGTCTTCATGGCGTTTTGGCGATAACGCTGTAACAAGCCGGGTTGCTGGTAAAGCGCCAGGGCTTTCCGAATCGCCTTGGCCAGGGCACGGGCGGAGTATTCGCGGAATTTGATTCCGTTGGCGCGCACCGCGTCTTCCGTGTAATCAATCACACTGTCATCCAAGCCGCCAGTGGTACGCACGATGGGAATCGTGCCGTAACGGAGGCTGTACATCTGGTTCAGGCCACTCGGCTCGAAACGTGACGGCATGATGTAAAAATCGCACCCGGCTTCGATCCGGTGCGACAAGCCTTCGTCGTAGCCGATGTGAACGGCCACCTGGGACGGAAAACGGCGGGACAGTATGCGATAGCCGCGTTCAAAAGCCGGCGAGCCGCTGCCGAGCAAAACGAACTGGATGTCCGCGCTCAACATTTCTTCGAGCGCGCCCAATTGGATGTCCACGCCTTTTTGTTCGGCGAGCCGGGTGATGGTGCCGAACAGCGGTGCGTCCGCCGCCACCGGCAAACCCATTTCCTTTTGCAATTCAATCTTGTTCTTCCGCTTGCCCGCCAGCCGCGCCGCGGAATAGGGATGTTTGAGAAACGGATCGTGCAGGGTGTTCCATTCCTCGTGATCCACGCCGTTGAGAATTCCGAAAAGCCGGTCCTGCCGCTGGCGCAATAATCCATCCAGTCCGCACCCGAATTCCTCCGTCGTGATTTCGCGCGCGTAACGCGGACTCACCGTCGTAATCGCATCGGCAAACGCGATGCCGGCCTTGAGGCAGTTCAATTGTTTGTAAAACTCCGCGCCGGCAACCGTGAAAAATTCTTCCGGCAAATTGGTCAGCGCGAATGCGGCTGCCGGAAAAGTTCCCTGATAAGCGAGATTGTGAATCGTCAGGCACACCGGCGGCGGATTCCCCCACCCTTCCCCGCGCCGCTGGTGCAGCATCAATGCCGGCACCAGCCCGGCCTGCCAGTCGTTGACGTGAACGACGTCCGGCCGCCACGGCAGATAACGCGCCAGATTCGCGACGCACTTTGAAAAGAAAATGAACCGTTCGGCATTGTCGGGGTAACTGACGTGGTTCTCCAGGTAAATGCCGGCGCGTTGATAGAATTCCGGCTGGTCAATGAAACAAATCGTCAGCCCTTTTTCAACTTCCAGCGACCACAATTCCGCCTGCACCGGCTGCGCGCCCAACGGCAAATTGAATTGCCAATCCGCGCGGCGCATGGCCGGGAATCGCTCGTAGATGCCCTGATACAGCGGCGTGACGATGCACGCTTCATGGCCCGCGCGCGCCAGCGCCTTGCCCAGCGCGCCAACCATGTCCGCCAGCCCGCCGGTTTTGGAATACGGATGGACTTCGCTGCTGGCCAGAAGGATCCTCATAAACCGCAGCCGCAAAAGCACGCCGGTGAATTGAATGACGAATGACTAAATCCGAATGACAAAAGAATTGTCAAAACCCCAATGACGAAGGGTGTTCGAGCGCACCATTTTTGGATTTCACTAATTCGGTGTTCTTTAGTCATTAGCGCTTCGTCATTAGTCATTTTATGTGCCAGTCCTTTGACTTAAGCGCGGATTTGATCCGTCTTTAGGTAATGTTGCAACGGCGCGGGAATTTTTACACTGCCGTCCGCCTGCTGGTGCGTTTCAATCAGCGCGACAAACAATCGCGCCAGTGCCGTGCCGCTGCCGTTGAGGATGTGCGGGAATTCATTTTCGCCCGCTTCCGTTTTAAACCGCAGATTCATCCGGCGCGCCTGGAAATCCTCGCAGTTCGAGCAGCTCGACACTTCGAGATAACTCCCCTGCCCCGGCGCCCACACCTCGAGGTCGTAGGTCTTCGCGCTCGCAAAGCCCGTGTCGCCCGTGCACAACAACACCACGCGGT
>Ga0116127_1001630_pt1 | contig 12814 bp, 15 predicted proteins | sample June2015DPH_16_1_FD_89731 | JGI IMG/M metagenome (GOLD analysis project Ga0116127, IMG submission 89731) | Peatland microbial communities from SPRUCE experiment site at the Marcell Experimental Forest, Minnesota, USA - June2015DPH_16_100 | ecosystem: Environmental > Terrestrial > Soil > Wetlands... | reverse complement strand
TAAACCAAACTCGCCACGGTTGCGGGACGAATTTGCCGCATGGATGAGAATGAAGAATTATCGTGACAGTTCCATTGCCTCTTATGTGGCTTGCGTTCTAGATTTTGTGATGTTCAGCGACAATCGCTGGGACGGCATCACCGAGGATGATATGCGCGAGGCGCTCTCCAATCTCTGACCCGACATGAGTCATAAATGCGAACACGGTAAGGACTCTGACGTATGCGTCCGTTGCGCGGAAGAATTTCACGCCCCCCTCGAAACGACCAAGCCGGTTGGCCGTCCCCCGATTGGCGGGGTGACGGCCGCTGATCAAATCCAATTGCGGGTGACAATGCGCCGGAAAAATGCCTACGTCCGTGCGGCGAAACCGAAGAAATTAACCGAGTGGATATTCGCGCAACTCGACAAGGCGGCAGGTTATGAGCAAATATAATTTCAAGAGTTTCGACGCGGAATTTCCTGACGATTCGGCCTGTCTGGACTTCATTTTCCGCGCCCGCTATGCGGGTCACAAATGCGAGTGCGGAAAAACGAACTGCTTCCATCGCCGCGCCAAGCGGCGAGCCTATCAATGCGCATGGTGTGGAGCGCAGATTTATCCCACTGCCGGAACGATTTTTGAAAAATCTGAAACCAGTTTGAAGTCGTGGTTTTTCGCCATTTTCCTTTTCGCAAAATCCAAGAATGGAGTGGCCGCGAAAGAGTTGGAGCGGCAGCTTGGGGTGACCTACAAGACCGCGTGGCGCATGGGGCATCAAATCCGCGCATTGATGAGCGGGACAGGCAACCCATTGACCGGGATTGTTGAGGCTGACGAAACCTACGTCGGGGGAAAACGTCACGGTCAAGGCCGGGGCGCGGTGGGGAAAACTCCCGTCATGGGAGTAGTCGAGCGGCGCGGCGAAGTCCGGGCTACTGTGGTGACGAATGTCACCGCTGATACCGCCATTGGATTTGTCCGTAAAAATGTTGTCACGACCGCGCAGGTCATGACCGACGAATCGGCGGTTTACAACTACACTTCCAAATTTGGATTTGCTCACGCTGCGGTCAATCACAGCGCGGGGGAATACGTTGTTGGCCGCATCCATACCAACACGATTGATGGCTTCTGGTCGCAGGTTAAGCGGAGCGTGGACGGGACGCACCATAGCGTCAGTCCTAAGTGGCTCCAGTCTTACGTGGATGAGTTTTCTTTCCGCTACAATCACCGCTTTTTCGGCGTGGACGTTTTTCGGAAGATGCTGGCGAATTTGCCGCCAGCCAAAGCAGCCGGTGAAACTTCGATTTGATTTTATCCATGCGCTCATTTTATCACATTTCTAAAATTTGTTACGGGGCGTCAGGGGATAGTCGCCCTCCCTAAGGGGGTGGGCGCACGCCGTGGACCATGCCGGATGGGCGCGTGGGGAAATCCATGCCGCTGGCGGAGTTTTTCCGGCGGGCGCTGCTTAACCAGGTCCGTGCCGTGGTGCGTGGGGAAATCGCACGCGGGCGCGATGTGCCGGTGAATGTCGCGCATATCATCGGCGGCGCGTGACCGGCAATCAAGCGTTCTGGCTCTGGTCCCAAAGCGAAAGCATGATGAGCGGTCCGGATTCGGTGAATTTTTCCAGGACGCAGGCGCGGGGGGAACCGATGCTCGGCGTGGCGGTGATGCTTTGGCCGCTTTGAAATTGCCAGCCTTCGGGCAAATCTTCGCGCGCCACGGTGGCAATGCCGATCAGCTTGGGTATGAATCCCGCCGGGCCCAGTGTTTGCTCGATTTCAAAAACGCCCAGATTGGCGTCAATGACGATGGCTTCGGGCGGGGAAACATTGGCCAGTGTCAGGGTGATGGTCCCGCCCTGGATGTCGCTTTTTGCCATCTCCCGGAATCCCCCCAGCATGTAGGCTGCATCGGACATTATTGGGACGTGATGATCAGTTGCAGGCCCGGACACGCGCCATTAGTGCTGGCATCGAAGATCGTGAATTGCACATAGGGCCAGCCGTAGAGCAGGGCATTGGTTCCGGCATTCGTCGCGGTGGCGCTGAGGGGAAACAGCAAATTGAGGCTCGGAAACGACAGCCAATTGGCCATGTTTCCCGATACGGTCGCCGTAATCCCGATATTTCCGCCCGTGTTGGTGCTGCTCGTGATCGCACACCAGCTCGTGTTGGTGGACTGATTGGAATTGGTCGCCGACAGCGGAATCCCCTGACTGTAAAGATTCAAGATGTTGGTGGCCACGCTGCCGGTGATGGACGGATAATCCCGGTTGATGACCGCCAGTAAATTCGTTGCGCTGCCGGCCGTGTTCGTCCCCGGAATGAGATAAAAAAGGTTGGTCGCCACCGTGTTGGTGGCGAGATAAATGGTGCTGCTCGCGTTGGTGAAGTCGGCGCCCACCTGGCTCACGGAAAGAACATCGTTCGTGAGCGTGACGATGGTGATGATGTTGGTGGCCAGCGTGAGCGTGAACGATGGATAAACAGCACTTAGAAAGTTGAAAACATTGGTGGCCAGCGCCGGGGCGGTGGCCGCATTGGAAATCTGCCCGGTCCCGGCATTCGTTACGATGAGATACGATGCGGTGTAAGTCCCGAGGACGACATTCAAATAATTGCTGGCGGTTCCGGCATCGCTGTTGGTGACGCCCAGCACAATCTGGGTTCGCGGCTGCGCGGCCACCGGCGCCGTCAGACCGGCCAGCAGAATTGAATTGGTGGTGATGGACGTATTGGTCACATAAACCAGGCTGGCGCCATTGGTGAACAGCAGCGCCGCGTTGCTGATGCCGCTTTGGGTGATGCTCGTCAAACCCAGATTTGTGGTCGTGAGCGTGAATACGTTCGCGTTGGTGGTGTAAGCCAGCGTGAAGCCGGGGAAATTATTGGAGATGAAATTGAAAACATTCGTGGCCTGCGCATTGGCGCTGACGCTGCTGCTGGTGATTTGCTGGCTGCCCGGCTGCGTCGAAACCGGATATGCCAGCGCCGTGTTGCCAAAATTCAAAATCAGCGTGTTGCCGTTTATTCCGTTGTCCGCGTTGGTGACGCCGATGGCAAACTGGCGCTCCGTGAGAATCGTCTGATTCGTCACCGGCGGCGAATTGGTCGTCCACGTATAAACCGTGTTCGTGCCGTTGAAATTGATGCCCAGCGTGTTCGTGCCGCTGGTATTGGGATTGTTGGTCAGGCTGATGATGCAGGCATACCAGCCCGTGCCCAGCCCGGTGGCCTCCACGCTCAGGCTGGACGCGCCCCGGCAATCCATGATGGCGTTGTTCGTCGTGTTCGGGGTTGCGCTGGGGGAAAAGGTGACGGTGCGGGCCGCGGCCAGCGCCGCGCCCAGGGCGAGGATTATCCAACCGGCAAAGAATTTTTTCATAATTTTTCCTTCAATCAAAACCGCCGCGCCGGTCTGCCAGCGCGGCGGGAAACATAACCCGATAACAGTCGGATCAACCCAACAGAATGGCCGTGTGCTCCGGCTTGATGACGCTGAAACCCCAGGCGAACAGCACCTTGTAGGTGCCCATCCGGTATCCGGGGTAATACGCCACTTCAAAACTGATGCCCGATACTGGGTCGGTAACCACCATGCGGTCGGTGGCCAGGTCGCCGCGGGCGGGGACAATCTGCAAGCGGGTGGCAAGCAGACAGGCGTTGCGCGTGAACGCCACGTTCGGCGTCCAGAGATTCGAGGACGATCCCAAAACGGTGATCGTCTTGGCGCTCGCCGGAATGGCTTTCTTCAGGCCCGGCGCCTGGAGGACGATGGATGATCCGCTGACAGCGCTCGTGCCGGTGGCGACGACATACTGATGCGTCGAATCCGACGTGTCGCCCTGGATCGTGATGATGTCGCCGGCCAGAATCGTTCCGCTGCCGGTCGCGGCCAGATTGATGGTGGTGGCGCCCTTGGCATAACCGGCCGAGTCGGTGGTCGCGGTGGCGGCGGCGGTCCCCACGGCGGCAATGGGCTGGATGCCGGCGGATTCCTTCCAGTCAATGCCGTGGATGTTGAGCAGCGTCCCCTTGCGGAGCGTGTCCGTCGCGGCCGCTTCGTTGGCGCGCGTCAATTGCAGCATCGTGCGCATGTTCGAGCCGGAAACCGTGTCCAGCACGCAGGTCCGCATGCCAGGCGTCTCGCCGCCGGGCGCGCCGTTGTCATCCAAAATCTTGCGCAACTTGCTCGCCGCGGACAAATCGCCGTTGGCGGGCGCGCCACTGGACGGAAACGGGCTGGTGCCGGCGGTGCCGTAGGCGCGGCTGGCGTTCAGCGCAATCGTCTGCGCGATGGACAATTCCATCGCATTCACGAGCGTGCGGAAACATTGGGCGAACTGATCCTGTAAAACGCTGGTGAAACCGGGGCCGGTGTTGACATAGTATTCTTCCTCACCCGACCAGCTAAACCCGGCTTCCTGGTAATTGGCCAGTGTCAGCGTGGCCTGGCCGATGGTCTGATCCTGCTCGCTCGGCAACGCCATCGCGGGCGTGGTCGTGCCAGCCGTCGAATTGAGCGGCGTCACCGGGCTGCGGAACGTCACGCCCTTGGCGATGCGATCCACGCGCGGATCCTTGGCGATGGCCGGGATGATGCCAACGAGTTCACGCGAGACGACATCCAGCGCGCCATAGATGTCCGGAGCCAGTGAGGTAAGTGTATTAGGCATAAATATTTATTGTTTTTGGTTGAAATCGAACGGCGTTTAATCCGCCAGAATGCGGCCGCCCGACCGGATGAAATCCATCTTGGCCTGCGGATTCAGCGCCTCGAAATCGGCGCGGGATTTGGTCTTGCCATCGGCGGTTTGCGTGGCCCTGGCCGGCCCGGCGGGAATCTTGCCCGGATCAACATTCAGCCTGGCCAGCGTGGCGCTCACCCCGGTTTGCAGGGCCGAAACCATTTCCAACGCCGTGGCGTCGGACTTGATCTCAATTTTGAGCGCGGCAAGCGCGGCGGTAAGCGAAGATTTGATGTCGGTGATCTGGCCCGTGGCCGCGCCCAAATCCTTGGTGGCAGTGGACAATTTGCCCGTCAAATCCGCAATGGAAGCCTGCGCGGCGGAAAGGGCGGCAGCCGCGCCGGATTCGAGATCGGCGAGCTTGGTCTGGAAAATGGCGATGGCCTCGGCACTGGCGGCCGTCTTGTCGGCAACCCATTTGCCGATGGTGGCCTTCATTTCAGTGACGGACGCTACGATGTCTTTGAGTGTCATAACTTTTTCATTCGCGGTGATGTGCCGCTTTGAAAAAGTTGTGGAGTCAACCGGGGACACCACCAGGGGTTGTGGCGGGGCTTATTGCGCGCGCAGAAATTCCTCCAGTTCGCCGATGCCGCCGATGATCGAATCCACAAATCCACGGTCGCATGCTTCTTCGCCCTGGTAGAACTGGCCGCCCATGTCGGCATCGCCGATGGCCGCGCGATATTCGCGCACATGATTGAAAAAAACATTGGCCATGTTGATGACGTTCTGTTTCAGGAACATTTCCTGCTCCGCCGTCAGCGCCGTTCCGGGCGTGGCCATCCCCTTGATCGGGCCGCTGCTGAACACCTTGACCTTGATGCCCGCCTTTTCCGCCAGCCCGCTCAGGTCCATGACGGTCGTATAAACGCCGATGTTGCCCACGCGCGCCGATTTGGTGGCAAAAATGCCGTCGCACGCGCACGCCAGCGCATAGGCGCCGCTGCACATCGTCCCGCGCGTGAAGGCGTAAATCGGTTTCTCCACTGCCGCGATCCGGTCGCACAGCTCGAACGTCCCGTTGAACGTCCCGCCCGGGGAATCGAAATTCAGGATAATCGCCTCCACTTCATCGTCATTCTCCGCTTCCTCGATCTCGCGGGCGATGTCATCCATGTCCACCGCTCCCGCCCCCTTCTCGAATTCGCCCAGTCCGACCGCCATCGGGCCGCCCACGGGGATGATGGCGATGCCGTCGCGGATCTCGGCGTCCTCCACGTCCAGTTCGGTGCCGCTGCGCGCGGTGCCGCTGCGCCGGGTTTTGAATTCGGCGCGGTCGAATTCCTGGTGCTGATTGAACAGCTCCAGCAGCGCGATGCGGTAGGCGTTGTCGCAAAGCAGCGGTTCGCTTTGCAACGTCGTGAGGATTTGGGCGAGTCTCATATTATTTGCGGGTTAAAATTTTCATCACCCTCAAGGCGATCATCCGCACATAACCCGCGCGCAATTGCGGGTCGCGGATGTTCCGGCCAAATGGAAATCGTTCGTTTTCGTTCATGGCTATTCTCCGGGCGCGGGTTCGGGTTTGGGTTCGGTCGCCTGCGTCGTGTCGCGCTCGACCACCTGCGGCGTCGGCGGATTCACGCTGGGCTGGTAGAACAGCGCCATTGACTGGTCAAAAGTGAATGTCTTGTGGCCCAGATTTTGCGCGAAGGCATACGCCCGGTCGGCCGCCACCATGATGTCCCGCACTTCCTTCTCGCGCTGCCGGCGGATGTGCTTGGCGATGTAACCGTCCTTGGCCGCCTCGATGCGCTCGTTCGTCAGGCCCATGCGCAGCCGGTTCAGCGCGGCGGTCACGTCGTTGCCCTGGTCCACGCTCAACTGCGCGGGGAAACCCACGCCCCATTTGAATGGGTCCAGCCCGGCGTCGTTGCGCGGAATCCGCTTGTTCTCCATGCCCTTGGCAATGGCGTATTGGAAAAATCGCACACTGCGGATTTCCTCGATGGACTGGCGTTCGGAAATGGAGTTGTTCGCCTTTTGCGCTTCCAGGCGCGTCGGCGCGCGGCTCGTGGCGCTCGCGTCCAGCAGCGCGTAAGGCCAGCCCAGATCAGCCAGGCATTCCATCAGAATGCGCACGGCGAATTGCTCGGAATTCGGATGCGGATTCTCGAAATTGATTCCGGCCAGTTCCTCGTCCGCGCCGATGTAAGCCACATTGCCATCCTGCGAGTATTCCACGAAAACCGCTTTTTCCTCCGGCGACGGATTGGCCGTTGTGGCCGGCGGCGTGACATATTTCAGCACCACGGCGTTGCCGCGCGCCTGCGCCACGTCCTGCCCGGGCGGCAGTTTGTGGACCACCGCGCGCTGGGCGGCATTGGCCAGCCCCTTCAAAAACTGGTCGTCAATTTCCTCTTTCTTGCACCAGTGCAGAACGCTGGCCGCCACGCGGGGCAGGCCGCGGCCCTGTCCGAAAAACTCCAATTCGCAGGCGTAATGCGCCGTGAACGGCGCCAGATCAATGTCGTAAAACGCCGTCGTGCCGTCCGGGTTGAATCCCAGCACCCGCACGGCAATGGGTTTGCCGCCCACCCGGATGACGCCGTTGTAAATCGGCAGTCCATTGTAGCGGCCGCCATCCACCACCCCCATGCCGTCCGCGCGCATGGCCGTCATAAACGCGCCGCTGAACATCGTGCTCACCCACTGGAAACCCGGCAGACCGTTGCCGATGCGCGGGCCCGGCACGATGTCAATTTTGGGATTGTGCTGTTCGTCCTCGGTGAAGATGCACAGATCGTCGCCGTGCATGTCCAGGCCCATGCCGCTCACGCGCATGCCCCAGGCGAAATCCCCGCGCAACTCGCGGAACATGGCGTTGGGAAGAACCTCGTGCGTCAGATATTCCTCGGCGGCCTCGCCCCAGGCTTCATTATCGCCCATGTAAATCGGCAGCCAGTTGGTGAACGCCCAGGAATTTTTGTCGCGGATGGCCGCGCGCAGCGCCGGAATCCGGCAGCAAATGGACGTGGCCAGCGACACCAGTTCCGCGTGGTCATATTGCGAGATGCTGCGCTTGATCTCCCGGTTGAGCAGCGGCCGCGGCTTGTATTTGCCCGGACTCTCGCGCGGCGTGGGGTAAATCTGCTGCCCGCTCGGACCGTAAAGAAATCCTTGGAATCCGGCCATAAATCAGGGGTAATAATTGTTGAACGGCGGCAGCATGAAATTCGGCACCCGCTCGATGGTTTCCGCCGTCATCTCCTTTTCCGAATACGGATTGCGCGGCTCCAATTCCTGGCAGGCGGCGGTGTCATCCAGCACGGCATCGCCCGTGCGCGAACCGCGCCAGTAGATTTCAAACCGGATTTCCATGAACCGGCGCTTTAATTCCACCTGCGACACCGGGTTAGTCTGCTTGAGGAAACCCAGATGATTATTGCGCAACGCCTGAGTGCTGCCGGTCACCAAGGCGTACGCCAGCGTTTTGGCGAACTCCTTCAATTCCGGCAGCGGCGTGTAGGCAAAGATGCGTTCGGGCATTCTGCCAAGGCGGCGAAGTCAAGGCATCCCCATCAATTCCCCGTGAAATTCCAAATCCAGCCGCGCCCGGGCGCGCAATTTGGCGCGCAGATGCCGGAGCGCGCTTTGCTCAAGCTGCTGGATGTTCTGCGGGGAACAATCGCACGCCGCGGCGATGATATAGCAGGACAATCCCACACCGCGCCGATGCAGCGGACTGGCCGCCAGCACCGCCAGCCCCAGGTCTATGGATGTTTTTTTCATTGGTCGCCCTCCGGCGCCGCGATGCAGACTTGCCGGCCTCGATCCCAATCTTCGGTTGCAAGATATTTGTAATAAATCCAATGTTGATGTGGCATGAGAGATAGCTTGGGCACATTGACAATTGTTCCCGGCCGTAGCTGTTCGGCCACTGAAACAGTCTCACCGGCCAGATCGCCATTTTTGAGATACAGCTTCATTGGTCGCCCTCCGGCGCCGCGATGCCCAGATAACCGCCCAGCCCGAACAGCACCAGGCAGCCGCATTCACAATCCCAATAATGGTTGTCCGGACGCGCGCGTTCCCAGATGGGCCTGCCGTTTTTCTTGAACGTGCGGTATTCCGCGCTCATCTGGTTTTCGTAACTCAAATTGCCCTGCTCCACGATCCGCGCCGGCTCATCCAGTTCTTTGCGCGCCAATGATAAAAATTTCACGCGCCCCTCGCCGCCGGCCATCAGCGCCGCGAGTTGATCCTTAACCAGCAGGTTGCTCCAGCCATGCACCGGCACCTGCACGGCCAGTTGTTTTTCCTTGATCGTGACATTGCGGAATTCCGGGTGGTTCGGCGCCACGGCCCGGTAACGGCCATCCGGCCATTTCCACGGGCCGCCGTCCATGCCCACCAGCACCTTGTAACACAGCCAGGCGTGTTTCTCCCGGTTCACCCGCCGGCGGTTGTCGCGGATGACATATTCCGTGATATGCCTGGCGGCCAGATCAATCACGTCGCTGCGCCAGTTGCCGCCGTCAATCCCGACATTCTCGTTGATGATCTCCAGCCGCTCCTGAACCTTGCGCCATTCCGCCTCACTCATGGCGTAGCCGCGCGCCAGTTGGAACAGGTTGCCATCGGCGTCAATCGCCCGCGCCACATACCAGTAATGGCCCATCGTGCTCTTGCCCGTCGCCGCTGTGAGCGCGGGATCCTGCTGGCAATCCACAAACATCACACGGCAAAGTTCGTTGGGAATTTTCCCCTTCACATTGTAACTGCCGGTGATGACCGGCGCCGTAACCGCCGTCAGCTTGGGCGCCCAGGGCCGCGCCGCGCGTTTCTGATACCACTGTTTCAGCATCTCCACGTCGCCGAATTTTTCGTGCTGCTGCTTGGCCCGCAGATAGCCGAGCATCACTTCCTCGCCGCCCCAGGGCAGACGCTGGCCCGCCCAGGCCGGCCAACTGAATCCCACATAACCCGGCATCGCATTTGGGTTGCTGGGGACGTAGTAAGATGAATCGTCCAACTTTTTCCGAATCATTGGGGTGTCGGTCCAGTGCGATCCGCAATGCGGACATTCGTAATATGTTTGCTTGAAGATTTCCGCCTCATTATAGGTGCCATCGGCGCGCCGGATCAGATCATCGTCGCCGCGCTTGAATCCGGCATGGCGCTCTTTCAGCAGCAACGGCGTGTGATGCGCCACCCAGGCGGCGCGGTCCAGCGACGGAATGGCCAGCGGCGGTTTGGCAATGAAATCATCCAGCCGCTCGTGATGAAACTCGTATGGCAACCCGCTGCCGCAGTCCGGGCATACCACATGCAGCATTCCCATGCCGGTGGAATGCCAAAAAACGTCCATGTCATCCCCTTCCTCGCCGCCCTGGCTTTCGATGATGATCTTCCGGTCGTGCCGGTGCTGGGTGGTGCGGGAAATGGCCTGGTTGATCATTCCCGTTTTTTTGCTCAGGAAAGCGTCGGAAATCAGCACCCGGCGCAGGGTGATGCGCTGGGTGGTGTTTTCGTTCAAACCCCAGATGCGCAGGACCATGCCGGGCAGGTAAAATTCCTGGGTGGAGATGTCGAAACGATTGCTGGCCTCCGCCGCCGCCAGTTGCGCGGCCACGCCGGGGATGGCGCGCAGCCGGGGAATGATGCGCGAGCGCGCCTGGTCGCGCGCGGAATCGTCACCGCCGATGTAAATGGTGGTGTCGCCGGGGTCGTGCTCCACGAAATACGCCGCCGGTTCCTCGATGCAGCCGAACGTCTTGAGCATCTGCACGGCCGCCAGAACGCCCACCACGGGAATGTCAGGGTTGCGGATGGCGCGCAGGACCGGCTTGAGGTAACAGGCCGTCTCGATGTCGAACGGCTTGCCGTCGTTGGAATAGCCGCGCCCCATTGGCACCCCGGCCGAGCTTTCCCAAATCTCGCCCCGGAACTTCTGCCGCCCCATTGCGCCGAATACCGCCGCATCCAGACGATGCAGGATTTCCGGCGGTATTGGTTCAGTGGCGGTCATCCGGCGGCCTGTTCTTTCCTGATTTTCTCAAACTCAGCCAGCGCGAAGTCGCGGGCCTCGGTGAATTCCGCCTTCACCCCGTCATGCGCGCCAGCCAGAGCCAGCTTGAGCTTTTCATCCAGCCTGGTGATGGCCGCGTCAGGCAGGGATTCGGCCCGGCAGGTGTCGGCAATGACCCGGCGCAAGCCGGCGTTGCCCTCCAGCAGCCGGTCGTAAAACTTTTCAATGCGACCGGCCAGTCCGGCCAGATAACTCGTGACGAGCGAGAATGGAATCAGGCTGCCCTTGGAAAATTCTTCCTCGCGCAGAGCGCGGCGCAGATTCACTTCTTTGATTTTCACGTCCAGATTGGCCGCGCCGCCGAACAAATCGCCCGCCGCAATCTGGGAATCCACCAAAATCCATTTCTCAATCCAGGCGAAACATTCCCGCACATCGTAGCGGTTTGATTCCTTGGGCGAAGGAAACGGCACCAGCCCGGGCCTTTTGGCGACGCCCAGAAGCTTTTTCCAGTTCTGAATCTGCATCCGGCGCACTTCCATCGTGAGCCGGCCGGCGAACCGCCGCATGATGAGTGCGCCCAGCCGGTCCATGCCCTCGATGACTTCCGGGTATTCATCCGCGCCCACCGCAAAGCTGGGGACTCCGGCCACCGGCGTCTTGAAAATCTTGATGTCGCTGGCCGTCACATCCTCCCCCTCCTGCAACATTTTGGAGAGCTTTTTGCGCTGGACGATTTTGGCCGCGTTGTTCACCGCCCAGGCTTCCAATTCCGCAATGTCGAATCCGTTGCGCTGTTTTTTGGGGAAGCCGGGCCATAGTCTCCACTCGCGCAACTCGCGCCGCATGGCGGGCGACGGCGAGCAACCCAGCGCCAGCAGGATGTTCTTCGGCGTGCGCGCGTAGCGTTTTTTAGACACGGATTCCACGGATTTTCACGGATGCGGAAATTGTTTCAGTTTCCAAATTTCATCCGGTATGCGCCCCTGCCGGCCGGATTTTAATGCGCAGTCCTGCTTGACGTACACCGGAATTCCGGCCTGCTGGCAATCCTCGATGGCTTCCAACAGGACATCCACCCCGCAATCCCGCCGGCTCGGCCCGGATTCGCCGCCCACAATCATCCAATCAATGAAATCCCACCCCGCCCAGTTCACCTCACTCAATGCGGGTTCAAAACTGACGAACCTGGTCTGAGCCGGAATCGCCTGCAAAGCCTCGCGCCGCTTGTCGGCCATTTCCTGATTCTCCACCGAGACGCCCAGCCAGACGTTTTGCGGCGGTTTTTGCCCATCCAGCCAGCCGGTCCACCAGTCGTCCCTTTCCGGGTTTGGTGGCAAGGTTCCAAAGGCATCATCAACTCTATCCCTCCAATTCTCCAGCCGCTTGGTCAACAGGATGACATCCACATTCGGCGCCAGCCGGATTTCGTTCAGGAATTCCGCCAGCGTTTCAATCGGCCACCGGACATCCAGCCAGTCCGAATTGCTGTCCGCAAAAAATCGAATCCGGCGAATCTTTCCGCCGCAGGCAATGTGAAATCCGCGCGACGGAAGAACGGCGACGGGACTGAATGGCATTGTTTCATGGCACCGATCACAAATGCAAAGCTCGTTCAATCGGCGCAGTTTGGCGATGAAATCCGCCACGGCGATGCGTATGCCCTGTGGTCCCCATGTCTCAATGCCGCGCGCACGCAGCACCCTGGCTGCCGTGCCGGTTTCGGCGTAACAATTCTTGCAGCCCGGCGAAACCTTGTTGCACCCGATGAACTTGTTCCCCGTGTCATCGCACCAGCCGATGGGGTTTTGGAGTTTGCTCATGCGACCTCCGTTTTTGGTTTGCGGCCCATCCGCAGGGATTCCGCCCGCTCGATCTTTTCCTTCACCGGCTCGGCGGTTTCCAAAAATTCATCCAGCTTTTCAGGCGGCCAGTGGTCCATCGGTTCCTCGGTTTCGAGTTCTTCAAACAGCATTCCCAGGCTGGCGGTGCGGTTCACAAAATCGCTGAACAGGTTCCGGGCGACCGGCGATTGCAGCTCCTTGCGCCGCGGCGCCGATGCCAGGCCGAGCGCCTGGAAGGCCAGTTGCAATTCCGGCCG
>Ga0116127_1001629_pt1 | contig 12815 bp, 4 predicted proteins | sample June2015DPH_16_1_FD_89731 | JGI IMG/M metagenome (GOLD analysis project Ga0116127, IMG submission 89731) | Peatland microbial communities from SPRUCE experiment site at the Marcell Experimental Forest, Minnesota, USA - June2015DPH_16_100 | ecosystem: Environmental > Terrestrial > Soil > Wetlands... | reverse complement strand
TACTTCCTTTTGACTTGCTTTTACTTCCTTTTGTCTTACTTTTATCTTCATAACAAATAGACCCTCATCTTAAGTTGAGTAATTGACATTGAAAAATATGGCGATAAATGAAATTGAACATATGCTACTGCCGTGTTTGTTGATATGTTGCTGTCAATGAAATACATGTCAGAATCGTTTGCGGCAGTGTAAGCACCATATTTTACGTTTGATGTAGTTGTATTTCTGAAAACACTAAAGTGTGAATCTGCTGATAAGGCAAATGCTGGGCCTGCTGGAATATTTGATATTGTTGAGTTATTCACAAATCGGTAATTATATACATGTATACCATTTGCTGTTCCATTCATAGTCAAATTACTCACAAATATATATGATGTATTATTTCCACCGATTAGAGATAGTCCATAACTACCGGAACCATTGATACTTATATTAATATAGGTAGCATTTGTATCCCCACCACTATTCTCTATGTCTAATCCGTCACCAGAAGCATTTGTGACATATATATCTGTGTATGGTTGATTATTTTTGGTGTGTTTTATATATATGCCGACATTTCCGTTCAGAGCGTTGTTTGAAAAGATATGGGATATTGTACTATTTGTTACACCAACTAAATAAAAGTTGTTCCCTGCACCGTTATTGAAAGTATCATTCACATAAGTCCCATTCGCTCCACTGCTAGGAGGAGAAAAAACATCTCCACCATTCGTAGTGCAAAGATGATTACATGTCATGTTGTTAAAAACGTTATCTTTCATTGTTATATTGTTACTTGTAAATGCCATTGCATATACATGTTCGAGAGTATTACCAACAAAATATGCATCTGTCGGGGAACTCGCTACACTATATCCTAAATATATTCCCAGATGTTTATCAAGACCGTCGTCGTATCCAAGATAACTGAAAGTTGAATTTGAAATATTATATGGTGGGAAGAATGAAAAGTTGTTGGTATCTCGACGATTTGTCATGATATATCCGTGCGGGGCAGTTGGAGATGTATTCAGAGATGATATTGTAGCATTATATATCTTCAGATATCCATATGTTTCAATGCCTGTTGTGCCGTTAGTCGACGGATTGAAAATTAGAGATGTGTTATTTATTTGGAAAGTTGACCCCATTCTTGAAAGTATAATAGCGTCTGTCAGTGTGTAATTAGTTCCATCATACGAAATAATAGAGGTATTTCCAAGATCATACCATATCGTACATAGTGTACTGGTTTGATTATTCAGGACGATAGTATTATTTGTGGGATAATACATTAATGCGTTAATGCCAGAACATCCAGAAGGGGTATTTCCTAAAACTGTTACATTTGTACTAACGTTAAGCCAATAGTGAGTAAGATCCTGACTATAAGCTATTTTGCTCGAGGTATAATCCATAGCCACAGCAGTTGTATCATTCACATAAAATGCGGCTGCTCCTGTAGACAATCCTGTATCGATTATATTAGAGTTAAAAGAATCTGCTGAATTACGACTTATAGAGACATATTTGTTGGCTGTAGAACCAGCAATTATTTCGCCATTTCTCATATCAGCAGCGATAAATGGATCTTTTGATAAATACGTCAATATTGGACCTGTCCAATTTAAACCTGTGTCAACGCTTTTTGTTACGTTACCACAATAATCTCCATATATAACCACTTGAAACGAGGTAGTCATTAACCAAAATTCTCCATTTTCTCTTCCACAATCTGTGTGTGGAACCGCGGCTGGTACAGAGAATGTAGAAGCGTTGCCATAGTCTGCACTTCTTGTTACTAAATCTTGGAAATAATCAGCTAATATTATTATTCCAGGATTAACATATGCACCCAACGCAAGATGTGTAATGGGAGATGGAACAGTCCATGATGCCGCCCATGTAGAACCATTATCAAATGTAGACGATACTCTATTATCACCATCTGTTGCTAAGAATCTTCCTCCTCCCATCCAATGTAAACTTGTTTGAGTTAAGTTTGAGACCTTTATTGCTCCGCTTGGGAATGTTGCTCCATAATCGCTTGATGGTGATACATATCCATTACCATCTCCAGCAATTACTACTCCATTTAAACCTTTAGCAAATTGATTGGCGTTTGTCAGTCCTGTTGTTATCTGCGGACCAAAATTATGACTCCATCCAGTACTTCGGATAACTTTTCCATTTGAACATTGAATTAATTCTACTCCATTTGGAAAACTTACATAAGAATTTGGATTACATCCTATAGTTATTAGTGTTTGCCACGCGGTTCCCACATTAGAATTATTTACATTAAGATTTGAAACATTAATCCATAAAGTATAATTTCCAGTAGGAACCAAACCAAAATTATTTTGTATGCAAGAGCTTAATATAGTTCCATTAAGTGTCAATAAACATGTCAAGTTCGTATTTAATGGGTCAGATATTGAAGTGTTTATAATCACATTACTACCATTTTGAAAAACAGTAGAACTCAGTACTGTGATAACAATTCCAGAATAATAAACATAAACAGGAAATGTTATTAATTGTGTAGTTCCGTTCGTATTTGAACCTGTAACATTAACATAAACTGTAGCATTTGTCTGATTAAAAGTATAATTTAGACTTCCAGAAGTATTTGCTTGAATTGTATTGTTTACAACCCATTGGTATGTAACAGACTGATTTGATGATACTGTAAAAGTAACGCCTTCTGTAGTATTTACAGTAAACTGTTGCAAACTATTGTTCATCGTTTTACTATTATTCCAATCGGTGATGATTGGTACTGTACCGTTGTTTGCAGTTTGATTACCAAAAGAACTAAAGAATGCACTGTTTCCAGTACTTGTGGGATTCAACATATTTTTACTTGTAGTATTTATGTAATTGGCGCTTCTCTGTATATTTGAAACCCTTGTTTCTGTGACAATACCAGATAAATAAGGTGTAAGACTCGTATCTCTCCATCCTATCTCTAGCTTATTATTTCCTGTGGCTAGCGCCTCTGTTTTGGAAGGAGTCACAGTTGGAAGACCGTGTGCATAGGTTCTAACCACACTTCCATCATAAGTGGCGACATCAGAATCGTCTCCTGTAGTAGACAAAATTGAACCGGTATCATAATCTGAAGCTCCATGTCCAAAAAACTGCAGATCAGGCGATCCTACATATGTTCCAAATCTTAAATTAGAACCGTCGGTACCAGTTATTGCCAACATACCAACAGTTACACTATTTGTATAAACTTCAAATGTTCTTACAGCAGTTCCAGTAATTCCTAAGTTGTTTATTGAATCTAAATGTTCTGATAATGTGGCATTAAACAATATACCTCTCCCAAATGGTAACATAACTGAAGAATTATATACAAAGTTTGTAGGTGTTAAATTATTCTGATTTGAAGTTGAATCTTTTATACTACCTGTTACATTTCCATGAGGTTCTTGGTTCATATGTGAAACTACTAAATAATTTGAATCCCACACATTTTGAGCGCCATATGCAGAATTAATAGCGGGCTCTGTTGCTGCACTATTCCCATATCTTAGAACATATGTAGTATCTGAAACATTTGAAATATTTCCTTTAAAAAACAAAGATAAATTTCCAGTTGTGGTATTGTAGAAAACAATTTCACGTGGAACATCAGTATCTGTAGAATTATCGGTAATCCTAACATCTGTACCATTTGCATTTATATTTGTTGATTGATTTATGAATACTTTTATTGGTATTCCAGTAAAACTTTGAGAAACTTGTGAATGGTTCACAACTATTGTTCTGGCATATTGCCATGAGGCATTATAGGCTCCAGCACAACTAGATGTTATTAATATAATAAATATAGAAACCGCTAACAAATTAAAAAATTTCTTTATGTTATGCTTCATATATTCTCTCCAACTTGTTTTCGTTGATTGCCTGAATAGATGCTGTTGCTATTTTTATCATTACCATAAAAAACAGTGTCATCAATGTTATGACAGAAATTGACGAACTTATCTTATAATTTCTTCCAGATAGTTTCGTTTTTGTTCTCATAACAAATAGACCCTCATCTTAAGTTGAGTAATTGACATTGAAAAATATGGCAATAAATGAAATTGAACATATTGTGTCTTTGCACAACATGCTAAATTATTTACCAGATCTTCTACTGCTGTTCCTGCAAGCAAGAGAGGAGCCAACAACGGTATGATAATAATTAATGATTGTTTCATATCGATACCTCTCTCCAATCTTCCAGTGTCACACTGCCATTATTTGCTGATGAATTAATCGTATAATCACTGTTTGGTGCTACAACAAAAATAAGCCGAGACGTATCATTTTGACCTAATAATCCAGACTCAATACCTATCTTTCCTGAGAGCTGTCCTGTTGTAGAATTTCCAAAGAAAATTGCTGTCCCATTATCTGCTGTGATTTGAGCTTTTGCAGTGACGAACACATTAATACTTCTGCTATTGGAGTTGATATAAGATGTATCAAGGGATCTGACGGCTGTTACATTATCATTGCTCATAACCACAGTTCCAGAGTCAGATCTAATATACATACTCCATTTATAGATTACAGCCTTGGTTTTAATTGAATTAGAGTTGTTTGAACTAGATAATTCAAGACTGTAATAATGAGTGCCTGGATTATCTGTATTATTGACTATAAATGAAGTTGTCAATTCATAAGTCGATGACGTTATGTTATATCTTGCAATTTCATTACCATCCTCTTTTATACGAGCATAAAGGAAGGCATTGGTTGTATTTACTCTTGCATCGAGTGTCACAAATACTTCAGTTATGCCTGAACCAGTTAATATGCTTAGATTTGAACCATTGTTTGGTTCTGACCATGATGCAGTTGAGTTCCATGGAATGACGCTTCCTGTCGCATTTGAATATGGATATGTTATTTCTTTCAGAGTAAAATTTAAATTGGTAATATCTTCTCCTGTTGAATTTACTAACATTGATTGAGAAGTATAACCTGACATACTTGCACTAATCGTTGAATTAAATGCATGATGTACTGTGCTCAGTTCATAAAATCCGTTTGGATCTGTTGTACTATATATAGTATTACATACTGGACAGCTCACAGTAGCTCCTTGTATTGGATTATTTAAGGTATCTTTGACATAACCTGATATATTGTAAGTTGGTAATATGACTTTCCAGCTTATACTGTCAGAGGTCATATAGGTTGAATTGTAAACAGTTGCATTGATATAATATGTTCCGTTGATTGTGAATGGAATTGAAATGTTGTCAAAGTTTTGACTTTGGTCTACTCCATTAATTGACCAGCTATAGAGATCTGAAGTAATATTTGTGGTTACATTGAAATTGATTGTCGATAAGTTAGCAACGAATGTAAGAGATTGATCGTTTGTGAAGTTGTTACTCCATGAGGTGATATTTATTGATTTAACTTCATTTGATGCTTGATATGCCCCAATATCCGGCGGATTTGTTCTAACTATACCATCGAAATCCAATGTGGGAGTTGCCCAAAAATGTAATCCTTTCCCCTTAGCCGGACTATTATTGTAGATATGAAAATCATGAACACTTGCGTTAAAAAACAGTGGGTTTCCTTCTACATAATCCACACCTTTTGTTTCGTTACCATCATAAGGCGATGAATAATTATGAAATCCATATATTAAATTATAACTAATATTATATGTATTGGATGTATTGACAATCCCATCTAAAATACTCCATTGATCATTTTGACTGACTATGTTATTTACTACATATAATAGATTTATATTACTGCTATTGTTGCGAGCATATAATGTAATACCTCCACCCCAACCAGATAAACCATTATTGTATGCTACGTTGTTAACAATTGAATTATTTAAATAATTTACATGATATCCAGGTTCTGCATAACCAGATACTGCAAATCCTGATTGTCCATTATTATAAGCGATATTATTCCATATTGAACTATTGGAAACTAGACCTCCTCGCTCAGACCCAAAAGAAAATGCATCGAGAGTATTATTGTGCACGACATTATCATAAATATTAATATTCCAAATAGGGTTTAAATATGCTCCTGGATATATGGCAGTCACCGTGCAACCACTGACATAATTACCAAAAACATTTATATTATTCGAGTACTCCTTTATTACAATTCCTTCACCATGAGCATTTCCGGTAATTATGTTATTATAAATATTTCCTCTTGTGGTACTGCTTAAACTAATCATTTCAACATGCTGTACTGATGAAGATCTAACCATTGTGTTATTGAATATTTGTAGGTCGGAGATATGGTTATTTAGTCCTGTATCATCACCAGAATAAACCCACAGGGAATGTGAATATGAATCTCCAAAAGTTATATGATGAATACTGTCATTATTTCCAGAAACCAACCTTAAATTTGATTGTGAAGCGTCCTTTATATTCATGTTAGAAATATCAATAAAATTAGAATTGTTAATCTGGACAAGTCCCTCGTAGCTTGGAATATATACATTTGTTCCATTGATTATTGCAGTTTCGAGTGGATATCCGCTGGCTATAATTGGATTCCCAAATGTACCATTATTTGTGACCAACATCCTCTCGAAGTATTCGCCTCCCCTTATATAAATTATATTTCCTGCACTTACTATTCCAAATGCGTAAGATATGTTTCGTAATGGGAATAATTTTGAGCCGTTATTTGTATTGTTTCCGTCTAATGCAACATAATATGCTCTTCTGACATTAATCGTTACATTGATTGATGATTCTCCAAGACCGTTTGTAGCATTGAACCTTATTACGTGACTTCCAATATCACTCAATTCTGGAGTCCATGAAAATATTCCTGTCGTAGCGTTGATAGTTCCATTAGTTGAATTTGTCGAGTATACAACTGTAATATCATTGACATTTACAACATGTAAATTAATATACTGTTGAGCTTCGGTTCCCCATTCTTGATTTCCAACTGGCAGTAATATAGGTATTGTAGGCGCAGATGCTACGAAAATTGTAAATATAAACGTCTGTGTGCTACCATTATTATTTGTACCTGAAACTGAAACAGTTGTATTCCCAGAAATTGTGAATGTTTTTAAAGCCGTGCTATTTGTTGTTCCATCCCCAGTTAATTTAGTGGCACTTATCCATGTCCATGTTTGGATAGTCTGATTGGAACCTACCGAAAATATGACAGATTCATTAATAGGTACAACAATTGATGTATTTCCATCATTTGTGTAGTTATTTAAATTGAAATTTATTGCTGGTTGAAGTAATATTTCATTGCTCGCTACATATGCACCAATATCTGGTGGATTTCTTTGAATAGTTCCGTCCTTATCAACTATTGGTGTATTCCAAAAGTGTAGTCCTGTTCCATTTGCTGGACTGTTTCCATAGATATGAAAATCGTTGTTTGATGTATTTATAAATAGCGGATTTCCTTCGACATAGTTTGCGCCCTTCGTTTCATTCCCATCGACTGGATTTGAAAAGTTCATAAATCCATCTATTAAATTATTGGTGATGTTATATGAAATAGATGTATTAGCTATCCCATTTAAAATAGTCCATCCAATATTTTTGGAAACTATGTTATTGCTAACATTCAATCCATTTGTAACAACTGCTGATGTATTTCGTAAATATAGTGTTATTCCTCCTCCCCACCCACCATTCCATCCATTTCCATAAGCAGTATTACTTGTTATTGTAAGATTAGAATAATTTGCGTGTGTACCAATTGCATTAAACCCACTAACTGCAAATCCACTTATACCATTGTTATAAGCTACATTGTTGTAAACGGTTACATTTTCAACTAATCCTCCCTGTTCACTTCCAAATGAAAATCCGTCTAATGTATTATTATATATATTATTGTTATATACTTCTATGTCTGAAACAGTTCCAGAAAATCCATCAACATATAATGCAGTAACTGTAATATTGTGGATATTGTTATCATGAATAGAACTGTTGTCTACATCTTGCTTGAAATCTATTCCTTCACCATTCCCATTATATCCTACATCATTATTAAATACTTCACAATGGGAACACGTGCTTATACTTAATGTTTCGACATGAACATCAGTATTATGTCTATAAAAAGAATTATTATAAATATTTAAATATTGAATTGCATTATGACTTCCAGATATATACAGTGGATGACTGCTGGAGTTTCCAAAATACATATCGTGAATATTTATATTATTTCCAGCATTTATTCTAATATCAGAACGATTTGTATCTTTTAAAATTAAATTAGAAATATCTAACCAATTATATCCGGATATAAATATTATTCCTTGAAATGCTGTAATTGATACGTTTGTTCCATTTAATATTGCTACTTCATTTGGATATCCTGAAATGAATATTGAATTTCCTGATGTACCACTTTTGTTTATAATCATTCTCTCGAAATATTCCCCACCACGTATATATAAATAATTTCCTGCGCTTATGACACCAAATGCTGTTGAGATGTTTCTAAAAGGATAATTCAGAGAACCATTGTTTGTATTGTCTCCAGATAGTGAAACAAAATATGCTCTTCTAACATTAATAGTAACTATTTGTGTGTCTGTTCCATTATCATAGCCATCACTTGCGTTAAACAACCATGTATATGTTCCTACATCAGAAATTGTTGGAGTCCAAGAAAATTGCCCTGTGGTAGTATTAAACACTCCCTTAGTTGCGTTCGTACCATAAGTAATCGTATCATTATCTGCATCAGTTGCAGATAAATTTATGTAATGTTGAACTTCAGTACCCCATTCCTGTGTTGGAATTGGACTTAAAATAGGAGCGTTGTTTAGTTGCGTATTCAAAGTATACCCAAATTTTATATTGGCAGAAAATACCATATTTTGATAACAATCGCTAATCAGAACTGTTTCTTGTGAACAATTTTGAGGCGCTAAAAAAGATAAATATGTATTTACATCAGTAGGACTATATGGAATACTTATTGGATTATCAGATGAACTATTCCAAACAGAAGAATAAGAATTATTTCCATCCAATTTAACTTGAATTCCCTCTGCCATGATAGCATAATCGTTATATATATCATTAGATGAAAACATTCTATTGTATTTCTTAAAATCATCATACCATCCAATTTCTCCCAAATTTGATGCCGGATGATTAAATAAAATAAAATAATCTGGATTAACAGAATTTAAAATCGAAATTGATTGAGTAGAAACAAGTGCACCATTTTCGTACCAATTTACAATTGTATCATTCCAAACTAATGCAATCTGGTTGAATTTACTATTATTCCACCAAGTAGGTGGTGAAGATGTAAGTGTTACTGTAGTTCCATTTAGAACGGCTTTAAATCCGCCTGTATTTTGCCCAATAGTTAATGAATATTTTACAACCCCACTTGTCAACGAACTGAATAAATATTGAGTTGAACTTGGAGTGGAATTTCCTCTGGGATTTAACCAATAAATAACAGTGTTTCCTGAGGAATTAATAAAATTTGGAGAAGATATATTTAGTCTTGAACTCGTTGTTGATACATTTATACCGTTGTTATATTTTCCTGTACGACTCAATAATGTTGTTCCCACGATTGTTCCGTTATGGTTGTTTCCAGAACTATCGTTTAATATTGCACCATTTGAAACATTTGATTCATCCAATTTAAACCATATTTCAATATTTGTATTATCTCCAGAATATGGATCTGTTTTATTAGAATAACTTGAAATGTTAGCAGATAATTGATGCATATCTGTCCCAATATATGTATGTCCGAGACTTATTATACTTGAATTTGTTATATTATTTCCAATTAGATATTTTATTGGAGCTTGTTCACTTAGTACACCAGAATTATTGAAAGAGAATAACGTTATATTACTCCATCCGTGCATTCCAACACTGGTATTATTATAATTATTAGTTGTTCCATTTGTCCATATGTTATTAATACTTACGTTATAACTGTCAATAAGATTTCCTGTTACTGGTTTCCATGAGTAATTTATCCAGAAATTTCCCATTGAAACATTATCTATTACTGGGGTTGGAGGTGTTTCTATAGCTCCAGTCATGTTTGTAACATTAAACGTATCATTCAATCCGCTATATGAGAATGATATAAATCCTGTTGCATTTGCTATTGACGATGAAACTTGAACATTGTCGTGTATTAGATATACCGGTTGCCCTTGCCATTCTGGTATCGTTGTATTGAAATAAACTTGTGCTATTCCAGGCCATGATGCAGTTAAATTCTTGTCTGAACTTGCATTGATTGTAATGGTTATATTTGGTAAAATTGACCAGTTTGTTGCTGGTGGCAATTGGATTGTTGTCGTATTCTGGTATGTATTGGGGTTTGGTCTGTACCATGATGAGTTGGGATATATTGTAGCTGATGCTACTGGTTGATTTGGAGAAATATATCCTGTTGAATTTATTGTAGTGTTGATATTAGAATATATTTTGGAAGAATCATTAACATTTACTGTATAACTCATGTTTTGCTGATATGTACTGTTCTTGCTCATATTCATGAGAATCACAGTAGTCGAATCGTTGCCTATCGGTAACGGAGTATGTCCACTTATGTCCGTTATAACAGATGATACGGTTTGCTCGATCCTATTTAGCATTGTTTCATTTGATGTTATTGTACATCCAGATAAATTGTTTCCCAACGAATCTTGACACAGACCATCAAAATAATAACTGTTATTCAGTTGAGAACTTGCATTTGAGACATTGTAACTTATATTTTTTGAGTTAATCAATGAAATATTCCCGCCAGTTAAACTCACATCGTTAATAGTTCCGCTCGTATTAATGTCTCTAAATGTACAGTTTTCACATTTCTGTATAGTCATGCCATATTGAAATGAACCAGTTGAAGTCAGATTTGTAAAAATGTTATTATTGTTATTACCAGATAGATTGGACAACAATACTGCTGAGGCTGCAGGTGTTGTTTGTGTCGTGATTATTACGTTATCTACTGTTGAATTAGACATGTTTGCCAAGACAAAAGCAGCTTTTCCACTCTGCCCAGACAACTGCCCACAACACACTGATGATATATTCAAAATATATAACCCTGTGATATTTATATCACTTCCCCAATACGATCTAACACCATCTGAATAGTTGTTTGAAGAATCTATGATATTGTTTATATATGTATTATTGTTCTGATAATAATTTCCTCCACCAATGATATTATTATATGTATTTGAATCTGATGTAAATAGAAAATTATTTTGTATCACAGTGTCTACTAAAATAATATTGAGAACAAGCCCCTTTTGGGTATTTGTCAAAACATTTCCTATTGCTGTAAGACGAATACCACTACCTGATAGAAAGTCAAGTGTGTAATCATACACACCTGTAATATAATTATACGAAAAATTTAAGTCTGAAAAACTTGATACATAGATACCACTACTTGTATCTTGATTGGAATAATTTCCAGAAAAATTACTGTTAGTAAATGTAACATTGCCCTCCTGTGTTGAGTACCACATCTGAAGATTATGATTTTGTGAATTTTTGAAAGTTATGTTATTATATAGATGCGGTCTTATAGAATATCTTGAATCTATCTCTGCTGAATTATTAATAATTGTGTTGTTTATGTAGCTACCGGCTTCTAAATACCATAGTGTAATTGCTGCTCCATTATGATCGCCATTGGCAGCGCTTGCATTTCCTAAAGAGTTGATTGTGGAGTTATTCATATACAGTGAAGGATATAATCCTGTATTTGTTTGTGTAGTGGTGGTGAGACGTATATTTGTCCAAAATGTTGTAGAAGGCGATACAGTAGCGTTTTCTAATTTGAGAATACCGCCATAGCTTGTTATATTATTCGACTGATTTCCTCCGGATGTGTCTATCTGGATGATAGCACTAGTTATATTCAAAATCCCAGTTCTCAAAACTGTTATATTTGTAACTATTTGACCATTAGTTAGTTTATACTCCCCATTAGAGATGTATTCTGTTCCTGTTGAATTATCGAGATATGTCCCATCAGGATTGTAGCACTTAAAATCCTGAGATACATTTTTTCCACCATAATACTCGTCTAGACCACAATATCCAGATGTATAAGTATTTGTAATATCTTCAACATATCCAATATAAATTCCATCTTTAAATATATTAAACTTTGCTTGCCCTGTTGTCGAAACTATTTTAATAGTGTGTGTAGTGTTAATCCACGAATTTTGGGTAATTGCAAAGCTTGAAACTAAAGTGTCTGTACCTCCTCCAGTTCTTTTAAGATATATCTTTTGATTTGCGTCATCTGCTACGATAATCGCATATCCATATCCATATGTAGATGTGGTATTCTGCATATAAATTAATGTTCTCCAAAATCCTCCGATTGTTGTCTCATTGAAAGTATCTTCAACAATATAGCCAGTAGCGCTTAAGGGCATAAGTGTTGAATTCGCCAAAATGGGCTTCTGAGCATTTGTACCTGTTCTGGTCAGATTATTATTGGAAATATTATAACTTGCTACATTTCCTGTCCAATTTGAGCCAATACTGGAATTATCTGAACGTATAAAAGTGTCATTCAGATATGTGGTTGTTGCTCCTGCTGTTTCTGTCATTAGAAACATAACTAACAGTATGATAATAACTAATGACGGTTTCGTTGTCAATTTTCTATTTTCCTTTTATCTTGCTTTTATCTTTATAACAAATAGACCCTCATCTTAAGTTGAGTAATTGACATTGAAAAATATGGCGATAAATGAAATTGAACATATCGAGTCTTTGCATAACATGCTAAATTATTTACCAGATCTTCTACTGCTG
>Ga0116127_1001627_pt1 | contig 12819 bp, 26 predicted proteins | sample June2015DPH_16_1_FD_89731 | JGI IMG/M metagenome (GOLD analysis project Ga0116127, IMG submission 89731) | Peatland microbial communities from SPRUCE experiment site at the Marcell Experimental Forest, Minnesota, USA - June2015DPH_16_100 | ecosystem: Environmental > Terrestrial > Soil > Wetlands... | reverse complement strand
TATAACGACGCTTGGGTGTATAACGACGCTTGGGTGTATGGCGACGCTTGGGTGTATGGCGACGCTTGGGTGTATGGCAACGCTCGGGTGTCTGGCAACGCTCGGGTGTCTGGCAACGCTTGGGGGTCTTCGCCCTTGTATATTCAAGGTACGCGCCATTCCATGACACTATGTTCCTTCACAGAGATAGCAATCGGATGCCATATTCACACGATTGCGTTTTGGAAGAAAGCGTACCGCAAAATTGGTGCCAAAGAAGGTTATAGCGAAGCGGAAATTAAAGAGTATTCCGAATACATCGCTTTGCTTGCCACTGCTGCGAAGCGCTTCCAGAAAGCCGCAATGAAGGCTAGCCAGTAGTCATGGGCTCTATTGAACACTGGAGGATATATGCAAGCAGGTACTAAGGTGTACGCGGTATTTACGACGATTGAATACGAGGGCTCAAACCTCGTAGACATCTACAACACGCGCGAAGCGGCAGACGCTAAGCGAGATGAGATTCTCGTGCAAGCAAAGCCCGGCGGCGCGCAGTGGTGGATTGATAACGCTAACGTAGAAGACTGGACGGTACTCTGCCGTCCTCGCCGCGTGTATTGATGCCGTGCGCGAATGGGACGCAATAGGCGCATGGCCAGACGCATGGGCAACGTGGAACATTGCGCTGGGCGATGCGGCCACAAAGAAAGCATATGCAACAGGCACCATGCCTGCAATCATTCACCTTGACCAGATATAGGAGGGCACCATGACATTGAAGGAATTATTGGACACAACGACACCTACGACGCCAGATGTGCTAGTGCGTAATGAAGGCACTCTATTATTGTTCTGCCCATTGACACCACTGGCAAAGGGATGGATTGCCGAGCACGTTCAATCCGATGCCCAGTGGTGGGGCAACGCTCTTGTAGTGGAGCATCGCTACGCTTGGGGATTAGCTCAGGGCATGAAGGACGAAGGACTGGTGCTCGCGTGAAGAAAAAAGTTAAATTTCGAGGTAATCAAGCACGCCTGTGCAGAACTTGACCAGATATTTGACCAGATATAGGAGGGTACCATGACCACGGCATTAGCCAAGAAAGCAGGGCTTGAACTGTTCGCCTTCGTCACGGGTGAGAAGGCTACTGCATTCGCGCTCAGCAGCAAAGAACGGCGCGCCGTTGCAGTCTTTGAAGAGAAGCACGCACACTTTTATGTGTTCTGGGTTGCGTGCAGACCGACTCCCGCAATCAAAAAGTTCCACGAAAGGATTGCACAATGAAAAGCAGCATAGTGACCGTTCTTATTCTTGCTCTGGCTTCGATATGCTGGGGCGCGGACCTTCCATCGGCACCTACACCCACGGTTGAAAAAGACCCAGTCGCATGGGGAATCACTGGGATTTTTGCACCCGTTGTTGTAGGCACTTTCACTAAACCAGCAATCGGCTTCTGGGCGGGCATCGTGATTGACATCGCGGGTAACTCGCGATTCTCCGCGCCGGGAGACAAAACGAACATGATCGCAGCGATGGTAGGCACGGGCGCGGGTTACTTGCTAATCAAAACCATGAAGCGCGACTGGCACAAGCGATGAAACACGTCTATCTAGATGTAACACTGCCTGAACTAAAAGGTGGAGCGATGTACCAGACGGCAACGGGCGATGGTAGTACAGATAACGCAGCCATCGCTCGCGCATTTAGAGAACTACGCAAGAAGATTAAGGGCAAGCGCGTCACGGTCATACAGGCGCGCATCAGCATCACAACGAAGACAGTGGAGGGTTAAATGCACGCGATTGCTGTTTGGCTTGAGCTCAACTTTCTGTTTGTGTTGTACCGTGTTTGGGCGGGCGGATTACTGAGTAATTCCAATGAAACATAGGCGGGGTGATTTTGTAACTGTAATCATCCTCTACGGCGCGGTGACTGTCATCGTGAGCGCGCTACTCATTACGCTTGGAGGCGCACATTGAGCGAACATAACTATACTCCTGAAGACCGAGACGCGGCCCTTGAACGCATACGCAAGGAAATCATGAGGCGTATACGGGAAGGCCTTCCAGAATTTTACCGTCCAAGCAAGCTGGGCGACAAATGCCGCTATAGTCCAGCGGATGAGCACGCCGACCGTGGTACGGTGCCCGTCGCGCGCAGTCAGTTTGCGGCGACCGTGCGCATTAAGGATTCTGTCTTTTATTGGCCGTTGACGCTTATCATTGTGGCCGATAAAAGTGGCGCATGGAAGGCGAGTCACGAAGAATCTATGGCAATTCTGAGCAACGAAGACCGCTGGAACGATGCCATGCCAGTATGGGCCAAAAACTTCGTGCCTACTTTTTCGTACGAAGATGATATACTGCTGAAAGAGATGCAGCTATTCACAGGGGGAGACAATGGACTTCGCAACTAAATTCAAAAGCTACGTGCGCACGGCTACGCCGCTCGTGCTCATTAACACGTTCGATGCGAGGACAACCCAGCGCAACATCATCGAAGCCCTGCAAGCCATCAAAGGCGCAGATAACAAAACTTCCCTACTAGCACACACGGGCCTGAGTCAGTGGGATTGTTGTAGGGGTTTCAAGGGAATTAATGAACTGGGCATAGACCAAGTGAAGCAGTTTATTTTGATGTCCAAGACTCCTATCGAGGCGCTATATATGGCCGAGAACCTGTACAAAGTTCTCGCCGCAGCTACGCCTGAAGTGTTGAAAGACCACTTCACATTCATTTTCAATGCGCACAAGTTCTGGGGTACCGCATCCGAGGTACAAGGCTTGTGGAACCTGCGCGATGTCCTGAAGGAAAAGGGCAGCATGCTGATCCTTCTGGCGTCGCCGGGCGCAACCTTGCCAGAAGAGATCGCGCAAGATGTTATGTTCTTGGATGAGCCTCTACCGAACGACAAACAAGTAGAAGAGATCATCACGAAGGCGTACGTCAACGCCAAACGTGTCGCGGAAAGCAACAATAAAAAGATTCCTGACACGTTGCCAGCGGGCGTTATGAAAAAGTCCGTAGCCGCTCTGAATGGTTTGCCTGTATTTCCGATTGAGCAAGCATCTTCACAGTGCTTGGACGCAATGACGGGCACCATGGACACCCAAGAACTTTGGAACCAAAAGCGGCAGACCGTCTCTCAGCGCGCGGGTCTGTCAATGTATGATGGCAACGCATCGTTGGATAACCTCGATGACTTAGACAATGCTGTAGACTTTCTGCAGCGTTACACGGCTGGACCCGAGTCACCGAATATCGTCTTGCGGTTCGATGAGATGGAAAAAGCATTTGCGGGCTCTGGCACCGACCTGAGCGGCGATGCTACAAAACTTACGGGCTCAATCCTGACATGGTTCCAAGACAAGCGCATCAACGGCATTATCTTTTTGGGGGTGCCCGGATGCGGCAAGTCGGAACTGCTTTACGCATGGGCTAAGAGTGCGGGCAAGCCAGTGGTTAACGTAGACTTACCGGGCATGCAAGGCAGCTTGCTGGGCCAATCAATGGCAAACCTGCAAGCCGCAGAGAAAACAATTGACGCCATGGGTTGCGGGCGAGTGTTGGCAATTGCGACCGTCAACGACGTTTCAACGTTGCCCGCACCGTTGCTTCGCCGCTTTAATCTCGGTACGTTCTTCTTTGATATCCCGAGGACTGAAGAGGCACGGGTAAAGATTCTCAACATCCATCGCAAGAAGTATGGCATCAATGCGAAGGACAAAGCCCCAGACATGAATCTATGGACTGGCTCAGATATTGAGAATGCATGCCGCCGAGCTTACATGCTTCAAGAGACTTTGGAGGAGTCTGCACAAAACGTGGTCAAGGTAATGATTGCCAGACGGGAGGAAATGGACGCACTTCGGCGCAATGCCGATTCAAAATACATTTCGGCTAGTCATGCTGGGACGTACCAATATTGGGACCCATTCGAACAGGAGCAAGCTGCATCGTTTGAAAGCAACAGACGATTGAAGGGTTAAAACAAATGGCCGCATAACCGGGGCTTCGGTCCCAGAAGGGTAAGGACAACTCAATGAAAACCTACCTCATTTCACAAGAGGAGTTAGTAAGATTGAAAAAGCAACTTCCGCGCGGCGGCAATTACCGCTGGAGCACGCCGCAGCGCAAACAGGCCTGAAGCGGTTTTGCATACCGGGAGAGACAGCAGGCGCAATACGCGATGGTCTGGGCAAGATTCATGCGCGTATTAGTGCGCGGGGCTTCGCTGAAAATGTTAACGTGGCCGGGCATCTAACAGTAGTCAATCGCACCATTAAGCATCAACAGGATATAACCATCCGATGGATGTAAAGTCAATCGCAAGCGCGGGCTTCTAGGTGGGCAGGCGAGGATGAGTGTCCGAGTCGAACCATCGTTGCCCGCCTCCTGCGATGTGCTCACGACGTATTGTTAAGCCTTCTCGGAGTCCATCCAATAGGCTAATTGTATGCGTGAGTACATCGGAGGGAACATGTCAGCCTATCAAAGTCAAAATACGTTGTTCAAAGACGAAGAGTCTTTGTTGAAAGCACTTTGTGACAATGGCTTCGAGCGCGAACACATCGAAGTTCACGAGCAGTCGCAGGTGCTCATCGACTATCACGGACTGCCTCGCCCACAACGGGGCACCATAATCATTCGCCGCAAGTATGTGGGCGGTGCGGCCAATGACATCGGCTTCGACAAAAACGCCGAGGGCTTCTATGAGGCGCACGTCTCGGATTATGACCAGCATAAGCACGGGCCAGTATGGATGACCGCCGTCAAGAAGTCGTACGCCGAACACGGGCTCATCAAGCAATCGGCCTGCATGGGATTAGTCTATCTGGGCACCAAGGTAGACGAAGTCACGGGCCTGAAGAAAGTACAATTCGGGGTGGCAGCATGAAGATGATAACTTGCACAATTGAAGAGGACGGCTCAGTAACAGCCGATGCGGCAGGCTTCCATGGAAAAGGATGCACCGAGGTGTTGGAGAAACTGTTAGCGGCAATCGGCAGCAAAGTAAGTGGCGGCCACAAGCCCGAGTATCATCAGAACATCCAGACGCAAATCAAGGCAGGGAGGTAATTTTGACAACCTGCACGGTTTTCATTGAAGACGACGCCAGCATCACTTTTTTGGATTCGGAATTGACAGCGGGCTTCAACCTAGGCCCTTCTGTTACACGGAGGGCCAGCGAAATAGAACCCGATTGCGCTACCCTTCGGCTCTTTTTTCATGTGCTGCGCGCCGTCTTTGGCGAATGCGGAGTCGTCGCAGAATGGACGCGACATTGGCCCTGCTTATGGAGAGCAAATTTATCGCTGATTGGCGGTCCAATATTGGCGCAACGATGGTACAATCGCTACGAAGCGATAGCCGCCGAAATTTTATGGTTCAATGACAATGGCGTTCAAAGGTGATTTATGAGAGCAATGGGATTAGCAAAAGCCGTAGCGAAATTTTGGAGTCGGCTCGACAAGACGCCTGAAGGCCATTGGCTGTGGACAGGCGCAACGGGCGGCAGTTTGGGCTATGGATGCCTAAAACTGCCCTTAGTTTTGGGCTTTGGGCGAAAGAACGAACTCGCCCATCGACTGGCGTTTTACTTGGCCCATGGATTCTGGCCAGAGAACGCGCGGCACACCTGTGATATTCCTTTATGCTGCAATCCCGAGCACTTGCTTGAGGGCACAGCTAACGATAACATGCAAGACTGCATTGCGCGCAATCGTGCGCGTAATGGAAACCTAAAACTAAATCCTACAATCTGGGCAGCTATTCGCGCATCACAAGAAACAAGTTCTATTCTAGCGCAGCGTTACGGAGTGACGATGAATCACATCTGTAAAATAAAGCGCGGCGTTTCAGGTTTGGTCTACCGACCATAAGGAGAACAACAATGAACACATTCGATTCCACGAGTCTCGAAACAATGGTTGATCTGCCCGATGACGGGCTAACGGGCACCATGTCCGCAGTGCCCACAGTGGCCGCGAAGAGCACAGACGTAACTGAGCTGGTGAAGACTACAAAGTTCTTTCAGCTCAGCTTTCACACACTGGGCAACGAGCGCACCGCGCAGGGCACTGAGCAAGACATCAAGACCGTAGCCGATAAGGCGATGCTGAAGGTTAAGAAGTCTTTGTTCGGCAAGTCGCCTGAATACAAAATCATCCGCAGTGCGGATGCGAAGCTGAAGCGCGCAATCGACAAGCTATGTGTCGAAGGCGCGTTGAAAAACATCCGTATGGTGCCAAACGGCAACGTTGCCCGTGTCTTCAATATGTGCGTCGAGCACTCAATGATTCGCACAGCGCTAGTGGAAAAGTTTGCGCTAGTCTACCCCGCTCTGTATGAGCGCTCCAAAGTAATGCTTGGCCCACTGCACAAGGCTGACGATTACCCGAGTCCAGAAAATGTCCAAGCAAGTTTTGGATTCACGTTTCAATACGTGACTTTCGATGTTCCGGGTGATCTGAAAAATATTGACGGCCTCATGTACCAGAAGCAGATTGAACAGCGCGGCGCAATTATGAAAAGCGCATCACTGGAAATCAATCGCGTCAAGTGCGCCACGATGCAGGCCGTGCTTGACAAGTTCCGCGACGAACTGTCGCCGGGCGAAGAGGGCAAAAGCAAAAAGTTCCACGCAAAAACGCTGACGAAATTGCAGAAGTTTGTCGATGAGTACGACATCATGGACGTGACTAACTTCTCGGAGCTAAAAGCGCTGAAAGATAAGTGCTCTAAACTCGTTAGCGGCATCACGGTGGAGAACATCAAAAACAGCGAAGAGTTTACGGCCAGTCTGTTGAAAGACATTTCAGGCTTGAGCGATTTGCTTCGCCCGCTTGTTGAGGAAACGGGCAGAGCGTTGAAGATTGTAAATTAACAACAAATCTTAGAGCAGGAGAAAACAACATGAAAATAACGCGAATCGTTTTGGTTGCGGCGCTGTTAGTGGCCGCAGCCTTCGGGGCTGTAGCGCCGCAAGTCACAGGCTCGTGCATCAACTACCGTGCGCATACGCTCACTCTCGTGGGCGATTACTTTGCGCACACGGTTGAACTCGTCGATGGCAAACCCGTGTTTACCGGCGCGCCGTCAGTAGAATGGGGCTCTACAGAACTGCAGATTTTGGCCTTTACGGAAACCTCTGTTCTTGTCAGTCTTCCTGCTCAACGTCCCGGCAGTTATATCGTGACTGTGAGCAACGGAGACCCGACCACGTTCACAGTGCTGTACGAGGTTTCAGGCAGGCAGCATGAGAAATGCGAACGCAACACAAATCCATGCGGCGTGTTCCATAGCCGCTAGAGGAGGAAACACTTTGGCAGATGGATGGGATAGAGACCTGAGCACAGAATCACATTGGCAAGAATTGTTAGAATGGTGCGCCTTAGTATGCATCTTTCTTGCCGCAGTTTTTGGCTTTTTGCTATGGACAGGCTGTGCGAGACCACCGAAACCTACATTATCGTACAGCGACCGCAGCGCTTTACAAAAACTGTGCTCGTCCAATGCGATTGATTTGGGCGATGCTCAGTGGCAGCGCATCAAATCGCAAGCCGAAAAAGCATGCGCCGTTCTTGAGGCAAATCCGCAACACTAGGCAGGCGGGCAGTAATTCAGGACCGCCAGAAGAGGATTAACAAAATGAAGTTGAAAATGTTTTTCATGGCCGTTGCATTATTTGCGGCTTCACTGATGCCTATGCCCGCGCTCGCTGCAACGGGAGTAGCGCAAATCAAAGGGACTTACAGCTTTCAGGTGGCTGGGGTATCGAATAGCTACGGCTACTACAACGGCAACACGTTTTTTAGCTTGAACAACGGCGGCCAGTGTCCAAAGAACATGCAGTGCCAGCAGGTTGCGCAAGAGAAAATCACCGTAGGCACCATCAATTTTAATGGTGCTGGAATCGCTAAGTTCTTGTCCATTCAGTCGTATGACCAAGGCAGTAACGGCGGTGGACCAGCGGTGAATGTGGGCTACAAGTACGTTGTGTCTGGCTTCAACGGTACGCTGACTATCCCCGGTGCCAAGGGCGCGATCGTGTCCTTGTCTTTGGGCAGCTACAACGCGGCAGGAATCGCAACGGTAGTCCAGTTCTTCGTAACGGATACCAACCCGAGTCTGGGAACTGCAATCCTGCAGTAAAATTTTCGACAACACTGTCGAGAACTGTGGAGAATCCCACAGAGTCTTAGGACTAAGGGGTGACCTGTCGAAAGGCAGGTTCACCCCAGAGGATTAAAAGGAGAGTTATGTTCAAACCTTTGCTCGCAGCAAAAATGAAGGACATCGAAGCGGAATTAGCACAATTAAAATTCCCTGTCCTCGTATCCACGAAGCTGGACGGCATACGCGCAACTGTGCAGGGCGGACGCCTGCGCAGCCGTACACTCAAAGACATTCCAAACGTGAACGTTCAGAAAATGTTGGCGGGCTTGCCTGAAGGACTAGACGGCGAACTGATTTTCGGAAGGCCGACCGCGCCCGATGTATTCCGACAGACTACCAGCATCGTCATGAGTGACGACAAACCCGCCGAAGGCATACAATACTTTGTCTTCGATCAGTTCCTTGACGCCGGATTTTCTGAGCGGTTTTCGTCGTATCAAGATGCGGTTGGAGATATGCCGAAAGGCTTCCCCATAGTAGCAGTAGCGCAGATTCGCGTTGACCATCTCGAAGAACTTCTGGCTCTCGAAGAGAAGTGGCTTGTTTTGGGATACGAAGGGCTGATGATTCGTAGCATGGACGGGCGCTACAAAGAGGGCCGCTCCACGATGAACGAAAGTATTCTCATCAAACTAAAACGCTTCGAGGACGCCGAGGCCGTCATCATTGGCTCGTATGAGATGATGCACAATGACAATGTGGCACAGACCAATGAGCTGGGCCGCACGAAGCGCAGCACGACGCAGGAGAACTTGCGCGCAGCGGGCGTGCTGGGCGGATTCCACGTCAAGGATGTAAAGACGGGTGTGGAATTCAACGTAGGCAGCGGCTTCGATGCGCAACAGAAGGAACAATTCTGGGGCGAGCGCGATTCGTTGGCGGGCAAAATCATCAAATACAAATCTCTCACGGTTGGCGTGCTTGAGAAACCTCGGCATCCAATATTTTTGGGCTTCAGGTCAGAGGAGGACATGTAAATGGCAATAAACAGCAAAGCAACAGGCAAGCCCGCAGTGCAGGTGCGCATTTCGACGCCGTCAACAATGACGGACTATCGTGCTACCCAGTACACGTGGGTCAGCACCGAACTCAAACCAAAAGTCGGGCAAGTAATAACGTGTGCGCCCGACAAACGCGAATGGTTAGTGGACTGGGTCGGCGTGGTCGTGAACTACTTCGAGGGCCTTCCGTCATGGCGATAATCACGCTAACCATCGAACAGCGAGCACTGGGCGTCTTCCTCGCAGAAGCCGTCCATGGATCGCGATTTCTCAAAGATGCCAAGATCATAGCCGCGCAATTGGTAGAGAACGACAACCCCGCGCCTGAAAAGTTGTGCGAACTTATGGGCGTACCGGCCACCACGTGGGCCGAGATCGCTGCCATCGTACTGGCCAAAGAGGAATAAAATGGAACCAACTAAAGCAGCAATTTTGGGCAGATTCGGCGGGGATCGCAACGCCGCGCGAAACTATTGCCTCATCATTTCCGTTGACCAAGTCTGCAAAAACAAGGTACTGTCAGATGAATACTGGGACCTTGCCGCGCAGTTTCGCACGGGCGAGGAGGGCGACTCCAATGTTGCGTAAAGCATGCCGCAAGATGCTTCTGTTGAAGATAATCAGTTGGACGGTACTCTCGCCACCGTTTGCCATGGCCGCACAGAAAAAAGTTGCCAATACCGCAACGGTTGTGATAGGATGCTTGCATGACTAAATTTGAGTCGATTCATCAAACTATTTCCGTGTTTGAACACGCAGGCGCAATTGCCTTCGGGATGTTGGTCTTAAAGGCCGACAACCCATACCCAAAGACTGACACTTTCGGGGTCGCAGAACCATCCAATATTGCATGGGACCGCGGTTGGCAGTCTGCAGCCGATGCCGGGGCAATCAAAGTCCGCCCTAGGCCTGTCGTCAAACGTACTTACGTCAAGCCGATGCCTTATGTCAAGCGGCCTGCGCGAACGGGCAACCATCCGCGATTCATCGAGGCGCGCAATGGGAAATAACGTCGCTCTGTCGCTTCCTTCGTTCCAACAGGCTGGGCGTTTTGCAAAAGGCATTGGAATTACGACGCCCGAAGCGTGGACTGCGTATATCACGGGCAAATCACGAGAGGACATTTTTCAACAAGTTCTTAGTTGGACTAACGCCCGAGTGATTCAGATAGCACTGGAGAACTAAATGCTAAGCGCGGCAGGCAGCATATCTTCAATTCTCGGACTACTGCTGGCGCTCTCCGTGTTGTGGTATGAGAGGCGGAGGTTATAATGCATGACTTTGGAAAACTGGACCTGCACCATTTAAAGGGCGTGTTTAAGAAAAACGTGTTTTTCAATACTAAAGCATCGCGCGCCGAACGTTCATTCTCCATCATCGAAGGCCCCGGTTGTACTCCCGACCCGCGTACAGGCCGAGCGATAAAAGTCCGATGGGCGGATGGCACCTTCGATAACATTTCGAGCTACGATATTGAGATTTTAGTCTCAAAGGACGGCAAAGACATCAAGGCCCCGATAACAAATTTCACTGGCAACGATGTTCCCGTACCTGACGCCGCGCCATCCGAAGCGCCGACGCGAGCAGCGAAGCCGCGCGGTAGAGTAGCATGGAAATCGGAGGACGAACATGGAGAGTAACGAACTATCTCACGAATCTCATGGGTCGCAGGTAGTGGCTGGCGTATATCATATCGGGTTCGCGGCGTTGTATTTAATCGCTTTAGTCTGGCATTTACGTGGCGCTGGACAACATTTTCAGGCAGCAAAAGAAAGTCGTTGACAAAAAGCCGAAGCAGGCTTAATCTCGAAATTAGGAGAAACCAAGGCAATGAATCCAAGTCCGAAGTACAGCGCAGGCCAGCAGATTCAAAATACCAACACGCGCAAAGTTTTCACCATCGCACGCCCAACTCGCTTCATGCCCAACAACGTGGGCTGGCGATACGACTCTCTGACCCTGCATGATATGCCTTTTGAAGACCCAAATAGTTCTTTTCGACCGTACGTTCCGGCTGCGAACGACGGCGCATTCTTTGAAGAGGTCGCTAAACCACAGCCTTCGAAGAAGGAACTGCGCATGCTTGAGCAGGTCGCGAAGAAAGAACGCGCCATTGCAACAGCCTATGCGAATGGCTTCGCTATGCCCCTACCGGAAAGTGAACGCGTTCGTGAACTTTTGCGTGAGCAAAATCCAGAAGCGTTTGATCGTCTGGTTTCTTTAGCGATTCGCGACTTAACGTGGTTTGAAATGCACGACACCCCCCCGGGAGCCCTGCATTCGGGCGTAGAAATGAACAACTACGTGATTCCCGATTGCAAAGAAGGGCGTGGCCATGGACTGAAGTGCAACATTTCTGTGCGCAATTCGCAAGAACTTGGCGACTTGCAAAGCATCTTGCATTTTCATGTGCCTGAACACGGCTGGACGAATGGGTTTGGCGAGGCCGAAATTTGCTGCAAAGACCTTGCTAAGGCACTAGGGGAACACGGTATAATGTCGGAACGACAGACCAGAAGTCAGTTCGAAAAAGAAACGGAGCACGAAAATGTCTGACAAAGCGCTGGCAGTAATTTCAAAAGCAAAAACGGCGCTGGCCAAGGCCACTACTTTTGACGACGTAGTGCGTATTCGGGGTGCCGCAAAGGCCGTAAAAACGCAAGCCAAAGGAAAGTATTCGCCAGCAGACATCAAGAAGAAGTTAGAGTCTGCACTCGATGCTCGTGATCGCGCCATCGAGGCAGGTGCAATCGAGTTAATGGCTGAGTACAAGGCTGGCAGAATGTTGGCATCTCTTCGAACGGACAAGCTATCCGATAGTCCGACCTTGACCGTCGCCGAGGCGTGCCGACAAGCCGAGGTGAACGTCAATATCGCCAATCAGTGGAAACGTCTTTCTCGGGAAGAGGTGACTGAGGAGGACATTCAACAGTACGTGTCTGCGTTACAAAATAGCGACGACCCTGCTCTCGGATGCACACTACCTTCGTTACAAGGGTTAAGAGGCTTCAAACTGGGCAAGGCGCTTGCAGCCCCTAAACAGGAACGACACGATTGGGCAATCATGTGGCTCAAAGAAATAACTCCAGCGATTCTTGACAGGGCGACAAACGATGCTCTTGTATCGGCCACTTCCGAAGCCAGTAAACGCAATCTGAAAAACAGCCGAGAAGGCATTCTAAAAATGGGTCTGGTACCGGGAGGAAAATAACAATGCCTACGTTTACTACAAAGGTCGCGATTGACGCGATTACTCTTGGGCTTGCTCGACCTTTTGAGTACGCATTCACAGGTGTGCGAACTTTTCAAGGTTGGGCCAAACCAGCCGTACCAGAATCTTTCGGTATTGGATTACTTATAGGACCATCCGGCTCCGGCAAGAGCCTATTGTTGCGAGAGTTTGGCAAAGAAGAAAATCCTAAATGGGGACCGGGGCGTTCAGTGGCTTCGCACTTCAAGGATTCTGAAGACGCTCTAAAGCGTCTCACCGGGGTCGGCCTAAACTCGGTTCCGGCGTGGTGTTCCGACTATTCGGTACTCAGCACTGGAGAAAAGTTCCGAGCCGATCTAGCCAGAAAGCTAAAAAACGGGGCCGTGATTGACGAGTTCACCAGCGTCGTAGATCGCAATGTTGCAAAAGCTGCGTCGTGCGCCTTACGT
>Ga0116127_1001624_pt1 | contig 12835 bp, 18 predicted proteins | sample June2015DPH_16_1_FD_89731 | JGI IMG/M metagenome (GOLD analysis project Ga0116127, IMG submission 89731) | Peatland microbial communities from SPRUCE experiment site at the Marcell Experimental Forest, Minnesota, USA - June2015DPH_16_100 | ecosystem: Environmental > Terrestrial > Soil > Wetlands... | reverse complement strand
TGGGAGCGATTGAATAGTCCGAATTCGCCAAGAACTGCCTTGGAGCGCTTGGAATCCGGGTTTTTGAGGGCGTGAGCTTCATCGAAGATTGAAACATCCCAGACGCGTTTCAATCCCTTGAGGAACGCCGACTCGAAGTGGTTGTTTTTGATTTTGCCCTTGCCATTGCATTCGGAGCACTGGTATCCCGGCATTTCTACACCGTTGCAGCGTGGACAAATTGGGTACCGGATGCCAGGGACGATCTTTTCGTAGTTGGTAATGACGAACAGTCTGCCGTTGGGTCCTACTTCGGGGATAGTGTCATTTCCATTTTCCGGAATGAAGATGGTGTAGGGGTCGACTAGCCATTTTTCAGCTTCTAGTTTCCAGTTGAATGCCAGTGTGGCTGGGGCCACAACCAAGACGTTTTTGGCTCTGATGTAGTTGACAAAACCGAGGGCCTCCACCGTTTTGCCAAGTCCGGCTTCGTCTCCAATCAATGTGTCTTTGCGCTGAAGACAGTAGGCAATTCCAGCCTTCTGGTAGGGTAGATATTCGAGTCCTGGTGGGGCTGGAATGTGAATGTTGGAAGAAAGTGCTCTGGATTTTTCCAGGCGACTGAGATGTTCCTTCATGATAGAGAGTGCGCGGTTGTTACAGTAGGAGCGAAGGCGAGTGGCGTCTTCTACACGTGCGGACCAGTAACGGCGCCCTATCTTAGCTCGGCAGGCTTTGCACCTTGCGGGATCTTCACACAGGGTGGGTTCGTGTTGGACGAATCCGCCTCGTTTCAGTTTGCCATGTTCTTCGGGCGTGGCGTCGGCGACGAATACGCCTTTCCAGAAGGTGATTTTCATGGACTGTTGGGTTTTGGCATGAGGGTGTAGTTTCGATTTTCGTCAATGGCTGCTCGAAACTTTTTTGCGGCTGGCCTTGGGGATACCATGAAGGGCGTGTTTGACGGCGGCAGTCAGAGTCTTGCCGGAGCCGCGCTTGTCGAGAGCGAACCGAGGAGCGTAAACACGCACGTGGATGGAATTTCCCGTCGGTGATTGGGTGGGGACGATGTATGTTTTCACCACCGGGTGGGAGACATTTCGAGGTGTGCCCATGATGGCGGCAGCCTAGCACGCGGGGGGTTTCAGGGGCAAGTGAACAGGAAATGTAGGAGGGTCATATTTTTTTCTTGCGTCCTGTTTGAGCGCGGATTGCGTTGCGCGAGTTCCGAATGGGGTGGTGGTCGCAGGGTGCGATGCACGCCCCCGAATAACCCACTGTCAGAGGAGATACGCATGGCATCGAAGTCTACTGTTCCTGCTCAGACCACGGTTCGTGCCCCCGAGGGCTTCCGTCGTGTTGGTTCGGTTGCCAACGCTGGTTGGTTCAACATGAAGAAGGTTGGAAACATCCTTCAGGGTGTCCTGGAGGGTATGTACCAGCGCAAGGATGAACAGAACCCGAAGGGTCAGTCCAAGTTCTTCCAGATTCGTCTGTCGGCGGATTGCGAAGTTCGCATGGGTCGTGGCGAGGAAGCTCAGATCACGATGGCGAAGGCTGGCGAGTACGTCAACCTGAACCATGGACCGAAGACAAAGGATCTGGAAGCCTACCTTCCCCAGATCATGCAAGGTGCGACGTTCGAGATCTATGGTGTTGTCGCAGGCGACAAGATCAAGCTCACGGGAGGCCGGACGATGCACAACTTCGAGGTCTTCACGAACATGACTGTGGCTCCCAAGGCCAAGGATGATGAGCCGGATTTCGACGGCTCGACTGATGCGACGGACGCAGCGTAATTCGTAGTCGCCATGCCACGCCCGGTTGCGATCCGTGTGAGCTATCGAGACGATGCAGGACACCTGCTTCGTCTTGAGGCAGCGGTCGTCAAGGACGAGCGGCAAACTCCAGAATGGCGGGACAAAACCGCGAAGGTAATACGTCAGTTGTCGATGCTACTGCTTGAGGCCAACACTTCCATGAATGCTGAAAGTGATTCGCTCGTAGAGGCAAAAGCAGCTGCTCGTCGTCGTCGTTGAAGATCGCATCACAGTAGTATCTGGCGGGAAGCTCAGGTGGGTGGTGAGCCTGTCCTGAGTTTCTCGCTGGGTCTACATTTATTGAATTGTCATGTTTCAGGAGATTTCTCATGGCCGAGAACGAGAAGTCAGAATTGGTTGCTGGCGGTGTAACGGATGCTGAGCATGCTGCAACCGCTATTGCGTACTGTCCGCATCTGGGTATGTATCATTATTGGAGAGCGGATGGCTCGGAATTCATGTTTGATCGTGTTGAGTTGTTGCAGTCTTTGGAAGCCTACTCGCGTTCGGGAGATACGCGGCAAGGGGAATTCATGGCGGGATTGACGGGACACGCTCGTCGCTATCCACACGTGATTGTCATTGTGAGGACCGATGGCACCTATGCACTGCAAAAGTTGGAGATTCCGGAAGATGAGCGTGGGGAAAGCGGAATTGTAGACGATATCTCATCTTCAGAGCCGAACAAGTAATCAAACCCTTTGCGGGGGAGGGTTTTCATGTTACGAGGTCGATTTCCGTCCCGAGGGGTGTATCCTGGTCCGCAGGTTCCTATGGAGGAGCGAGAAGAAGCTCCACCAAGGCCCGTGCGCACTGTTACACCGATTTATCCCAGCGATCCAGCGGTTACTCATGCGCCACGTCCGCAGGGTCCTAAGCTGGCACGAGATCGCTTGCTCGATCTGTTTCGAGATCGTCGTTTTCATGCGGCCACCGAGATGGAGGCATTGTTGCCTCATGGGGGATGGGTAGCCGGGTTGCGTGAGTTGCTGGCTCTTAACTATGCGTTCGACAGAGTCGACAATCACTTTCGGATCAGATTTCGGCGAGATACTGAAGTTCGACAAGCTTTGGTGGAATTGATAGCGGGTTTGGACGCTACGGTGATGGAAGCTGCGCCAGACGAGCAACAGTCAGATCTTGATGTTGATGCGGAAGGGGACGATTTTGACCCAACGGTGGATGAGGGGGTAGCTCCGGGTGTAGAGGCGGTACGATCAGTGTCGAAGGAAGGGATGGTACTTTCAGATCCTCCTGAGGCTCTCACATTGTCGCCTGCGAACAGTGCGACTATGACGGCGGCGATTTTGGCCAAGAAGAACTCTGGTAAGACCTACTTAGGTATGGTTATAGCCGAGGAGTTCATGTTGTCGGATAGCATTTCCATTCCGGTGGTGGTGTTGGATCCAACAGGGGTATGGTTTGGTTTGAGGTCTATGGCGGACGGGCAGCCATCGCCTTTCAATATACTGGCTCTGGGTGGCAGGCATGGTGATTTGCCTATTGCAGCTAAGGATGGCGCGAAGGCTGCGATGGTGGTGAACTCGATTCGACCTTATCCGATGGTGATCGATTTGTCGTCGTTGGCTCCGGCTGAGCAGCATGAGTTTGTGGCTGATTTCGTCGAGAAGCTGTTTACGACAGCCGAGAGATCTCCAATTCACATCATTATCGATGAGGCCGACGAGTTTGCCCCGCAAATGCTCAACAGTTCTAGTAGGCATCAGAAGCGATGTCTCGATGCTATCGACCGTCTTGTGAGGCGTGGTCGCAGTAAGGGTATTGGCGTTACGATGATTACGCAGCGGTCGGCGGTTATTGCCAAGAATGTGCTTTCTCAGATCGACTCGTTGTGGTTGCTCAACATGGTCGAGCCTCGTGATTTGTTGGCGGTCGAGAGTTGGCTCAGGCATGTCCCAGACGCTCAGCGGACAGAGTGTCTCAATCAGATACCTCGACTTCAGCCGGGGATGGCCTACTTTCTTCAGACGGGACCGTCGCCGAAGTTTCGTCGGTTCAAGGTGAGGCGTAAGAAGACGTTCGACTCGTCGAAGACACCAGGGACGACTGGTCATGTGAATCCGATTTTCTCGAAGCCTTCTTCGGCCGTCATGTCCGCTGCGAAGGAGATCCTTCGCGAGGTGCTTATGAGCGATGCCAAAGAAAATTCAGATGAATCTGGAGGCGAATAGGATGCTTGTTGATGGTAATCTGTGCGGTGGCGTCGAGGTGGTCACAGAAGCAACCAAATCCACAGAGGAAACGTGAAGGCTATCAAGCGAGATAAGTTCGGACGTTTCCTGACGAAGACGCGCAAGTCGAGAAAAACGACTTCCAGGCCGAAGCGAGATGCCTTTGGTCGGTTCATAGGCGATTCGTCTCTGGAAAGTTCTATCGACGAGGTTGTTCGGGCCGAGAAACGCCAGGCGAAGAAGGGTGTCACCAAGAAGCCAGCGAAGGCTGCTCCTAAGAAGCCAGCGAAGGCGGTTCCGAAGAAGCCAGCGAAGGTCGTCCCGAAGAAGCCAGCGAAGGTTGCTCCTAAGAAGCCAGCGAAGGCAGTTCCTAAGAAGCCAACGAAGGCGGTTCCGAGGGGGCCAGCGAAGGTATCTCCGAAGAAGCCAGCGAAGGTAGTTCCGAAGAAGTCAGCGAAGGTAGCTCCGAAGAAGCCAGCGAAGGTAGTTCCGAAGAAGCCAGCGAAGGCAGCTCCGAAGAAGCCAGCGAAGGTAGTTCCGAAGAAGCCAGCGAAGGTAGCTCCAAGGAAACCGATCCGAAAGAAGCCAGCGAAGCCACCGAAGAAGGTGGCGGTGCGGCCCAAGAAGCCAGTCAGGCCGGTACGAAAGAAGAAGCCGAAAAAGCATCCAAAGTTACCACCTATAGATCAGCGGTCGAAGGCTGCCGAGGTCGAGATCCAGAAGCGATTGATTACATTGATGGAGACGATTGCAACGTTGGAGTCGGGGCTCAGTATGGGAATTCAGTCGTTTATCAATGCCGACGGTACGGTGGACGGGGAGTTGCGTATTGCCAACCTGCCACCTGAGTGGAGAGATCAGGCCGGGTTAGCTGAGTTGACGGCTACTCTCAGTAGTGCATTTTTGACTTTCAGGGTTTTCGACGGACATCCACCGATGGGTGGGAGTTTCTGGTTTTCGGTGGCTGTTCGGTTTGGACCGCAGAATGAGGCTGAGATGAGCGAGTTGGCAGATTTGTATAAGAAGAACAAGGGTCTATTTCAGATTGGGACCTATCCAACGCGAGCCGATCATGCAACCCCGTTGCAACTTTGCTTGACGGATGACCGTCAAGGGCTTCGTGGGATGATGGAAGCTCTTGCTGTGAAGCGGGGGCTTCCACCAACGGCGGTTCTCATTCGTTTCATGTGGGGTCCCGATTGGAGTCCGGAGCGGGGCGGGATACGTCCGGGTCATTACATAGGTGAGAAAGGCAAGCAGTAGCATGCTGAAGACTTACGGTGGCACCGTTCAATCTAGGCATGGGTCTAAGCAGCTGCGTGTCATTGTCCTGGCTCGGAGTCGCGTTGCCGTTCACAAGGCTACGACAAAGGTTGGGTTTGATGTGAGTAAGCACGAGATTCAAACTTATTGGGCAGTTTCGGCGAATGGTAAAGAAGTAGCCTCCACATTGGCGGCTGGCGAGGGGAAGGTTCTTGTTCGGCAGCTGACCGATTACAGTGCTCCTTATCGAGGGGCAAGAAAGACGGATACATGAAGGACACCGATGTTTCGATCATCAATATTGTTGCTAGAGAGATGTACGTGATTGCGGCCGAGCATGGGTTCCATTCGGATTCGCCTCTTCCGGGGAGTGGAAAGAAGGCGACGGTGGATAGGGTGTCGAAGTTTTGCTCGAATATGCATGGGGAAGTGTCGGAGCTGTGGGAGGCGGCTCGCAAGGGGAAGCTCGATGTTCCTTGTGACAAGGAGGGATGTGAGCTGACCTGTGCCGAGGAGGAGCTTGCAGATCTGGTGATCCGGGCTATGGACTGTGCGGTGGTGCTTGGAGTGGATTTGGGGGACGCGATCTTGAAGAAGTCGAAGTACAATGCTGGCAGACCGTTCATGCATGGAAAGAAGGCATAGGGGAGGCTAGATCCATGGTAATGACACCGGAGAAAGTAAGCCAGTTGCTGGTGTCTTACAGAGCTAAGCTGGACGAGTTATGTCCGGCGATTGTTCCGAAGCAGTTCGATGAAGAGTCTTCGTTTGCGTTGGCCCACGAGTTGAAGAGTGCGACGCGGGTGGCACACTACAAGTTCATGTGTGTCGAGATTCCAAGGCTCATGGAGGCCGGAACAGTAGACAAGGCCATGCGCTGGTTGGGTTTCCTTCAGGGGGTGATGTGGCGACGCAACTTATTCACCTTGAACGAATTGAAAGAGCAGTCTCGCAGTTAGCGCACAGGAGATCTCATCATGTCTGACCTGCTTGATTTGAGCGCGACATTTCAGCAGTTGATAGCGTTTGCTATTGGAGGTCTAGTCGGATCGGTGGGGCTTTTGGTGTGCGATGTTGAACGACATGTTCAACAACATGCCTCCTCTTCCATGGCGGGCACAGTCCGGGATTTGGAAATTCTTTGGGATGATGCGCATGTCGAAGATTGCCTTGGAGGCTGAGGCTAGATTTCGCGAGGCTTATGGTTACACGTTGGTGTCAACCATGCGAGATTTGGGAGGACCGAGGCCGCTTCCACAAACCGAGGCTGCGATGGCGGCTTTGCTTGCTGAGGCTGAGCGGCGTTTCCAGTTGGTACAGAAGGGAAAAGATCAATGAAGTGTCGAACGGAGCGATTGGCCTTCTTATTGAGACAGGATATTACTGGTACTTCGTGTACGGCTCCATGGGAATCTTCGGCCGAAAGGGATTTGTATCGTCAGGCCGTTCTCAAGCTGTATGAACGTTTTCGTTCCCTCGACGAACATCCTGATGGTTTCAAAGGAGATAAGGGCAAGTCTGGCAATTAGGATATTAGGTTGCCGGTATTTAATCCGATAACTACCGACCGCAAGTTGCGTCGATTCGGGGTCTTCGATCTCGAATGGGTGCCAGGGGAGGCATTGCCTCCCTTGGTGAACACCGTTATCGAGATTCAAGGCATACACGCGCCTTTGCGCATTCCATTGCCAGTAACAAAGCGCACGACTTCGGCTCTTCGTCTACGAATGGCTGGTTATTATGACCAGATGGCTACCGACATGGATAGTGAGGACAGTGATTCTGAAGTCGAGATTGTCGAGCGATACAAGCACTTCGAGTCGATCAAGGATTTGGTGACCTTTCTCCTGGTGCGGGAGCATCGTGGTAATTGGTTCTTTGCTCATGCGGGTGGTTTGGCCGATATGCAGTTCGTGTTGGACGATCTTTTGACTGAAATCAAAAGTCAGGCATCCTCGAATGCCATTTTGGGCGAGAGGAGCAGGACGATCTATTCTCCGGATGGTAAGCGGAAGACTGTCGAGACAGACAGCGGATCCTGGAAGATCAAAGCTTCTTTCTCGGGCTCCTCCGCTATCATTGTCCATGTTATCAAGGGCAAGAATGCTTGGCATTTTTGCGATTCGTACTGGCTTTTGCGCGACAAGCTCGCGAACATCGGGAAGGCTATCGGCATCAGGAAGGGCGATTCGCCCGAGGCGAAGGCGTGGATGACAGAGAGGTTTGGTCGTCCGATAACCGACTTCGATACGTTGAGCCAGAGTGAAAAGACTATCTTTTATGCAGAGGTGCCTCAGGCGATATTGATTGATTACAACAAGATCGACTGTGAGATTCTCTGGAAGGCGATAGCTCAGTTCGAGGAGGAGATCGTCGAGCTTGGGGGGCAATTGCAGCAGACTATAGCTTCTACGGCCATGACGCTCTTTCGGCGAAAGTTTCTCAAGCGCGATATCTTCACGTCCGAGCGCTTGAATGAGATCTGCCAGCAGTCATACTTTGCCAGTCGGGTTGAGGTGTTGTCGAGGAATGCCGAGGACTTCTTGATGTACGACATCAACTCTTCGTTTCCTTACGCGATGACGTTTCCGTTGCCAGGCAATATGACCGAGTTTCGGACTACCTTGCCTGATGATGATTCCGACTCGTGCATCTACTTAGCGAACGTGACTATCGAGGTGCCGGACATGCACCTTCCTCCATTGCCTTACCGAAAAGAAAATCGAGTCTTTTTCCCGGTGGGGAGATGGCGCAGTTGGTTCACCTCGACGGACATTCGATTGGCACTGCGTGAAGGGGCGATCTTACACAAGGTCCATGAAGTCTACATGTTCGAGCCGTTCTACGACTTTGCCGAATACGCCAAGCAGATTTATCAGTTGAGAGCCGATGCGACAACCGACTTTCGTCGTCTCATCTTGAAGTATCTACTCAATTCGCTCTATGGCAAGACGGCTGAGGGCACCTCGAAGCAGGAGATGTTGATCAATCCGGCAGAGATTGATCGGGAGACGATGCAGATGCTCCAGCCAGGTGTTTGGCTGGTCGAGAAGGAGGCTACAATTGCGCATCGACATGTGCCGGTGGCGGCTGTTATTACGTCGATTGCTAGGAGGACGCTTTACGACTTTGCTAAGGAGTGCTATCGGCAAAATCACAGCTTGTATTACTGTGACAGCATCAGTGGCGATAGAACGGTTGTCCTGCGATCTCCTGAAGGTCGAATCGTGATAGATCCGGTGGAGGAGGTATGGTCGAAGTTTGGAGTGTCGACGGGGGTTCATCACGTCGACAAGGAGGCTTGTGTTTTGGGTGCGGGTTGGACTGCATTGGCCCGCGATGAAAAGGGTAAGGATGGTTGGTTCCCCCTTAAACGGGTGATTCGGCATCGGACTCACAAGAACATGTTCCTGATCAGTTCAAAGCGGGGTCAGGTTCACGTGACGGAAGACCATTCGTTGATGGTAGGAGGGCGGCGGGTGTCGCCCAGTCAGTTTGTGAGCGACAACATGCAATTTGATGTTGTCAAGGCCCCAGCTTCAGTTGTCGAGGATACTATCGATCTCTTTGATTATGTAAAGGATTTCAGTCGTACAGTTGAGACCGACAGTTGCCATGGCGGGAAGATCGACCACCGGTTTGAGGTAGATGAAACAGGGGAATGGGTAGAGTATGTGAATTTTCGTCATGCTCGAATGCGCATCAGGCGTTACTACAAACGAGGGAGCGACGACTTGAGGCGGTTGTTGCGAGTGTTGGCAGCATTCGTGTCGGAAGGTAGTTCTAGTCTGAGGGGAGTGACGACTACAACTCGCGACATGTTTTCATTGTGTCAGAACGATAAGTCCTGGCTAGAGGATCTGAAAGATGACTTGGAGAAGATTACGCAAGGTGTGACCTTTACAGGTCCCACATGGAGCGAAGGTTCTAATGTCTATTACTTACGTAGTGGAGCTGGCATGTTGCCTTGTCTATTTGGGCATCTAGCTGGTATACATGGTTCCAAGAATAGGAAGTTGCCTTCCTTTGTTTATGCATTGTCCGACAGTGATTTTCAGGTTTTCTTCGACAAGCTCGTTGAGGGGGACGGTGCGATTGAGGTAAATGGTGGGGTTGTGTATGCCACTATTTCTCAAAGACTTGCAGCTGGTCTGTCTTTTGCTCTAAGTCAACACGACCTTCCTCATTCCATCCATTATCGACCTTCCAAGGGGTGTTATACGTTGAGATTGCGAATCAGTGAAGGGGAGAGGAAGAGATGGACTACCTTGGTGGAAGAGAGTTGTTCCAGCGACTATGTTTATGACCTGGAAGTCGATGGGGCTCACACGTTCGTGGATGGTGTGGGAAGGGTTCTCTTGCACAATACGGATAGTCTAGCTACGAAGGCCACATTGCCGGTGGATGACAAGACACTTGGAGCGCTCAAGCTCGAAAAGAAAATGGAATGGGCCGAGTTCGTAGCTCCCAAGATCTACCGAGGTGAAGGTTTTGAGCTTAAACGAGATGGTACCTGGGAGCCTAAGCAGTTGAGTAAGGCTAAGGGGTTTTCTCTGGGTTCGGGACAAGCGGCCTTCGACAAGCTCGACAAGATCATCGCGGGTGACCGTATTGGGGTTCAACGTATGACCCGCATGCGGGAACTTTACCGAACGATGGTGGCGGGGCAGTACACCACTGCGCCATTCGAGATGCTTGTCATCAAGGCACTTACCTTCGAGATGATCTCGAAGCGGTTCCACTATCCCGATGGGGAGACACGGCCTTGGAGCATCAAGGAGTTGAGTTCGGGCGATCAGGCCCCGAAGGGTTTCGACTTCGACAAGGAGATTACAGCTCGATTTGACACCGTGACGAGAGCCATGTTGGCCTCGGCGGTGTAGGAAAAGGAGAACGATGTGATAGGCGCTATGAAGCAGTCATTCTTGGAAGCAGAAGATCGCAGGATGTCTCTTGAAGACATTCTAGTCCACTTGGGGCTGGCCAAGAGATGTCCAGTTCACGAGGAGGTATTCGTTACGGGGGAAGAATTCGATGATGTTGTCGGGGAGCTGCGAAAAGTATTTGATGGTTTGGCCTATCAGTGCGATAGTTGTGACAAGTCTGAAGCCGAATAGGAGATTCCATGGACAGTAGCATTACAGATGACGATGATTGCCTGGGACCGGATCCCAGCGATGATCTTTTCGACGACGACGTCGACGATAATGACGACGAATTCATGGAAGGGGAATTCGAGGATGAACTGGAGGACGAATAGGTTCGGGGACTTCGCATTGCGAAAGGTCGTTTGGTCGGCATGAGTAAGGTGAGTCTTACAGCTGGGCTGCGGAAGGTGATGCCTCCTGGCATGCCTCCCAAGACTTTGCCTGAGATCATGGCAGCGTATGAACGATTGGTTATTATTCAGGCGCTACAATTGAACGATTGTTCGCGGGCTCGCACGGCATCTTCATTGGGCGTTAGTCGTCGTTATCTTTATCGCCGCTTGTCTACCTTGAAGATTGACTTGCAGGTGGTGACGAGGGGAAGGTCTGGGAGGTCGAAAATGGAATTGGAACAAGAAGACTGAGATGGTGGTGCAAGTACATGGGGCCATCTGACGTCAATCGGCGACAGCTGAGTATCGACTTCGAGTATGACGAACGTATGGTGAAGCTGTCGGTGGAGTTTGCGCTCATGATGATGCCTCACCTGGCGCCTGGTACAAAGGCCGAAGCGGTGAGAGATCTGGCGGCGAGGATGGTGTTGCTTGCAGGGAAGCGCTTAGACAAATTCGCCGAGCCCCCGGACCAGATGAGGTGTCATTCTTGCGATGCCCTGGTTGGTCCTCAAGAACGAGCGCGGGTTGTCGTTTGCGTTAGATGTGGCCTGACCGGCCGAACTCCCGGTAGTACAGGCTGATTTTCCTGGTAACACCTTCGAGAATCGAAGGGTCAAATATCTTCTTGACTCTTTGTTTGAACTCGTGCTAAAACTCAAAATCGCTGATTCGAGTTTTTCAGAAACCCACTACATGATAGGAGTGATCGATGAGTAAAAAGAACAAGGGACATGACAAGCCATCAACTTCGACCGAGTCTGGAACTTCAGTTACTTCTGCGTCGAAGCCGCGCGCCCTGCGAAAGCCGCGTGGAACCTTGCTGGAGCAATTTGCGAACAAGGCCGACAAGGTCTATTCGATGGTGTCGGAGATCTCCAAGGAGCTGACGACTCGCGGGGCTCCCAAGGAAACCTGCGAGGCAGCGACGGCGTTCTTGGTGCAGGTGGAAGGATGGCGTGAAAAGATCTTCGGGTTGAAGTCGTCGGGCTGGGAGCCTGTCTCGAAGGGAGTCAAGGTGCCCATTGTCGAAGGCGATCCGATCAAGATTGCCGATGAACATCTGTCTCGGTACTCGTTCATCGAGGGATTGGCCGAAGGCAAGGTGCTACTTGTGGCCGGGTCGGTCGTGGAGGTCTCGCGTTTCCAGGTCGATGTCATGTTGAAGGACACCGAAGGGAAATTTTACGGCTACGCGCCCAGGAAGTTCTTGGCGCACAGGTAGGCAGGGCATTTGGAGAGTGGTAAGGGCGCTGTTCCAGTTGGAGCCAGCGCCTTTTCTTTTTTGTATTTGACTCTTTGTTCTTTTCGTGAGAGAGTCGTGGGGTTTAAGGACCGTCTTTACGGTCCGAAAATCATCTGAGGAGGTTTGTATGTGTTCAGAGATCAATGTTCTGGTGACCGAGTTTGTTGGCAAGTTGACGGCTGCTGTTGAGGCGGAAGCCCTCTCGAAGATTCTCGCTGTCTTGCAAAAGGGGTTTTCGCCGAAGGTTGCGGTTCCTCTTTGGACGTCGTTTCGAGAGGTCAAGCCTGGCGTGGTGGCTGCCCTGGGGGCGATGAGAAAAGTCGAAAAGCTTCGCAAGCCGAGGGCGACTGTGTATTGTTCGGTGCCCGGATGCAAGGGAGTCGCGGCGCCGATCTTTGGCATGGTTTGCAGAGATCACAAGGATGTTTCCAAGCGCACAATTTCCAAGTACCGACGTCTCCGTCGACTGCGAATGGCTGTCGGTTCGGGGGATATTGGATCCTCGCTCAAGTCTCGGAAAAAGCGTGCGAAGGTGTTCTGTCCTGTGCCCGGCTGCAAGGGTATTGCGGCTCCTATCTTCGGCATGGTGTGCAGCGAGCACAAGAACGTGGCCAAGTCCAAGATCGCCAAGTATCGCAAAGATCGCAAGGAGGCGAAGCTGGTCAAGCCGGTGGTGGTCAAGAAGGTTCGCCCAGCGGTCAAGAAGATCGCCAGGGGTGCCGTTCAGGTGTCCGGCTCCAAGGTGACCAAGATGGTGGACAAGAAGGTGGTCAAGAAGGTGGACATGGCGGCCAAGAGGGTGGACAAGAAGGTGGTCAAGGTGGTGGCCAAGAAGGTGGTCAAGAGGGCGGACAAGAAGGCGGACACGAAGGTAGACAAGAAGGTGGTCAAGACGCCGGTTAAGGTGGCGGATACATTGGTCAAAAGGGCGGACATGAAGGTGGACAAGAAGGCGGACAAGAAGGCGGACAAGAAGGCGGACAAGAAGGCGGACAAGAAGGCGGACAAGAAGGCG
>Ga0116127_1001619_pt1 | contig 12852 bp, 12 predicted proteins | sample June2015DPH_16_1_FD_89731 | JGI IMG/M metagenome (GOLD analysis project Ga0116127, IMG submission 89731) | Peatland microbial communities from SPRUCE experiment site at the Marcell Experimental Forest, Minnesota, USA - June2015DPH_16_100 | ecosystem: Environmental > Terrestrial > Soil > Wetlands... | reverse complement strand
CCAGAGAGTGAGTTTGCCTTGCCCTGCGAATGAAAATAGAAACGCTTGTTCCGGGCGCGGGCCAGCGGCCAATCGTCTTCGTCGCGCCAAACGTTCTTCCCCATAACGAAGAGCTTCACCGGCTTTTCGCTCTCCAGACCATTTTTTGCCCCCTTCAGCAGGTAGTCATACCAGCGCAGCGATAAGTCATCCACATTGACGACGGAGTTTTGGCCGAAGTCGACGTCGCCAATCCGCGGGCCTGGCCCGACGTGCCCACCCACCAAAACAAGTAGGCGCTGACCCCGCCGCGCCGCCTCGCTGCCACCCCGGGCTTTCATTCCCATATAATTCCTGAGCGCTCCGCCCAGAAAGACATCATACCAGCCGCCAATGTGAAAGATGGGAACGGTGATTCGCGAGAAATGCTCTTCGATGGACAGGCGTTTCCAGTAGTCGTCATAGCTCGGATGCGCCAGCCAATCAAGGAAATAAGGAGCCAATTCGTGGAGAGTTACTGTGGGGTCGTCCTGCTTGCCCGAACCAAATAAGGGGTAAGAGGCAAGGGGAAGCTTTAGCGCGCGTAGCCAGACGTTTACAGCCGCCCGCCGCTGGAGGCTGTCCAAGGCATAAAACGTGGTCATCGATTCGTTAATCCATTCCTGAAAGGCGCCACCCTGGTACACCCACCCTTCATGGTAGTTAGAGGCGGTTACCCAAGAAAAAAGACCCACAAGATGGGGCGGGGTTGAAATCGCCGCGAGCAACTGCGTGGCGCCACTATATGATCCCCCCAACATCCCCACCTTACCGTTCGAGTAAGGAAGAGAGGCAGCCCATTCGACGCTATCGTAACCGTCCTCGATCTCATGCTTAAAGGGATACCATTCGCCTTCCGAGGTGTAACGGCCACGCACGTCCTCAGAAATCACGACGTATCCCTGGGAGGCGGCGCGCAGGCCAAAAGCCAGCTCGTTAACCTTCTCGTAAGGCGTCCGGTTGAGCAGAACCGGAAATTTCCCGTCCGCCCGAGGTCTGTAAATGTCCGAGCGGAGCACCACCCCGTCCCGCATCTTGGCTTCTGCCTGTTCAACGATTACCTCGTAGAACTGCTGCGCCAAGCATCCCGGCGCGACCAACAAGATCAATCCGCCAATTAATGGCAAAAGAAGCCTATGGCGGTGTATTACCTCGTTTCCCCTTTCTCGAACCACTCGGAACATTCACACCTCGAGATTAATTTGAGCCGGACTGAGATTTGGGCAGAGCTTCAAGGTACCTTGGGTTGCGTTAGCTCGACCATGTTATCACAAGATCGAAAAAGCTAGCCGAAGATATTTGAAATTTTGATGCAATCGGCCAGCCTTCAATGATCATCATTGTCCAGACAAAATAGAGAAGCGACTGATGGAGCTTCTCGCACGCCCCCCAGTTTCGGAGCCTCCCCTACCTCTGCAAATGAGAAATTGGACTAAGTTCGTGCGATACAACCCGACAGTTTGTTGAAGAACGCTCCAACCGTGTCTTCCTGAGCGAGCATAGCCGAAGACCGCTTTCCGTGCATTTCTGTGCCATCACCAGCTTACGAGATTATTCGTCGGTCGCAGCGGCGGCCTGCTCAGAACGACAGCCGCACGGAGTTTTTTACTAAACTCCTCGCCCGGAGATCGGGATTCTCCTTGCATCTTCATTTCGGACCCCCTATGCTGAAGGCTCGAGATCTGGAAATCTGCGAGAAGACCGACAAAAACCTGTGAGAAGTGAAGGGCCTAGCTTCCCGGAGGTATGGATGGCCAAAGTTCTGGGGGGTGCTCTGGTCACCCTGATCGTCGCGCAAGGGATGTTCGTGGCGAGAACTTCGCCCATCATCCAGGGCCCCCCGACGGCTTTAAACCCCTCTTTTACTCTTTCTCAGCCCTGCCAGTCCGTTGCTCAAGCCTCTCCCGAGCTTTCAGCACTCCTGAAGCAGATAGCGATTCAACCTTCCGTCGAGCGCTTCAGCGCCGTGGGCATGCAGTTCGCAAAGCAGCAACAATATGCGTGCGGGATTCCCGCTTTCGAGGCGGCGCTTCGACTGGACCCGAGAGTATGGGAGGCGCGTTACAACCTGGCAGTGGCGCTGGCGCAGACGGGTGATTCGAAGAGGGCCGCGAGCGAACTGAGAACCGTCCTTCAGCAGAAACCCGATTATCCCCCGGCCCACGACGCTTTGGGCTCGGTCCTTCAATCCACAGGTAATTGGGATGCTGCGGCGGAACAATTCCAAGCTGCGCTCAGAATCGATCCCCATTTTCCGCAAGCGGCGTTCAACCTGTCGGAAGTTTTTCAATCACAAAAGAAATATGCGGCGCAGGTTTATTATCTGCGACGGACCCTGGCTTCAAATCCGCCCAAGGAACTGGAATTCCAGGCTCGGCTGGCCCTGGGCGATGCCCTGGAGCAAATGGGCGACGCCAGCGGCGCGATGGAAGAACTCCGCAAGCTCGTGGCAGCGTTTCCCGGTTCCGCAGAAGCACATGACAATCTGGGAAACGCCTACGCGCGGCATTTTCGGTTCCGGGAGGCGCGGCGCGAATATGAGCAGACACTGCGGATCGACCCCCGTAACAACTCTGCCCGGCTCTTCTTGGCGAAGGCGCTGCTGGAATTGGGTGAGAGGAGCACCGCTATTTCCAGCGCGCAGGAATATATCGGTCGCACCCCGGCCGACTACGAGGGTTATCTTGTGCTTGGGCTGGCTTACCGCTTGGGAGGGGACTTCGGCAAGGCAGAGGAGCCTTTGCGGCATGCCGTTAAACTGAAACCCGACGACTACGAGGCGCGATACGCTTTGGGCATGCTGATGGCGCGAGTGGGTAAAACTGAGGAGGCCATTCATGAATTGGAGGCGGCGAAGAAACTGAATCCTGACGCCCCGGAACCTCACTACGAGCTGAGCCGAATTTACACTCGCCAGCAAGACACGCAGCGGGCAAAAGAAGAGGCCGATGCCTTTCAGCAGGCTCGGGAGCGCGCTGGGAAGGCCCGAACCGTTGTTTCGCTGCGCATCAAAGCCGACGCCCTGCTCCAAAAGGGCGAAGCTCAAGATGCTGCCAATACTTACCGTGAGGCTCTCAAGATTACTCCCGGTGACCCCACCCTCCACTACAATCTCTCGCTGGCCCTGGCGAAGTTGGAGGAGCAGGCGGAGGAGAAACAGCAGTTGGAAGAAGCTGTCAAGCTAGGGCCCAACGTGGCAGAACCTCATAACCGTTTGGGGACTATATACCTAGGCGAGGGCAAGACTCGCGAGGCCCAAAAGGAATTCGAATGGGCGCTGGCGCTCAATCCCACGCTGGTCGAGGCGATGAATAACCTTGGGATCCTTTACTCTGGCCTGGGGAACAATCGGGCCGCCATTGAACAGTTTCGGGAAGCAGCCTGGATGCAGCCGGAGTTCGCCGCAGCGCACGCCAACTTGGGTTTGGCCCTGGCGGCGGCTGGTAGTTTTGAGGAGGCGCAACGGGAGCTCAATCGTGCTCTCAGACTCGACCCGCAAAACCAACCGGCTCTAGCTGGGTTGCGGATGCTGAAGGCTCAGAGGGTTAAACCTCAGGTTCCTGTTCGGGGGGCCGTGAAGCCGGTTAATTGACCTGATCAGGATCGCAGACATGAGCTCAAAAAATTGGGTATATGGATGGATCATTCAGGGCTCTCTGCCTGATTGCCTGATAGAGCTGCTGCACCGCGGCTTGCTGTTGCTTCTGGACCCCTGCCGCCAAAGATTGGGCACGGCTGAGCTCCTCCGGCGTCAGGCCAACTTTCTTACTTGTCACCGCGACCTCACCGCGTAACTGCGCGTAACCCTTATCACTGGAATCCATGCGGTGGGTCAGGACCACCAATTCGTAGTTTTGCTTGGTTAACGCTGCGGAAAACCGTGATCGATCGCTCAGCACGAGAATCAAATTGACAACTGAGATCACAAGCAGGAGGCCCACCATGATGGGCAAGAGTTTGCCTCCGTGGGTGCCAGGGGGCTGCGCTTGAACATTAGCGCTTTGACGCGTTGCAGTTGAAAGCCCCGCTGAGGATTGTTGCTCAGCGGCACGGTGTGCTTGGTCGTTCGATCCAAGCATCGCGGGGTCCGTGCCTGGAGTCTTTTCAGCCATATGGCCTCCTGTCGGAATTTTCGATTCGAACCTTAGCTTCGGGAGAAATTATACACAGGCCCCCCTATCGGTTCAAGCGCAGGGGTTTTCGGAGGATCGGGTACCGCAGACCGCGCAGAGCGCACGCGCAAACGACCGGGGCCGCGGCTGGACTGTCGACCGTGACTTCCATGATCCGCTTGCCTTGAGAATCCAGCATTGCTATCCTCGGGGTGGGCCCATGGACGCCCATGCAGGTATGTTCAAGGGTGTTCGCGCTGTGGTCCTTTGTGGCGACGCCTTCTCGGACCATCCCAAGCTCACCCCGCAGGGGCGCCTCTGATTGGGGTGCAATCACAGGCGCCCCTGCTCGCACCGCGGACGTCCCCGATCATGGGGATCCACTGTGGATAATCGAGACGGCACGATTGCCAGGGGGAGAGCACTGCTGCTTTGCTCCCGCGATGCTGCGTCTCTTTAAGCGCTGATTAGACTTTTTTTCTGATGTGCCGGTGGTTTCTCAAAATGGCAAATCGCCTTACGATTGTGAAGGGTGTCTGGGAAGGGTGGAAGCGGCTGGCAAGAAGGGTCGGCAATCTTCAGGTACGGCTTCTTCTTTTCGTGTTTTATTTTGTGGTTCTAGCTCCTTTCGCGCTGATCGTGCGGTGGGCGAGTGACCCTTTGGCGATTAAGCCCGCGAGCTCACGCGGGTGGCGTGATCGCTCTGCGACCCAAGAGCCTGCCTTCGACCAAGCTCGGAGGCAATTCTGATGTACATCCTCGGGGTCTCCTGTTACTTTCACGACTCTGCCGCTGCCCTCTTGCGGGATGGTGTGCTGGTGGCCGCGGCGGAAGAAGAACGGTTTACTCGCAAGAAGCACGATTACGATTTTCCCCAGCAGGCGATCGATTTTTGCCTGAAAACGGCAGGGATTCGTGGCGTTGAAATCGACTATGCCGTTTTCTTTGAGAAGCCCTTCATCAAGTTCGAAAGACTCCTCCTGACCAGCATGCAGGCCTTCCCGCGCTCCCACCGAGTATTTCGCGAAGCAATGATCTCTTGGCTGGGCGACAAGCTTTGGGTGAAGACTCTCCTGCGGGATCGGCTTGGCCTGCCGGACTCGCACATCCTCTTCAGCGAACATCACCTCTCGCACGCGGCGAGTGCTTTCTTGTGCTCTCCCTTTAAGGAGGCGGCGATCCTGACCATTGACGGAGTCGGCGAGTGGACTACCGCGAGCTTTGGCGTCGGCCGAGGAACAGAAATCAGACTACTTAAAGAGATCCGCTTCCCCCACTCCCTGGGCCTGCTTTACAGCGCCTTCACGGCGTTTCTGGGTTTCGAAATCAATGAGGGCGAGTACAAGGTAATGGGCATGGCCCCTTTCGGGACTCCTCGCTACATTGACAAGGTCTACAAGTTGATTCGGCTTTCGCACGACGGCAGTTTTGAGCTCGACATGGACTACTTCTCCTTCCATTACTCGCCCGAGAAAACCTTCAATGGAAAATTCGAAGCCCTGTTTGGCGAGCCGCGCGATCCCCGCGACCATTTCTTTACCTCCACCAGCGGTCATCCTTCGTACTTTCGCGAGAAGCCCGATAACTTTAATGAGCTTGCGAATCGGAACCAATACTATGCCGATGTTGCGGCCAGCATCCAGAAAGTGACTGAGGACGTGATCCTTAACATGGCTCTGCACGTCCACCAGGAAACCGGCCTAAAGAAGCTGTGTATGGCAGGAGGCGTGGCACTGAATAGCGCCGCTAATGGCCGAATTCTCCGCGAAACGCCCTTTGAGGAGATCTTTATTCAGCCGTCGGCGGGTGACGGGGGCGGGGCCCTGGGTGCGGGCCTGTATGCCTATCACACCGTGTTGGGCCAACCCCGAAAGTTCACGATGGAACATGCCTTCTGGGGGGAGGAGCACTCTCCCGAGTATATCGAAAAGTTTCTCGTGGAAAAAAGTATCCCTTCCCAGAAATTCGACAACGAAGAAGCGTTGCTGGCGAGGGTCGTTGACCTGTTGTGCGAGGGGAAAGTCGTCGGCTGGTTCCAAGGCCGGTTCGAGTGGGGCCCGCGAGCTCTCGGAAATCGAAGCATCCTGGCGGATCCCCGCAGGCCCGAAATGAAGGATATCGTGAATACCAAGATCAAGTTTCGGGAACCCTATCGCCCTTTTGCCCCCTCCGTACTGGTGGATAGGGCCGAGGATTTCTTCGAATTGCCCTCCCCGGCCCGACACTACCCAGCCCGCTTCATGCTCTACGTGGTCAAGGTTAAGGACAGCAAGCGGGATCGGATTCCCGCAACCACGCATGTCGATGGAACTGCTCGGCTTCAATGCGTGAGTCCCGAAACCGCCCCGCGGTATTCTCGGCTGATTCAGCTCTTTGGTGAGGCGACTGGGGTGCCGGTCGTTCTGAACACCTCCTTCAATCTGAAGGGTGAGCCCATTGTTAACACGCCCCTCGAGGCCTTCCGAACATTCTCTCGTAGCGAGATGGATGCCCTGGTCTTGGACCGTTTCCTAGTTGAGAAGCCAAGGTAGCACGAAACCCGTCAAGAGTTGCCACGAGGCATCCACATAGTGACTGAACAGAATCGGAGCCTCCTGCAACAAGGCACATCGTTCAGCCGAGCACGGGAGTTGGGCTAACCAATGGTCTAACCCGATTGCCCGGTGGGTCGGGTGACGCTCTGGGTCAACCTGATATAATAGGAGCCCAGCCAAGGTAATGAAGGTAGGTTCTTATGAAAAGGCAGAGGATGGTACCACTGTCGCGTCGCCCATACCTCGCAACAGAAGTATGCTAGGATGTCGGCATGCAGGCGCTGCAAAACCTATGGAGCAAACTTGCCACAGCCGCTGACCTTTTGAGTTTTTTTTGGAAGAACAAGTGGTGGTGGCTGGTTCCCATGTTACTCGTCCTCCTGCTGTTGGGTGTTCTGCTTGTCTTTGCACAAAGCTCTGCCATCGCTCCTTTCATCTACACACTGTTCTGAGTTGTCAGTCCAGCGTGTCGAGTGCCCTGCATGACTGGCATCTAACTCTTTATCGACCTTGCTGGTGCAGAATCTGAAACATCCGCGCCGCGATCAGGTGGTTGCCCTCCGGGCCAAGGTGAGCGAAATCGATGTAGACAGTACCCTTCTGTCGATCAAGCGTGTCCGAAACATCGAAAAGCCTTGGCCGGGTCTCGGCATGGACAAGAGCGTAGATCTTGAGATAAAAAAGATCCACACCAGCAAACTTCTGCAGGCAGGCTTTTCGGATTGCCTCTTCCTCGCCGCTGAGTTCTTTATGACCGGCCAGGATTACGGGTTGCCAGAAGAAAGCATAGTCGAACCCATACTTTTTCGCCAGCGCCTCCACGATGCGCATGTTCTTGAGGTAGCCCATGTCCAGTTCCAATTTCGCTTCCGCATCTGTAGTGAACCTCAGGCGGCTGTGTTCCGGGCTCGCAACACGAAAAATAAGGGAAAGCTTACCTTCCAATATTTTCAGCAGGCTGCCTCCGTGCTCAAAGAGGTCACGGACGTGGTCGAAATTTTGGTGCACATCGACTTCGCCGGACTGGTAGAAGGAAAATACGTCATTAACTCCATCGTAAAAGACTACCAAGTCGGGTTTGCGCGGGGTGCGCTTAAGCTCGAGCGCGAGATCAATTACTTCCTGGGTGCTAACCCAGCCACGCACACCGAAATTTCGGACACAAACCTGCCGGCCTGAGTTCACGTACTCCAACGCGAGTTGAGATGGGATGGTCAACCAATCGGGTGACCCCTCGCCCCACAATGCTGAACCGCCGAACATCCACACGGTATAGGTCTCGGCGTCACAGCTGGAACTGAACGTCCGCCGGAACCCCCGTTGGTCGCTCGCTATAGTCTCCCCTTGGTAGGGCACCAATCCCCACCCGACGTAGGCTCGGTAGTCGAATCTGGTAGCGGACTCAAACTCTTGCCAGTACCTACGGGCCCAAGGTTGCCCTTCGTAAACCGAAGATAGCGCGCGGGGGTCGGGGGTGGGACGGCTACGCCATTTGATCACTATGTAGCAAGCGGTTGCAGCAATCCCCAAAAGAAATTCGGTGAAGGCGATAGAAAAACAAACCTTGAACACCAACCCCTGGATTCTATCCGTATTCATTCGTGCTCTTTTCGGTTCTCTGCTCCCATTGAACCATGTATGTTTCATTCGCTTGCAATGCCTGCCAGCCAGGAAAGAGGTACAGTATAGACCAAGATTCGGCAAGTTGCCGCGCTTCAGCGGGTGCGCGACACAGAAGTGAGAGTATCGTGTCCTTCTCCAGAATCCCCTCAGCCACAATCTTGCGGGCATTCACGCCCAATGCCGAGAGTGGACTCCGACCCTGCTACAGCAATCCGGCAACGGATAGCCGAATCGAAAGATGTCTTGGCCCCGAGGCGTGCTTGCCCGGGTTGCGCCGCACCTACAGCTTCAGCGTCTTGGCGGCCTGGTCGATCTCCGCTCGGCACACTCGGTGACCGGGCCACGCCAGAATCTTCCGTCCAGTCGCTATCTCTCAAACCGCCGAGTCTATCGAGAAACCACCTCAGCTGAAAACCTCATTAATCGCCCTCTCTGCCAGGTTCCTGCGCAGAGCCCAAAATAGCTCCCTAGGATCCTCCGCAGGTGCCTCTCTCCCAGCGCGATCACATGATCCAAACTTCGCACCGGATCGAGCCCGCGAGTCTTTCCGAGAAAGCACTTTACCAAGGACTCTGTAGTGCGATCAGCACTTCAGTGATCCACATGCCTCGCACGCGATGGCACAACTCCTCGCCATAAACCTGATCCCGATCTCGGGGCAGATACCGCGGTGCAGCATCGTCCGGCAATGCTTCAACCATCTGCCGCCCGGTCCAAGCGCTCGTCTGGTGCTCCGTGACGTTGAAATGGAGCACTCGCCGCCGCTGATGAGCGCGACCAATACGAACAACAGCCGAAACGTGGCAGTCGCAACTGTGAAGAAGTCGATCGACACCAGATCCTGGACATAATTGTTCAGGAAACCCTTCCAGGTTTGCGACGGAGGCTTGCGTCGCCTGGGCAGGAGCCGTGACACCGTGCGCTCCGAGACTTCGATCCCGGGCTTCAAGAGTTCTCCATGAATCCGTGGCGCTCCCCAGAAAGGATGGCTTCCGCCATTTTCCGGATCGGATCCCTCACCTCGGGACTTGCTCCGGGCTGGTCGACGGCTTTGTCAAAGCGGTGGGGAGGGGGGGTGATGAAGGCCCTGATCCTGGACCGCGGCTTGTTGGACGGCCAAGCGATCGGGCGGCTCAAAACCGAATACCACATCGACACCATCATCCCGCTGAAGACCAACATGGACGCTTACCAGGACGTGATGGGCCTGACGCGCCTGAAAGATTTCCACTGGCAACCGTTCGTGCTGCCGGCCGCCACCCCGCCGGAGCCAGCGGACCGAGCGAAGGATCCGGTCATTGCCCAGCGCGAACGGAAGCGGCAGCGAAAGCTGCAAGGGCGCCAAGCTCCATCCCATCCGCAGCCGCTTCCCCCCGCGCAAACCTTGCTGGGCCTCGTCCGCGGCGTCTCCAGTTGGGCCGACTGTCCCGTGCCCTTAACGGCGGTCATCAACCGCGAGATGAACGCCCAGGGAGAGGTCCACGATTGGGTGCTGACGACCACCGCGCCCAGTTGGAGTGCCGAGCAGACTCGAACCACCTACAAGCTGCGGACCGCGATTGAAGAGAGCCATCGCCAATACAAGTGTTTCTGAGACATCACACGGATGACCGCCTGCAAGTTCGCCCTGGTTCTCAGCCAGGTGCTGTTCGTCCTGCTGGCTTATACGCTGTTCCAGGGACACCTGTTCTTGCGCCACCGGGCACAGATGAACCGCCGCACCCGACCGCGAATCCTGCAACGACTCGGACCGACCCTGCAAGTGGTCGCCGTCTACTACCGCCAACGCTTCTGCCTGTTGCTGCTGCCCGAGTTCGCCGAGATCCTGCTGCAACTGACCGAGGATGCTCGCGCAAAATTGCTCAGGAAAATGCGCCTCTTGAAACGCGACCTCTACCAGTTGCTGGAAAACGCCCGATCCCCATAGCCGTCGGCTGCTTGGGCCCAGCCTCTCAACCGACGCCTTCTCACCTCACCACTGACCGCCAGAAGTCAGCCGCCTGAGCTGTTCCCCACAACGAGTCTTCGCCCCACGACACAGCCGTCACCCGTCTCAACACGCCCCCACTCCAGCGCCTAATTCCCCTCCTCTCGCCGCTCCTGCCTCCCGCAAGCATCGCGCCCTCCCCCCACTGTCTGAATCGCAGATGCCATTAGACTATCCTTGACACATCATGTTAACGGTGCTAAATGTGGCGACGAGTCCGCAGGCATGTAGTAAGTGAATGAAACGCGATTCACGCCGGCCAGGAGCTCAAATCCAGGAGGAGGTCATGAAGAAGAGCTTGCGCATCACGTCGACGCTGAAATTAGGAAACGCTACTCGTCGTCAACTCCTCAGCACGGGCGCAGCCGCGCTTGCGCTGCACTTGGCAGGATGGGGGCAGTCACGTCCTAGCAAGGAGTCAGGGCTGCCAGGAGAGGCAGGGTTACCACAGATTCCATACCAGAAAAGTGGGTTCATTAAGGGAATCCGATGGCTGAGTGAACCCATCCATAATAAGAACGTCGGCGACGTGTGGAGTTGTACTTGGGGAGACGACAACAACCTCTACAGCGTCGCTGATGACACAAACGGAACTGGCGATGTCGGGTGGAATCTTTCCATTTATAAGATCGAGGGGCAGCCACCGAATCCTGTCGTGACGCGGGTCAACGAAATGAAGGAATACGACAAGGCCGGAGCAGGACATTGGTGGAAAGGTGCCGGTTTGGCCTCAATCGATGGCGTCCTCTATTTAGGGATCTACAGCCAGTCGAATCCCCGAAATGGCTCCGCCACGGCGATTTCCTTCAATGCAGACCATTCGTCCATCATTATGTCCACCGATCATGGCAAGACGTGGACACCACGTGCAACAGTTGAAAGTCCCATGTTCCCCGGCAAACAGTTTCCCACGCCATTTTTCGTACAGTACGGTAAGGATTACTCGGGTGCCATGGATGACTACGTCTACCTTATTTCGAACGATGGAGGGTGGAATAATTGGAACCGGATGGAACTGGCGCGGGTTCTGCGCAAGAGGATTGGGGATTTGAACCGATCAGATTGGGAGTTCTTCACAGGAGTCAACAAGCAGAACGCGCCGTTGTGGGATCGTGACGTTCGCCACGCCACCGCCATCTTCGAGCACAAAGGTTATACAAGCATGACGGGCATGCAGTATGTTCCGGCGATCAAGCGCTTCGTCCTGGGCCAATGGGCATATGTAGCCATGCACGGAGGCGGTGACCAGACCCAGACTAGCTCCGCAGCGCCGCCGTGGCCTCGGGATTATAAGTATGACCAGACTATGCTCCTTCTGTACGAGGCCTCCAAACCTTGGGGCCCATGGCGGCTGTTCCATGCACAACCCAAGTGGGGCCCAGCTTTCTACAACCCGAACTTCCCCTCCAAATGGTTCGAGAACGGCGGCAAGAGGATGTGGATCGTCGAGGGTGGCAATTACCAAGGGCCGCCTGGAGGATACAACTTCACCGTACAACAACTCGCGTTGATTCTCTAGTCGTCTGACCTAGTGCCCGCACATCCCCGGACGCTCCGGCGGCGTATAATCGTGTCACCACGCCTAAGAACGATCTTACGCCAAAGGCCGGACGACAAATGTCCGTGGTACCGTGGGGGCACTGTCGGCGCGTCCCCAAGTGGCCACCATTTGATTTGCCCCAAGTGCGGACGGATGGTGATCGTCACGGGCACCAGACAAAAGCTGAGCCGAGCCCGATCCGCCTCGTCGGAATCCGGATTCAATCGTTGAACCGTTCGGCTTGGTTCGTCGAGCATGGTCGGGTTGATCGACATTCCTGACGGCAATAATACAAGCCCAAACGACCTTGCCTCTCCGGCCTGACATTGAGGAGGCCCCAAGAAAAACCTGTAGTAAGTCCCGATCTCGCGGGGTTTCACGACATTTGCAGTTACGGGTGCCGAAGGCGGGGTCCACGTAAGCGAATCTCCGGAAATACCATGTCAATCGGCACAGTTCCGACCCCGGCCTCCCGACGCGAAGTCAAGCGCGCGGTCATGGCGGTGGCCCACACGATGTCCATCATTACCTACCACATGCTCAAAACGAGCCGCAGCTATGTCGAACGCGGAGGAACCTAACTGAAGCAGATTAACAAGGACCGGCTCAAGCGCTATTTCGTCAATCGGCCACAAAGACTCGGGCTCAAGGTTACGGTCGAACCGTGACCTTGCCCGCCTGACACTTTATTTTCGAAGGAGCCTTCTGGAGTCTTACGCTCTACGGAGTTTGCGCCTCAACCCCGAGGTCTTAGCCAATTGCGACACTCTTGTCATGCGCGCTAGTCGTCCCAAGTCATTTATTTTCAGTGACTAAGGACCTTGGCAAGGCTTGCTATCTTGATTTATGAATCCACACAGATAGGCTAGAAGTCACAAAGGTATTGCGTTGTCGTGCTGAAACAACACGGGTTAGTGGTGGACCTGGAGAGGTTCGAACTCTCGACCTCATGACTGCCAGTCATGCGCGCTCCCAACTGCGCCACAGGCCCTTCAGTCTGACATACAATTTCTATCATGGCGGGAAGCGGCTGTCAAT
>Ga0116127_1001615_pt1 | contig 12863 bp, 11 predicted proteins | sample June2015DPH_16_1_FD_89731 | JGI IMG/M metagenome (GOLD analysis project Ga0116127, IMG submission 89731) | Peatland microbial communities from SPRUCE experiment site at the Marcell Experimental Forest, Minnesota, USA - June2015DPH_16_100 | ecosystem: Environmental > Terrestrial > Soil > Wetlands... | reverse complement strand
GCTTGATTTCGCGAATGGAGCTTTTTTAGGCGTTTAGTAAGTGAAGGCTGCTATGCTGTTTGCAAGTTCCGGTCTGCCTATCCTGTGAGCCAAGATTGCCACGGCGTATATGCATGCGAAGCATAGGGCCACGTGCATCCGGACTTTGGCTACTTCTCTCCAGCGAAGGTTTTCCATCATGAGCTCGAGCTTTCCAGCCTTGAAGTTTCTTTCAACAGACATCCTCAACTTGTAAAGCTTCACCAGCCTCGGATCGCCCTTCACCTTGAAGCGCTTCGTCAACCACAAATCTATCAACGGATCCTTCACGTTAGACAGGTACGGAATGACGGGTTCAGCCCCCAGCTTTCTCACCGCCGCGAAAACATCGGCTGAATAGTACTGCCTGTCCGCTATGACGTAACTAATGCGTTTCCCGTGACGCTTAACCAACCGTGGAGCCTGCTTCAACAATGGGTCAACTAAGTCTTTGTCGTTGACGTTTGCAGCCCTAACAATATAGGTTAATGGAAGGGCTGACATGGACGTGACGGTGTGGGCTCTCCAGCCCAGCTCATAGTTTCTGCGGTCAGTTTTGCCGACTCTTGCGCCCCTATCGCTTAAGCCTCCCTTCCTCCCGCGCCTCGAATTCGCCTTCATAAAAGTGCTGTCCACGCTGACTTTAACAGCCAAGTCACTGTCTACTATGCCCATTTTGAGTGCTTGGTCCCTGAGCTCCATGAACATGCCTTCAATCGTGTTTGGTCCAGCACGGCTAATGAACAGGCTGAAAGTGTTGTGTTTCGGGGTTGTGTCCTCTGTGAACTCACAGATTTTTCGGGCGTAACGCCTCCTCTCCAGCCTTCTGCACAGTTTTCTCAATGAGGGTATGGCTTCGAAGCGCATGAACAACAAAGTCAGAAGCATGGAACGCACTGGGTAGCGCGGTCTGCCTTTTCCAGAGTTGACATACCTAGCCTCGACCTGCTTCACAGTTAAGCTTATATCAATCTGGGAGAACAAGAGTTTGAGGGTGTCAACGGGTAGGCGTTGATAACCGTCCAAAACGGTTTATCACCTCCATTGAGGCTTGTTTCAACTATCCCTTGACATTCTCACCTCTAAAAACTTAACTAAACCAAATAAAAGCTTTATTCTAAAAAATCAGCCCAAAAACAATTAATGAACACTTATGCGCGCTATGCACAATCTATTAGTGCTTATGTTGCTGGTTATAGCAGTTCAGTTAACATGAAAGCGGGAATATGGAGTGATATTTCGGGTACACCTGATACTTTGTTAGCAACAAGTCAAGAGATATCAGTCGGGACTACGCCTGGATGGGTTACTTTCCCCATTTCTTATGTTTTAGTGGCGCTGGGACTTATTGGCTTGGTTTCATTTCAAGCGGCTCATACCCGTATTATTATGACTCTGGGTCATATAATCAAGAAGCTCTGAATTATGGTAGTGTAACTTATCCAACTTTGCCGAATCCATTTAACCCAACAAGTTGGGCTTCTGTTTCTAAAGAAGGCAGTATTTACCTAACCTACACAACCACAAGTGCATGTTATTATAATACAATAAACCAAAATAACCTATCAAATTGCACCACAGGATACACTGATTATGGCATTGGAACAGTTACAAACACAACATAACACACCTGCATGAACTCTTTTCAATTTTTTCTTCTTTCATTTTTCTCCCTAATTTCCACCAACTAATTCCTATAACTAGGACTATGAAAACAATACTCCTATCTAGCCACAAAAGGGTTACTAACGCGCCATAAAATCAAAGAGCGCGCGCAGGAAATTGTCAACTCCCAACACGTTTTACGCTTCACATACCAACGCCCTTTAGCTGCAAGAATACATTACAGAAATCGCAGTAAGACCTAAATAGTAATGGCGCTACAAAAAAGATGAGTGTCTAATGCTATGAACAGGTTACTCAAATTAGCAACACTAATTTGCATAGTTTTCTTTTTTAGCTTAGTTTTATTTCCATTAAGTGTACAAGCAGCTTCCTCAGCAACAACTGTAACGGCGACGACAGCTAGTGGTGCGACTGTTGATCTTGCAATCAGCGGAAACATAACTAGCTCCCAGATGAACAACATTAAAATCGCTACCGACCAATCTGCCCTAACAGCAACATTGTCTTTTACTGTAATTGGTGCGGCCGGCACAACAGGCTTTAGCAATATCACAATTCCCAAGAGTGCGGTGTCCTACGGAACTAAGCCGACAATTTCCATTGACGGTCAGCCAGCTTCAAGCCAGGGCTACACTCAGGACAGCAACAATAATTATGTGTGGTATACAACCAGTTTCAGTAATGCTGGGCAATCCATTGGTTTTGTTACACATGATGTATCCATTGTGTTTACTCAAACCTCCACAAGCGCACCTTCACCCACAGTTCCAGAGTTCCCTCTCCAATTGACAGGAATAGCGTTGGTTGTTTCATTAATTATGACCTTTGTCGCGGTTATAATTGCAAAGAAGAGAAAAGCTTAAATCCAGCGTGACTAACACCTTTTCAACTTTTTACTGTAATATCCTTCTTAAATGGCGCGCGCTTTATCAAAGCTTTAATTCAAATTGTGAAAAGTGGAAAGTATTTTCCTGTTTTCCCGATAAGCGACGAATCTCTCTTGCCATCTCCAAATACAGGGATCAGCTGAGCGCGCGCTTAAGACGAAAACCTGACAATGAGTTGCTAAACCCCAAAATTACCGCTCATTTGCCTTGCAAATGGACAATAAATCCAAATCTAAGCCGACAAGAAACGTCAAGATGAAAAAACATGAAGAAACTACAAATCCTAATAATTGCCTTTCTAATTTCGTTATCAATCTTCGCACTAGCAAGTATGCAAGTCAAAGCAGGCACGCCTTTATCAGGTTTAAGCGTTAAAGGAAACAAGCTCTGCGCTAATGGAGCGCCTTTAATCTTGAAAGGCATGGATTACAAATATTTCGCATTTAACGAAAGTGGATCATGGATGTTACCCTCCGGCACCATTGAAGTAAACACTTGGGATTCAACAGCCGTTCAAGACACGCTTAACTTTATGCAAGCATCAAACTGCAATGCTCTCAGACTAATGCTTTGTGTGCAGTTTTGGCTTGATAATTCTCATAATTATCAAAGCAATATTGAATATGTTATTACTCAGGCTGCTAGCAGGGGCATTTACACTGACTTGACTTTTTATAATAACAACCCGTATGAAGGTCAGGTCTTAAATGTTAATCCATGGGAAGACCCTGGAAACAATGTTTTAAACAGTAGTGCTGATTTTGTGAATCTTTGGGGAAACGTCAGTTCGACGTTGAAGGGTTATCCGACTGTTATTTTTGAGTTGTGGAATGAGCCCAGTGGCAACGAAGCAGAATGGTTTAGCGTTGCTCAGCAGTGTATAACTCGTATTCGTGATGTTGGTGCGGTTCAGCCTATTAATATCATGTATTATTTGGGTGTTGCGTATGATTGGGGGAACGGTGGTGTTAATTGGCTTAATGGGGTGAGTCCTCGTTTTGATATGTCTTGGGTGAATGCTTATCCTTTGAGTGACCCATTAGGGAACTTGATTTATAGTACGCATTTGTACCGTTTTAGCTTCTACAATTCGTCGGTCAGAGAAGCAGGTTTAACGCAAAGTGGGTATCAAGAGATTTATAGTTATTCGAATATGCTTTATGGTTTGAATGTTACGGGTGTGCTTAGTGTTGCGGCTGTGCATCCTCTTGTTATTTTTGAAATGGGTTATAATAATTGGGCGTATGATCCGGCTAATGAGTCAACTTGGTTTAATGCTACGCTTACGATTCTTGACCAATATGGCATAGGTTACTGTGATTTTGCTCTTCCTCCTCCGACACCATCTATGCAACAGTGGAGTCTTGTGCAGACTGGTGAACCGCCACATGACGACTGGACTGGCAGTGGAGTGGCGAACTACACTTTAGACGCCGCTGGAGTAATTCTCGTTAACCACATGGGCGGCATGAACTACTCCGATTATCTAGTACTAACCCAAGGTGTTTTGAATCAATTTGTCTTTGATACTATTGGTAGTCCTCAAACAGCTGGTACGCCCTTTAAGATAACGATTAAGGCTGTTGATTCTTCAGGGAACACGGTTACAAGCTATAATAGTATGCCATCTTTGAGTGACACTTCTGGTACAATTAGCCCGACGATTACTAGCGACTTCATAGATGGTGTTTGGACTGGTTCCGTCACTGTTACCCAAGCGGGATCTGACTTTATCACCGTTACTGGAGCTGGTGGAGCGTCTGGGACGAGTGGCGGCTTCATGGTTGATCCTGCTGGTCTGGATCATTTTGTCTTCAGCGCTATTAGTAGTGCTCAGATTGCTGGTTCTTCTTTCGGCATAACGGTTACGGCTAAGGACGTGTATGGCAACACGGTTACAAACTATGCTGGTACGCCGTCTTTGACGTATTCTGCTGGGTCCATTAGTCCTTTAACTATAAATGCCTTCGTTAACGGTGTTGGGTCGACTTCGGTTACAGTGACTACTGCGGGTTCAGGCGTTACTCTTGGTGTGAATGATGGTAGCGGCCATACTGGAACAAGTAACACGTTTACGGTGACTACTGCAGCTGCTTCTAAGCTGGCTTTTGTGAGTGTGCCTGCTTCTTTGGGTGCTGGTGTGACTTCTGGGGCGATTACGGTTCAGTTGCAAGATCAGTATGGTAACCATGTTAATGCCGGTTCGGTCATTGTGGTTACTTTGTCTCCGAGTGGCGTGTGGTATTCAAATTCTCCCGGTACCACTCCGATTTCGAGTGTTACGATAAGTGCTGGTTCAAGTAGCAGCTCCAGTTTCTATTTAATGACTACTGCTGCTGGACCTGTTTCGTTGGGTGCTTCTGCCACCGCCTATATGTCAGCATCGGCTAGCTTGACGGTGACTACTAGCACTACTCACTTTGTGGTTACTGGTTTCCCGAGTCCTACTATTGCTGATGTTCCTCACATTGTTACGGTTACGGCTAAAGACGCATATGGCAATACAGTTACAAGTTATGCGGGTACAGTTGCAATTACTTCAAGTGACAGCAAAGCGGTTTTACCTGCGAATGCTCAACTCACTGATGGTGTTGGCTCTTTTATTGTTACTTTGGTGACTGCTGGTTCTCAGTCGATTACTGCGACGGATACGGTGTCTAACTCGATTACTGGCTCTCAGACTGGTTTGACGGTCAATGCTGGCGGTCTGGATCATTTTGTCTTCAGCGCTGTTAGTAGTCCTCAGACTGCTGGTTCTGCTTTCAGCGTGACGGTTACGGCTAAGGACTTGTTTGGGAACACGGTTACGGGCTATAGTGGTACTCCGTCTTTGACGTATTCTGCTCGGTCTATTTTTCCGTCTTCTGCGACTGGTGGTTTCTCGAATGGTGTTTGGACTGGTTCAGTTACGGTGACTAGTGCTGGTTCAGGCGTTAGTATTGGTGTGAATGATGGTAGTGGCCATACTGGAACGAGTAACACATTTACGGTGAATCCTATTATTAGTGCTTCTGCTGGAGCTAATGGCGCTATCACTCCAAGCGGCTCTGTAAGCGTCAACTATGGTGGCAGTCAAAGCTTCACTATAACAGCGAACGCTGGCTATTACATAGTTGATGTTGCGGTGAATGGCAGTTCTGTTGGCGCTGTTAGCTCGTACACCTTCAATAGTGTCCAGACTGCATACACCATCTCGGCAACGTTTGCACCAACACCCACTGCAACTCCCATACCTACTGCCACTCCGACATCGCCCTCACCAATTTCGTCATCAACACCTTTGTATCTCTTACTTGCCGTTGTCATAATCGTCGCCGTAATCAGTTTAATCTTCTCAGGAATAGTCATCAAACGTCGAAGACGAAAATCTGACAACGAGTTACCAAACACTGGAGATTAACGCTCAGTTAGCAACGCCCATTTTTGGGCAATCTCCTCGTCTTTTAAGCATTTTAACTTTCATTTCCAGTTATGCTCGGCTTCGCCTTTTTAGCATTTTATTGCCCTGCTAGTGTACGCTATAAACAATTAAATTTCCCATTGAAAAATAATTAAAGCTTTCGCACATTTAGTTGTTTTAGTGGCAAAAAGAGGCATCCCAACGCGCGCTGCTTTGTCCCGAAAATTGTGAAAAATGGTTTTAAGTCCGCTGTCTGCTTTTGGTTCATGTTTCAAAGCATGAACTGTGAATGGTCAAAATACTGCCAGTAAAGAGAAAAAAATGGAAATAGTTAAAGAACTGATAGTGTAAAGTCAGCCGTCTAACGTTACTCTTATTTCTGTGGACATTGCATACTCGTTTTACGGGTGGATGGTGTGAGACTGTCTCCCGACATCAGAGGAGCCTTCAATAAGCTTGTTAAGAAAGGTTTGGCAGTAACCCGCATCGCGGACTCTTTGACACCACCAGACAAACCGTATACAGGTGGCTTAACCGAGCTAAGCACGTAGGCACAGAATACTTTAAAGACAAACCTCGAAAACCAAAAGGAATCCAAAGTCACGCAAGAGGTTGAGCTTTCCATTTTGAAGACGAGAACTACTTTTAAATGGGGTACCACACGTATCCAGCAACGTCCAAAGTTCCTTAACCGGAAATGTTAGAGAAGGTCTTTACCTTTTTTTTGACGGCCATCATAATGAGAGAAACACTGACAAGAGCACTATTGATATAGTCACGACTGGATAGAGTGAAATATCACAAAAAACGTTTAAAAGACGCTAAATAGCGGTTGGAGCTCTCAAAAGTTAACTCTTGCACGCATACCAGAATCAATTAAAAAACGCTTGGTCTACGTATAAGTAGCAGTTTGGAAACAAGTAGTTTAAAAGCTCAACCCGGCATATTCAATATTGATTTCAGATAATCCGCTGTTTGTAGAAACCAATGTTTGGTACACCCTCCTTACAACTGCAACTTGGTTAATTCTTGTTTGCTCGATTTGAAGCATCTATTTCACCTTTGTGGACATCGCAATTATTTTAAACTTACCGGGAATTTTGAGGAAAAAAGGAAGGTTGCGGGCGTGATAGCATTCACTTCTGACATGGTTGCTTTTCTTGCAGTAGTGTTAGTGCGCCTTAAAGTTTAAATAATAATAAAATGAGCCTAAAAACGGGTGTTGCTAACTGAGCGTTAATTTTCAGGTGAGCTATCAGCTATTAGCTATTAGCGTGTTTTCGGGAACGTTGTTATCGTAAACTTCATTTGTATTGTCAGAAAATGTGTTTCCTATCAAAGTATTATTAATGGAGACGCCGTCACCACTGTTCGCGTAAATTGCGTAGCCTTGGCATTGGGAAATAATGTTTCCGCTTATATAGCTGGAGTTCTCGCCAGCCAACCATATTCCGTCGCCGCCAGTATTATAATAACCTGACGTTGCATTAGCTAGCATCCCTGTAATGGTGTTGTCTATAATTGTGTTGTTGCTACCTGTAAGCTCGATTCCCCATGTTTCTCCAGCAACGTAAGGATTATTTGGTGCCCATGATCCTCCATAGCCGAATGGTGCATCATAGCTTGGACTGCAACTTATAGTGTTATATGCAATAATGCAGTTATCCCAACCACTATTACTTATTCCAATGCAGGCGTTGTAAATAGTATTGTTAGTTATTAAATCGCTATCCCCGCCTTCGATAGATATGGCACTTTCACAGTTTTCTGAGCCTGTGTTTCCGTTCATATCGTGAATGTAATTGCCAGTTACCACATTGCCAGAGCCACCCGTGCAACTTACGCCAACGTCACTGCAACCATAAATTTGCGAGTCAATTAAGTAATTTGCGTTTCCACCGTAGAATATGACACCGTTCCAGCCACAATCGTAAATGTTGCTATTCTTTATGCCGTCGTTCGAGTTATAAGTTAAGCTTCCGTAATCGCTTGTCCATAGAATACCTACGCCCATAATGCGGCAATTATAGATGTTTGCATTTGCAATCTGGTCATTAGAACCTGCTATAATGATTCCGTCGGGATATCCAGTGACTAATGCATAGTCTATTTGTGTGTTTGTTATCACTTGGTTTGCTGCGTTTCCGTTTATTGTGATGCCGTTTACTTGGATGTTGTTGCTTGGGTGGTTTGGTTCTCCAATCATTAAAACAGAAGTATCTAATCCGTTTGCGGCAACAAGAACAGCTCCACTTTCAAAATTCATGGTGACATCGTTGACATTAAGCATAGTCCACATCGAATCTACCGTGTAAGTACCGCTCTCGACATAGATGCTGGAGCCAGCTGAGCAGTTTCCAACAACGTTACTGAATACTTGGCTGGAGCTTGTGCTTTGAAAGACTATTTGTCCCGTGGTTCCATCTGTCATTTCGTAATTTGCGCCTGAGACGCTCATGATATACGAATACGTCTCAATTGGGCTTGGGGTTGGTGTTGGTGTAGGGGTTGGTGTTGGTGTAGGGGTTGGTGTTGGTGTAGGGGTTGGTGTTGGTGTAGGGGTTGGTGTTGGTGTAGGGGTTGGGGTAGGGGAAGATATTGACGTTGCTGTTGGGGTTGGAGAAGACATTGGATTTGGTGTTGGAGTAGAAGTTGTTATAGGCGTTGGGGTAGGTGTCTGTGTTGATGTTTGTTGTATAACTCCGCTTGATTGGATGGTGAATGACGTTTGTTGAGATGCGTTGCCTACGTTTACATAGAGTGCTGTCAAAATAATGATGGCTGTTAGGATGACGAAGAATTGTTTTTTCATTTGTGTGTTCGCTCGTGAAAGTCATTTGGCGTTTTGTCTGTTGGACGCTCCAGCACGCGTGAACTGCATAAATTCATATTCCAATGTGTCAAATGTTTTTTCAAAATATTGCCCACCCTAATTTGTGCCTGTTATGGATATGTTGACGCTGAAGCCTGTGATGTCACTTATGCTTGAGGAGACAGTCAGGGTTAAGGTTGCCGCTACTGATTGCGCGGGCTGGAGTATTGTGCCTTCTTGGTCCCATGTTATGGTTATTGGCCCATTCGCGCTTGTGGGACTCCAGCTATTTGTCGTCATGCTCAGAGTTAATGAAAGGCCGTTGCTGGTGTTTTTGAGATAAATGGTTTGAGTGATGGCTCCCCCAGGAGTTAAGGTTCCCCAACTTATGGAACTCAGAGGCTGGGTGCATCCGCTGTCAGCATACACGGCTAAGTTTGCTGATGTGGACACTGTACCGCTGGAAGCCAAGGTTGTAGATGTGGTGACGGCTGAAAAAGTAGTAATTGAAAAAGCAAGTCCAATTATGACTAATGCGATTATTGCGGTTATTATCGAGAGTTTTAGTTTTGCCGTAATTATCCGCCGCACAAATACGTTGCTTCGTATGCAGCGTGTCAATCCAAAAACAGAAAAACACGCATGCCTCTTCATCAATTTCATATTTTTTACAACTGCTGGTTTTGCGAGCTTCCTAAAGTTTATGGAACGCAACGTTTTCCTTAAGTTGTGTGTTTTCATTTTTCTCTCTCTCCCCTGAATTTTCAAACCCTGTTACCGCTCGCATCTTTATTATGACTTTTTGAAAAATCAATTAACGTTAATTGTCAACTTTAACAAAATTTTGCGAAGCCAACTTAACAAAGTTTGCGAAGGTAACTAGCATCCATAGCAAGCACATGCTCATGCTTAACGCAAACAAAACCCACTAAAACCGCGTTCAAACAAGTAACCGCCACTAAAAAGCCGCCTTTCTTCAACTTCGGGCAACCACAAATTTTCTTTCACTCTGTTAGCTGGCTCAAAACTTCAGAACCTAATCTTCTAAATCCACTTCGACCAAAAGCATTATGGGTTTGCTCTGAGGTATACATCAAGGGCGCACATGAAAAAGGAGGAATTACGCGCTAGAAAAAGTTAAAAGGCGCTGGGAACGTGTGTCGCAAATGGACAATTAACCCAAATCTAAGTCGGCAAGAAACATCAGGATGAAAAAACATGAAGAAACTACAAATCCTAATAATCGCATTTCTAATTTCGCTATCAATCTGCGCACTCGCAAGTATGCAAGCCAAAGCTGCTACGTACACCTACACTGCGAGGATATCGCCAGCATCAACGGATGTTGGTTTAACCGGTGTGTCATACACTATTACATTCACTGACACTGGCAGCAGTAACATGAGTTCCGGAACCATAACGATTCCCACAGGGTACACTACCGTTTCATTGAATAATGTAACGGCATCAGGAGGGCAGTCTTGGTCAGGATCTGTATCTTCGCCAACTATATCCTTTACAGCTTCTAGTTCTAATGAAGGAATAACCACCAGACAAAGTGTTACGGTTGTTTTCTCCGCAACAAATCCATCTTCTGCGGGTTCATACACTTGGACAACCACAGTTTATAGCAATACACGCGAAAGTGGGACAGCATTTACTATAGGTGGTTCACAGCCTATTGTTAAGGTGAATTCTGCGTTGGTTGCTCCGACTGTGTCTGCTTCTGCGGGTACGGTTGATCAGGGTCAGACTAGCAGTTTGAGTTCTACTGCTGTGTCTACGGGTACTTCTCCGTATACGTATCAGTGGCTTGAGAAGGCTTCAGGTGCTGGTTCTTACTCGTCAATTAGCGGTGCGACTTTATCTAGCTATTCTTTTGTTACTTCTGGTTCTACGGCTACGGGTGTTTGGAGCTTTGAGCTTCAGGTGACTGATAGCGCGGGAGCAGTGGTGACTTCTTCTGCTGCGACGGTTACTGTGAGTGCTTCGCCGACTGTGAGTATCGCTCCTGCTGGTCCTCTTACGATGGATGTTGGCCAGTCTCAGACTTTCACAGCTACTCCTACTGGCGGTTCAGGCACTATTAATTATCAGTGGTATTTGGGCGGCTCTGTTGTTTCCGGCGCGACTAGTTCTACTTACTCTTTCAGCAGGTCGGTTGGTTCGTACTCGGTTACTTGTAAGGTGACTGACAGCGCTACTACTCCAGTTACGTCTCCTGCTTCTAACGCCGTCTCGGTTACGGTGAATTCTGCTTTGGCTGCTCCGACTGCTTCTGCCTCCAAGAGTACGGTTGATCAGGGTCAGACTAGCAGTTTGAGTTCTACTGCTGTGTCTACGGGTACTTCTCCGTATACGTATCAGTGGCTTGAGAAGGCTCCTGGCGCCGGTTCTTACTCGACGATTAACGGCGCGACTTCATCTAGCTACTCTTTTGTTACTTCTGGCTCTACGACCACTGGATCTTGGAGCTTTGAGCTTCAGGTGACTGACAGCGCCACTACCCCGGTTGTGGTTACGTCTACAGCGGCTTCGGTTACGGTGAATGCTGCTCCCACTGTTACTGTCTCTCCTGGATCTGCTACTTTGGATGTTGGTCAGTCTCAGACGTTCTCTGCTACTCCTAGCGGCGGTTCAGGCACTTACACAAGTTATCAGTGGTATGTGGGCGGGTCTGCCCAGAGTGGTCAGACTGCGTCAACGTTTAATTATTCTCCTGCTTCCCCGGGTGCTTACTCGATTACTGTAACGGTTACTGACAGTTTAGGCGCGGCTTCAGCTCAGTCTACTGCTGCGACAGTTACGGTGGCTGCTTCGCCGACTGTGAGTATCGCTCCTGCTGGTCCGCTTACTTTGACTGTTGGTCAGGTTCAAGCGTTCACCGCAACGACCAGTGGCGGTTCAGGTACTCTGTCCTATCAATGGTACCTAGACGGCACAGCAGTTGGCACTAACAGTTCAAGCTATTCTTACACTGCTGCGGGAACTTCGCATTCGGTCACTTGTACGGTGACTGATAGCGCTACTACTCCAGTTACTTCTCCTGCTTCTAACGCTGTTTCAGTTACAGTGAATCCAGCGCCAACTCCAACGCCCACTCCAACACCCGTACCTACTGCCGCTCCGACCCCTGCGCCAACTCCATCACCAAAACCATCACCTACTCTAATTCCTTCAGCAACAACTGTGTCGGCAACGACAGGTAGTGGTGCAACAGTTGATCTTGCAATCAGCGGAAACATAACCGGCTCCCAGATATCCAGCTCCACAATCACACCATACCAATCCACCACAACAACCACAGTGTCCCTCATAATAACAGGGTCAAACGGAACAGTAGGCTTTGTTAACATGACTATTCCAAAGACCGCCATACCCTACGGGACAAGCCCAGTAGTGTACATCAATGGCCAGCCTGCTCAAGACCAAGGTTACACACAAGACGCCAATAACTTCTATGTATGGTATACAACGCAATTCAACACTAATCAGGTAAATTGGGGGTCGTTGGGAGGTTTACCAGTGACGATACAATTCGCAGTGCCTCCGACGCCACTATCAGCATCAATAGGACTTTCGCTAGCCATCGGCGTAGCAGTCGCCGTAATCATTTCAATCTTCCCAGTAATAGCCATCAAACGTTTAAAACGAAAACCTCACAACGAATTACCAAACACTGCAAATTAACGCTTACTCAAAAAAGCCCGTTTTTGAGTAATCTTAGCTCATAAGAGCTTAAAATTTAAAGAAGCATGGGGGTCAAACGAAGAGGCTTCTGGTTAGGATGCAACTTGCCTTCAACTGTTAATTGAATGCAGACCAAACTTGTTTTTAATTGATTCAGACAGGTTTGCAAGAGTTAACTTTTGAAAGCTTCAACCGCACGTGTTCTCTTTTAACTTTTTTTCTTGTATTTCTCTCTAGACAGTCGTGACTATTTTACCAATGACTCAACTAATGTAACCGTGGCAGCTTAAATTGACGCGCGCCAGCTTGTTGAGAGTGTGTGAAAACTATGTTCGTTTTGGCGTAAATGATAGTTTTATATGTATAAACGGTTAATAACATCTAGATATGCCTAAGAAAATCGTTTTTGAGCCTGCCACAGAAATCAAAG
>Ga0116127_1001608_pt1 | contig 12902 bp, 11 predicted proteins | sample June2015DPH_16_1_FD_89731 | JGI IMG/M metagenome (GOLD analysis project Ga0116127, IMG submission 89731) | Peatland microbial communities from SPRUCE experiment site at the Marcell Experimental Forest, Minnesota, USA - June2015DPH_16_100 | ecosystem: Environmental > Terrestrial > Soil > Wetlands... | reverse complement strand
GGCGTCATTTCGCTGGGCTTGACGTATTTCAACTGCACGATGTGCGTGACGTATTGGCCCACGTCGGGCAGTTGTGCGGCGGTTTCCTTGTTGAACGGCGCAGCTTCCTGATTGGCCTGCGTCGACGGCACGGCCTTCACGAATTTGTCGCCCACGTTGATGAGCGCGACGCCGTTGAGCGCAAGCACCGCCTGCAATGCCTGAATCACCTCACTCCTGGTCAATGATGTTTCCGTGTGAAGAATAATTTTTGCCTGTGGCAAACCCGCCCGCAACAGCGTCCGCCCAACATACCGTGCATAAACATCAAGCACTTGATCGATGTCCACGCCCTGGAAATTGATGTCGCCGGCGGGAACCATTTCCTCTTTCGGCCCAGTCGAAGGTGGCGGCGTGGCAGGTGCGGTCAACTCCTCTTTTGGCCCCGGCGAAGGCAGCGGCGCAGCAGGTACGGTCAACAAGGCCGGCGGCAAAGGTAGCGCCGACGGAACGGCGGCCATGTTGGTCGCGGCGCTGGCGACAGCATTTGTCGCGGGCATGCTGTAACGTTGCGGCACGGGGCGCAGGTTGGGCGGTATTTGCGCCCGGAGGTCAAGGCCGGTTAAAAATGCGAGCAGGATGAGTGCGGTTGTTTTCACGGTTATTTTGATTTTGCGGTTGCGGTCTCTAAATGATTGGTCGTCTCCATTTTTTGATAGCTGGCGACGAGCCGGATGTTGGCACTGAGATGTTGATGCGCCGGGTCGGGTTGCAATTCCAAGTCGCGCACCCGAATCATGGAGGCGCTGGAACCTAGTTTGTAAAGAAAATCAACCAGTTGCTGGTCGGTCGCGATGACGTTGATGTTTTGCGTCAGTTCGACAAAAAACTCGTTCGTGTGGGTCGTTTGCCGCGAAGTACTGACGATGCCCACGCCGCTCTCGGCGGATTGTGACTGAATCGTGCGCAAAAAATTGATGGCTTGGTCTTCCGGCGCTATGAATTCGCCCTGATTCTCCAGGTTTTTTACCTGCGTTTGGCGACTCGCCGCCTCGGCAATCGTCGTTTGATACAGCTCCAGTTTTCGGCGGGAATCTTCCAGGTGACGCTGCAACCTGCCCCAATCTGAAAAATGCGGCCAGACGAACACGAAATTCAGCACAAGAAACAAAACAACCAAAACGCCGACGGCCAGCCGGCGTTCCAGCGGACGCAATTGCGCGAAAAATCTTCTCATGGCACGTCCTTCCCGCGTTGAAGTGGCAGGCCGAAGTTCCAAGTCACCGTGCTGCCGTTCTGATGATAAACAAGCGGCTCGCCGCCCCCGGAGCTGAACACCGGCTGGCCGTTCAGCCTGGCCTTTTGCAATCCACTGTTAAAATCAAAAAGGCCGTTGATTTGTTCCGGCGTGGTTGTGCCGCTGAGGGAAAGCTTTTGACCATCCGAAAAACTAAACCGTTGCAACGAAATACCATCCGGCAATTGTTCCGCGACGATTTTCCAGCAGTCCAGCGCGGCGTATTTCAAATCCTGCCGTTCCTTGAGCACATCAAATCGCGCCTTGAGCTGTATTGCATTGGTGTAGTTGAGACTGATGTCCGCAACATCCCGCTCCGCGCGATGGGTGTGAACGGACAGCACATAAGTCGCGCAAAAATAAATCAGCACGCCCACCGCATACACCACGCCGGCGGCAACCAACCCGCGCAGCCACAAACGGTCAAAGAATTGTTGACGGTAACGCACGGAAAATTCCTGCGGCAGCAATGCAACGTGCGTCCCGCCTTGCGAAATTTCCACAGAACGGCAGGCTGTGCGCGCAGCTAATTCCTCCAACGGCGATGGCGGCACGACATGCACTGGCTCACCCAAACCCGCCCGCAAGGCGTTTTCCCATTCCGTGGCAACGGCGCCTTCGGCGATCAAGTGCCAGGACGGCGGCGCGGCCAGCCAGCCTTCCAATTCGCCAGCCCAAGCCAACTGTGCGAGTTGCTCTTTCAAACCCTTTACGGGGTCGCTGCCAGGCGGCAGCACAATCATGCTCAAATTTCGCAGCGCTCCGCCGCGCCACCAGGCCACGAGCGCGGCATTCTGGCCGTGAAAGGCCGATGGATAAATCCATGCGCCGTCCCCCGCCGCAGGCGTGGCTTCCAATTGATCGAGCATCGGCGCTTCGAGCCGGTCGGCGAGGTAACCCCGGTCTTCGAGCTTGCCCAGAAATTCTTCAACAGCGTGGCGGGCAGCAATCACAACAATGACCGTTTGCAAGTCGTCCGGCCTGGGTTCACCAGAATCCGCCGTGTCTCCCGCTGCCTCGCTTCGACGCGGCAAAATATGAATCGTCCAGACGATTTGCGTGACGGGTATCGGCGAGAGTTTTTCCAACTGCAACTCCACCATCGCCAGCGTTTCCCCGAAACCGCCCTTGGGCAATTCAATGACGCGGAGAAAAACATTCTCGGGCGGCAGCCACGCGACATTTAGTTTTGGCTGCCACAACGAACGCCATGTTTTGGCAATGACGTTGAACGGCAGCGATTCGCCCGGCGCGGCGTGATGCCCGCGGTTGAGCGCAAAACCGCCGCCCTTGGCGTCAAATTGCCAGAGGCGATGCGTGCCGCCGTCGACCTGGAGAATGTTGCAGAATTGCCAGCGAGCCATAATTCAGAAGGCAGAAGGCAGAAGGCAGAAGGCGGAAAGCGAAACATAACAGAAATTCCCGCATTCTTCATTCTGCATTCTGCATTTATTTTTCATTATGCCTTGACCCACATTTCAGTTTTGGTGTCACCGACGAACGCGTCCAAATGCTCCTCGATTTGCGTGACGCGCAGGACTTCCTCGATGGTCGTCTCGCCGGCTTTGACCTTGGTCCAGCCATCGGTGCGGAGCGTGCGCATTCCCTGCTCGATGGCTTTTTGGGCAATCGTCGTGGCCGGCGCACGGTTCAAAATCAGGGGGCGCATTGATTCATTAAGAATGAGCAATTCATAAATGCCCTTGCGGCCCTGATAACCGAGTTGCCGGCAATCTTCACAACCGGCGCCATGCCAGAATTTCGCCGTGCCAATCTCCTCTTCCGGGAAACCAATCTTCAGCAAGTAGTCGCGCTCGACCTTCTGCTCCGTTTTGCAATGCGGACAAATCGTGCGGATGAGGCGTTGCGCCATGACAGCCTCGACCGACGACGCCACAAGAAACGGCTCAATGCCCATGTCAATGAGCCGCGTGAACGCGCTCGGCGCGTCGTTCGTATGCAACGTGCTGAACACCAGGTGGCCGGTAAGCGACGCTCGAATGGCGATTTCGGCGGTCTCCAAGTCGCGGATTTCGCCAACCATGATGATGTTCGGGTCCTGGCGCAAAATGTGGCGCAAACCCATTGCAAACGTCAGACCGATTTCCGGCCGCACCGCGATTTGGTTGATGCCTTTGAGTTCGTATTCGACCGGTTCCTCGATGGTGATGATGCGTTTGTGAACCGAATTGATCGCGCTCAAAAAGGCATAAAGCGATGTGGATTTGCCCGAACCGGTTGGACCGGTGACGAGGAAAATGCCGTGCGGTTTGATGATGATGTCGCGAATCATCGCCTCGTCGTTTGGCGCGAAACCCAATTTGTCGAGGCTCAGGAAAATTTTCCCGCGCGTCAGCAAACGCAGTGAAACACTCTCGCCGTAAACCGTCGGCACGGTTGAAACGCGGATGTCAATTTCCTCACCCTTGATCCGAACGTTGATGCGACCGTCCTGCGGCAGGCGCTTTTCGGAAATGTTCATGCCACTCATCACTTTGATGCGTGAAATGAGCGCGGCCTGAAAGCGCTTGAGCTGCGGCGGCATCGGCGTTTGATGCAAAATGCCGTCAATGCGGTAACGGATGCGCAACTCGTCCTCCGCCGGTTCGAAGTGGATGTCTGTCGCGCGGTCCTTGAACGCCTCCCAAATGATTTGGTTGACGAATTTGATGACGCTGGCTTCCTGATCGTCCTCGGTGATTTCCTTGTCGTTGGCGATTTCCAATTCCATCGGCTCGCCTTCGCCGAGTTCCTCGAGTGTTTCCGCGCCGACGCCGTAGTATTTTTTGAGCGCTTTTTCAATTTCGGTTTTCGGCGCGAGCGCGAACTGGACCGGCATGTGCGCGTCGAACTGCACCGCGTTCATCATCGCCACGTTGAATGGATCGCTGACGACAACCTGCAACGTGCCGTTGTTCACGGCAGCCGGCAGCACGGAGTATTGAAAGGCGACCTTCGTGGAAATTTTGCCGCGTGCCTCTGTTGGAATCGTATATTTGTGCAAATCCACAAACGGCCGGTCGAGCGCCTTCGCCAGCCGCAGAAGAAAAACGTCATCGGCCAGGCCGCGCTCGCGCGCAATGAATGCCAACAACGGCTCTTGCGAACCGTTGTCCACCGCCGCGCGCCACGCCTTGTGCCAGTCGTCGAATTGATCGGGAGCAGCTTCGGCAACCGACGCGACAAGATTTCTTACGGAACTAAAACCCATTTAAGTTGTTCAGGTTTTACCTGACCATTGTAGTAACAACCACAGTGGGAAAAAGTTGCGTTCAGGCGCAAAAAACCTGCAGGGTTTAACATGGTCAAAAATGGGGTAATTTGCCGGCATCGGAGGTGACAGAACCGCCGTCATCGCCCGCGTCACCGCTTTTCCTTTCCAGCAAAAAAACAACATCGAGGCGCTCGAAGAACCAGCCACCCGCAGCCAGCAACTCGAAGCTGACGTGCTCGTCAAAACCGTGAAACTTTACCTCGGAAAAACGGCTCCACGTTTATTGGGGCGTGGTGAAGGAGGAGAGGGGATGGTAAAAATTTTATGCCGTTGGTTCACCGACTGCATCGGTCGCAACTGGTTGTCACGACGGAGCTTGCGCCGTTTATGGGACGGTCACCAATTCCACGCAGCTGGGGCATCAACGAGCAGGGTTTTTTGAGGTTTGCGTTGGCGCTGTTTCAGGCTTAGGATGCGAGTGGCGAAAGCTGACTTTGCGGATATGTATTTCTCGCGGCGGTGATTTTTATCGCAGTGGCATGGTGTGGGCGAAACATTCGCAGGACGGCTGAGCCACCCCGCACACCGTCCGAGTGGAACACGGACTTGTTCAGTTTCGTGGGGGTCAGAGTTTCTCATCATGAGAATGGACAAACAATTAAATGCCCATGATATAATGGGCGCATGGAAAGTGAAGAACTTATGTTAAAGAAAATGAACCTAAAGAGCAGCGGCAATACCCGAAGACAAACCTTCTCGTTCAGCGCGCCGGGCGCGTTAAGTGTGCAGTTGGCGGGCGACTTCACGTGTTGGCAGGAACGCCCCATCAACATGCAAAAGGGCATGGATGGCGTGTGGCGGATAACGGTGGGATTGGAACCGGGCACACACCACTATCGTTTCCTTGTGGACGGTCAGTGGAGCGATGATCCTGAATGTACTCTACGTGCGCCGAATCCCTTCGGCGGCGAAAACATGATGCGGCATGTGAAGTGAGCGCGGTTGCGCCGATCACGGCTTGAGGCGGAAAACCGGGAATCATGTGTACGGTGTTGGAAACACACCGAGGGTATGGGTATCGTCTTTTAACGCCCGTTGATGAGACGATGAAAACCAAACCCAAGGCATCGCAATTCAATTGAGCGTCATGACCAGCCTGATTGCCACTGCCACTGCGGCTTCTCATCCGAAGCCAGTCATTTTGGCGATTTTTGCCGCCACTTACATTGGAATTGCGATGGGGCGTGTGCCGGGCTTGAAACTCAATCGCGTGGGCATCGTTCTGCTTGGCGCAATTGCCATGACGATTTTTGGCGGCATTGGCACAACCGATGCCGTTTCCTACATCAATTGGCCGACCATTTTTTTGCTCTTCGGATTCTTTGTCATTTCAGCCCAACTCCGATTGTCAGGATTTTATAACAAAGTAGCCAATGGCATTTCGGTGCGACTCGGACATCCTGCATGGTTTCTGCTTATCCTGATGGTGGTGACCGGCGGATTGTCCGCTTTTCTCAATCACGACATCGTTTGCTACATTTTTGCTCCGATCGCCGGAGCCGCGCTTTTGCGCAAACAAATCAATCCCGTCCCATTTTTGATTGCGCTGGCAATTTCGAGCAACATCGGCGGGGCGGCAACGCTCATTGGCAATCCGCAGGACATGATGATTGGACAGGTTGCCCGCCTTAGTTTTGGCCGTTATCTGCTTTGGAGCAGTGTCCCGGTCATTTTTGCCATGGCTGCCGCCTACGGAATCATCTGGATGCTCTCGCGCAAAACATTGCAATCTTCTTTGCCCGCCCCGGATGAACTGAAGCATCAAGCCTATCCGTTCAATCAGCCGCACACGATCAAGGGACTGATCATTCTCGCGGTGGTTATTGGCCTGTTTTTCTCCCCGTTGCCCAAGGAAATCATCGCCCTTGCCGCCGCCGGCATTCATTTGGCGAGCACCAAGTTTCGCACCGATGATTTGCTGGGGTTGGTGGATTGGCCGATTCTTGTTTTGTTCATGGGACTGTTCGTCGTCACCGGCGCTTTTCAATCCGCCGGCTACGGCGACCAGACCATGCAATGGTTGGCGCACGGCGGATTCAATCTCAACGCTCCAGTCACTCTGGCTCTGACGACTGCGGGGCTGTCCAACTTGATTAGCAACTCGGCGGCCGTGATGCTGCTGCTCAAAGTCATCAATCTTTCGCAGCCCGCTGCAGCTTACATTCTGGCGCTGGCCAACAGCTTTGGCGGAAGTCTTATCATCATCGGCAGCGTGTCCAACATCATCGTGGTTCAACAGGCGCGCGCATTGGGAATCAAAATTTCCTTCTGGGATTTTGCTCGATTGGGCGTTCCGGTGACGCTGGCCGCGCTTGCCGGACTCATCGTTTGGATTGCCCTGATTGCCTGACTGCAAAATGTCGGCACCCTCGCTTGTTCCTCGACTCATCCTGCCAAAGTGATACGTTGTCAACGTGAACGGGTTTTTAATCGGCCTTTTGGGCGCGCTGGTGGCGACGAATCAGTCGCTGGCGGTCAGTAATGTGATCCAGCAGACCTCCGGCGTCTCGGTTTCGATTCCGAATCCCAATGACCCTGCGGAAAAAGAATTGGATCAATTGATGGCCGGGGATGACGCGGCGCAAGCGGAGGTGAGCAAATGGATTCGGGACAATAATGCGTTCGCGGCGCAAGGCGCGGGCGAGTCGAGGAAGGAATTGAACCGGCGCATCATGGCCCGGCTGAATATCGTTCGCAAAAGCTATGAAGATTTTTTGCGGCGTTATCCGAACTTTGCTGACGGGTATCTCGCTTATGGCAGTTTTTTAAATGACATCGGTGAGGAAGAAGCCGCCATGCGGCAGAATCAAAAGGCTGTTGAGCTTGACCCCAAAGATCCGGCGGCTTGGAACAATCTTGCCAACTATTACACCGAGTATGGCCCGATAACCAATGCCTTTGCGTATCTTGCCAAAGCGATTGAGTTGAATCCGACGGAATCGGTTTATTATGAAAATTTCGCGACGGTGGTTTATCTTTATCGCAAGGATGCAAGGGAGTTTTATCATATCAACGAGCAACAGGTTTTTGACAAGTCACTCGCGCTTTATCGCAAGGCCATGCAACTCGACCCGGACAATTTCCCGCTTGCGACCGATTACGCGCAGAGCTACTACGGCATCCGCCCCCTCCGCACCAATGACGCGCTTGTAGCGTGGACCAACGCGCTTCAAATCGCCCACAACGATGTCGAGCGCGAGGGCGTTTACATTCATCTGTCCCGAACCAAAATGCTTGCCGGACGTTATGCCGAAGCCCGCGCGCAGCTTGCCGCCGTGACCAACACGGCATACGCCAATCTCAAACACGGCCTCGAAGCCGGCATCGCCCTGCGCGAGAACAAAGCGACAAATGCAATGGCCGCAAATGTTTCAACGAATGTTACTGCTCCAACCAATTCGCCGCCAAAGGCGGAATGAAGAAAGCTTTCTGAAGCTTCAGGATTCTTTTGTATTCCGTGTTTTTCAGCTTTGTGGCTTTGCGTCTTTGTGGTGAAATAAATGGCGCATGAGCTTTTACGACAAATTGAAGTTTGATTCGAACGGCCTGATTCCCGCCATCATCCAGGAGCAAGGCACCGGTCGCGTCTTGATGATGGCGTGGATGAACCGCACATCGCTCCAAAAGACCATCGAAACTGGCAAAACACATTTCTGGAGCCGCTCACGCCAGAAATTATGGATGAAGGGTGAAACCAGCGGTCATGTGCAACAAGTCAAAGACATTGCCTTTGACTGTGATGGTGACGTGTTGCTCATTCAAGTGGAACAAACCGGCGCAGCGTGCCATGAAGGTTACAAATCGTGTTTTTTTCGCTCGGTGGAAAAGGACGGCAAATCGTTCAAAATAACGGAGCCGCAACTCAAAACGCCGGGTAGTGTCTCAATTTGAAAATGTCAGGTCATGGTGCGCCGGATTGTTGCTGGCAAAATGGGGCTGAAAAGGTCTCGTTCTCGCAAAGAACGGCACGGAATTGTTTAATCTGAAATCAGATTTTTAAGCTGATTTTATCGATTTAATTTGAGTGGAAGATATACGACTTTGTGTTCCATTGGAAAATATTTCTCATTATCCAACACGATTGGCTTACGCCCCGGAATCCTTCGATAGCCGAATCCTTTATAAAATGGGATTTTTCCCTCAATTGCATTAAGCCTTACACACCGGCAATTGGATTGTCGCGCTAAAGTATCAGCAAACCGCATTAAAATTGCACCATATCCCTTCCCCTTGCGTTGGTTTTTCCCTTTCCGTTTGCTTTGGTATTTTTTACCAACCGCGACTTCTGTGACAAACAAACAGGTGGAGTCTGAAAAATGCACCGACATATAACCGACTATCTTGCTTCCTGTTTGCAAAACGTATGTGCATTCTTTATTTTCACCCGCTTGCATATCAAAGTGTCGGTCTCCCCACGTCACGCGGTCTAAAGAAATTACACCGCATTTCACTTTTGGCTTTTTGAGATGGTCTTCAGACAGGTGTGCAATATGAACGCATGATATTTTTCTGTCTTTTCCAGCCTTGTCTTTTTCTGGGCCTGAATCAAGCCTGTTATTGGGGATTTTATCTAATAGGAAATATATTCGGTCTGTGTCATTAATCATCACGCCCCAAAACGTTGGAATAAAACAGCTTCCCCGCTTAATCACCAATGAATATGTGGCAACATTGGATGCGCCCAGTTTTAAGGCTTCAGCAACACAGCGGCGCATCGTTCCGCCCGTGTGCGTGGATGAGTCAAACAGAAGCACACACTTATTAGCAATGTCGCGCTCTGGGAATTTTGTTTCAAACTTGACAGTCTTATTTTTAATCCCGACTCCGATGGTTGAGACTTTTTTGGCTAGTTCAGGATGATCTTCCTTCATCAAAGGAATCATCTGTTTAAGCAGGTTAGTGCCAGACAATGTCAGGGGACACCATACGGTTGGAATCGGATCAACTCTTTCCAAGCGCACAAGAAAATCACACAAATAGGCGCGCACTTCGTCATTCGAGAGAAAATAAGTAACCATGAGTTAACCCTGGGAGGTTGTTTTTCCCAGCAACTTTAACCAAGAAAGCCTGAATCGGCAATCAAATAGGTTAAAACCTTTTAACCGCGCCGCACTTTTCCAGAGACGATAGGATGCTGTTCAATTCCCTCGCCTATTTGCTCGTAGTAGCAGTCACTGCACGCTTGCCCTTTAGGCACCTTGCGTTTTCCAGTAATTGACTCCCGAAGCACAATGCCACAATAAGCACAATATTCCTGTGCCTGCACCAACTCATCCACTCTTTCTGGATTTTCAATTAGTTCTGTTAGGGGAATTGCCATGCTCATCAGTTTGGTTCACAAGTTTCGTTTTACGGCTATAGACACACTACACCCCCAATGTTCAAAGCAGTTGTTTATAGCCGACAACACTCCTTCAAGTATCACACACCCTCCTCGATAGTCAAGAGCGTCAATAAGATTTTTTTAACTGTTTCTCATTTTTAATCAACAGCTTACAAAGAATTGTTATTGTATTACAAAAAATATGTTGACTTTTGTATGTTGATGTATTACAAATATTACAGACAATAAAAAGAGTCATGGCAAATAACCTACCAACTGAAAAGAAAGTGGTCGTCATTTTCGCCCTTTGTGAATGCGAAAACAGCAGTTCAGGCTGCAATTGTGAACGATTCTAAAAAATGAAAAAAAGAGTTGGCAGGCCCAAAATTCCAAAGCGTAAGGCAAAAGCCCCAGGAATTTCCATTCGCTTGAGTGCCGAAGAGCGAAAAATGATTAATGCCTCCATAACACAATCAGGCTTAACTCAATCCGAATTTGCCAGAAAAGCGTTGCTTTACTGGGCGACAAATTATATTGTTTCTGAAGAGAGTGGACACGGCGAGACTCGAACTCGCAATCCGGGGCTGTAGAAACGCCGGGTTTGCCTGTTAGCTTACGTGCCCATTCTTTTTTGGCCTACGGCCAGCAGGTTCTCTGTCATGAGATTATCACCTGCTGGCCGTGCTTTTTGTGTCATTGCGCTACATGTAGTCGGCCCCTATCACACTGCGCTCTGTTTTTACCATAAAAACAAAAACCCCGCCGAGCCTCGAAAACCCTTACAGGAAGGCGATGCGCCTCGCGGCTGCATCTGTCTCGGCGGGAAATTTTATCTCCGCTTAACTTGTAACGAGTCTTCGGCTCGACAGGTTATCATTATGGAGTTGGGTAAAAAGTTTCTAGGATAACATATTAACTTTTGTTCACGAGTTATTCACATTTTTCAAAAACAGGCCGGTGTTCATTGTATTTCCGCATCGGTGAATGGCTGTGAATAATTGAGTAAGATGCAGCAACTTGGATGACATCAATCGCCTCACGCAAGCCGCACAAATTTCAAAACCAGTGGAAGGGTTAAAAATCATAAAAAACTTCGAATTAAGACACTACCCAAATTTACGGGAAGAAATGACATGGGGAGGGCGGGTCTCCCGACGAGCCTTGACTAACTTTTTTACGGCTCGCATCCTCCCGACCAAATCGTTTAGGCTGTTGGCCGCATGTATTCGCCAACATTGGATGGTTTTTTGAAGCTGGCCGCGCAGGGCAATGTGATTTCCGTCACACGCCGCCTGCTGGCCGACATTGAAACACCGCTCTCGGCTTACCGAAAAATTCGCGGGCAGGGCGAATCATTCCTGTTTGAATCCGTCGAGGGCGGTGAACATCTGGGACGCTACTCGTTTGTCGGTTGCAATCCACGCGCGGTCATCAAACAAACCGGCGACCGCGTTGAAGTCATTGAAAACGGAAAGGTCGTCGAAACCGCTGTTGTCGGCAAGGACGCGAAGGATGGCTTGGTTGTTGTCGAACGCGTGATGAAGAAATATCACGCGGTTTCGTTGCCCGGTTTGCCGCGGTTCACCGGCGGTGCGGTCGGTTTCATCGGCTATGAATTCATTCACGACATCGAGCCGGTTGTGCCGCGTCCGCCAAAGGATGAGTTGGGCACGCCCACGATGGTTTTTCTCATCGCCGATCAATTGCTCATTTTTGATCGTGTGGCGCAGACCATCACCGTCCTGGTCAACGCATTTCTCGACGACGCGACAAGCCCGGTCGAAGCCTACGAAGATGCCGTCAGTGAAGTCGAGCGGCTGGTTTCGCTGCTCGAACAGCCGAGTGAACATCACCCCGTGAGCGTGCCGGACGTAATGCCAGCGGTTGCATTTGAATCAAATGTCACGAAAGAAAAATTCTTTGCCAACGTCCTTAAGGCCAAGGAATACATCACCGCGGGTGACATTATTCAGGTCGTTGGTTCCCATCGCTTTTCAGCAACAACCAAGGCGTCGCCCATTGACGTTTATCGCGCCGCACGCTCCATCAATCCGTCGCCGTATATGTTTTTGCTGGAGCTGGACGGCTTCTCGCTCGTGGGCGCGTCGCCGGAAATTCACGTGCGCTGTGAGGACGGAAAAGTTGAAATCCGGCCCATCGCCGGCACGCGGCAGCGCGGCCAGACGCCAGAGGAAGATTTGGCGCTCGAAAAAGAATTGCTTGCCGACCCCAAGGAATGCGCCGAACACGTAATGCTCGTGGACCTCGCGCGCAACGACATTGGCCGCGTGTGCGATTTCGGCAGTGTGCAGGTGAAGAAACTGATGGCCATCGAGCGTTACAGCCACGTCATGCACATCGTGTCGCAGGTTGAAGGAAAACTTTCCGCCGGCAAATCGCTTTACGATTTAATGCGCGCAACCTTTCCGGCAGGCACCGTCAGCGGCGCACCGAAAATCCGCGCGATGCAGATTATTTCCGAACTCGAACAGACCACGCGCGGGCCGTATGCGGGCTGTGTCGGCTATTTTTCCTTCAACGGCAACCTGGACACCTGCATTACCATCCGCACCGCGTTGCTCAAGGACGGAAAGGCCTACGTGCAAGCCGGTGGCGGCTGGGTGAACGATTCCACGCCCGAAGGCGAATTTCAGGAAACCGTCAACAAATCCATGGCCATGCGCAAGGCCGTGGCCATGGCGGAAAGTTTTGCGCGCTAGTGCAGGACGGGCAGTCGCAGACTATGAACTGTAGTGTCGGCTGTCCCAGCTGATTTCAGTGCGCTGAGGACAGCGCACGCTACAGCAAATAGACCCACCACCGGCTGGCAGCCAGGCGAAATTGTTTGCTGTAGCCGCGCTTTTTGTTAGTGTGGACTTTGACTGGAAAAGTTATGAAGCGTTGGCATTTCATTATCATTACGGGGCTGCTCTTGGGCGCGACGACCCAAGCCGCACAAGTCGGGTTGATTAAAATTGATGGCGCCATCGGTCCGGCCACGGCCAGTTACATTTCCCGCGCGATTGATG
>Ga0116127_1001607_pt1 | contig 12907 bp, 15 predicted proteins | sample June2015DPH_16_1_FD_89731 | JGI IMG/M metagenome (GOLD analysis project Ga0116127, IMG submission 89731) | Peatland microbial communities from SPRUCE experiment site at the Marcell Experimental Forest, Minnesota, USA - June2015DPH_16_100 | ecosystem: Environmental > Terrestrial > Soil > Wetlands... | reverse complement strand
ATTTGGTCGTGAAGAACTTTGGCGGCAAGGCGTGACTTCCCCGAGGCCACCTAGGCCGTTCGGCAGCTCTTAACAGTTCTCGATGCAGGAGGTGAAATGGCGCGCTTATTTCTGATGCCAAAGATCGATGCTGACACGACGCAGGTGACGCTCGTGACATGGTGCGTGGAACCCGGCGAGAGCTTCCAGGCTGGTTCGATTCTTGCCGAAATCGAGACTGACAAAGCCACGATGGACCTGCCAGCCGACGACTCTGGGGTCATGGGTGACCAACTCGTCTCTCCGGGTGACGAGATCCACGTCGGCAGGCCGATGTGTGTTGTGCTGGCCGCTGGAGAGGCTCCTTTAGACGCCAGCCCGTTCGTTGCCGAAGAGCTGTCTGTCTCGTCGAAGCTCGGACCAGACTCCAACTCGCGGCCGACAGTTGCTGGGACCAGTCTCGAAGTCCTAGACGAATCGAGCACTGCGACGACCACTACCGCCAGGGCGCGTCTATTTGCCAGTCCAGTTGCTCGCAACGAGGCCCGCGAACTCGCAATCAACCTCACCGAGTTGACCGGGAGTGGACCAGGTGGGCGCATCGTGCGCCGCGATGTCCTCGGGGCTACCGCGGCAGGCAAGGAGGCCAACGTTACTCAGGAGCCTCCGTTCGAACCAGCAAACCCCGCCGCCTCAGTCCCCGACCCCGTCGTGCCGCACTCGCGAATGCGACTGGGCATCGCCCGTCGACTTGCCCAGAGCAAGGCAACGATCCCGCACTTCTACCTGACGAGCGACTTAGAAGTCGATCGTCTCATTGACCTGCGACGCGAGATCAACGAGGGAAGACCGGCAAAGATCTCGCTCAATGATTTCTTGGTTCGCGCAGTGGCGAGCGCCCTCGCAAGCGTGCCGGACGCGAACGTTTCTTGGACAGACGATGGCATGATCCACCACCGCCACGCTGATATCGCGGTTGCCGTGTCCACGGAGGCAGGTCTTATCACGCCGATAGTCCGAGCTGCTGAAACCAAGACGCTTTTCACTATCAGCGCCGAGCTCGCCGAACTTATTGATCGGGCCCGAACGGCCCGACTTGAACCGACGGAGTACGAGGGTGGCAGCTTTACCATCAGTAATCTGGGGATGACGGGGGTGCAGCGCTTCGCGGCGATTATCAACCCACCTCAGGCAGCGATCCTTGCCGTCGGCGCCGTACGTAAGGGTCCGGTGGTCCGCGGTGATGCCATTGTCGTGGGGAACCTCATGCAGTGCACGCTTTCGGTCGACCACAGAGCTATCGATGGCGTGGTCGCCGCAAGGTGGTTTGCAGCATTCTCCCAACTTGTTGCGGACCCCACAAGGGCGCTCATGTGAGCAAGTGCCGAGGGTCGTGCGCGGAGCTTGGTATTGGTCTACTCGATCAGCGTGCTCAACAGATTGCGGAGCTTGGACGTCGCGATGCCAACGAGGTTCCTATGGAGCTCGAGCGTCTGATCACCCTCGCCCTCATCGATCGCGGTGGCCACTGCCCGCTGCTACCGGCTCGTCCAACTGAGTGGTTGACCGACCGAAGGTCAAGAAGAACCATCAATTGCCAATGTGCTTTCGAAACCAACTTGACGCGAGAGCCTTCCGACATGGTCATGTCCACATCGAGGGCTGCTTCGGGCGAAGCCCACGCATTGAGATGTGTCGGCATCTTACGGAGCGTGCAAGTGGCACGCCACACCCCTCCCCTTTCCGACAAGGCCGGAAAATCCAACGGCATAACTGCAAACAGATCGGCGGCGACCTGGTATTCGCCCTTCCCGAACCCGGTTGTCGCCGAGTCGATCCTCGACCGGGTCGTGAACAGCGCGTGCCACGCCAACATGGACGGCAAGTCCTACCGACCGACAAAACTTCCGGTGTCAACTCCTTTGCCGCTGATACCACGATCGAGAACAGGACCTGCGCAGGGCCAAGCTGTCAGGCCGGTCATCGGCCAGGGTGGACGACGACGCAATTGCATCAGCCTCGAGGTCGACCGGGACGAGTTGAACGCCGACGACCCCGCCGTGGCGAGCCCCTTCATCGTCCCCCTACGTCGCGGCAAGCGCCTCGTGGTGATCGCGAGAAACCTCGGGTGTTTCAGCACGAGGTGCTCGTGGAGGAGCTCCAGGTCTATCCGAGCCCGCCGCCCGACAGGAAGGAGGTACTACCAAGTAGACATCCACCGCAGGCTGAGCGAGGGAACTTTGTGATCACACGTGAGGGAACTCCGTGACCGTTGATGCCATACGTTCCTGCGAAGTACATTCATAGGTTGAGAGCAGAAGGGACCATTACCATGAAAACGGTTTCAACCAAATATAGTCGCAGAGACTTTCTTACCTTCGCGAAGGACAGCGCTCTCGCGGGCGCTGTACTTGCTAGCCCCCTAGGGTTGAGAGCACCTGCGTTCAGAAGACTAACTATGGGAGATGCCGCGACACCTCCCACGGAGAATCTACTGGAGATCGGTAGGAAGCAAGGCTATCTTCGGGTAGGATTTAACGAAAACCCACCGCTTTCCTACATTGACCCGACCAACGGCAAGCTCACAGGCGCAGGCCCCGTTCTGCTGGGCGCAATGCTCAAGAGCCTGGGCATTCCTACCATTTATCCTACGATCTGCGATTTCGATGCTATTATCCCCGGCCTCCTGGATGGTCGTTGGGATATATCTGGCCTAGCATTCGACATCATCCCAACACGGTGCAGCCAGGTCGCGTTTACGAACCCCGTCAACGCATATCCCGAGGGTGCATTGGTTCAAAGTGGAAATCCGTACAAGATCCACAGCTATACTGACATCGCAAACAACCCGAAGCTCCTCGTTGCTATTCAGGAGGGGGATGCGGAGATCCAGTATGCCGAGGCCTGCGGCATAAAGAAGAGCCAGATTGTGCTCTTCACGGCCGAGGCATTGGCCGAGACGGCGTTGAAGGAAGGACGCGTCCAGGTGTATCTCAACGGCACCTTTTCCCTCGAGTCGGATCTGAAAACCTATGGCAGTAGGGGGATTGAATTAGCGGTACCGTTCACTGGACCGGTTATCGATGGGAAGGTTGTGGTCTCGTACGCTGGGTGGGCGTTGCGATACAGCGACATCAGTGCGGTTAAGAGCCTCAATGCCGAAATCGCTAAGTATCGTGCAAGTGGCGAACTCCTCAAGCTTGAGAGACCATTCGGATTCACGGCAGATACAATTCCCGCAGCTAATATCACTGCAAGGCTGCTCTGTCCGGCATCGCCGTTGCCGTAGGAGCAGCTGAGGTGCTTGGGAACTGTCCCCTTTAACCGGGAGCCGCTAGACGTCCCAGGGGAGGCTAAGCTCGTATAACGGGCGCATTCGGTGTGCTACCTCGACCTGCACTGCGCCAATTGGGAGGAGACCGCGGAGTGGGAAGTTGCGCTCCAGCATAGCGCACAGACAGCGGAGGAGATTAGAAGAAGGTGCGGGATCTCCTCTGATGAGCCGTCGGGTCGAGGGGCATACCCTAGACGGGAGGCATAAGCCGTTGGATTCGGCTGTCGTTGTTCGGCCGGGTGACGCAGGGCGTGAAGCGTGAGACTTAGCCCTTATGTGATACATTCGGCCCTAGTTGGGCTTTATTATACGGTTATCGCGACTGTCCTGAGCTGCTGCCTGGCGTTTCCGATAGCCTTCATCGTGGGTATACTGCGGGTGTCGCGATCCCGGACAGTGCGTGGCTGCGCCATGGTTTATGTCGAAGGTATTCGTGGTGCATCACCGATCGTTGAATTGTATTGGGCGTTCTTCGTGTTGCCTCTTATTGGCATCCGGTTTCCACCGCTCGAGGTCGGAGTCCTGGTGTTGGGGTTGGTTGGCGGAGCTTATGCCTCGGAGGCGGTCCGAGGTGCGCTTCTAGCCGTTGATCGTGGCCAGTGGGAGGCTGGTCTTTCGCTTAGCATGTCGAGGTCTAGTACCGTGTTGCGAATCGTCCTTCCGCAGGCAATTCCCACCATGCTTCCGATCTTTCAAAATGTTGCGATAGATATGTTGAAGGGAACTTCCCTTCTCTCCCTTGTAACCGTAACGGAGTTAACGCGGACTGCGAACGAGCTAGGCACGGTGGGAGTCATGTCGTTCTCTTCAGGCTACGGTGCTCTTCTGGTAATTTACTTTCTGTTGTCGCTTCCGATTATGGCGGGCATGGCAAAATTGGAGAAGTACACGGCGCGGTATCAGAGCAAGTTTGTGAGAAGGCCGAGGTCATAGAAGGCCATGCGAGCGTTCAAAGAGTTAGCGGACTGGGAGATAGGAGCTTGATGGGGACCGCGGCGTATCTGTGGTCGGTACGGAGTCAGATGGCTCAGGGCCTTGTCATAACTCTAGAGGCAACCGGAGCCGGCATGGCAATAGCACTGACCGTGGGATTAGGTATAGCGGTTATAAGGGTGCTGAAGCTGCCTGGCTTGTCGCAGGTCGCGCGATTCTATATCTTGTTTTTCCGTAATACTCCACTTCTCGTGCAGCTTTACGTGTGGTACTACGTGCTCCCGCAATATGGCATCGTGCTTAGTGCGTTTCTCGTTGGGGTGGTCGGGCTGGGTATTCAGTTTTCAGCCTATACAGCAGAGGTATATCGAGCCGGCCTGGAGCAGGTGCCACGCGGTCAGTGGGAGGCGGGCTCAGCATTGGGACTACGGACGGCTGCGATCCTGCGGTCCATCATAATTCCGCAGGCGTTTCGCCCGATTGTCCCAGGTCTTGGCAACTACCTGATTTCGATGTTTAAGGATTCAGCTTATCTGTCGGTGGTGACGGTCTTTGAGCTGCTGGGCACCACAGAACAATTGGCGGCGTCATCATTTCGGTATACTGCTCTGTTTACTCTTCTGGGCGTCATTTATTTCTCACTGTCTTATCCTGCATCGGTGTGCGTGCGGGTTCTTGAGCGCCGCGCAGCGCGAGGGAGGCAAAATGCTCTCCGATCCTAATACTTTTACTTCGCCGCCGGGACGTGGTGCTGCTGTTGCCCTGGAGGACGTCCATAAGCGTTACGGGGAGAAGGTTGTATTGGATGGGTTGAGCTTAACTGTCGCGAGCGGTGAAAAGGTGGCGATAATTGGTCCGAGCGGTTCAGGAAAGAGCACTGTCCTGCGCTGCGTGATGGCGCTTGAGGAGCCGGAGAAGGGAAGGATCCACGTTGGGGATAACTGGATAGGTTTCGGTTCAGACCGTGGCGACGGAAGTAGACGATCTCGTAACGCCGAGATTATAAAGCTTAGGGGCGCTGTTGGGTTCGTGTTTCAGCAGTTCAACTTGTTTCCTCATATGACGGCGTTGCGTAATGTGAGCCTTGCGTTACGGAGGGTAAGAGGGATAAATGGGACTGATGCCGCCGCCCTAGCGGAGGGGGCGTTGCGCGAGGTCGGCTTGGGGGATAAATTGGCGGCGTATCCGCAGCAGCTGTCAGGCGGGGAGCAGCAGCGTGTGGCTATCGCGCGCGCCTGTGTATTGCAGCCGCAGGTGATGTTATTCGACGAAGTTACTTCCGCGCTGGATCCGGAGCTGGTAGGTGAGGTCCTTGGGGTTATTCGGCGGTTGGCGGAGGTTGGTGGCATGACAATGGTTATTGTGACGCACGAAATGGAGTTCGCGCGCCGGATTGCCGATCGAGTTATCTTCATGGAGAAGGGGTCCATTGTTGAGGAGGGATCGCCAGAGAGGATCTTCGGCGATCCTATTGAGGTTCGTACGAGGCAGTTCTTGCGTGCTGTAAGTGAGCGATAGGGTAGTGGGATTTGTCCGGTCAGCGTCGCAGCTTGTAGGTGAACGAGCGTACGCAACGAGTGGAGGCGGTGAGGATAACCCTGGACGCGGTGACCCACCAGTAGTAGGACGTGCGATGGTGAGAGACCCGGCAGGTCCTCCCGGACCAGGGAGACGGCCACGCAAGAGAGGAAGCGGAATATGGACAAAGATTGGAGCAACTACTGCACGATGAGCATCGTGCACTTTATGGCGTACCCATCTGCCATGAGCGGTACCGGTCTCATCGCTGAAAGCATCTCGAAGATAGCGGAGGATCCATTCTTTGGAGCGATCGAGATCACGTCGATCGAGGATTCCGAAGAACGCGAGGCGGTGAGGAATGTGATCGATGCTTCGAGCATCAAGGTGGGCTTTGGGTCGCAGCCGCTTGTCCTCAGAGGTGGGCTCAACCTGAACAGCTTGGATGAACGCGAACGCGAGGCTGCTGTCGAGGCGCTGAAGGCACACATCGATGAGGCAGCTGAGCTTGGCGCCAAACGCTTCGCGTTCCTCTCTGGCAAGGATCCCGGTGACAGTGACCGATCTGCTGCGCTCGAGGCTCTTATTCACTCGACCAAAGAACTCTGTGCCTACGGGATGGCGAAGGGCATGGCGATAACGTGCGAGACGTTCGACCGGCTGATTGACAAGAAAGCCCTCATCGGGCCAAGCGAACTCGCTTGCGAGTATGCCGCAGCGGTGCGGTCTGAGTATCCGAATTTCGGACTGATGTACGACCTCAGTCATCAACCCTTGCTGTTCGAGGATTCGCGAAAAGCGCTGAGGTTGCTCGCACCATACCTAGTGCACATCCACGTTGGCAACTGCGTGCTCGACCAGAACACAGCCGGGTACGGTGACTCGCATCCGCGCTTTGGCTGGCCTGGTGGCTGCAACGGTGTAGACGAGTTGGCGCAGTTCATCACTGGACTGTTCGATAGTGGGTATCTCGGACATCAGAGAGACGACCAGCCCTGGGTGGCCTTCGAGGTAAAGCCACAGTCGGAAAAAGAGTCGTCGGCCCAGATTGTTGCCGGCTCCAAGCGTATTTGGCAGGAGGCCTGGCGAAGGGCAATGAGAGAACAGTCAACGGCCTTCGGAGCCCAAGTATGAGGATCCTGCTCACGAAGTCGCGCTGAGATGCTTTTGTCCAGACAACCCGCGTCGGAGGGTTATTAAGGACACACCAACACGGCAGTTGTGGCATGATCAACTCAGCCAACCTGTCCGGAGAACTTACGGGGAAGGTGAGCTCAGTCCTTGGTGGCGTCATCTCTTGAGACTCGACCACCTCGCCGAAGCCTGGATCGCCCCGCCGAAGGTCAGAGAGCTTCGCGAGCTTGTGAGTTACAGGGCCAAGCTCGTCTGTCTCCGCACCAACTGCAAGCTTCAGATCTACGCGGTTCTGGCAAGACAAGGCGTGAGCGTTCCCAGAACGGACCTATTTGGCGTTTCCAGCTCCGAACTGTTGGAGAGCTGTCACCTCGGCACGGCCTATCGCACCCGCGTCGAATCCTCCGGGACCTGATCGAGGTCTTCGACCGTGAGATCGCAAAGCTCGAGGGTGACGTGTGCCACCGGCTTCGCGGCCACGCCGGTTATCAGGCGATCCAGCAGATCCCCGGTGTCGGCTCGCTGTTCGCCCCGGTGTTCGTGAGCGAGATGGCGACGTCACTAGGTTCAGGTCCCCGGCACAGCTCGCGAGCTGGGCAGGACTCACCCCGAAGCACCACGAGTCCGATACGACAGTGCACCGGGGCCCGCTCACCAAGCAGGGATCACGCCTCGTGCGGTGGGCGGCTGTCGAGGCAGCCCAACGCCAGGCGAGCAGGACCAAGCTGCGAGCCGACTCTGTCCGCATCGCCGCTCATCACGGCGACAAAGCCTGTGTCCGCAAGATCGCCCGGGTCGCCGTGGCGCGAAAGATCGTCACCCTCGTCTACTTCGGCCTGACCTGAGAGACGGCGCCATCCGCTCCAAGGCCATCTCGGAGGCGGCCTGACGCGGAAGCGACACCACCAGGCGCGTAGTCGCCCCTGGTAGTGGCTCCCGGTTTGTCGGCGTGGCCGCGTGCCTGATTGATCCCGTCTCGGTGGTGCCGCAACACTCCATGCCGAGCAACGGCGCAGGAATGACAGGCAACCGCGTTCGCGCAACCACGCTTCGGACTTCGAGACGACATCTGGTGTCCCTTCCCCGAACAAGAGGCAGTGACGATCCCTGAATCCTCCTCGATCAACGTCAGCATGCGCCCTCGCATGTCGCCAGCGTCAAAGGCCTCCGTTCGGCGGCTCCGCCGGCCTTGACCCTGTCTTGGCGATGGTGCGCGGCCGCAATCAGGTCGAGAGAAGCACCGCTACTCCAAAATCGTGCTCCTCTTCGAGGAGCCCTGCCTGACAACAAGCGCTCCTTCAGGAATGGCCAGGGGCGTTCAGTTCACGCGTAGGGGGAACACATTTCTTCCGCGATCCTATCCAAACGTGGTGCTCCGAAACCGCGTCAAAGTCCGGCATGCGACCCGATACGGTCCCTATGACGCATTACAAATCGATGACGCCCTCCTGTCGCCCTTCGGCGCATACCGGTCACTCTCATACGGTCCGAACCCTCATTAAGGAGCATCAACAAACAACTGAACGATGTCACCGGCGTTCAACTCGAGAGAGTATCGTCCACTATCCCCCTCATTACGCACCGCCGCAGAACGGGGTACCTGCCCTGGCACTGTAACGCAATCGCTAATGACGCTCCCTGTCACTACGGCTCCCCAGAGACTACGTTCGTCCAACTGGATACTCACCTCTCGCCGACGGGGAGCGACATTGCCAATCAAGATGGTACAACGAGACCCGGAACGAAGGGCTAAGGCTTGGGTGACGTTAGGGTCCGACAAGTTTACGGACAAGACGGATGCGCCCTTCCATGCCGCGAGGGCTAGAAATACAAAATATGCAGGGAACGGCTGACCAGCCTCAGCAGGAAACAGACCCGAAGCATCCTCACCAGACCCAATAATGCCCCGAGGACCAATGGTTTGGAAATAAGTGACCGAATGCACGACCCCTGTCGCCGATAGTTCCTCAATACTTCCAAGGACCCAGGTGGCTGCGAAGAGTGAAAGCTGCCGAAGGTCTACGTCCTCCGGTAAGCTATCCGGTCCTCGCGGGATCGGCGGACCCGTAGCACTAGAGTTGAAGCGTGGCTTCAAAGTCACCGGCCCAAGCGTCAACAAACATTCAGGGGCCAAAAGCGAAGCGGCCCTGGCAGTCGCCCCCTGTGCTGCGAGGCTCTCCATCATCGAAAGACGGTCGATTACGTGGACTTGCGGGCACAATGGATAACCTACGACATCCATTATATCGAGCGGTAGCTCGCTCGCCCGATTTAGTTGAGCATAATGGCTTCGGGCTCCGCCGCCAAACGACACCTGCTCAGACTTTTGACCAAGTGTCGAACGGAGCGCGACAAGTTGGCCTCGATGTGTAACATGGTCCCTGCCGAACGCCAACACGCGCGCGACATTTAGTCCGCTCAGAGCTTCCCCGCCAAGCACGAAGTCTTTGTCGTACAGAGCCACTAGCTCCACCTCGAGAGGAACGCCTAAGGCAGCGGAGTCAGTACTTGCTTTCTCAAGTTTGGGTGGCCACCCGTGGGTGTCCAGGTCCAGCTCGACCCGCACGTGGGACAGCCCCAGCCGGCGCAGCGCATTGATATCCTCGGAACTAAGAGCCCGCTCATGCGATGCACAGCCCAATCCGAGGGCAGGGAGCTCACCGAGAGGCTCGTCACCGACGTGGACGTTCGCGCCCGTAACGTCTGTGGCTACCCGACGCTCATGACTGTGACGATTCTGGACAGGCCGTACATCCAGTTCGACAGCTTGGGTTACCGCGCTCCCCTTTAGTAGCGTGTAGGGAACGACCTTCCCCAACGGCGGGCCGTAGGTCTTAAAGGACGCGTCCGTCCAGTTTCGTTGATCCTCCATTTCGAAGGTTTCGCCGGACATCCGAAGCTGAGCGTGGACGCCTTCATCAACGGTGTAGGACATACCTGTCACATCGCGAAAGGGCTGATGCGGGGAAATATTTGTGGGGAAAGCACTGCTGATCGGGCCTTGTGTTGTTTCCACACGCAGGGGAAGGCCAGCAAACCTCATAGGATGAAGTATGCAAAAGCCAATACGAGCGGCCAAGGAGTCGACCATTGCTTTGCCATCCATCTGAAACCGCAGATGTCCCGATTGCTCTACTGCTAGCTTTCCCACCCAGTTGAATTGCAGCTCCGGCGACTCATGAGCTACTTCCAGAGTAATCACTGCTCCGGAATATTGGACGTCCAGCGACTGGTAAAGAACTTCTGGTTGAACGGTTCCCCAGTTGCGATCACGTACGGCCACATAAATCGCCCGGACTATCTCAATGCCGGCGAAGCAAATGTGGTTGACATGGGTGCCGTGGAGCTCCAGGCTAACGTCGCCCACGTTGATCCGTTGGGCCGGAGGTGCTGGCTGATGCTCACCCCATTTAAGCATGCTCGATCGGAGATCTGTCACAATCTAGCCTTTCAGTCTGTGATTGCCTCTCTTGCGGTAAGACCGGAAATTGCTACGGAGGAGGGTCGAAGCTGTTGCTGCTTGCGAGAGTCGGGAAACAGGCGCCCCTTGGTGGGATGGCGGGGCGGTGCGGGCGCGACGCATCCATCAAGCGTGCCCGACACGATCGACCGTGGTCGAAGTTGGTGGGAAGGTGGGGGCCCGCTGTTCGCGGAGATCGCCAAGGCGGGCGCGGATGTGGGTCCTGGTCTGTTTGCCATGGCCGAATGTGGGTGCCGCATCTACGGGTCAAAAGCCGGCCGGCTGGTCATGCGCTGTTGCAGCAGGGGAATCTCACGTTGTCGGGATTCCGACCGCGGGATACGCGCTTGGCACAAGCGTTGTCCCGAGATCGTCCTCGGGTGCCAGTGAGGGCGCTAGAAAGGTGGGTCAGAATCAGGCGAACGTACATGAATATACGAAACGAGTTTCAGCGGTCGGAGAGAACTCCGTCATCACCGTTGCACCCACGCGCATTTTGTCGGCCACAAGTTCCTCCTTTGATGGGTCCGAAGCCTCACGTGTTGCCTCGCGTGCCTGCTGGCGATAGGATACCATATGTTGCTCGTTCAACAAGATGGAACTGCAACCTGCCGCAGCTGCAGCACATGCCCAAGCGTGGCCAACGTGGGGGAGAGCGTCGTACGCGCCTACCAACCATACAAAGTGGGGCTGGCGCGCTCGACTTTACTTGGAGCGGTTGAGACGAGATGGATCGTAAGGAATCACGCCGGTGCCCGAGGGGTTTTGTCCGACCTCCTCGACTGGAACCGCGCCATTATCGATCCGATCGCTTCCAGCAAAGTCCAGACTTCCAATTGAAATTTGCGCCGCCGCGCGGAAGCACAATGCTACGTGTGGCGACCGAGACACGGCCTCGATGAGAGAGATTCTGCTGCCCTTGCATAGGTGGGCGCCGAATCAGCGTGTCGCTGCAACCACTCCGGCTCTGAGGCGGGAGGTCAACCGCGGTGAGTTCGTCAATGACTTTCGGGCGTCCCAATGTTATCGAGATCAGGCTGGCCGCAATAGAACATAACGTGCGCTCTCTCAAAGAAGGTAGTCGGCGTCCTGAAGGCCACGCGTACGGCTATGGTGCCGTCGACGTCGCCAGATGGGGGCGACTGTCGCGGTATAGATGCGCTCGCGCTGGCGGATGTTGAGCAAGCGATCATGATTCGTGACTCCAACGTTGTAGTCCCCATTCTAATTTACGCCGGGATTCCACTATCCCAGGAGGTCGTAGGCATATAGGAAAGGAAGAACCTCATACCGACCGTCTACGACCCCGAGAGTGTCGTCGCTCTTGATCGAGCAGCTTCGCAACGCCTTGGCGCCTACGTGAAGGTCGACGTCGGCTTGGAGCGCATTGGCGTGTACCCCGAGAATATTGGCGGCGTAGTAGATGCCTTGTGCTGTTCATCGCACGTAATAGTCATAGGAGTCTACACGCATCTGCATGTGCCGAAGGGACAAGGCGAGTAAGTCTCCAGATACCTGAAATGGCAGCTTAGGCGATTTCGCAAGGTTGAAGTCGCCTTACGGGGGGCTGCTATGGAGGTGCCATTGCTCATCGCAGCGAGCAGCAGCGCGCTGTGGCTCACTGATCGAGCTACCTTTGACGGGATCGATCCGGGGCGACTTCTCTATGGGATCCGGCCGTCTAGCGACCTTGCACGACAGGTTCGATGTGCCGTTTGCTCCTCGTGTTGAGAGACCGGGCGCGGGCCGCCTCCGTTCACCTTCTCGACGATGGCCGCCTGCACCGGCACGAGGTCGCTCGAAGCCGACTGCGCCGCCTGGCAGAGCGCCCCGGGACTTACCTTGATCCCGAGGCGGGCGAGCAACGCCGAGGACTTCACGAAGCTCAGCCCGAGGCCGTAGTGGAGCCAGACGGCCCAGCCCTTGGCCACTGGGCCGACCCCAAGCCGGCTGCCCCAAGGGCATCGGAGGTCTGCTCGCGATGGCGAGCCTGCACCCGCTTGTTGCAGTTCTTGCAGCGGCCGACCGGAACCGAAAAGCGCGTCGTCACCGGACGCATCTCTCCGAGGTCTACTTGGAACTGCTCGGCCAGGGACTCGAGCTCGAGCTCGCCGCCACAGTCCGGACAGCACGACGGGAGGGGAGCTTCGAGCTCCCGGTCGACAGGGCCGATCGGTGCCATGCGATGGCCGTGGCGACCGTGGGCCTCGCCGCTGCACCTGCCCGGCTTTGCCGGTTCTTCTTTCGGGTCGCCTTTGGAGAACGGGGCGGCCTGGCGCTTTCCCGAACGGCGAGACTCGGAAAGCAGCCGCTCCAGCTCTGCGGCGCGGACGTCACGCTCGACAAGGCGTGCCTCACGCTCGGCCAAGCGGTCGTTCAGCTCCCGGAGCTGGCGGTGTTGGCCTCGAGAAGCCGGCGAAGCTGAGCGATCTCAGCGACCAACTCCTTGTAGGAGTTGGCTTCTCCGCCCGAAGATGTGATGCGCGCCGGAATCCCCAACGATACGCGCGCCGTCTGCGCAGCTGGTGGATGCCGCTAAACAAGTACGT
>Ga0116127_1001606_pt1 | contig 12907 bp, 13 predicted proteins | sample June2015DPH_16_1_FD_89731 | JGI IMG/M metagenome (GOLD analysis project Ga0116127, IMG submission 89731) | Peatland microbial communities from SPRUCE experiment site at the Marcell Experimental Forest, Minnesota, USA - June2015DPH_16_100 | ecosystem: Environmental > Terrestrial > Soil > Wetlands... | reverse complement strand
GGCGACGAAGTTAATGTGTCAACGACGACGAGTGTTGCCACTACCAATACGATTACGGCAAGCACCGCCACACCCGCCCTCATCGACATTGCGGTGGATGTGCCGTTGAATGCAAATGGTGTGCCGCAGAATATCCTATCGGTGTTGAGCACCGACCTTTCGACCACATATACCTATGGAGTGGATTACACCATTGTTCCTCTGGACACCTACCACACCTATGGGTTGAATGTGCTTACCTCCACGGTGTCGATCACCGCTATTGGGATTGCAAACAACGTACTGACTGTTACTTGCAACAACAATTTCGGTCAGGGTGCGGTCATTACTCTGAGCCAAATCGGGACACTAGCTGTTCAATTTTTAAGTGGAGCCATTGTCACCATAGCCACGGCTACTCCAACCCAATTCACGGCTGTCTACAATAATGGCAATGTACCCGTGGGACCTGTCCTTACTTCGGGCTTTGCAACTGGATCGGCCATTCAGAATTTCGAACAGGTTGTGGTCACGTACAACAAATTCGTGGTGTACGAACGCCCCACGCTCATAACAGGTGAACAGCAAGTCCTCACGGGGTTTATTCCCCAGCCGTTGAACAACGCCTTCAGTTTTGTGGGCAACGTTTGGCTACCCGAAAGCTACGCTCCGGGCGTACCCACCTATCCGCCTGATCTCTACCACACTCTCACGCTTGATGGTTGGGATGGTTTGTACAATTCGACTGACGGGGGCTTGGATGTCACAGGATCGGCATCGGCTTCAGCCATCATAGTGGACGGCAATACCCTTGGATACTCAACGTTGGTGGGTGCGTCGGTCCCCTACCTCAACCGTTACATCAAGGTCACCTATAACGACGGCGCGGGCAACATAGTCATGCGTGAGAACATCGACTTTACTCTTAGCCAAGACCCGACCACGGGTGCATGGGAATTGACTCGCATATCAACGGGTGGAATCCCTGATGGATCGACCGTTACGGTCTCCTACTGGGCTACAGAGAACTTCACGATCAGTACCGAGTTCCCCGCTTTTGTGCAGATTCTTGCGAATAAAATCGCCATCACTAAACACGCGGCGGCGAACGTGCTCGTCAAGGCCGAGGTTGCGAGCCCCGTGGACATCACGATGAGCGTGACCCTTCAACAAAATGCGTCACCAGAGATTGTTGATCCGCAAATCCGCACGGCAATCAGCATCGCACTCACCAACGCCGAAACTCAACTCGATCAATCACAACTCGTCAGTCAGGTTCAGGCGATCACGGGTGTTAAGAGCATCGCGTTACCGCTGCTCCGCTGTGCGAAATCGGACGGCTCCTATGACATTGGGGTTGTCATCCCCACAGCAAAGCCGTGGATTCCGCTGAGCCAAGACCCAGCTTTCGCTAGCGTAACCACCCCAGCGCAAAGCTTTATCACAACGCTGCCTGTCCTACCTGATCCTACGATTCCCTCGGGTGGACAACCCACAGCAATCGTGTCCTTTTTGTATCAAGGACAGATATTCCGCAGGGCAACCTCTGTACAAGACTTTTTGAACAATAGCCCTGCGGCGGTTACTCTTGCCAGTACCGCCGTGCCGGGATCGTTTTACATTATCGGGGCAAATGACCCGTATTTTGTCAACAATAGTAATCCCGCTATTGCAGCGTTGGCAGCGTCATACGCTCAAAAAATCTTACTCGTTGTCCCGCAGAGTGTCGCCAATCCGGGCCTCTACAACTACTTCGTAACCTATCAAGTTTACGGTGCCAGCGGAGCGAGCGACATCACAGTCAGCAGTACGGAGTATCTCACCTCGGGCAACATCGTCATCAATTACGTGACGCCTACTTCTACTTCGGGGTCATAATGGCGACAATAAGCAGTATCGTCGAGTCAGCGGGCAGTGTCGTTATCCTCACCGTAAACAGAGGCAGTGTGTTTGCGGCGGGCAATCTCGTCCAATTGTGGGGTTTGACGACGGGCGTGTGGCTCAATGGGCGGATTGTCACGTTGCTGACGGGCACGACCAACACATCGCTGGTGTTTGCCGACCCCACAACAAACGGCCCCCAGCCCCTAGTTAGCGAAACGGGTAGCGCATTGGTGTTCACGCCGCAAAACCCACTTCCTGATGAATTGTATCTTCAGACGAGGGAGAGTTTGCTTCCCTATGAAGATGCACGCATGAACTCATTGATTCAAGGAGTTGCAAACTTCTACATGACTCGCAACGACCAGAGCAAATGGGGTAACGTGCTCCGAGCCATCGCCGAGGAGTTGTCGAGGTTCGAGTATTTTTACGCCTACGACCTCATTAACAAGCTCCCGTCCTATTTGACGCCGCCCGACATCCGTCGCCGTTGGGCTGATCCATGCTACGTGGATTCAAACTGGCCGAGTCCTACGCAGTTCGACATCAACTTCAAGACGATGATTGTGGACCTGATCGCTGCCTATCGCATGGGTTCTACGGCGGTCAGCATTCAGGACGTGATCTTTGCCTACACGGGCATCAACATCGTCGTCGAGCAGTTATACCAGCAGGAGGGCGACGGCTTTTACGATGTGTCGGATGGTAATGCGATCAAGGTCAGCGTCAACGTCGGCGGCGACAATCCGCTGCAAGACATCACCAACTTGGTTCAATTACAGGCGATAACCGAAAGCCTCTATGGGGCCATAGACCTCGCAAAGCCTGCCCACGTAGGACTTGAGTTTACCACGGTTTTTGGTGAGGGTGAGGATTTGGATTGCCTCCTGAGCCCAATGTACATAACGCAGCAGATGTACAATACGCTCAGCACCACAATGCAGGGGTACTATGAGTTGAACGCCTACGTCGCGATCAACCCAACTCTGTTCTGGAAAGCCACCACGTCTTTTCAGAATCCTAACCAAACGAATAGGTTGGGGCTCGTCATCAGGGATTCGAACGGCAACCTTCAGATGGTCACCGCGATTACGGGCAATGGTCAGAGTGGGGCAACGCAGCCTACGTGGAGCCTGATCACAGGGGGTATCACCACGGACGGCAACGTGACGTGGACGAACATCTCTCCCACGGTTACTAGCGTTGAGATCGCGAGTAACACTCTGACGGTGACGGTGGACAATACTCTGCTTCCGACCTCACCCACCCCGCAAACGATTCAATTCGTGGAACTGGGCAACGCCGAGTTTCTGAGTGATCAGAAAGTCACGGTTCTCACCGCGACCCCAACGGGGTTTACGGCGACCTACGTGAACAATGCATACGTTACCAACGTCGAGATCGAGACGGACACACTGACCGTGCTGTGCGCCAACAATTTCCAACCCGGCATGACCGTTGAATTCTCGGGCTTACTTAATGCGACCTTTTTGAATGGGCAATCGGTGCTCGTAGATTCCATCATATACGGCGGGTCGCCTGTTACCGCTATCGGATTTATAGCGGTAGGCTCGTCATTCGGTTCCCCCCCAGATGCGGATTATCCGTCCACCGCCGACTCAGGCACGGCTGCCGTAACCGATTTCCCTTTGACAAGCACATCGGGCACCGCCGCGTACCTTCCAGCGTCAACGATCAGTATCGCACAGTACCAAGCCTTGGGTGGAAGCCCCCCGTCGCAGCTTCAATCCCTGTATCAAGCTCAGTACGTCAATATGTGCTGCCCGAACTATCTGACGGGAGCGAACGGTGACCAAGATTGCTCATACGTGCCATTAGGCATCACCGACACGCTTCGTATCTTCATTCGCGAGGTTGAGGAGCCTCCGTTTGCTCCGATGCTCATTCAAGCCCCTGTTTTGGGTACCGTTCCCGCACCCGAGCTTGTTGAATGGCAGCGAGAGGTGCGGGACACGTTGTTTGGGCATGAACCCACAACCACTATTGCGGCATGGGGCTACAGACTGTCCCTATCACCCGATCCGAACTTCTCAGTCGTTACGACAGGCCCAACGCTGACCCCTGCACAGTGGGCAGCTTTGCCACAGATCACTTTCACGATCACGAACGTTGTTTCGGACGGCATCAATGCAACGTACACATACACAGGACTAACAAGTGTTGCTGCGGGTTCCCCACCGACCGTTATCCCGCCACCCTACTTGCAATTGCACGAGGGTGAACTTGTCACTATCACTGGTTGTATGGATATTGGATCGCCAGCAACCGACCTCCTGAACGGTACCGTGAAGATCAATGACGTAACAAGTACCACGTTCACAATTCCGAACCCCCACGTGATTCCATCGACTCCGCAGACCGCCTCGGGCAACGTTGCTCCGCTTCTTCAGTCGGCATACGTCCTTCAGGGCGGAACCTACCAGTTGCTCATCACGCCGCCAGCTCCGCTTACGCCCTACCTCGGGGTAACGCCCGTCCTCACCGCCCCATCAAATTGGATCGAGATTGTGGTCAACATCGCCACGGTGCCGAACGAAGTGAATTTGCAGGTCTCGGGTGAAGTTGCGAACTGGGATCAGACACATCAGATGGGTCTACTCGCTCCACGCCTCGATCAAGTGTGGGAAATTCAGGGCGACCAATACTTCATCTTCGAAGAGACTTAATAGATAATGTGTGAAAATGGAATATACCTGAGTATTAAGTAGGTATGTATTCCAAAGAGACCAAAACGAAGGTTTGCCCCGGGTGTGAGACCCCGAAGAATATTGAGACGGAGTTTTACAAAAGGCGCGGAGGGGCTCCCGGTAGCCACTGTAAACTATGTACCAAAGCGAAGCTCAAAAAATGGGCTACAGATAACCCCGAACGGTACAAGGAAATGTGTCGTCGCCAATGGCGATCTCGTGCCGCCCTTGATTCAGGCAATAGGTATCATCAGAGATTACGTCTTGAGTGTATTCATAAACTAGGCGGCAAGTGTGCTTGGCCTTCAGGCTGTGACTGGACGGATATTCGAGTGCTTCACATCGATCATAAATACGGTGGCGGTAATAAAGATCGGAAGTCCGTGGGAAGAAATCAAACCGCTTTCTACCGCAAGGTTTTGGCAGACACCACAGACGCTTACCAACTTCTTTGCGCTAACCACAACTGGATAAAGCGGTTAGAAAACAAGGAGGATCAGTGGGCAACCAAGCAGAGTCCGACTACTGATTCTATTGAGTAGAATGGAAAAACAGAGCTACATCTCGCCGCCACAAGGCATTCTCGAACTCAATGTCATTCGCGATGCGAATCCATGCGTCATTATCAATTTGGACCTCGGGATTCCTAATTTTACCGTCTTCTCCCTGAAACTTCCTCTTGTGGAGAATCAGCCACAGGCGATGAGTGAATTGTTGGCCGAGGCAATTCACGTTCTTTGTGATGAAGTTACAAATTTCATGCTCGCGATGGATTTCCAGCAAGAGGTAATCATAGAAATTTACGGCACAGTGCTCAATTGCTACAAGGGAATGAGCAAGGAAACGGACACGGACAAAACCACGGGCGATCTGACTGAGGACGATTTCATCAAGACATATCAGGGCACCTTCAACCTGCCCCAGTCATTCGTGAACGAGACGCAGAACAAGGTGGTGACCGCAGGCAAGACGATTAAGCGTCCGCCGAAATACCGCAAGATTGATTTCTCGGTGGAGAAACCGCCCAAGCCCACGACAAGCGATGTGGCTCGCATTATTCGCCAATATCGAGGTCGTTCGCTCAGGACACAGCCCAAGCCCCTGTTCGTTGTGGTGTACGATCAGGTGGGCAAGCCCTCGGGCACGCTGCCCCTCGGCCCACAATTCAAAAATAAGCTGCTCAATTTGGTCAAGAAGACGGGTGCCGCAGAATTCACCAACGCCGTCACGTTGGAAAACGAGCATGAGATGCGTTACCTCGCGGTGGACGGCATCCCCAGCACGATTACGATTGACGAACGCCTCTATAGACCCAGCGCGTATGCGGGGCAGGACACGGCTCTTTATCAGGGGGAGGCGGGTGACTGGCTGGTCAAGCTGTTGGATGGCCGTATTGTGGGACCATTTCCGGGGCGTCCGAACATCGCTTCCCTGCGCTACCTGAACTACCCCATTCCAAAGAACCGCTATCGCTGGCGTCTCCTGAACGAGGAGGATATTCCCCAACCCGAGCCAAAAGAGCCCGAGGAAGAAGCGGAGAGCCCAAAGGAACAGGTCGAAGAAGCAGTATTAGACACTGAGGCCCAGCAGGATACAAATGCTGGAAATATAACTACAATACTGTAGTTTAGAGGACATCATGCGTTATTTTGACAAATTCGGCAAGGTCGTGAATGACTTAAACGTCACCGTCACGCGGCAGGACACGGGCGAGATTCTGTTCCAAGACCACAACGTCATCGTCAACACATCCAAATGGCTGTTCGCCCGCCTCATGGCCAACGCATTTCCCACTGACCCAAACCCGCCCTATCAGCAAGGTCATGAGCCGCTGTATGGTGTGTGGGGATTGGCTCTTGGTGCAGGTTCCGCGCAATGGGCTCCTCAGACTCAGCCTGATCCGACGCCTATCCAGACGGCCCTGATTTCCGAGTTCTTGCGTAAGCCGCTCTCCAAAGTCAACTTCGTGGACAGCAACTTCAACCCACTAAGCACGCTCAGCACTACCGTGGATTTTCAAACCACAATCAACGCGACGACAGACAACATCACGCAGCCCATCCGTGAGATGGGTTTGATCGGCGGCGGAACCTTCGGCACAAACCCGCCGTCCACCAGCACTCCGATGCTTACGGCTCCATATTTCAATCCCATCGCCGTGCCACCCGGACCTGCGAATTCGGTGGTGCTCATCAATTACCTGACGCTACCGCCGCTCATTCTCCCGCCGGGTGTAAACATCATCATCAGTTGGGTACTGGCGTTCTAGCCCGTGAACTTTTTCGACTTTCACAGTATTAGACAGAGAGGTCGAAAATGTTTATCTACCTTATCGTCAATCACGTTACAGGCAAGTATTACGTTGGGCAGCACAAAGGGACCGATCTGAAAAAGTACCTTCAGAAGAAGTTTTGGGCTGCTAAACATCAACTTTACGGGTCTTCCCACCTGTTCAATTCCATCCGTAAGTATGGTCGCGAAGTCTTCACCATCCACGCCCTTCTGTCCGATGTTCAAACCAGACCTGAACTTGACGCTTATGAGCGTGACTTCATTGCTTTTCTGAAGTCTCAAGACCCTGAATTTGGCTATAACATTGCTCGTGGCGGTGAGGGTGGTGGAATGTTGGGCAAGAAACATTCCGTTAAAACGATTGAGAAAATAAGGGCTTCAAATCAAGGTAAACATCGAGAAACCCTCGCATCGCCTGAAATGCAAGCCGCTCGTCTCGCTGCTTGGCAACAAGTATTAGATGAGAAAGGCGGCTCATTTCAAACACTGGAATCAATCGAGAAAATTGAAGCGGCTCGTACAAAGCAAGATGAGTCATACCGCCTCGCTCGCTGGAAAGAAAAAGAGGAAAAGGACGGCGCTGAGTACCACAAACGTGCAGGATTGACCCATCGTGGGAAGAAACACAGCATGTCCACCGAGGGTTCGACCAAGCTTAGTGAAAATTTCGCTTTAATCGCTCACAACCGCTGGCACATCAATCGTGGAATAACAAACCCAACTTGCGTATTATGTAGTAGGGAGTGTTTGTAATGGCATTCTTCAAGAGATTCACGGCGTCGGTTAGCGATGAGGACATCATCTGCACCACGGAAGAACTCGACCAATTGATGGAAGAACGCAAAAAGCGTAAGAAGGAACTCGATGAGCACGCAGCCAACGGGAGCACCAGCGGGGAACATTCTGGCACTTCGTCTTAGTCCCGACGAGCCTTATCCGCAGAACCCATTCAACATCCCCTATCGTTCGGGGCTCAGGGCATTCCTCGCGGTTCGCACCATCTATGCGCTCGTCCAGACCACAATTTTCGTCGGCAACAATCTCTACATGATCCACTATGATTCGGGGCAACTAACCACCGAGGATGCCTTCAGGTGGTTCTTGAAGGACTACTTCAATCGGGAGGCGCTTTACGATCAACTCACACAGCCCCCGCTGTCACCAGCCCCCGCGCTTTACCTCCAACCCAATCCGCCGCCCCCACCTCCGCAGGGCGAGGAGAAGCACATCATGCTCAATGCGGGATTTCGACCCGAAATAGGGTTTTGGGTCGAGTTCAAGGGCAACTACTTCCTGCATTTCCACAAAATCTTTCGAAATTGGCCTACGGGCGGCGTGGTCCGCACGGGACCCGATTTCAAGGGATTCCAGTCATCTCAAAATTCAGGCCCGGGCTCAAGCTCAGGCGGCCCCTGCAATTGCTAAAAATGCAGTATTAGACTCTATGGACAACGTAGAACGCGTAAGCGGGGACGAACTTGTCCTCCGTCATCAGGTTGGTCAGCACCTTAATCGGACCCGTAGCTCGCGCATCCGTAATCACGCGATTCGCAGGCTTATCCGTGATAGCGGTAAACTGTAGGGCTTGGAGAATGAGTTGGGCTGCCCTCGCGGGTGTGATGATAACGCTGTACGCCGCCGTCACCCCGTTCTTCTTGGGGTAGTTGGGAATCAAGGTTCCGATTTCTTTCAAATCCAAAAACTTAAGGTCCTTGTTTGCGTCAAAATTCGACGGTAACAGGGCCTTCAAAGCCTTGCAGGACTTGCTGTCTAGGATTTCTTGTCGTGTTTTCATAGTTCTCCCCATTTAATTGAGCTTCAAAAAGTGATCGTATCACACTTTCCTGAAACTGTCAAGCAAATCTCAGAAATTGCCCTTCCACACGCACTCAGTCCGCCTGCTCCCGTTGGCACTGGCGAGGTTTGCGACTCTCTTTGTGTGAAATGGTTCGCCGAAAGCATCCACGTAGAAGGGTTGCCGATATTCCGACAGCATCCACTTGAAACGGGCACGCCGCAGCATATCCACCATTTTCAAATGTTCTTCCAGCGGCCAAGGCTTGTAAGCACGCACATCACAATCGTAGTACGGGGGATCGAGATACACGAAATCATCGGCCGTCAGTCGATCAAGGGGGAGGGCTTTCCAGTCGAGTGCCGTGATCTTTACGGATTTGTCCCGCATCAATTGTTGACGGTAGCGAAGCCTTGCTCGGTAAGTTTCGGCGAGCACAGCGATCTGTGTGGCGGGACCGCCCTTGTTGTACCCGCCGCGAGGACTCAGAAACGGCTCCAACAGGACGCTGGCGATGGTTGGCTTACGGTTGGCCTTTCTGCAAGCGGAGAAATAGCTGTATTGAAGGCGCATATCGTGCAGGTTCGCGGGGACTCGAATGAGACTTCCATGCGTTCGTGTTTTTTCAAAGAAAGTGGCGGTCTGAATGTCGTTCAACCACCACCGCTCGAAGCGTTCGGGATGTGTTGCCATGAGCGAGAATGCTACGTTTCCCCTACCAGCAAAGAGATCAATGAAGTAACGTCCACGTTCGGGCATAAGGGCGACAAGCTCTTTCGCCATGCGGCCTTTTGCCCCCGGGTATGCGATTATGGGAAGTTTCATATTTGGATGATACCAAAAACAACGCTGAAAAGCAAGCAACTTGTGGTATCATGCGAAAAGGAGATTTTATGCAGCGGCATCGACGGTGCGGGGAACATAGGCCATACGCCACGCAAGAAGAGGCCGAAGCCGAGCTGAGCAAAGTTGCGATGTGGGGGATGAGGCGCGGGGGCGACACGTGGCGATTGCTTAGAGTGTTTCCCTGTGGCGATCACTGGCATATCGGTAGAGACTGGGCATCGAGATTCATGCTTCCCGAGACAAAGCCCGTTCGAAAGTCCCTCTAGTTCGCAATCTTAGGGTCAAAGGGTAGCGAAACTGTACCCTCGTAGATGTCCACCCTCCCGCCAAACTGCTTGAACTGAGCCTGAATCTTGAGTGCCTCCGCCTCGGTTTCAGCGGCGTCGTAATCGGCGAGTCTTCCTTCGTAGAAACGGGCGATGACAAACTTTGGCTTCGCCGTATCCACGAAAGCGAAAAACGCTTCGAGTCTGTTTTCGGGGGTATCAGATTTCATGGTAACCCTCGATAGCCGTTACGCGGCCTGCCTTCACCTAGCCGCACGCGCTCGTACTTATCGAACTCGCAGAGGCAATTCTGGAGGTCCTGCATGTGGATTTTTGGCATACCCACTTCGGCGGCCAATGGCTCAATTTGTCGCCGCAGATCGAGCATGGTGTCTAACCACATCGACTCATGCCAGTTCTGGTCTACTGGATAATCCATGACACGGTTCAACCCACGCTTACTACCCGGCCCACTGCACGCCCAGTCCCACCAATCCACGCTGTTCACAAGTAGACGAGTGTATTTCGTGTCGCACACAATCTGCCCCGCGAGAAAGCTACCCATGCCATTATACTTGGTCAGTTGTTTGTGGAAGTCCGCAAGGCTGTACGCGGACTCGGTGATGTCGTTGCGCTGGCACCACATCGGATTGAGAACTTCGCTGGCAAGATACTTCGCTTTGGACGAGAAACCCGCTTTTGCGGGCACGATGTAAACACCCGTGAAGGCTTTCTCTTTCGCCTGTTTACGACGCTCAAGCACTTCGATGAAATGCATCGGGTCAAATGGGACTGGGTAGCCAAGCTCTTCGAGGGTGTCTGGCCAATTCACGAGACGGGCGACCGTCATCGCAAACCATACCTCGGGGCTATCGTAGTGCGTATCGCGCCAATGTTCGGCGATCCACTGCGTCACCTTGTCGAGTTCGCGGTATGAATTACAAAATCGGTATCGTTGAAGAATAGGATCGGTCGTCCATGGTTTGGGTTCGCCAGCCTCCTTTTTCAGATAGATTGAATGACGTTCATGTATCCAATAGAAAAGTTCGTCAACTCTCATATATTTCGACTTCCTCTTACTTCCTATAGAGGTAGGAAGAAAATGAACTATGACACGAACCTGCTCGACGCCAAATTCAAGGGCATCTCAGGTATCTACGCTATTGTTAATACGCAGACAGGTCAAGCTCAGATCGGTTACGCCAATAATCTTTGGGCTCGCTGTCAAATACATCGTAGTAGTCTACGCGGTGCCTATCACGCTAATATACACCTTCAACGCTCTTGGAGCAAGTACGGAGAGGCGACTTTCCGATTCATTTTAATTGAAGAAACGTTGCAATTACAGGAACGGGAAGAATTCTGGATCGCGACATTAGGCACCAGATCATCAGATCGCGGCTTCAATATGACAAAGGGCGGTGACGGTTGTCCACAGCTTTCAGAAGAAGCTCAGCAAGCCCGTAGAGATGCTTGCCGTAAAGCAGCTTTAACCCCAGAAGCACGCGAACGGGCACGACAGACCCAATTGAAACGCTGGGCACGACTGGGAGCAAAAGAAGAGCAAGGAAAACGTATGAGAGGCAACACGCATGGCATTGGCAACCAGAACACCTTAGGGAAACATTGGACGTGTCCGCAGGTGTCGAAACGGAACAGCCAATCCCGTTGGGTTAACGATGGTACAAAAGAACGATTCGTGCGAAGTTGGGGCGAGTTTTTGAAACTTGGTTGGATGTTAGGTCGAATCTCTTCGCTTTCGACTATATAACTGAGGGCCTATTTCCCGATGAACCCGCTTTTCAAGAAAAAGACAAACGACGAGCAGGACCCCATCATCCTGCCGCAAGATGATAACCAGCAAGGGGATATGCTCGATCCTGCGACCCACCAAGTCGCCCCTCCACCACCCGTAGCTCCCGCCGAGGATGAGAAAATCGGCGAACCGACGCGAATGGCTGCCCAGAAAAGCGCGGCGGCTACCACGCCATGGGATGTCTACCTTCGGGGAAAATGGATCAATCGGGTCTTTTCGATCCCCAACATGACTGCCGACGACGTTAAACGGGGTCTGGTGGATCACGACGGCCTCAACCCCTCCATTGAAGTGCGGTCTGGTGGGGGGCGAAATGTCCCGGGCAGTGTTCCCCTCAATCGGATAGGCGCTCGAAGAGGCGGCAGAAAACCAAGCGGCGGAGGCCAGCGCAATTTAGACAATTACCTCGACGCCACGCGGGAGGGCGACCGCATTCGAGCGGAATGGGCAGCCAACAAAGCCCAGCGGGAAGAGGAAGAAAAGTCCAAGCCTCAGAACCCTCTGCTTCAGAAGGACGGGGCGGGCGCACCCCTCAGCATGGATCAGGGTCAGACGACCTGCTACAAGTGCAAACAGCCCATCCAGCAGGGCCAAACAATTTCATGGGAAGGCGGCATGGAGTCTCACATGTCCTGTCCGCCTCCACCACAGGGCAACGCACAGGAGCAGAGCCGTATCATGTTTCCTAAGGGGCAACAGCCCAAGAAGCCCCAGACGGGTCAGCCCCAGCCCCAAGCCCCACAGCGGGCTCCTATTAAGCCGCAATACTCATCTGTGGAGAAGGTCGCCACACGGCGTAAGATCAGCGGCTACGTGCCAGCCACAAGCTGGGGAGTGCCGCAGGAATACGCCCATCGGGTAGCCGAAACCCTCGCCAACGCGGGTATGCGGGATTTTGACGTGGCGACGGACGAAGAACTGCATGTGGCGTACTTCTCATTCGGCAATGAGGCCGAAATGGAAGTTTCCGCAGACATCATCTGCGAATTCTACGGCCCCCAGATAAGCGCCTCCAAAGGCAAGTGGATCGGATGGCAGTGAGTGCCGCCCCGAGCGTCAACCCGGGGTGCCTGATCCGCAGGCTATGTCCCTGAGCAAGATGAACAGCAAGCGGGCGGGTAGTCAGGGCACCCGTGAGGCCGTTGCCAAACTGAAAAGTCTCGGCATCAAGACCACGGCAGACCTTGACAAGTGGATCAAAGAGCACCCGAAGACCGAGACCAAAGGACCTTACGCGGGCTCGCGGTCGCTCATGAGCCGCTACGACGCCCTGAACGAGCTTGTAGGTAACGATGCCGCCACGTGGATTCTGCACGATCTAGCG
>Ga0116127_1001600_pt1 | contig 12925 bp, 15 predicted proteins | sample June2015DPH_16_1_FD_89731 | JGI IMG/M metagenome (GOLD analysis project Ga0116127, IMG submission 89731) | Peatland microbial communities from SPRUCE experiment site at the Marcell Experimental Forest, Minnesota, USA - June2015DPH_16_100 | ecosystem: Environmental > Terrestrial > Soil > Wetlands... | reverse complement strand
GATTCGAGAAGCGCTCGGCGGTCATTCTGGCCGGCGAGCTCATGCCGCGCGAGCTCCGCTACCCTCTCGATTCGCTACGGCTCGTCGCGAAAGCGCGCGATGCGCTCATCGCAGCCGCGGACGCGATCGACGGGATCGACGCGGACGAAGTGCACGCCTTCTTGCAATCGCTGCGCATGCCGACCGAACAGGATCGCGTGGTCGGCGAGGGGCCGATCGCGAGCGATGCCCCAGCGATGCTCGTACGCAACGAGATCGGCCGGCACCTGGAAATGCTCGGCGTCTACCTGGACGCGCAAGGACAAAAGCGCCTCCGACCCTTTGGGCTCGCGATCGCGATGCCCCAGGCGTCCCCCGCGGCGACGGAAGCCCCTCCGCCGGCGACGGGAGAGCGGAAGATCGAGCCATCGAGCAGCCCCGCGAACGACGCGCCGCCCGAGGACGAGGACGAGAACGAGGCCGAGGCTCCAGCGCCCGCGGCATCGTGAAAGCCTGGCACGCGATCGCCGATCGTGGGCTTCGCGTCGCCAGCGAGTGGCACGACGCGCTCACCCGCCGAGCGGTCATCGTCGGCCGCGGCGCGGTCCTATCGGGCGGCGTGGCCGTCGGGCTCTTCGCGAGCAATCGGCTCGGCGCCATCGTGCCCGATCAGCTCGCGGCCGACGTGTGCATGTACGCCGCGGGAATCGTCGCCGGCGTCGTGCTCGGGCTCTCGCTTCGCCGGCGGACCGAGTAACTCGCATGCGCGCGAGGACGGAGGAGACGATGGAACGGAAAGCAATTTGCTACGTGGTGCGAGACGTGACCGGCGAACGGCAGTTGTCGGTTCGTTTCACGATCAAGCTCCACGCGCAGTCGTTCGCCGACCAATGCGCCGAGCCGGTGCGCATCTGGCGCATCGTCACCAAGGTACGACCCGCGTATAGCGCTGCAACCGACGGCGACGATCACTGTCCGAACGGAGTAGCGCCGACGCAGATAGAGCACGAAGACCAGTTTCTTCGCACGTTCACGCAAGACAAGCAGGACGACGTTCTGGAAGCTTTTGAGGCGTAGCCGTGGTCTCCTCCCCTCGATTCACCGAGGCCGACACGTGCGGCCTTACCTCGTCCAGCGTCATGCCCATGACGGCCGCGAGTGCCCCTGGACCGCAGTTGCAGTCCCACTCGTCGAAGGCCCGCTGCATGGGCTTCCCTTCGACTTGGCTAGACACGCCTTCCCAGCCGGCCGAGGGGCCGAGCAGTACCCGTGGGAGGCGCCGCGTGCCTTCGGGGGCGACGTGAAGGTGCCGGACCGACCCGCCAAGCTGCGGGCGCTCGGCAACGCCGTGGTCCCGCAATGTGCGCTCGTCGTCGGCCGAATCCTGGTCGCGATGGGCGCCTGAATTGAGACTTTTCGGATCGACGAATGGGCTAACGAAAATGCGCGCACCTCCCAGAGCCTGCCTTTTGGTCCAGTCGACCTACAAGCCAGGGGATCTGCCGCCGGACGGGTACCTTGCGTGGCATGAGTGGGCGGAGGTCCAGCGCAAGGCTGGTATAAAACAGGTCCTGTGCGGTCGGTGTGGTCGATGGCAGACACCTCAAGAGTTGAGCGACACCGTTGATCTGGGCGAGGCCAATACGAGCCGAGGTGTCCCGGTCAAACTCTCGTCGGGTGTCTGCCTGAAGTGCGTCGCTCGAACCGGGGAGTAAGTCACATGCGCGCGCCTCAAAAATGCCACTTTTGCTGCGCGGAAGGTTCGCGGTACATGGGCGGAGGCTTCTGGGTGTGCTTCGTCCACTGGCTGAAACTCGGGGCGCCGTAGTGACTCCCATGCGCGCTTGCCCCCAAGTCGAGCTCGTGACCGACGTGGCCGTCCTGTACGTCGACCCACGCGGACCGTACCCCGAGCTCGTCTCTCACTGGTATGATGAGTCGCGCGATGGGCGCTCGTACGATGGCCCGTTTCCCATCGTGGCGCATCCCCCTTGCGGCCCGTGGGGTCGGCTTCGGCACCTGTCGAAGAATCAGGACAAGACGCTTGCTCCGCTCGCGGTAGAGCAGGTCCGCAAGTGGGGCGGCGTGCTCGAGCATCCTGCTTACTCGGGTCTCTGGAAGCACTGCAATTTGCCGCTGCCTGGCGAGCTTCCAGACGAGTACGGCGGTCGAACCGTCGCAGTGAATCAGTGCGACTGGAAGCACGTCGCCCGCAAGCCAACGTGGCTTTACATCGTGACCGCTCCGGGGCTTCGTCTCGAGTGGCCGGGACCAGGTACGCCGACTCATCGGATTTGCGGCGCGAGGGACCGCGCGGTGGCCAAGGTGCGAGGCGTATGCCCGCCCGGCATCAAGATCTGCTCGGCCGAGCAGCGCCGGCGCACACCCGTGGCGTTCGCCGCCTGGCTCGTCTCGCTGGCGAGGAAGTGCCGATAATGCGCGCGTCCTATTACGGCCTGCGCCTCGGCTAGAGCACGTCGACCAGGAAGTGCGCCAAGAGACTCCGCGACGGGTGCACGCGATCGAGGTGAGCGCGCCATTCGTGCTTGTACTCGTGGACGTGAAGCCCCCGCCCGAGCGCGTCGGGCGGAAAGCGCCAGTGAGCGATCTGGCCGACGTCGATCCCCGTCGAAGGCACGGCGCCCGACAACGCCGGATGGTCGACCACGCGCTTGCGCACGATGAGCGTGTGACGCGCGGGGCGCGCCGCAAGCTCGCGATGGATCCACCACCACCCGACACGGCGACGCATGCGCGGACAGCGTATCAGCTACGTGCCGCCGGCGCGCCGCACGCGATCCCACGCCGTGCGCCAAGCGTCTTCCGCGAGCTTGCCGAGCTCGCGCTCGAGCGCGTGCGGATCGGGAATGACCGGGACCGTCATGCGAAAACTCGCCGGCGCCGCCGACGTATTGCGGACGACCAGGCGCACCGAGCGCGACAAGTGCCCCGTCTCGGCGAAGGTTTCGCCGGCGTCGAGTTCGTCGATGCGTTCGATCTGAAACGCCGCGGCCGTCGGGGGATCCACGAACGCCTCGGCGCTCGCCGGGACGATTCCATCGGGGATCAAGCGAAGGATGGCAACGCTCTCGCCCGGCGCGACGGGCTCGCTCTCGATCCCGATGGGTCTCACCGTTCACCGGACAGGCGCGTGAGCATCTGTTGAAATTGCTGCGCGGCGTCTTTCAGCTCGCCGGCGGCGGAGTCGTCGGAGAGCGGCGATCGCTTGCGACGTAGCGGCGTCCGATACTGCTCGTACATGGCGCGCACCGTGACGGGACTTTGACCGCTCTCCATCACGATCTGCGGCAGCTCGAGGCCGCGCTCGAACATGTCGAAAAGCATTTGCGCGACCTTGGGCGACTCCGCGGCGCGTCCTACGACGCCGCGGCCGCGGATCCGCGCGAGCTCGATCACGTCCGAACGCAAAAACAAATGCAGCCCGTTCGCGTCGATCGTCGCCATCAGCTTCCCGCCCTCCTCGAGCTTGCGCGTCATCGTGCGCGACACGCCCAAGATCCGCTGCACGTCGATGCGGGTAACCATGCCCGCGGGCACTTCAAGCGGTTTTTTTCCGTTGCCAGGCACCGAGTGGCCAGTGTGCATCGGGTCCCCCGCAAGCGGCAAGGGCTCAGGGTGCCGGGTTAGAGGCGCGGTTACCCAACCCCCTACGCACGAGCCGTGCCGCCGTGCAGGCTCTCCCAAGTCACCACCCACCCGGAGGGTTTTCGCATGGCATTCGAGGGACTCGCAAAAGTCAAAGCGCTCCAAGAACGTCTCACTTCGCGCATGCACAGCATGCGGGCGAAGGCCGAGAAGGCGATCGAACAGACAACCACCGTCGTCGAGGTCAACGGCACTCTCTTTGGCTGGGGCTACGCCAACGAGAAATTCGGCGAAGCGCCCGCGGACGATCCGAGCGGCTTCAAGGAATACAAGCTGCTCGGCGTGCCTGCGGACTTGGGCGTGGGCCTGGGCCTGCTCGGCGTCGCGTTCTTCGGCGGGCTCGGCAAGTACGACGGGCACGGGATCAACGTCGGCGCCGCCAGCACGGGCGGATTCTCCTATCGCCTCGGCGCCGAGATGGGCCGACGCGCCGAGAAGGGCACGACGACCAAGGGCGCGGCCCCACGCGTCGGCCAGGGCACGCAGGGACCGAACGGCGGCCGCATGCACCACGTCGACTACGCGAACGCCGGAGCCTGACCAAGAACGCCACGCAGCCCCCCCCGCTTGTTCGTCGCGGCGGCGTCGATGGTCGACGCTGCGCGCGGCGGGCGAGTGACCCCAAACGAAACGCAGTTCGTCACCAGTTTTTGCCGGAGGAATTTCCCATGCCTGGACGTGCCATGATCGTCGGTCGCTCGAGTCGTTCGCAAATCGTCGGGGCCGGCGGGCCGGGTGCGCCCTTGCCCCCGATGGGGCATCCGCACCACCCCGCGGCGCATCCCCACCACCCGCACCACGGCCATTGGCTGGGGCACGCGCACCTTTACGGCCAGGGCCCCTCGCCCGACGGATCGATCTACGATCCGGGCCACGCGCAGCACGCGCACCGGCACCCGTACGGCGTGCCCGTGGCGTACCAGCGCGAGGGCGCGCCGGTCATCACGGAAGTGCACCCGACGCACCCGCGCGAGTTCCCGATCGGCTTCTCGTCGGAGACGTTGCCTCTCGGCGTCGTGCCCGCCGCGACGACGCAGGGCATCGAGCAAAAGCCGCAGGTGCTTTTTAGGGGTGAGCGCCTCGCCGTCCCAAACAGCATCGTCCTCAACTTCGATCTCGAGGACATCAAGGTCGGCAAGGACTCGCAGCTCGCGAGCCCCGGCAGCATGCCCGCCGAGTGCTTCTCGAACCTCTCGGTGGGCGTGCGCATGCAGCTCGACACCGCCGAGCCTGGGATCACGATCACGCTCAGCGTGACCAACGACGACCCGAACAACGCTCACGTGTTCAAGAGCGTTCTCTACGGGACGGTCATCGAATAAGGCGCGCCCCCGGGGGCGGGCTCGAGCGCGGCTCTTTCTGTCCCTCCGGCGGAGGGCGGCGCGCTCGGGCCCGATTTCGCTCGAGGGCGCACGCGCGCTGCCCCCCGCTCGCGCGATTCGCGCGCGCCCTCGCGCTCACGCGTTGACCCGTGGAGGGCCGCTCTTTGTATGCGCCGAGTTTCCGCCTTGTGTCCTTCGAGACGATCCCGCACTGGCGCAAGGGCCGAGTGCTGGGCGGACTTTTGAACGCGCTGGCGGAAGCCTGTTATGCGTATCTCGAGGCGCACCCGAATACGCCACGGCTCTACGAGAGCGGCGTCCGGTACGAAGAAGAGCCCCCGGGCCGCGACGAGTGGCAGGACATCCCCGACACGATCGCGCGGCGCAACGGCGATTGCGAGGACTTGGCCGCGTGGCGGATCGCCGAGCTCTGGTTTTTCAAAGAAGACCCGCAAGCGGCTTGGTACATCACGGTCGACGAGCTCCCCGAGGCGGGCACGGGCCGCATGGTGACGACGTACCACATTCAGATTTTGCGATCGCGCGCGACCGAGCACACGCGCGCGACCGAAGACGGGCCGATCGAAGACCCGTCCAGACTTCTCGGCATGCCGTAACGGAAAGGACGATTTGCACATGGCCGCTCCCGTGATTGCCCTGGCCCTCCTTGGAGGAGGCGCGCTCATTGCGGCGATGGCCGCGGGCGACAAGAAGAAGAAGAAGCAGTCGGGCGCCTACGAGCTCGACGATTCGCTTCCCGCCGACAAGGTGCAGCAGGTGCTCGGCGCCATCAAGCACGAGACGAGCGCCGCGACGCTCTCGGCGCTCGCCGCCAAAATGGACGCGCAGGGATTCCACCTGGCCGCGGCGGCGCTCCGCGATCGCGCGGGCGACGTGGACGGCGTGCCCGTGCCCGCTCCCGGCGTGCCCGCCACGGCGATCGTATCGCCGACGCCCGGCGTCCAGATAACGCCTGACCAGATCCCGACCTTGGATCCGACGCTCGACGCGACCACGCGGCAAGCCGTGATCGCGATGCTCACGAGCACCAACGACCCCGCGCAGCTCCAGGGCTTCGCCTCGAGCCTGGCGGCGGATCACCCGATCGCCGCGTCGCTTCTCTGGAGCAAGGCGGCGGCGCTCGTCGCGCAGCACCCGGCGCCCGTCGCCGTCGAGCACGCGGCCCCTCCTCCGGGTGTCATCACGCCCAGCCCGAACCTGCAGCCCGCCGTGCAGCAGCTCCCGCCGGGCTACTCATGGGCGCTCGCCTCGAACGCCGACGTGGCGCGCGACGGCGTGCAGGGCCGATACCAAGCCCTCATGAGTTCGCCGGTGGGCACGCAAGTGATCGAGACGCACAACGGGCGCGTCTGGCAGTTCCGGGTGATTTCGAAGACGAGCGATCCGGGCCTGACGGCGTACGCGCGCGACGTGAAGGGATGGATCGGCACGCCCGCGGGCCAGCTCTCCGCCGCACCGGCGCCGATGCCGCGCGCGGCCGTCGCGCCCTCGCCGGCGGCCGTGCCCGCCGTGTACGCGCCGCGCCGCGCGCCCGTGCCCGTGACGACGCCCGCGCAGGTCCAAGCGGCGCTCAATCAGCTTGGCTACCTGGGATCGAACGGGCAGCCGCTCAAGGTGGACGGGATCTTTGGGCCGCAGTCGCAGGCGGCCGCGAAACACTTTCAATCCGATCACGGATTGAAGGTCGACGGCATCCCCGGGCCGATCACGAAAACAGCGCTGTCCGCGGCGCTCGCGCAAAAGGGCCTCGCGGCCTGAACGATCGCCACAACCCCGCAAGGAGTCTCAGCCCATGAGTGACGAACACGAATTGACCGGGTTTGCCGCGTCGGACATCGAGACCGGCTATGCCGCGAGCGACATTGAGACCGGCTATGCCGCGAGCGACATCGAAACCGGCGCCGAGCCCCCCGGGATCGGCATCATCGATCCGCCTGTCGCCGGCGCGCCGATGGTCAAAGGCGATGCGAAATTCTTCATGGTGCGCACGACGTCCGGGCGCTTCTACGCCTGCGTGCATGCGGAGTCAGAGCTCGGGAGGCTCCAGATTTGTTTGCAGGTGACGCCCGCCGCCGCGGCGAAGCTCCTTCACCCGATCGAAGGCCCGGTGCCCGTCTCGGTGGGGTGGATGAGCCCCGAGCAAGAGGTGGTGGGCTTCAACCTCTTTCACGCGATCAAGGACGCGGGCAACGCGATCCACAAGGCGGGGGACTTCTTGAAGATCCCCGGGTGGAACGTGACGACGGCGCTCCTGACGGGCCACAACCCGATCGAGGGCCTTCGCCAGGACGTGCATAACTTCGAGCAAGCGGGCTCGCTCGCGACGGCGGTTGCCTCTGGCAACTACGGCAAGGCGTGGGAGCTCGCCACGAACAACGGGAAAATCTACCACCCCGAGGTGCCCGCGCCGCCGGGCCGCGACTACCACCCGCACGCCCTTTGGCACGACCACCCCGAGGCGATGGCCTACCACCGCGCTCTCCTCGCCCCGCCGGCGCCGCCCGTAAGCGTCGGGTGGATGGGCCCGGCGCAAACGGCCACGTTCGTCGGCTACGCGCTCGACCACGCGCCCGGCACGCTCGAGCACGACGCGTCGCCCGTCGTGCGGTCGCTGGGCCGCGTGGCGGACAACGCCGCGGCGGCGCTCGCCGAGGCGGCCGCGGTGCACGGCTTGCCCCCCAGCACGCACGAGGCCGCGCGCCTGGTCGCGCGCGCGCACCTGGGAGACCACAAGGCGCACGCGTTCATTCGCGACACGATGCGCGAGGCTCGGCGAGGCCATCCCGAGGCGATGCGTCGAGAGCACGAGCTCTCGCGGGCGAGCGAGTTCGTCGCGCGGCACGTCGACATGCCGCGGATCCTCGCCAATTCGATCCCGATCCCCGCGACGGCGCACGTGGCGCAGAGCGGTATCGGCCTGAACGATCCCAACGTCCGATTTGCGCATTCCGTCGAGGCGCTCAGGCGCGGCGACTTGAAGAGCCTGCGCCGCATGGCCGATCAAGAGCTCGCCGAGATGCGCGGCGTCGTGTCGCTCGTGCCCGGCATCGGCTCGGGCGTGACCGCGGCGATGGCCACGGGCGAGAGACTGCTTCACTCGGGCCATTCGCTGGAGGAGGCGCTCCGCGCGACGTACGGCGCCATCCCGATCCCCGTCGCCATGCGGCCGACGACGGACACGGTGCTCGAGACGGTCTTTACCCTCCTCAAGAACCCGCACGCCTTGACGGACGGATCGCTCGCGATCGCGCGCGCGCGCATCCCGTCGGGCGTGCCCCGCGACGTGTACGACACGTTGATCCACGTCGTCGCGAAGCATCAACCGATCGGCCGCGACGCCGCGACGCTGCGCGGCCACTACTCGCGGCACATGACTCAGGGGATCGACGCCGCGCTCGATCACGGGCTGAAGCACGTACTCCCGCCGAGCGTGTCCAAGGTGCTAGGGCGCCTGCCCCACCACCACCACCGTTTCGCGACGGTGCATCCGGGCCTGAAAGAGATCGCGCACGTCGCCGAGGACTTGCGCGCCGGCGTGCCGCGCGTCGGGCCGCCGAGCGGACAGCTTGCGCTGGAGACGGCGGCGCCGACGACGGGCGCTCGAGGCGGAGGCTCCCGCGGGGGATTCCGAGGCGGCTACCACGGCGGATACCATCCGCATTACTACCCCGCGCCGGCGGTTCCGTACGCGTACCCGGCGCCCGCGCTCCCCGCGGCGAGCGACGGCGACGACGACGGCGACGGCGACGGCGACGAATCGACGGGCGCGCGCTTCGGCGGCTTCCGAGGGCGCGGCCGTGGGCGGTTCGATCGAGGCTTCGGTCGACGCGGCCATCATTTCCCCCACCCGTCCGCGCAGCCCTACGGCGGCGCGCAGCCTGCACCCGCGGCGCAGCCCGCGGCGGCGGACGATGGCAGCGGAGGGGACGCGGGGGACGCAGGGGACGACGACGGCAGCGGCGACGAATCGACGGGCGCGTTCCATCCGCTCGGCGTCTTTCGCAACTTCATGCACCCGGGATCGCGGCCGGGGCAGCGCCCGCCGCCGGGCCCCCATCCCGCGGGCATGCACTGGGTGCCGGGCAAAGGCTTTTTCAATCGCGCGGGGATCGGTCTCGACGGCTTGCCGATGGGTCACGCTCCGGGCATGACCGCACCGGGTTTCCACCCTGGCTTTCACCCGGGTTACCGACCGGGCGCGTTTCACCCGGGCTACGGGCATCCCTACGCGCACCGTCCGCTGCCGCCGACCGGGCAGCCGTCGCCGTACGTCGCTCCTCCCACGGCCACGCAGGCGCCGATTTCTCCGCCCGCCGCCGCGCCGGCAACGCAGGACGCGAGCGCGGCCGCCGCAGCGGACGCCGACGCCGCTCAGCCTTACGATCCGGGCGGGCAGGACGCCGCGCCGGACCAGGGCCCGACGCCGGACGCCAATCCGCAGGCGGCCGACGCCACCGACGATGCGCCCGCGCAGCCCGCCGACCAGGGCGACGCCGACGAGCTCGCGCAGACGAACGCCGACGCCAGCGGCGAAGCGACCGATCCGTCCGTCACCGCGGGCCGCGGATTCGGCCGAGGGTATCGGGGCCGCGGACGCTTCGCGGCTTTCGGAGGGTATCCGGGAGCCTATGCCGCGCCCAGCGACGGCGAGGACCTCGGCGACGAGTCGACGGGCCTCGGCACGATCATCCCGAGCACGTACCGCCCGCACGCGGCCTACGACGAGGGCGACGAATCGACGGGATTTGCCTACGGGCCCGCGCTCCTCGGAGCGGCCGCGGGCGCCGGCGCCCTCTACGCTTTCCAGCAGTGGCAGCACCGCCGGATGGCCGAGTCCGGAGCGGCCGCGGGCGAGGCCGCGAATGCCGCCGCGGCCGCGACGCACAAGACGTCGGGCGAGTTCGACATGGGCGACCCCATGACGACCGCGGGCGAGTTCGACATGGGCGACCCCATGACGACCGCGGGCGAGTTCGACATGGGCGATCCCATGACGACCGCGGGCGCCGACGACATGGGCAATCCCGAGACGATGGGCTACCGCGGCGGTTACCGCGGGGGCTACGGCGGGCGCGGCTACGAGCATGAGCGCGCCGAGCTCGCGGCCGAACAGGCGGCGCTCGACGCCGATCAAGGGACGGCGGCGCCCTACTACCCGCCCGAGTGGGATCGCGAGCGGCAGAGATTCCACGAAGGCCGGAGGCTCTAACGCGCATGCCCCACGCCGAGCTCGTCGAGCACATCGCCAGGACTCTCCGCCCCATGCGCGGCGAGTCATGGGCAGAATTGCGCGGCGCGGCCGACGCGGTCATCCGCGCCGAGGACGGCGATTCGATGGCGGGGGCGTACGCGCTGGAGGGGCAGCGCTCGAGGCGCGTGGCGCTCCTCCTCGAGCAGGCGCGCGACACGTTGCAAGCCCTGCGCGCCTCGCTCCAGGCGACGGGCGCACTTCCCGTGGCGCGCGAGGTCAAGGGCGAGGGAGCCTTGCCCGTCGTCCGAACGCTCGTCGACGTCCAGCTTGCGCTGCACGTGCTGGGCTACCTCTCCGCGCGCACGTCGATCGGCAAGCCCGGGCGGGCGACGTCGCATGCGCTCCGCCAGTTCCAAGCGTCCGAGGGCCTGCCCGCCACGGGCATCGTCACCGCGACGACGTGCCGACAGCTCGAGTGGGTGCTGTACACGGCCGGCTGGGACGATCAGACGTTCCCCGCGCGCGCGTTTGACGTGCCGTGGGAATCGACGGGCGCCGGCGCGCCTCCGCTCACGTCGTGCACCATGCCCCCCGAGGAGCTCGGGATCACGCTGACGGGCGCCGAGGGAGACTCGTACGCGGCCGCGCTGGAGGCGGCGCGCAGGCTCGATTGCCTGCGCCCGGGCAACGTGCTCGCGTTTCAACAGGCCTACTCGGCCTACGCGACGGCGCACGGCTTGCGGCCGATCGCGCCGACGAGCGTTCTCGACCATCCGACGCAAGTGGCCCTGATGAGGATGAGCGGCGGCGAGGAGCGCTCGGGCGCGTCCGCGCCCGGTCACGCGTACGGGCCTCCGCGCGGTCCCTTCCGTCACACGGCGCCGGACCCGTATTGCTGCGAGAGCGTCGAGCCGTTCCCCTGGCACGGATGCGCCGCGGGCGAGGTCGCCCTTTCGCCGCGCCAGCTCGGCGATCCGCTCTATGCGGCCATGCGCACGCCGTGGATGGGCGCGCAGGGATACGGCGCGCAATACGTCATGCACGACCAAGATCGGTTCGACGGAGTGCCTACGCCCGCGTACCGCTGGCACTGGCTCGAGAGCAGTGATCTGGAAGGGGAGCGATCGTGAGTAGCCTCCCGCCCGGCGGCATGCGCGAGATCATCCCGCACACGCGGCGCGAGCGCGTCGCCAATTACGGCAACTCCGTGGACGTGCTGTCCGCGGGCCGCGTCGTCGTGTTCGACCACACGGGCGAGCGCGGATCGTCGCTCCTTCTCACGGTCGAGTGCGTGAAATTCTACATTCCGCCGGGCGGCCCCTTCGCCGATTTCCGTCCGTACGTGCATGTCGAATGGGGCCACGGCGGCGCCTCGGCGTACACGGACCTCGACGTCACCTACCGCCAGCGGTTTCCGGTGTGCGCCTCGAGCCTGAAAGTGCAGGCGTACATCGCGAGCCTGCCCCTGCCGTCGTCGCCGGCGACCGCGGGGATCGCCGTGCCGTTGGGCGCGCTCGCTCGGTTCCGGGCGTTCATTGCGGAGGGGACCGACGCCTTGCCGCTCTTTGCGACGCGTTGGGTCTCGCAGCTCGGCGTGAGCTCGGGCGTCGTCAGTGCGAAGCAGGCGCGGCTTGCGAAGGCGCGTGTCTGCGCCATCCCCGCGGCCGGCCAATACTTCCAAGTCTTCGATCAACCGACGGCGCCCGTGCTCAATCAGGTGCCGTTCGACGTCGTCGCCGTCGACACGGCGGGCAATGCTCTCCTCGACGTCGGCCAGACGCGAGGCTTCGTCAACGGTCTCGCGTGGGGCATGAGCTCGACGCCCTTTGCCTTCACCGCGAGCGGTACCGACGTGGGCGCGTTCTTCGAGCTCGAGCAGTAGGCCCCCCCAAGAAGACCAAATCGAAACAAGAGAAAGGCTCCCGCACATGATCCCCGCCAAGAAGACATCGAACAAGCCCCCCACCAAGCGCCGCTTCAAGTGCCCGCCGCTTCATCGCGCCGTGACGCGCTTTGGCGAGGGCCGAGGTTTGACGCCGATCAAGCCTCCCGCGCCCGCGCCCGCGCCGGCGCCCGCCAAGGCGGCCCCCGCCGCCAAGGCCGCCGCGCCCGCCGCGACGAAGGCCGCGCCGCCCAAGAACCCGCCGCAGCAGCCTCCCGCCGCGGAGACGACGAAGGAGGAGACGAGCCCCCCCACGGAGTGATTCGCGGCGCCGATCGCGCCGCAACGAGTTTGCCCCTTTTTTCCCACCAGCGAAGGACCTTGCCGCCATGCCCAAGAACAACCAGCAGTTGATCACGAGCTATCAGGATTTCTCCGACGAGCTCGCCGTGACGGTCTCGCCGCAGTCGACCGGCGTTCGCTTGCGGCTCATCCCCGCGGGCACCGTGAGCGTGCCCATCGGAACCGAGGTCTTTCTTCCGCCCGCCGTGGTCGACGGCGGCTCGGACGAGCCCAGCGACGGCGACACGTACACGATCGTCGACGCCGACGGATCGTGCAACGGGACCGCGCCCATCATCGTGACGCCCCCGGACGGCACGACGATCGACGGCGCCAGCGAGTTCGCGCTGTCCTTGGCGGGCGGATCGATGACGTGCACATTCGACGCGGACAATTCCAATTTCAACGTTGAATTGGGCGGCCAGTCGATACTCGCGCTCAACGAGCTCCAGGCGGGCACGATCGCGGGCCAGGTCACGCCGACCAACATCACGCCCAACATCGCCGGCGCCATCCTGTGGG